>CDZP01027260.1_pt1 | contig 348356 bp, 380 predicted proteins | sample 554941 | NCBI WGS metagenome assembly CDZP01 (sample SAMEA3182064, study PRJEB8094) | gut metagenome | biome: human; feature: gut; material: Stool; isolation source: human stools | place: Canada | collected 2013-01-28
GCGTTTTTCTGCTGTTTCAGCCCGTCCCGGACAGGGCGGGTCTTGGAATAGGCAAGCACCTGCCGTTGCAGCTCCTTTTTCCCGTTCAGCGTCTTTTCCACCTGCTTCAGCTCTGTAAGGCTTTCCTGCATGGCGGCATAGGCGGCAGAACAGGCTTCGTCCAGTTCCTCCGGGGAAGAAAAGCCGTACTGCTGATAGGCGGTAACGGTAGCTGCCATTTGCTTTAGGTTGTGCTTTGCCGCCCAGCGGTCATAGCCCACGCCCTTGCCCTCGGCTCGCTTGGCTTCCCGGTCAACCATGCGCTGCAAGGTGTTGTCTGCCGGGTTGGTTTTTGCGGTTTTTTCCTCCTGCAAGCGTCCCTTTTGGGTATGGGGGTATTCGGGTATGGCTGTGGTCTGTTCGGCGGCTTTGTGGGCGTTCTGCGTGAGCAGGACAAGGACAGCAGCCTTGTCAAAATCGTCCCCCAGCTTCCGGGCTGTGATAGGCTTTGTCCTGTCCGGCGTGAGGTAGGAAAGCCGCCCCCGGCTCTCCTTGACGGTCACACCCTCCCGCAGCAAAAGGGAAGAAAACTCGTCAAAGCTGGCGGCTTGGGAAAGTGCCTGCCGTATCGTCCGGCGCAGCTTCGCCTTGTCCGTTTCAAACTTGGTGGGCTTGGTCGGCTGTCCGGCGGCTTCTCTGACAGCGTTCTCTTTATCAAGGGCAAGCTGCCCTTTCTTTGCCGCCCAGTATTCCCGTTCGGTTATCCGTTCCTTGCTGCCGTTCAAGAGGTCGATTTGGTAAAGCCCCTCCCGGTGGCACATCTCCATGACTTCACTCTTGAAATATTCCATAGCGGCGTTGGTGCAGCGGTGCTTGCAGCCCTCCCTTGTGTCGGCTGGTCTGTCCATGTAGGGCAGAAGCGGGACTTCATAAATCCGCAGGGAGTTGATGACGATATGCACATGGATATTGCCGCTGTGGTTATGTCCGTCCGGGTGGGTGCAGACTAAGGCTTGGTGTCCGGGAAAATGCTCCTTGCAGAACTGCTCGCCCAGCTCCTGCGCCCGGTCTACGGTCAAGCCGTTGTCTGTCCCGTCCCGTGGGTCAAAGCTGATGATATAGTGGTGGCTTTTCACATCTTCCCGTTTTTGGTTTTTCTCATAGCGGAGATTAGCCCGCATACAGGCAACGGCGAAATCCTCGCCCCCGCAGTTGAGGGAAGAAATGCGGTAATCCTCCCTCGGTATCAGCCGCCCGTTTTCATCAAGGGTGGGCTTCATGGTAAACTCGTCATGCTCAAATGTGAGATAGGCTTCCGCTGCGCCATAGTCGGCATTTTTAGAGCTGATATGTTTGAATGTTGCCAACAGCGTCACCCACTTTCTGCAAGACTTCAAACTTTAGGGCAGCAAGGTCGGAAACCGCCGCCCGTACCTCCCCGGCAAGCTGCGGGTAGGGGCTGTGCCACTCGTTCAGCGTCCGTGCTATCTGGTTTAAGTTGCCGCCGATCCTGCCGTATTCGGCGGTCAGCTTCCCGACAGCGGCAAGCAGCTCATCATTGACGGGGGAAACGGTTATGATGGGGCGTATGGCTGCCCCGGTTATGGCTTGCCGGATAAACTCGGCTTGGCTCATGTTGTAAGCAGAAAGCCGCTGGGCAAACTCGGCGTATTCTTCCTCGGTCATGCGTGTCTTGACTACCCGGCTGCGGTGCGGTGTGTTGTATCGTTTCATAGGTGGTTGACCTCCTTTCTGTGCGTGGTGTCCTCTCACTAATAGGAGAAAAACGGGGTGTGAAGCGGAACTGTTTTTGAAAAATCCGAAAAAATATTTTGAGGGATTTTTAAGCGGCGCAAGCCGTATAAGCAGGGTTTGGGGAAGGCACTCCCCAACAAGATTCCCGCAGGGGCAAAATAAGCGGAAAGCGAATTTTGGCACCTCGGTAGAATCTTGCTCTAAGAAACTGCCGGACTGCCACTCACTTCCTACTGCCACTTTTTCAGAAAATCGCAACCAGCTTTTTTATAAAAGGCTACCGGATTGCCCTCATTTGCTACTGCCACTTTTTTGAGAAATCTATAACCAGCTTTTTTCATAAAAGGCGGCAGGCTGGCATTCTCCCCCTTACTCCCTACAAACCACAAAAGAGCAGAATGGACGGACTTTCCGGCAAGAACTTTTCCGGCGGCTCGGTCTTTCCCGACAATAAGGCGTTTCGGAAGCTGCGTTTTGCCCGCTGTCTGAAAAAATGGCAGCCTTTTTTGGCTTCAATGTCTAATACGGAACTTTTGGAAATTTGCCAAAAATGGGCACAAAAAAAGCAGCAAATCTTTTTCGGATTTACTGCTTTGTGTGCCGCTGCGGGGCGGCGGGATATTCAGTTTTTATAGTGGTTCAGTGTGACAAACTGAAATTTGCTTAGTGCTTTTCATCTTACCAAACTGGGATTTCATTCATTGATTTTGTTAATTGTATCTTCTCTGATGGCATTTCTTAAATCAGATAAATATTTTGAAAATACAACCCTATCGTCTGCATAAGTTAAATTCAGTGAAAATTCATTTTCAGACCATGTTGATATATCAGAAAAGTTGTGTTGAATTAACGCTTCTAAGCTATCTATTGCCTTGTATATTTTTGATTCAATAGATTTTCTTTCTTCCATTTCCTTAAACAATGCTTTCATTTCCACTTGAGTAGCTTTTGGCAATGATTCAACCCATTCATTAAGCAAGTTTTCTTCTGTACACTCATGTTCTTTTGTTTTCATAAAAGTGGGAATATCTCCTGTAAAGCATTCTCCTAAATCGTGAATAATGCACATTTGAATAACTTTATTCATATCAGCATCTGGAAATTCATTCTTCATAAAAAACGCCATTACCGTCATCATCCAACTGTGTTCTGCTACACTTTCATGTCTGCCTTTTGATGTGTAGCAATGTCTAGTTGTGTCTTTCAATCTTTCCGCAACTGCTAATGCATTTAATAGTTCTCTCACTTCCATAATCTTCTCCTAATATAGATTCAAATTTTCAGTTCTACAAGCTATAATTTGCTAAAATGATTTAAAGATAGAAACATCTTTTCGAATTACTCGCTGCTAAGTGCTGTTATTTCAATAGTTTAAGCAGTGGTAAGATGTGGTTGAAAGTGTGGAAATGTAGGTAAGTCATATATTATTCCTATATTATTTCTACATAGACATTCCTACACAGAATACACCCTATTTTATTTTTTCGATTTCTTCCTTCAGCCAGTCGAATTCTCGCTGGGTATAGACTTTTTCGGTGATGTCGGATATCTTGTGACCGACCATGTATTTGATTGCATATTCGTCAATACCGGCTTTCTTTGCGGCCGTGACAAAGTGCTTTCTTCCGTCGTGAGGACGATGCTCCGGGTTAAGATTAAGCTCGTCACGGATCATCTCAAAGCCGGCCTTATAGCGTTGATAGCTCATCATCACAGTCTTGCCGCTGCGCTTGTCTTTGCAGTTGAAGAGATATGGGCTGTCGATTTCTTTGGCTTTATTGTAATGTCGCTCCACGAGGTAGCGAATTTTTGAGTGGATAGGTACGACGCGGTCTTCACCAGCTTCGGTCTTGATGCCACCTTTGAAAGTGCCATTCTCAAGGTCTACATTGGCAAGCTCAATTAGGCCGAGCTCTTGTGGACGCCATCCAGAATAACACTGAATGAGTATTACATCAACGAAATTCTTATCGTCGACATGCTCCCAGAGCTTTGATATTTCTTCGTCCGTAAAAGGTATGTGCTCTTTCTTGACTTTCTGGATCTCTTTGATCGTTTCGTCAGTCAGCTTGAATGTGCGCGAGTAGTTTCTGTCGACGATCTCATATTCCAGAGCATAGTCAAGCATCAGGTTGAACAAGGACTTGATCTTGTTCTTCATGGATGCGCTGGCGTGCTGCTCTTTCCCTCTGACAGTGGCAACACCTTCGTCCATGCAGCCTTTCACATGGCGGGCACGGACATCCATCACTCGCATATCGTAGACAGCCGAACAATACTTCCAAGCTGAAGTAACGGCTCGTGAACTGCCATCCGATTTGAGCGTCTTGAAATACTCTTCTGACCACTTGTCGTAAAGCTCTTTGACGGTGATCGCGGCGCCGAGGTCATAAGGATTCTTATTGTATTCCACGAGCGCTGCATATGCGTCATTATAAGTTGCAAAATACGAGTCAGGCTTGAGCGGTTTGCAAATTGGCTTGCCGTCCTGAGTCTTTCCAACCGTAACCATTGCCCGAAAGGGGTTCCGAAGGTTGCGGTTTTTTATTTCGCTGATTTGGCCAAACCCGTTCGGGAGGCGTCTTCGTTTATTGTTTTTGGCTCTCGGTTTTCGCTTTACTGACGGCTTCATTGGATAGCCGCAATGAGGGCAAGCCGGAGCCTTGTCACTTACCTGCAATTCGCATTCAGGGCATTTTACAAGCATGAGTTGCACCTCCATAGTTGATTTGTCCTTTGTAATCATATATTATGGTATAGGAGTTGTCAAGATATTCCTACACTTTATTTTTTGATGGAGCGATGTATATGATTACAAATGATGTATCAACCTGCCCAAAATGCGGCGGCGATTTGAAATACTATGACCGTGTTACTCGGATTGTACGGACGAAAGGAAGAAAGACCTGGAAGATCCCCATGCGGCGGCTTCAATGCACTCGCTGCGGTTCCGTACATAGAGAGCTTCCCGAACTGATATTTCCGTACAAACAGTACGAGGCTGAAGTCATCATCGGTGTTTTGGAGGGCTTCATTACCTGCGAAACCATCGGCTTTGAGGACTATCCATGCGAAATGACGATGGTCCGATGGCAGGCTCAGGACTGGACCACCGAGGTTGTTTTAACAAAGCGCAGTTGCTAACTTAGAATAGCCGTTGAAAGGAGGTAAACGCCAATGAACGAGCAAGAGTTCCCTCAGGGGTCTGTCCCCGTGGCTGTTGCGGCCCGTGTGTATGGCAAAGATGCTTCATGGGTTCGTGCCGGCATCGTCTCAGGGTGGCTCCCGATTGGCAAAGCCACTCGCAGCGGAAAATTAGTCACCACCATCGAGGAGATGGATTCACGCTATGGCCGTATCAATTTTTACATCTCCCCAAAGCGTCTCTACGAGGAGACCGGATTCTTGTGGAAAGGAGAACGACAATAATGGCAACGGAAATCCGTCCGGAGCTGTCTGAGAAAAATCCGTACTGGATTGGCAAGCACCGGTATTACGAACTGAAGCATTTCTGCCTTCAGTATCCGATTTGGAAGAAAGCCTATAATGCTCTGCTTGGCCTGAGCAGCCGTCCGAACGACCTTGATATTTTTGTCAAGAGTGGCCAAGTACGGAGCGATCCAACTGCAAGGTGTGCGGAATCTCGTGTATCCTTTGCCAAACGGATGGAACTGGTCGAGCAAGCTGCCATTGGTACGGACGGTGACCTCTATCCTTATATTTTGCGAGGGGTCACAGAGGGTCTGTCCTACAATGCCTTGAAAATGCAGTACGCCATTCCATGTTGCCGCGAGGTCTACTACAACTTGTATCGACGATTCTTCTGGCTGCTGAGTAAGGAGCGTGATTGAGATGCGGATTGTGAATGTGGCGGTCAGGCAGTGTTACCGCTTCAACTGCCCAAATTGCGGGAGCAAGCTGGAAGCTGACAGTGACGAGCTGGTCGATGTCGGTGGAAAGACCAGTCGGTTCTGGTGTCCTGTTTGCCGAGAGGAAAGATACATTTCATGGTCTTCTCTGAGAAAACGGACGGTCTACGAGGACAGTTCCGCAGATTAAGCAAACCCCTTTATGGAAAGGAGTGTTTTTCTATGGACACTATGTTTGAAAATTTAGATTTTCGGTTTGATAAGGAAAATAACGACGAACGACCTTTTATGATTGCTTGTAAAGATCGAGAAATCATGGATGGGGAACGTTGGGTGTTGGTATCTTTATCGACCGATGAAGCAAAAAGATTACTCAAGTATCTTGAAGAACACATTGCAAAATAAAGAAGATTGAGCCGCTGACAACGGCTCTTTCTTTTTTATATTTTCCGGCACGCGGGTAACTGGATCAGATGCTAAATTGGTATCTGGAAAATTGCCCGGGGTAAAAATCTGAAAAATCATTTTGGAGGTATGACATGGATCTCATCATTGGCATTGTTGTCGGCATTATCATCGGGCTTGTAGTCGGAACGCTTATATTTCGGCGAAGGTACATTCCCGTCGGCGATCTTCGGATCGACCGTTCTGACCCGACGAGCGAACCATTTCTGTTTCTCGAATTGGGCACAGATGTGCGAACTATTTCTGACATGAAAACCGTCACACTCAATGTTCGCAACGAGAATTTCCTCCCGCACGAATAACACCCCCTATTATGGAGCCAACTTATTGAAAGGAGAAATGCAATATGGCAGAAATCAAGAAATTGCTGGATGATGCAATCGAAACCGAGATCAATAATCTCAACTCGGCATCTAACAAAGACGAGAAATCGGAGGTCATCAAGAACCTTGCAGCACTGCACAAGCTCCGTATCGAAGAGATCAAAACGGAAACTGAAATCGAGGAAAAGTCGGAGCGTCGGGCCATGGATAAAGCAGCCCATGACGAAGACGCGACACTGAAAGCGTTTCAGCTTGACGAGAATACGCTCGATCGGTACGCGAAGATTGGCATTGCTGCGGCGGAACTTGTATTGCCGCTGATGTTCTACGGCGTTTGGATGAGAAGAGGACTGAGATTCGAGGAAACGGGGACATTTACATCCCAGACATTCAAGAATCTGTTCAATCGCTTCAAGCCTACTCGAAAGAGTTGAGCCAACAGGCGTTGAGAGTCGTGTAAAAAACACGCTCTCTTCGCTTTTTTCGTAGATTTTGCAGGGCGCTTTATGGAAAGGAGATACCGAAGAGCTCTTTATATCTCTCGACTTAATACCGGGGGTACTGTATAATAGCAGATACTTCCAGATTAACAGGAGGTAATGAAAGTGCGCAGAAAAGGTAGAAAGGTTATTAAACCGGCAGGTAGTGAATTGATGGACTACCTGAATAAGGGATACGCTATCTGCAATAAGTGCGGAGCGGTGATGGATCGAAAAGAAGATCCCGAAGGCGGATGCGATATTTATGCCTGCCCGTCCTGTGGATGGGAAATTGAGGAATTGGATTATGAGTACGAGAGCTCAGACGAAATGGAACTCGGACTCGATGAAAGAGGCGACGAGTATCTGATCTTCAGGGATGACATGCCGCCCGCAGGTTGTAAAGCTTGCGGTGGTCCCTACCCTTACTGCAAAGTGTCATGCAAAATGTTTGACGACTAAAGCATTATCAACGGAGGAGGGTCCTGTAACAGGGGCTTTCCTCTTTTTGTTTTGGAGATGGAGATGCGATACCACTATGAAAAGCCTACAATTTATCTTTCAATGTACGGAAAACGTTACATTTGCGACCATCCGGTCTACGATAGCTGCACACTGTTTGAAATCGGAGATAAAGGTCTCGCTGTGATCCAACAGCGGTATGATGCCGAAACCAAGTCCACATTCTGGACAGAGGTGGATGCATGGCTGACCGATGCCCTCTATGTTCACCCGAAATTCAAGGAATTCTTTGATGAACGGGCCGGAACTTGTACGGACGGACTCTGGCCAACTGTAACGATTCGGCAAATCATGTGGGCGCTGAAAATGAAGCCTTTGCAAAAGCAGCGTTGGGAAACGGTCTTCGACCGCCGTGATATTTAGCGCCAATCCAGCAGCCCCTATTATGGATACCAATACCTATGAAAGGGGTTAGGAGTATGGATGAGATGAAAATTCAATCGAAATTCATGACAGGACTTGTATCGAGGATCGTAAAGAAGGTACTTCGGACAAAATTGGGCTGTGAAGTAGATATTCAGCTCAATGAGTTCCGGACGACAGTCATTGACGATAAGACTCATGTCCATCTGGATTTGGATGCGGACCTTACGAAAGAAGAACTTAACAAACTATTGAAGACTATTGGAATCTGAGAAATTGAGCCGTTTTTATGCGGCTCTTTTCTTTTTCCGCAGATTTTGCAACTCATATTATGGAGAAACAGTTAGCTCAGTGGTAGAGCGCTTCACAAAACCAGTGAAGAGGTGATCGGTTCGAGTCCGATACTGCTTCTTTACTTTTTATTTTGGACGAAAGGAGAAAGCATGAACATCGAGCAATTTGAACTGATCTTGTGCGACATGTACACCATGGATGCATGGTCGCCTCCGCTTCTCTGGAAGTGGAAAAAAGAGTTCAAGGAGGCAAGCACAAAACAGTGGGCGATCAGAGAGCTTGAGAACTACATTCGCAAGCGGCTCCATCATCGCTCCGATGGATCGGTCGACGAATTTATCAGATTCACAAACGAGTTCGCCATGAAGATGGCTCGCTATTCAAATCACTCAGGAGAAAACCAAGAGATGCACGAGATCTTTCAAACTGCCAGTTCGGTCGCTGCTGATATTTTAGATCTCTTAAATGCAATGAAATGAAAGGAGAATTTAGATGAAACTCGACCCTAAGATCGGGAGGAGCTTGAAGAAGGCGTCTCCTACCATTCTGACATGCATCGGAGCCGCTGGCGTTGTAGCAACCGCGGTTCTGGCTGTCAAGGCAACCCCGAAAGCGGATAGTCTTATCAAGGCTGACAGCAGGCGAAATCACGATGGCGACCCTTATGCTGCAACAAAGCTCGAAGCTGTCAAATCATGCTGGAAATGCTACATACCTGCTGCGGCCACGGGCGTCGCTACGATCATCTGCATCTTTGGGGCGAATACCCTCAATAAGAAGCAGCAGGCGTCTCTTGCCAGTGCCTATGCGCTCGTAAACCGATCCTATTCTGACTATAAGCATAAATTGAAAGAACTGTATGGCGAAGATGCTCACAAGAAGATCATGGAGTCCATCGCCGCAGAGAAAAGCAGTATGCCGCCTATTACGGCTGCCGGAGGCTTCTCCAATTCATCTTTGGAGTTTGAAGATGCCAACGAGGAGCAGCGACTCTTCTATGACAGCTTCTCCAAAAGATATTTTCAGGCAACCATAAGCCAAGTCCTGCAAGCAGAATATCACATCAACAGGAATATGGTTCTCGGCGCGTTCGTAACTCTGAACGATTTCTACGACTTCCTTGGAATAAGCCATGTCGAAGGCGGAGATGTTGTTGGCTGGTTGCTGTCTGATAGCATGTACTGGATCGACTTCGATAACTCGAAGGCTATGGTTGATGATGGACTGAACGGAGAGATTCCGTGTTATGTCGTCGATGCCATGCTCGGTCCTCAACCTGAGTCTGAGTGGGATTATTGATTTCCCGCAAAAACTACATCGCCTATTATGGAAAGGAGGTCATGCTTTATGAACCAGAGAAATATCTTTAAGCTGCTGTCCCTTGCGGGAGTCGTCCTTGGCGGGATCGGAACATTGTTATCCGGCTGGGCCGACAACAAGGAGCAGGAAGCAATTATCGAGGAGAAGGTCAACGAAGCACTTGCTGCCAGAAACGAAGAGGAAGAGTCCTAAACAGGGCTCTTCTCTTTTTTCGAGGTGAACTCATGACAAATGATACGGCTGTACAAGCACTTCTCGACTATCTCAACGAATCGGATGAACCCGAAATCTATTGGCCACGCCATCACTTTGAAGAGTCTTGCTTTTCGAGATGGGCGGCATGGGAGATGATCGAGGCAATTATGGATCATCCCATGAAAGATCCGGAAGATGTGATCGAGGAGTTCGCCATTAAGATGGTGCTTTTCTCATCTATCGCAGATGGTACGGATGAAGGACTGATATTTTCGATTGCCGCTGATTTCGCCGATGAATGCTTGACACTATTTAGAGAGGAGAACTCAAATGACAAAACAAACCATTATCGAGGCGTTGAAAAGCGCCCAGAAGTCAATGAAAAAGCACAGCCCTGAGATCCTCACCGGCATCGGAATTGCCGGGATGATCGCCACCACTGTATCTGCCGTTCGAGCAACGCCCAAGGCTTTGCAGCTCATCGACGCCAGAGAAATCAAGGAAAACCGGCGTCTGAGCAACAAGGAGATCGTTGCCACCACATGGAAGTGCTATGTTCCGGCTGCTGTTACAGGCGTGCTGTCCACAGCCTGCCTTGTAGGCGCCAGCTCTGCAAATCTTCGCCGCAACACTGCTCTTGCAACGGCTTATTCCATCTCCGAAACGGCTCTCAAGGAGTACAAAGAGAAAGCCGTCGAGGTAGTCGGCGAGAAAAAAGAGCAGGCGATCCGTGATGCAGTTGCCAAGGAGACGCTTACGAAGCACCCTCTTGGCGAACGCGAGGTCATCATTACCGGAGGTGGTGATATTCTCTGCTTCGACCCCCTTACAAACCGATATTTCAAGTCCGATCGCGACCGCCTGATGCGTGCTATGAATGAACTGAACAAACGAATGCGCGACGAGATGCGTGTTTCGCTGAATGATTTCTACGATGAGATCGGTCTGAGCGAGGCTGAGGTCGGAGAGCATCTTGGGTGGGACATTGACAACGGAAAAGGCTACATAGACCTCGATTTCAGCACACAGTTGGCTGATGATGGAACGCCTTGCCTTGTCGTCGGTCACAACCACCCGCCTATTTACCTTTGGTAAGCGCAGATTTTGCATCTCCTATTATGGAGAACCAAACAACAAAAATTACTTTTGAAAAGGAGAATTTTACTATGGAAGACAAGAGAATGAACGAGATCGAGGAAATCGAAGCTACGGAAGTCGAGGAGACTCAGGACAGCTCTAATGCTGGTGCCCTGCTCGCCGGTGTCATCGGAGGTTTCATTGCTTACGCTGTGATTGGCGGGGCGAAGAAGCTGCGGGTGATCATCGAAGAGAAGGTCGCTGCGAAGAAGCTGGCGGAAGCCGCTAAGACCGACAAGGCCGAAATCGACTCGGCAGACGAGGATTCCGAGGAAAACTAAGAAAAGTAAATTGCGGAGTTCTACAAGGGAGAGTGCCAATAACAGGGCGCTTTCCTTTTTTTCTTTTTATCAAATTTTGGAGGTGCACTAATGCCTGAATATCCTGATAACTCGCATAGCGCGAGAGAAAACACAAGCCCTCCCTCCAAACGGGTGGAGAAAGTTGTCAACGGCACAGCAAAGACCCGCAAGCAGAGCGAGGTCAAGAAATTTGCCGGCATATTCATGCCTGATGAAGTTGGCGATGTTAAAACCTTCATCATCACGGATGTCGTTATCCCTGGTTTGAAGAACGCCATCGCCGATGTTGTCAGCATTGTTCTCTTTGGCGAAGCCGGCCGCATCGGAACTCGGAAGAACGCCGGATCAAAGGTATCGTATCAGCGGTATTATGACGATCCTCGCAGAGATGACCGCAGAAACTACAATCAGCGGCCGAGACCTGTTGCCGGGTTTGAATTTGATGACATCATCTTCGACAACCGTGGAGATGCAGACCTCGTCCTCGACCAGTTGGAATCCGCTATTGCCAACTATGGCATGGCCAGCGTGCTGGATCTCTATGACCTTGCCGGACTTACTTGCCAGAATTATATGGCTGATAAGTACGGCTGGACTGATATTCAGAGTGCCAGAGTTGCCCGAACGAGGGACGGCTACATCTTGCAGCTTCCCAGAGCAATCCAAATCACCTAAAAAGAGGTGCAGTCATGTACGGATATTTTGTCTCAAGCGGGTACAGAGGCTTCGTCGACGGAACATGGATGCTGTTCCCGACTGAGTCCGAGTATTACGAATACATGAAAGAGCTCGAAAACTGAGCTGAAAACTACAATTAAGAAAGGATTTATTACCATGAAAGCTAATGAAATCATGACTTCCGCAAAGCGTACCTTCTCCAAGGTCGGCTTTGGGCTCCAGAAGAAGAGCCCCGAAATTCTTGTCGGCATCGGCATCGTAGGTGCTGTTGCAAGTGCCGTTCTGGCCTGCAAGGCTACCACCAAGGCAGGTGCCATCGTTGAGGAGTCTAAGAACTCTCTCGCTGATATTCGTAAGGCCAAGGAAAACGGCGTCACCAAGGCTGGTGAGTCCTACTCCGAAGAGGATCACAAGAAAGATCTCGCCATCGCCTATGTTCAGACCGGCGTGAAGTTCGCAAAGCTGTATGCCCCTGCGGTCATGCTCGGTGCAGCTTCTATCGCCAGCATTCTCGCAAGCCACAACATCATGAAGAAGCGCAATGTCGCTCTGGCGGCTGCTTACGCTGCTGTTGATAAGTCTTTCAAGGATTATCGTGACCGCGTAATCGAGCGTTTCGGCGAACAGGTTGAAAAGGAGCTGCGCTACAACATCAAGGCGCAGGAGATCGAAGAGACCGTCACGGACGACAAGGGCAAGGAAAAGAAGGTCAAGCAGAATGTGAATGTCGCCGGTGAGAACTGGGATGGCTCTGACTACGGCCCTTACGCAAAGGTGTTTGATGATACTCACTCCGATTGGAAGCAGGACCCTGAAATGAACCTCTTCTATCTGCGTGCTCGTCAGGCTCAGGCGAATGATATGCTCAAGTCCCAGGGTCACCTCTTCTTGAATGAAGTTTACGATATGCTCGGTTTCAAGCGCACCAAAGCCGGAGCTGTTGTCGGTTGGATCTATGACGACAAGAAGCCTTACGGCGACAACTTTGTTGACTTCGGTATGACCGAGATTCGTCGCCACGATGCTGATTCGGACGAGTACAAGCGCGCGTTCATTCTGGACTTCAATGTTGTCGGCGACATCACTTCCAAGATCGTCGACCATCAGAATGACTACCTTGCGTGAGGACAAGCCGATGAAAAAATTGCTTATCTGCCTTCTTATCTTCGTCGGGGCGATTTTCATATCCTGTAACTTTGTGATAAATGCAACGACGACCAAAACGGTTCCGGAACAGCCTACGATTCAGACGGAACCTCTCTCTCTGATCGTCGAGGCATCTGCTCCGTCCACTGATATTTTACTGGAGGAAGAGCCTGAACCAACTCCCGAACCAGAGCCTTTGGCTACGAGGGAGGAAATTGAGCTTCTTGCTCTCTGCACTATGGCAGAAGCCGAGGGCGAATGCGAGCAAGGCCAGCGACTTGTCATTGACAGCGTTCTTAATCGTGTGGACAATCCGCATTTCCCGGACACGATCTCTGAGGTCATCTGGCAGAAAAACCAGTATGCAGGTATGTACGGCGACCGTATTACCCGCTGCTATGTTATGGACGAGCTTGTAAAGCTCGTTGAAGAAGAACTGGAAAATCGTACTGACTACGATGTCGTGTTCTTCAATGCGGGTCATTACAGCGACTATGGAGTTCCTATGTTCCAAGTCGGCAACCATTATTTCTCAAGCTATGATTAAAAGGAGGAACAATTATGAAGAAGATCATGCTTTCCCTGCTCTCTTATACCCTGGCGACTATGTCCGGCCTCTGCCTGGTGGGCGGAGCAGCAGTCCTCAGCTACAAGGAGTGACTGACATGGAGGGAATTGCGAATTTCATTTCCATGCTCGACTATGTTCTTGACACAAAGCGTAAGCGTCACATCACCGGAGGATTGCTGTTGAGTGGCGCTTTACTCTTTGGCGGTCTGGCTATGACCGTCATGAGCATCCGAGATGACGAGGAGGACGAAGATGAGTAAAGCATCTACCGGCTTTGCCTTTGTAGCAGGCCTTACTATCGGCGCAGCAGGCGCCTGGTACTATCTGAAGGATAAGTACGCAAAACTCGCCGAGGAAGAGATTGCCTCGGTCAAAGCAGCATACGCCAAGCGCGAGAAACCGACAACGGAAGAAAAAACTGTCTCGCTTGTAAATGCTGCCAAGAACATGGATAAGGGTAGCATTACCGAGTACACTCAGCGTTTGCAGGAGGCTGGTTATAAGGACTACTCCAGAACGATTGACGAGAAGCCCTCGGGAACGCCTGGTGAAGTTCCGTATGTCATCTCTCCTGATGAATTCGGAGAACTTGAAGACTATACGAAAGTTAGCCTGACATACTTCGCTGATGGCATCTTGGCTGATGAGTGCGGTGAAATCGTTGATGATGTGGAGGAAATCATCGGCGATGGGCTTGACCACTTCGGCGAATACGAAGACGATTCGGTGTTCGTAAGGAGTGATGCAAAGCGCTGCGACTACGAGATTCTCAAGGATCTGCGTGATTTCAGCGACTTCAAGAAGAAAAACTTTCCTCCGAATAATGACGAGGAGGTCTGACCTTGACCAAAAGCGAGCTTAATGATCCATATTTCGAGTGGATGTACCGGCTCGTGGTCGACGACCGATATTCTAATAAGTCCTACCGGCGACTGTTCTACAAGCTCCACGACACGGAGTTTGCGTACACAATCCCGATGGACGGCAACCGGGCCGAGGATGGCATCGAGCTTAGATATCGGTTCGGTCGCGAGCAAGGCTATCGTGATGCTGTAATTGCCAACCGCCTTGATATTCGGCCTTGCAGCATCCTTGAAATGATGATCGCCCTTGCCATTCGATGTGAAGAACACATCATGGAAGACCCTGATATTGGCAACCGCACCGGACAGTGGTTCTGGAGTATGCTTGTCAGTTTGGGCCTTGGTTCCATGAGCGATGTTCGGTTTGATCCTGTTCGTGTCGACGAGATTCTCGACCGTTTTATGGATCATGACTACGCACCGGATGGTAAGGGCGGTCTGTTCACAATCCGTAACCCTCGGTTTGATATGCGGTCTATGGAAATCTGGTATCAGATGAATTGCTATCTTAACGAGATCATCAGAGAAGGGAGTTTAATATGAATACGATCACGCATGATATTTTCGTGATGGTCATGCCGTCTAAGAATTTCTGCAAGCAGATGCAGCGGCAGGCTCGCAGCACGAAGATGTTCAAGTTGCTTGCGGTAGGGGCGATGGTCCTTGCCGCAGCAACCGAGGTTGAGCGCAGGAAGCTGGAGGAGCAGGTCTATCAGCTCTCTGTTCGAGTAAAGAAGTTGGAGCTCAGCGAAGGAGAGTAATCAATGTTAGACTTCTTGGTGATTGCAACGCGCAGTGGAAAGCGTGGTATCATCGAGATCTATCCCAAGTTTATCATCAAGAAAAGCAGCGACCTCATGATTAGAGGCGGCGATTTCTACGCTATCTGGATTGAGGAACGGGGATTGTGGTCGACTGATGAACAGGATGCGGTTGACCTGATCGACCGCGAACTGGACCGATACGCCGAGGAAAACTGTAAGCGTTTTGATGACAATTATCGAGTCATGCATATGTGGGACGCGGAAACCGGAATGATCGACACCTGGCACAAATACTGCCAGAAGCAGATGAAGGACCAGTTCCATATGCTCGACGAGAAACTGATATTTTCAAACAGCAAAACGGGGAAAAAAGACTATGCCAGCAAGATGCTGAATTATCCGCTTGAGCAGGGTGAGGCGAACTCTTATGACAAGCTCATGAGTGTTCTGTACTCTCCTGCCGAGCGGCACAAAATCGAATGGGCCATTGGTTCGGTAGTGTCCGGTGACTCCAAGAGGCTGCAAAAGTTCATGGTGCTTTACGGCGCCGCTGGTACTGGTAAGTCCACGGTGCTCAACATCATTCAGCAACTCTTTGATGGTTATTACTCTGTATTCGATGCTAAGGCTCTCGGTTCTTCAAGTAATGCATTTGCGCTGGAGGCGTTCAAAACGAACCCGCTGGTTGCCATTCAGCACGATGGCGACCTGTCCCGTATTGAGGACAATACGAGGCTCAACAGCCTTGTTTCGCACGAGCTGATGACGGTCAACGAGAAGTTCAAATCAACTTACGCCAACCGTTTTAAGGCTTTCCTCTTTATGGGCACAAACAAACCGGTGCGTATTACGGACGCTAAATCCGGTCTGATTCGACGTTTGATTGATGTTTCCCCAACAGGAGATAAGGTCGAGCCGAACGAGTACAAGACCATCATGAAGCACATCCCGTTTGAACTTGGCCCGATTGCTTACCACTGTCAAGAGGTCTATCTGGAAGATCCCGCTTACTACGACGGTTATATTCCGATTGCCATGTTGGGAGCCTCCAATGACTTCTACAACTACATTGTTGATTCCTACCCTGTCTTCAAGCGTGAAGACGGAACATCCCTCAAGGCTGCTTGGGAGATGTATAAGACCTATAATGAGGAAGCAAAGGTCTCATACCCCCTCAGCCAGCGAGCGTTCAAGGAAGAGTTGAAGAACTATTTCCATGACTACACAGAGCGCTTCAGTATGGAAGATGGCACTCGTGTTCGGAGCTATTACAGTGGCTTCAGAACTGAAAAATTTGAAGAGCAGACCATCATTGATAAGCCGGAGCCCACAACTCGGCTGATTCAGTTTAATGGAACAGTATCCGCATTCGACAAGGATTGTGCGGATTGTCCTGCTCAATATGCCACATCTAAAGAAACGCCCTCGCAGAAATGGGAAAAAGTCACGAAGACTCTTTCGCAGTTGGATACCTCTAAACTCCACTATGTCAAGGTGCCTGAGAACCATATCGTCATCGACTTTGATATTCCGGACGAGAACGGCAACAAGTGCTTTGACCTGAACCTGACGGAGGCGAGCAAGTGGCCTCCTACATATGCCGAGGTCAGCAAGGGTGGTCAGGGTATCCATCTACATTATATTTACACCGGCGATCCGACAAGGCTGAGCCGTATCTATGACGACCATATTGAGGTGAAGGTCTTCACTGGAAAAAGCTCGCTGCGCCGGAAACTCACTAAGTTCAACAACCTACCTATTGCAACCATAAGCTCTGGGTTACCATTGAAAGGAGAAAGCAGCATGGTAAACAACAAGGTGGTTCAGAGCGAGAAAGGGCTTAGGGTTCAAATCAAGAGAAATCTCAACAAGGAGATCCACCCTGCAACTAAGCCCAGTATCGACTTTATCCACAAGATTCTGACGGATGCGTATGAAAGCGGCATGGTTTACGATGTTACCGATATGCGCAATGCCGTCCTGGCCTTTGCCGCCAACAGCACCAATCAGGCAGAGTATTGCATCAAGCTCGTTAACAAGATGCCGTTCAAATCTGCCGATGCCGCCCCTGCGGCCAAGAACGAAACCGCTGACCTCGTCTTTTATGATGTCGAGGTGTTTCCGAACCTTTTCCTCGTGAACTGGAAGTTTGCAGGAAGCACACAACCTGTGGTTCGGATGATCAACCCGACCTCTGAAGACATCGAGGGCCTGATGAAGTTCCGACTCATCGGCTTCAACTGCCGGCGGTATGATAACCACATTCTTTATGCTCGCTTGATGGGCTATACCAATGAGCAGCTTTACAACCTGTCTCAGCGGATCATCGGCAGCGAAAAGAAATCCAAGAGCAACAACTGCTTCTTTGGCGAAGCCTATAATGTCTCTTACACTGATGTTTACGACTTCTGCTCGAAAAAACAGAGCTTGAAGAAGTGGGAGATCGAACTCGGCATCCACCATCAGGAGCTTGGCCTTCCGTGGGACCAGCCTGTTCCGGAGAGCATGTGGCAGAAGGTTGCCGAGTATTGTGACAATGATGTCATTGCTACGGAGGCAGTATTCAATGCCCGTAAGGCTGACTTCATAGCTCGTGAGATCCTGGCCGATGTGGCTGGAATGACCGTCAACGATACAACGAACACTTTGACCGCCAAGATTATCTTCGGTGGAAACAAGAAGCCGCAGGATCAGTTCAATTACCGCGACATGGGCGATGCCAGTCAGATTTGCAGCATGGACGATCTGCCGTTCAAGTTTGGGCCGGAAGAATATGACAACTATACGGCGTTTGACAAGAAAGACCGTCCGATCTTCCCTGGTTACAAGTTCGACAAAGGCAAGTCTACTTATCGCGGCGAAGAAGTTGGCGAGGGTGGCTATGTCTATGCCGAGCCTGGTATGTACGGAAATATCGCTCTGCTGGATATTGCTTCTATGCATCCCTCAAGCATCATCGCAGAAGATCTCTTTGGGCCGGTCTATACGAAGCGGTTTCGTGAGATCCGTGACGCTCGTGTCGCTATCAAGCATAAGGAGTTCGACAAGGCTCGCAAGATGCTGAACGGGGCTCTGGCAAAGTATCTGACGGACGAGAGTGCCGCCGATGCTCTGGCACAGGCGCTAAAAATCGCCATCAACTCCGTTTACGGTTTGACTTCGGCCAGCTTCGAGAATCCGTTCCATGACAACCGTAACAAAGATAATATCGTAGCCAAACGAGGAGCCCTGTTTATGATCAACCTCAAGCACGAGGTTCAGAAACGGGGCTTTGTTGTTACTCACATCAAGACGGACTCTATCAAGATCCCAGACGCTACGCCTGAGATCATTCAGTTCGTCATGGACTACGGCAAGATGTACGGTTATATTTTCGAGCACGAAGCGACTTATGATCGCATGTGCCTCGTCAACAACGCCGTTTATATTGCCAAGTACAAAGATGGTAAGCACGCCGGTGAGTGGACAGCCACGGGCACTCAGTTCCAGATCCCGTATGTCTTCAAGAAGCTCTTCTCGCATGAGGAGATCACCTTCGAGGATATGTGTGAGACGAAGTCTGTTACAGGGGCGCTCTATCTGGATATGAACGAGAACCTGCCGGACGTGTCCGCTGCGGAAAAAGATCTCGCCGATCTGCTCAAGCGAGTTGACCCTGACGGCAGCAGGCCGTTCGGCGCTGACGAAGAAATCGAGCGGCTGAGAAAGGTTATCGCCGAGGGTCATGACTATGTCTTTATTGGACGAGTCGGACAGTTCTGCCCCATCAAACCCGGCTGTGGCGGCGGTCTTTTGTGTCGCGAGTCCGTTGACAAAAAGACTGGCGAAAAGAAGTACGATGCCGCCGTTGGAACGAAAGGCTATCGCTGGCTTGAGTCTGAAATGGTCAAGGAACTCGGAAAGGAAGACTGCATTGACCGGAGATACTATGATGCTCTCGTTGATGCTGCGGCCACTGATATTTCCAAGTATGGCGATTTCGAGTGGTTCGTTTCCGAAGACCCGTATGTTTCTGACACGCCGCCTTGGTTCAGCCCCGGCGAACCCCACGAAGAAGACAGTACACCGTTTGATGTGAGGTAATTCCATGGAGAAAAGCTTCACCAAAGACGGTGCTCGTTGGTTTACTTGCAGGCGATGTGGATTGAGAAACTGCGAGAACATTTATCGGTGGAAAAAGAAGCCGCAGCCTATGAAAAACATCTGCACCCTCTGCATTGAAAAAGAGGAACTGGCACACCAGGAAGCTCGGGAACGAGTTCATTACAGTCCATTCCAATATCCATTTTAACAGTTGAGAGGAGTCTTAATCATGAGTCGTAAAGCTACTGACAACATCATCATCGAAAACGCCCGCATTATCTTCCGGAACTTTTCCGGTAAGGAGGACAAGTACAACCGCGCCGGTGATCGCAATTTCTGCGTTATCATCGAGGACCACAACGATGCTCAGCGTCTGATCGAAGACGGCTGGAATATCCGCGTGATGCCTCCCCGTGAGGAAGGTGACGAGCCTCGCCACTATCTCCAGGTCGCGGTGAGCTTCAAGAACTTCCCGCCCAAGGTCGTCATGGTCACCCGCCGCAAGCAGACGCCTCTCGATGAGGAGTCCATCGGCGCTCTCGACTTTGCCGAGATCAGCAATGTGGATCTCATCATCCGCCCCTATAACTGGATCATCCAGGAGGGCACCAAGAACGAGAAGAGCGGTGTGAAGGCCTACCTAAAGACGATGTATGTTACCATCGAAGAGGATGAGTTCGCTGAGAAGTATGCTGCGAGCGAGTATCCGCAGGAATAAGCATTGCGGGGACGCTGGTTAGGAGGTAGCCGGCGTCCCTTTAACTTTTTGAAAGGAGGACCCCATGCCTTTCTGGAAACCTAAGAAAAAGAAGAAAGCGGTTCATAAGGCGAAATCGGCTAAGTCGCTCCCAAAGTATGAGCCAAAGCCGTTCATTCCGCCTGAGATACCGAAAATTGATATTTCAGCAAATCAGCAAAAAGAGTCACAAAAGCCAGCTCCGAAAAAAGCTTCCTCGCCAAGGGCGGACGACAAGAAGTATTTCATCGAGACATTCAACAAGCTCGTGTCCGAGCGAAATCGACCGTGGGACATTTGGAAGGACTTCGTTCTGATGACGGCCTGCGCATTCTCCAATGCTGTTGATAAGACACATTATGATGAGCGAGAAGACCGTTATCTGAAAGCCATCGCCAAGTACCGCAAAGAAGAGCAGGCGTTATTCCCGGAGCTTCTTGCCGAAATGACGGTCGCGTTGGAGAAAAATCCGGACCAGGACTTTCTTGGTGAAGTCTATATGCGGATGAGACTCGGAAGCGACGAACTTAAGCAAATATTTACTCCATACAATGTTTGCCATCTCATGGCGCTTGCGACGATGGGTAATGTTGCTGAACAGGTCGAAAAAAGCGGCTTTATCACAATTCACGATGATTGCTGCGGAGGCGGTGCGACTTTGATAGCCGCTGCCAATGTGGCACGAAATGACCTTGAAAAGGCCGGCTTGAACTTCCAGAACCATATTCTCTTCTCGGCTCAGGACATTGAGGAGACAGTTGCGCTCATGTGCTACATCCAGTTATCGCTGCTCGGCGTCGCTGGGTTTGTCAAGGTCGGCAATTCTCTTACCGATCCAATCAGAAATGGTGACTCTTTGGAGAACTACTGGTTTACACCTATGTACTTCAGTGATGTCTGGCATACTCGTCGAGTCATCAACCAAATGATGAATATTTTACGAGAGGAGCGTGAAAGCGATGACCATTAAAGATTTTGACGCGAAAAAAGTCATCCTTGAAGACCGATACAAAAGCGATGAGTACGAGACGATGACCCTCTACTTTATCGCGCCAAAAGAATGGCTCGACGGTCTCTATCCCGATGCTGTTCACACTGAAATAAGTGTTGAGTATCCGCTGAATTGTCCTGAAGCTTCTGCGGCAACCGTAATGGTATCTCCGACAAGAGATCTCGGAGAGGACGGATATGAGGACTATGACTGGAGTGACCTTGAGCTGCCTCTTTCAGATATTGAAGCGTTAATCGGGATGGCTAAGTCATGAGCATCAGTCTGTACGATCATCAGCGCAGCGCCCTTGAAAAAATGAAGAACGGTTGTATCCTGTGCGGCGGGGTCGGTTCCGGTAAATCCAGAACTGCCCTCGCTTATTACTATCTTCAGCAGGGCGGAAATCTTGACATTCCTGATGCGCCGATGAAAAATCCGCTTGATATTTACATTATCACCACGGCGCGCAAACGGGATACCTGTGAATGGGAGGATGAGTTAGCTCCATTCCTGCTCTCCACTCACGAGGACTGCAATTACTACAAGAACAAAGTCATCATCGACTCGTGGAACAACATTGCCAAGTACAAAGATGTGAAAAACAGCTTCTTTATATTTGACGAGCAACGAGTCGTCGGCTATGGAGCTTGGACGAAGGCATTCCTGAAAATCGCAAAGGAGAACAAGTGGATTTTGCTGTCTGCTACCCCTGGGGATACCTGGCAGGATTACATCCCAGTCTTTATCGCGAATGGGTTCTATCGAAACAAGACCGACTTCATCGACCAACATGTGGTTTATGACTGGAGGTCGAAGTATCCGAAGGTTGACAGGTATCTCAACACCGGACGGCTGATCCGTTTGCGCAATCGTATTCTCGTGACGATGGAGTTCGAGCGACACACGACATCGCATCATCAGGATGTACCTGTTTCCTATAACATTCCGCTCTACAAAGATATTTCTCGAAATCGCTGGAATCCTTGGGAAGATCGACCCATTGAAACGGCTTCAGAACTTTGTATGAACTGGCGCCGTGTGGTAAATTCGGACGAGTCCCGCAGTGTGGCTGTGCTTGAAATCATGGAGGATCACCCTAAAGTCATCATCTTCTACAATTTCGACTACGAGCTTGATATTCTTAAAAATCTTGGCTACCCCGATGGGACTGAAGTCGCTGAATGGAACGGTCACAAGCATCAAGAGATTCCGACCGGAGACAAATGGGTCTATCTCGTGCAGTACACGGCCGGCTGCGAGGGCTGGAACTGCATCACTACTGATACGATCATCTTCTACTCGCAGAACTATTCCTATAAGGTCATGGTTCAGGCTTCCGGACGGATTGACCGTCTGACGACGCCATTCAGTGACCTTTATTACTTCCATCTAAAGAGCTTTTCCGGCATTGATCTGGCGATCAGCAAGGCACTCAAGGAGAAGAAGAACTTCAATGAGGGTCGCTTTGTTGGGTGGTCTACTGCACCGATGCCGAAAGCTGCATGACATGAAAAGGAGAAATCATGGATAACGCAAAAATTATTGCTGTCGACTTCGATGGCACTTTGGTTGAAAACAAATGGCCTGAGATCGGTGCGCCGATTGAAAAAAACATCGCCAAGGTTAAGGCCGAACAGGAAGCTGGCGCCAAAATCATTCTTTGGACGAACCGCGTCGGCGAACCTTTGGAAAAAGCACTCTCGTTCTGCAAGGAGCAGGGCATCCACCTCGATGCTGTCAATGAGAATCTGCCCGAAATCACAAAAGCATTTGGGACTGACTGCCGGAAGATCTTCGCAAATGAATATTGGGATGATCGCGCAGTCTTGATGTCCGAGAAAGATATAGGAGAATTCTCAGACGGGTTCCACACTTTCAATTCCCTCTATCATCAGCGGCTCATCCTCTTCGCAGCTCTGGTGAATACCTTCCCGACGCTTGCCTGGAAATCCCACAAGCATTCGGATGGCGAGGCTCCCTTTGGAGGAGGCTGGTTCATCGTTGGCATCGACACGCCAAAGGGGCCCTATACCTATCATTATGAGGACAAGGACTGGGACCTGTTCCGCTGTAAAGAGGTGGCCACTGCCCCTGAGTGGGACGGCCATACCGATAAGGATGTCGAGCGGGTACTGTCCCTTTCCGATGACGAGAGTGATTGGGCGGCTCGTGAAGTTGCTCTTGCTTCTCAGAAAGAGCGCGAAGGTGCCGAGGATAAAGACGACTGGGATTACGGTGTTGCGTGCTATGAGAGCGCCCTCAGAGCATATCGGTCTTTGGAACGCGACGGCCACTCCGGTATGAGCATTCAGATCACCAAGAGCATCCTGAACCGCCTTATCGACGGCAAATGCCTTACCCCCATTGAGGACGATCCTGATATTTGGACTAAGGTCGAGTTTGGTGAGAACGATCCTATCAAGCACTTCCAATGCAAGCGCATGAGCAGCCTGTTTAAGGATGTCACCGAGGACGGTACGGTCACTTACTCGGATGTCAACCGTGTTCAGCTCATCAACAAAGAAAGCCCTGATATTCCGTTCAGAAACGGCTTCGGTACTCGCCTTATCGACAAGATGTATCCGATCACGCTTCCGTACTTCCCGGCGGACAAGAAGTTCAAGATCATCGTCGAAGAGTTTCTGACCGATGAGAAAAATGGCGACTTCGATACCGTCGGCTATCTCCAGCTTATTCTTCCCAATGGCGAGGTCGTTGATCTGAATGGATATTTCAAAGATGGTCCGGACGGCATGGTTCGCATCGAGCATGCTGAGTACGAGGAGCGGAAAGCCAACAGGATCGACAAAAAGTAACAACTGATATTTGAAAGGAGAAAAAATATGATCCCCATTGATACAATAGTCAGCATTAAATCCGGTGACGAGTACGGTGGTAAATACACCGGGAAACTCGGCATCATTAAAAAGTCTACAGATGATCGGGTCGGAGTGGAGTAATGTTGTTGACGCCAGTCTGCTTCGTGGTGGACACCCTGCTGGTCAGATTGGACAGGTCTATGGCATTGTTGAATTCAAAGATGGTGTTCGCCGTGTTGACCCTGTTTCTATCAAGTTCTGCGATGAGGATAACGCCGATCTCTGTGCACTTGTAAAGCACAATGAGGCGTTAAGGAAAGGAGAAGTAAATGCTGAAGATTGAAAACGCCGAAGTTCTCGGTTGGGAACACGCCATTCGAGGCATGAGGAACCCTAAGAACTCATGGGAGAAGAGTGATAGCGGCCCAGAATGTCCTTATGGGAAAGAAAAATGTTGCGGAGAATGCCAGCAAAATTTCTGCATTGGCCCCAACGATAAGCAACTCATGATGGCCCTCCGCAACGCTGGTACGGATCATCGCAAGTTCATGCGGATGATTACCGTCTATCTCGACATCACCGCCCCGCTGTACTGGTGGAAAGAGTTCGACACCTATAAGGTCGGTACGGTCGCCAACTCCTGCTCTACGATGCACAAAATCGCAGCAAAGGAGTTTACACTGGATGACTTCAGTCACGAGCATCTGGTTGATGACCTCGATGTCCGTATTGAAATCGGAGGAACCGATCACAGAGATACGGGGCCCATGGAAGTCCTTGGCATGACGATTGATGTGCTAAATCACTATCGCGAAAAATATCTTGCAGCGACGAAGACTGAGGAATACATCGGCCTCCCCGCCAAGGATATTTGGTGGCAGATGATCCAGCTTCTCCCCAGTTCCTACAACCAGAAGCGGACGGTCATGCTGAACTATGAGGTTCTGGCCAATATCTACAAATCCCGTCGGCATCACAAGCTCGATGAATGGCATACACTTTGTGACCGGATTGAAAGTCTGCCTTATTCTGCGTTGATTACTGGCACTGCCGTTTGACACCACTCCGGCTGTTATGATACAATCATAAAAAAAGAAATCATGCGCAAAAAGTACATCGCCTATTATGGAAGGAGGTTGTTAGGCTATGGCTGAACGCAACGATTCTCACCTTCTGGATGGTGGTGATTCTGTGGGTATGACAGATAACCAGTACAAGGGTATGCTGCTTGACCAGTTAGAAGACTGGCAGGAAATCCTTGACCTGGCAATCGCAGCCGGGAACACCGAGATTCAGAAAAAGGCTGAGAAGCAAATCGCGAAGATCAACGAAAAGCTGAAATTCTAATCTCTACCCAGAGGGAAGGGCTTGTGGAAACACAGGCTCTTCCCTTTTTATATTTTTCAGGAGTGTGAATACTATGACACCTAATGAGTACCAGAAAGAAGCACTTCGGACCGCATCCGGAATGTCTAAGGAATACCCTCGTATTCTCAACGGCCTGATGGGTCTGAACGGCGAAGCCGGAGAGTGCATTGATATTCTCAAAAAGCATCTTTACCAGGGCCACGCTTTCGATAGCGAACACATGGCAAAAGAACTTGGCGATGTCGCATGGTATCTGGCCATCAGCGCAGAAGCTATCGGATATGATCTGGAGACGATCTTCCAGATGAACATTGATAAGCTCCGGGCCCGATATCCGGAGGGCTTCGATGCCGAGCACAGTCTGCATCGCAGAGCAAATGATATTTGAAAGGAGCTTGTGAAAATGGATGAGAAAAAAATCCACTCAATCATTGATGAAGCAATGGCGGCTCGTGACCGCTCTGTGTCCATTTATATTTCGCCTGATGGTGGTGTTTCTGTTTCGGTCTTCCCGTGGCCGGACGAGGAGACACTCCGCAACATGAGAGCCAGCGGTCTGATCTCTCACAATGACTACCGGACACGACTTGGCCTGTCGCCTATGAAGGACTAAGGAGGATCACAATGAACGAAAAAGTTCTAAGACATAAGGAAATCTGCGATGGGCTGAACGAGCTCTACGCACGCAAAAACCACGACTATGGCGACAGCTTCCATACCACTTTCGTCGAGGAAGGTCTCGCTATGGCCCGTATCCGTCTGGGAGATAAGTTCTCCCGCTTCAAGACCCTGTCTCGCCTTTCCTGCAATGACCGCGACCAGCAGCAAGTTACGGATGAGTCCATTCGTGATACGCTGCTCGATCTCGCAAACTATGCCATCATGACTGTGTTGGAGATGGATGCACCAGATGAGAGTCATGCGACTATGTACGCTTATGACAAGCCGTTCTATACTGTTGGGGAGGATAAGTAAGATGAAAGCTAAGAGAGCGCTTTGTATGCTTGCGGCGATCCTCCTCGTTGTCGCCATGATGCTGATGTTCCTGACGGGTTGTAATAGACAAGTAATCGACACGACATTCAGCTATGACAATGCTATCCTGGCTCTTCCCGATGGTTCTGTCATTAGCGGGAAAATCGAGAGCTGGAAAGACTATGATGACGGCGATCAGATTCAGGTAAAAATTGACGGAACTACATATCTGGTTCATTCCGTCAACATCGTACTGATAAAGGAGTAATGATTATGTGGAAGCGCGAACTGATCCGCAACAAGATCTATGCGGTATTGATGGTGCTGGCATCTTTGCCGGTTGTTATTTTGGAGAGGGATGGTACGGTCCTTCTCCTTTCTCTTTTCTTCGGAGTTCCGATGTTCTTCGCAAAAGAAAACTGGATCATGGGAGGACCCGTTCATGAAAGTAAAGAAAGCCGGAAAAAGAGTGTTCGGAGCCGTAATGTCTGCTGCCGAGAAAAAGGCTATGGACATGGAGATACAGCGACAGCTCGCAGAGTACGATCGAAAGCATATCCGAGAGATCGACGCTCTGGTTCTGTGGGAGCTGCGTGAACAGCTCGGCTTCGGCAATAAGAGGCTTAAAAAATTCTATGACAACTTCTCCCGCGGCATCGAGGCTTTGATCCGTCGTTATGAGATGGAACAGAGCGATGATGTCTGGCTCTGTACCTACAAGCTGAAAGAGATCGGCTGTGATCTTGAAAAATGGGAGAAAGAAAGAGGTGACCAATGAGCGACCGAAAAAACTCGGAGGGCTACTCAGATCCGACAGCCTACCAGGCCATGATGAACCTTGAAATCGAGGAGCTTCGCTTTAAGAAGTTGCTCAGGTCTATCAAGGATGTGTGTGACTTGGCGGACTTCGAGATCGAAGGTCGTGTCGTTCTAATCGACAAACGGTCCGGACGGATATGGAGGTAGAAAAATGTTTTCTTTTGATGAGTTCGAGGATATGTGTGAAAAATTAGCGGAGGCATGGCAACAGATCCTCATGCCATTCGAGAAACTTTCAGAAGTTCTTGAGGCAATCTACAATGATCCAGAACTCTGGCCCAAACGCAATGGCGTTACGCCGAAAAAGTACGGCCTGTCTCTTCAGAAAAAGCATTTGCACAAACCGTTCACACCATATCAGTATATTCCAATAACTCCGAAGAATCTCCCCTATATGAGGAGAACATTTTAGCAAAACTGCGTGAATTTGCCCCGGTTCTGTCTAATCTAAGATAGAATTCGGGGCTCTTTCATGCGCAAAAATCGTGGCCACTTTTATTTTGAAAAACGGGCTTCTGCCCACTTTCTTTTAGAAACTTGATATATTCGGGCGAGTTGAGAGACTTGTAGAGACGGTTCTGGCCAAAAAAAGTGGGTTTTTGGCCGGTTTTATTTGAAAAGTGGGCAGGCTGAAACCGTTGGTACACAAGGCTTTGCGGGATTTCTGCCCACTTTCCCACTTTTTTCTTTAATTAGTGTGAAGAAAAAATGTAAAAAATATATATAAGTGACGAGAAAAAGTGGGTTTTTGGCCAAAGCCTGATTTTCCTCAAAAAACTCTGACTTCCTTTTCGTGCGCGAGTGTGATATACTAAGCTTGCGACACAATTAAATCTTCTTATCCGCTTCACTATGGGAGAATTACTTGGCAACAAGTGTTTCTCTCTTAACTCGTTATACCCATAGTGGTGGTAAGAGGATTGTGTCGCAGCAATGAGAGATGCGCTTTTGCAGGGTGCGTCTCTTCGTTGGGGCGCACCTTTTTTATTTGCACTCTTACGAGGGGAGGACGGAGCGTGGCACGGCCTTACACTGAACAGCAAGTTCTCAAGAAACTGGATATTCCAGATTTCAGACATTTGACAAAAGAAAAAGTCATTGCTTTTGCGACAATGGTTCCGAAGATGAACCCCGAAGTTGCAAAGAAAGCTCTTGAGCAATTTCCGAACTTCGCTTCGACTTCACTTGATGTTTTGAAAGAGTACCGCAGCGTCATCCAGGAAGCGATGGAAGACGATCGAGAGAGTATGCACAGTTGTTACGATATGTATAACCGCGTGATGGATTCTCTTGAAAAAATGCTGGACAACGACGACCTGACATTTGAGCAGAAGACTTATATTCTCAATCAGATGCAGGAAGTTGCCGCAGCGGTAGCGGATAAGGACTCTGAAAAATCGAGGAACCGTTTGAAGCTCATTGGGGTTATCGGCGGCGTAGCTGCTGCCATTGTCGCGGCTTTGGCTTCGAGTCTTGGAGGTAACATCGCACTGAAAGAAAGCAACAACATTGATGATGACAACATAACGGATTTATGAGAAAGGACGGACAGCATGAGTAAAGGTAACGGAAAGCGTAGCACTGGCGGACTGATCCTCGATGTGATACTTACTTTCTGCACAGGAGGTCTGTGGCTGATTTGGATACTCATTCGGTATCTGCGAAATAATAGCTGACCCTCTGGATATTTGACCGAGACGCTTGAAAAGGTGTCTCGGCTTTTTTTATGCCCTTTTTGGCTTCCGCAGAAAAAACAGGGTCTTTTATGGAGAAGAGAGAGATGTGTTACACATTTCCCTCTCTCCATTTTATTTTTTGTCGAAAGGAGGTCATTTCGTGGCCAGAAGTTCCAGACTTGAGAGCGGATTTCAAGACCGTTTAATCGAGTCATTGAAAGCGTTGTTCCCTGGATGCATGGTTTTCAAGATGGACCAAATTCAGGGACTTCCCGATCTGTTGATTCTTTATGGCGAGAAGTGGGCCTCCCTCGAATGCAAGAGGTCTGCGACAGCTAAGAAGCGCCCAAATCAGGACTACTATGTCGAGAAGATGAACGATATGTCATTCTCTCGCTTTGTGTGTCCGGAAAATAAAGAGGAGGTATTGAATGAACTTCAACAGGCATTCCAACCTTGAAGGTCAGCACGCCTTCCTTGGTGCAAGTAAGTATCACTGGATCAATTACACCGATGATAAAATCGCGGACTCCTATGTGAGATTTCTGGCAACACAGAAAGGAACTGTTCTTCACGCATTCGCCGCTCAGTGTATTCTTTTGGGGCAGAAACTTCCCAAGTCTCAGAAGACTCTGAACATGTATGTGAATGACGCTATCGGTTATAAGATGACGCCGGAACAGATCCTCTATTATTCCCCGAACTGTTTCGGAACGACCGACGCAATTTGTTTCCGAAATAATTTTCTTCGCATCCATGATTTGAAGACCGGAGAAATTGATGCTCACATTGAACAGTTGGAGGTCTATGCCGCTCTGTTCTGTTTGGAGTATCATATTCGTCCAGCCGACATTGAAATGGAACTGCGTATCTACCAGCACGACCAAATTCTGTACCATAAGCCGACTGTTGAGGATATTCTGCCAATCATGGACAGGATCATCACAGCCGATAAGGTCATCAACAAAATTAGAGAAGAGGAGGGTTAAGCTATGGACCTCGTAGAGGAAGATATTCTGATGCACTATGGCGTCAAACGGCGCTCTGGGCGTTATCCGTGGGGTTCCGGTGATAACCCTTACCAACATGGCGGCGACTTTCTTGCTCGCGTTGAAGAGCTTCAGCGGCTCGGCAAAACTGAAAAACAGATTGCTGATGAACTTCATCTTTCGACGACTGACTTGCGGATGCAGGTTCGCGTCGCAAAGCATGAACGCCGTGCTCTTCAGGCAGACCGTGCCCGTTCTTTGCGGGAAGACGGTAAGACGTTGGATGAGATCGCCTCAATTCTCGGTTATGCGAATGACTCTTCTGTTCGCGCACTGCTGAATGAGAATACGGCAGCCAATAAGAATAAGGCGCAAGCAACGGCAGAGATTCTGAAGAAAGAGCTTGCGGAAAAAGGAGCCATTGATGTAGGCACCGGCGTTGAGCGGCAGCTTGGCGTTTCTACCGGTGTTCTTCAAGAGGCTCTTTTCATTTTGGAAACCGAGGGCTATAACCGCTATGGCGTCGGCGTTCCCCAGGTAAACGACCCGAAGAAACGCACGATCACCCCCGTTATTTCCGTTCCTGAGATTGACCAGAGAGAGGTTTATCAGAACCTTGATTTGGTGAAGTCTGTTGGCGACTACCATTCTACCGATGGTGGCGAGTCTTGGGACAAGCGTGAGTATCCGGCGAGCATTGATTCCAGCCGTGTGAAGATCCTTTATGGGGATGAGGGTGGCGCACTGAAAGACGGTGTCATTGAGATCCGTCGCGGCGTTGCTGACCTTGATTTGGGAGACTCTCATTATGCTCAGGTTCGTATCCTTGTGGATGGTACTCATTACCTCAAAGGAATGGCGATGTATTCTGACGATATGCCAGATGGCGCAGACATTGTCTTTAACACCAACAAGCATACCGGAACACCTAAGATGGATGTTCTGAAGAAAATTCAGGATGATCCCGATAACCCTTTTGGGGCCTTGATTAAGGCTAATGGCCAGAGTCACTATATCGACGCCGACGGCAATGAGAAGCTTTCTGCGATCAACAAGCTGAAAGAAGAGGGCGACTGGGATAAGATGAGTAAGAATCTTTCTTCCCAGTTCCTTTCCAAGCAGCCCATCCAGCTTATCAAGAAGCAGTTGGATTTGACTTACGCTGATGCTGCTGACGAGTTCTCTGAGATCTGTTCTTTGAACAATCCCACCGTAAAGCGGAAGCTCCTGTTAGACTTTGCGGATGAGTGCGACTCGGCTGCTGTCCATCTGAAAGCGGCTGCTCTCCCTCGTCAGAGCACGCAGGTCATACTACCGCTCAATGCGATGAAAGAGACCGAGATCTTTGCCCCGAACTATCGTGATGGTGAAAAGGTCGTGCTAATTCGCTATCCGCATGGTGGTACCTTTGAGATCCCTGAGCTTACGGTCAACAACAAAAACCCGACTGCCGTTTCCGTTCTCGGAAAGAACATTCGGGATGCTGTTGGCATCAATCCTAAGGTTGCAGAGCGTCTTTCTGGTGCTGACTTTGATGGTGACCAGGTCGTTGTCATTCCTACCGGCGGTAGGGTGAAGATCCAATCTACCCCCGCCCTTAAGGATTTGAAAGACTTCGATCCTAAGACTGACTACTCGACTGAGGGCAAGACTGGCGTTCGGCTCCTTGCAAAGGGTGCTGCTACACAGAGACAGATGGGTGAGATTTCAAATCTCATTACTGACATGACTCTGAAAGGCGCTACTGAGCCTGAGATCGCAAGAGCGGTCAAACACAGCATGGTTGTCATTGATGCGGCCAAGCACAAGCTCGACTACCGGCAGTCTGAGAAAGACAATGGTATCGCCGAGCTCAAGAAGAAGTATCAAGGCTTTGACGACGAGACTGGTCACCATGGCGGCGCCTCTACCCTCCTATCCCGTAGAAAGCAGGATGTCGAGGTACCGGAGCGTCAGGGCAGCGGTGTCATTGATCCTCTGACAGGAAAAGTCGTTTACAAGGAGTCCGGCAGAACTTATGTGGACCCCCGTACCGGAAAGACGGTAGCGGCAACCACTAAGGTTAAACGCATCCTCGCAGTTGATGATGTTCGTTCGATGTCTTCTGGAACGCTTCAGGAAGAGGCCTATGCCGACTATGCCAACAAGATGAAAGACCTTGCCAATAAGGCCCGTCTTGAATACAAGGCTACCCCTACTCTGAAGCGCTCTGCCAGTGCGGCCAAGGCCTTTGAGCCCGAAGTGAACCGCCTTATGGCTGCTCTCAAGGTCGCACAGTTGAATGCTCCTCTTGAACGAGAAGCTCAACGAATTGCAAATGCTCGTGTAAAAGCAAAGGTTCAGGCAAACAACATTACTGACAAAGATGAGATTTCCAAGATCCGTCGTGCTGCCATCAGTGATGCCAGAAATTCTACTGGCGCAAGCGGAAAGCGAACTCGCATTACAATCAGCGATGGCGAATGGACTGCAATTCAGTCTGGTGCAATTTCAGACACAACCTTGAGCGAGATCTTGCGTTATGCCGAACCGAAAACCGTTAGAGAACGAGCAACGCCGAGAAGAACAACGCAGTTGTCCGATGCTCGCATTAGCAGAATCAAAGCAATGGCGAATTCTGGCCACACAAATGCTGAAATCGCTGAAGCTTTGGGAATTTCGACTTCTGCTGTTTCCAAGTATCTGAATTCATGAAAGGAAGTGAGAGAAAATGGCTCAATCATGCGCGCTGACTACGACAGATAATCCGTATGATCCCTTTACCCAGTACGATGCTTGGTATCGCTTTGATGAAGGCAAAGGCTATCACTCTTGCGCCTACCTGGCCCGTATAGCCAGGACTTCCGATCAGCTTTCAGATGCTGAAAACGAACAGGAACTTGAGCGTGCCATCGACGACATCATCAAATACGATCCCCTTGGGATCTACAAAAAAGTAAAAGCAGACACAAAGGATTCGCCTCCTGTGAGTGCATAAAGGCTTTAGCAGTCTCTTTCGCTCAAATCTGGAGGCTTTATCTTTGGCTCTGCTTTTACAACACACTAAGTTTTAACTCCTAATCACCTTTTGCTTAGCGAGACTACCTTGCTTTCCAAAAGGTATAGGGGGGGGTCGCAAAAACAGCACCCCCTCTGCATCGCGGCGGTCTTTGAAAATTCTCCGGGGGATATTTTTGAAAAATGTTTTTCGGGGTTGGGGGCAGCCGGCGGGAGTTTTGGGCGACGAGACAGGGTTTGAACGGGCCCACAGGGCTGATATTTCACCTCCTGATGTGTTCTTCTTTCCATGTAATTGCCACGACCGGGTCATGCAAGTGCTTTCTCTACCTCCATCTTTCATTTGGGGATTTCTCCTTTCAACTTGTTCAGCCAGTCAGTTCTGTGGGTTCTTTCAAGCCCTGTCTCAAAGTCCAAATAAGTGATGCAAAACACAGCGAATACCATGATCAAACACAGCGAGAGGAGGTGGCAAGGATGGCAAAGGCTGCAAGATCATCTGAGAAAGTACCTAAATCCCGTGCGGCTCTTACTCCCGAAGCAAGAGAGAAGCAACTGATCGCCTTAGCCATTGATGTTGCCGAAGAGCAAATGCGCAACGGCACTGCTTCCTCTCAGGTGATTTCCCATTTTCTGAAACTCGGCTCCACCAGAGCCCAGATCGAAAAAGAATTGCTTGAGAAGCAAAGGGATCTTGCCGCGGCAAAGGCCGAAGCGATCGAGTCTTCCGCCAAGATGGAGGATCTGTACCTCAAGGCGGCCAAGGCTATGAAGAGCTATCAGGGGCAGGAGGACGAAGAGGATGAATATTAAAAGCTATTCAGAGCTTGTTCTTCTTCCAACCTTTGAAGATCGCTTTGAGTATCTTCGGCTTGATGGCATCGTCGGCGAAACAACTTTTGGCTTCGACCGTTATATGAACCAGGTCTTTTACAGGTCGCTGGAATGGAAGAAGATCCGAGACACGGTGATCGCAAGAGATCTTGGCTGCGACCTCGGCATCGAAGGTCACGAGATATTTGGTCGAGTCATCATTCACCATCTGAACCCGATTCGGCAGAGAGATCTTCTGGAACGGACAGACATTCTGCTCGACCCTGAGTATCTCATCACAACGACCCATGAGACGCATCAGGCAATTCACTACGGTGACAAAAATCTGTTGCTCACCGAACCACCGCAGCGGACAAGGAACGATACTTGTCCCTGGAAACATTAAACCAAAGGAGGAACCGACTATGCAGAATAATCCTCGTAAGCAGGACATCATTCAGGAGCTTCGCGGTAAGCGTCAGGATGTGACGGAACTCTGCACTGAGGCAGAAGCGGTCAATGAGCCGCACACTGGCTCCGGTATTGTTACGGACTGTCTCTATCTGAACGTGCGTAAACTGCCTGACATCAACGCAGATGTTGCGGTCGTCATTGACGCGCTGACGCAGGTCTGCGTTGACTTGGATGCGTCCACGGAAGACTTTTACAAAGTTCGCACTTCTGATGGGGTCGAGGGCTTTTGTATGAGAAAGTACATTGCCCTTTCCAAGTAAGGAGTGCATCTATGGATACGACTGAAAGCATCCTGACATCAGTGAAGAAGCTTCTCGGAATTGACGAGAGCTACACTCACTTTGACGCCGACCTCATCATGCACATCAACTCCGTCTTTTCCATTCTTGGGCAGATGGGAGTTGGCCCAAAGAAAGGTTTTGCCATTTCAGGGGCTGATGAAAAGTGGTCTGACTTTCTGGAGGATGACCCCGGTCGGCTTGCCCTTGTAAAATCTTATATGCACCTTAAAGTTCGGCTGCTTTTCGACCTGCCTACCGCTTCCTCTGCTGTTGACGCGATGAACCGTCAGATCAGCGAGTTTGAGTGGCGGCTTTTCGTGGCGGCCGATAATGCTGCAAGAGAGGAGGAAAGTCAAAATGGATGAACTTTGCCACTATGGCATCAAAGGCCAGAAATGGGGTGTTCGCCGTTTTCAGAATTCGGACGGCAGTTACACCTCTGAGGGAAAACGCCGCGCTCAGCAGCAGGAGAAGAAAGATCCTGTGAAAGAGATGAAAGATGAAGACCTTAGAAAGGCAATCAATCGGTTATCTCTGGAAAACAAATATAAGGATCTGACTAAAAAGCCGACCCCGCCCTCCAAGCTTGAGTCGACCAAGAAAGCTGTGGATGCCACTTCCGAACTTGTCAATCGGGCGAAGAAGATGGATCAGGACAGCCGCAAGGCTACGAAGAAAGAGCGGATGGACCTGAGCAAGAAGACAGACAAGGAGCTTCGCGACCAGATCAACCGCGAGCTTTTGGAACGGCAGTACAACGATCTGTTTGCCAAGGAGTCGGTGTCCAAAGGCCGCCGCTATCTTTCCGATGTGCTTGACAACGCCGGAACGGTTTTGGCTGTCGGCAGCTCGGCTCTGAGCATTGCTCTCGCAATTCAGCAGTTGCAGAAGAAGGCGGGGTAATACTTGATGGCCCTGTCGAATACTGCTGTTCCCCGGTATTACGGAAAGTTTCGTGAAGCAGTGATTCGGGGTGAGATCCCTGTCTGCAAAGAGATTTCGATGGAGATGAACCGGATCGACGATCTGATCGCAAATCCAGGAATCTATTACGATGATAAAGCTGTTGAGGGCTGGATCAAGTATTGCGAGGCAGAGATGACCTTGACGGATGGTTCCGATCTTCACCTCCTTGACAGCTTCAAGCTGTGGGGCGAGCAGGTATTCGGCTGGTATTACTTTGTGGAGCGCACGGTCTATGAGCCGAACGCTGACGGACGAGGTGGGCACTATGTCAAGAAGATGATCAAGAAGCGGCTTGTGAACAAGCAATACCTGATCGTCGGACGAGGCGCCGCTAAGTCGATCTATGATTCGTGCATCCAATCATTCTTTGAGAATGTAGACACAAGTACGACCCATCAGATCACGACAGCTCCGACCATGAAGCTTGCCGAAGAGGTCATGTCACCGATCCGCACTGCCATCACAAGAGCCCGCGGCCCCGTATTCCAATTTCTGACACAAGGCTCGCTCCAGAACACGACTGGTTCACAGGCCAATCGCGTCAAGTTGGCCTCGACCAAGAAAGGCATTGAGAACTTTCTGACCGGCTCTCTCATTGAGATCCGCCCCATGTCGATCAACAAGCTGCAAGGTCTTCGATGCAAGATCGCAACCGTAGACGAGTGGCTCTCCGGCGACATTCGCGAGGATGTTATCGGCGCTATTGAGCAGGGCGCTTCCAAGGTGGACGACTATCTGATCGTGGCCACCAGTTCGGAGGGTACTGTTCGTAACGGCGCCGGCGATACCATCAAAATGGAGCTTATGAGCATTCTCAAAGGGGATTATCCAAACCCGCATGTTTCGATCTGGTGGTACAAGCTCGACTCTGTCGACGAGGTCGGCTATCCGGAGATGTGGATGAAGGCAAACCCGAACATCGGAAAGACGGTAAGTTACGAGACTTATCAGCTTGATGTGGAACGCGCCGAGAAAGCACCTGCCGCAAGGAATGATATTCTTGCTAAGCGTTTCGGATTGCCGATGGAGGGTTATACCTATTACTTCACCTACGAAGAGACACTGCCGCATCGCAAACGCGATTACTGGCAGATGGCTTGCGCGCTTGGCGGAGACCTTTCTCAGGGTGACGACTTCTGTTCGTTCACCTTTTTGTTCCCGCTACGTAACGGTTCCTTTGGCGTGAAGACCAGAAACTACATTACTTCCAGAACACTTAATAAGCTGCCCGCTGCTATGCGTAATAAGTATGAGCAGTTTATGGATGAGGGCAGTCTTGTCGTTTTGGATGGAACGGTTCTGGACCCTATGCAGGTCTATGAGGACTTGGACGAGTACATCGTTGCGTGTGGGTATGATGTCCGCTGCTTTGGCTATGACCCATACAACGCCAAGGAGTTTGTGGAACGCTGGGCGGCTGAGAACGGCCCGTTCGGAATTGAGAAAGTCATTCAGGGCGCAAAGACGGAGTCCGTTCCATTGGGTGAGCTGAAGAAGCTGGCCGAAGACCGGATGCTCCTCTTTGACGAAGAGCTGATGACCTATGCCATGGGCAACTGCATCGCCATGGAAGATACCAACGGAAACCGGAAGCTGATGAAGAAGCGGTATGAGCAGAAAATCGACGCCGTGTCGGCTATGATGGATGCCTATATCGCTTACAAGCGGAATCCGGAAGCATTTGAATAAGAGAGGAGGATGTCATGGATTACCTTGACAAGCCCGACCCGCAAACTTTTATCGCTCACTATGGCATCAAAGGCCAGAAATGGGGTGTTCGCCGTTTTCAGAATTCGGACGGCAGCTTGACAAAGGCTGGGAAAGAGCGATACAATGAACAAAACAGCTCCGATTCAAGTGATAACCACGAGAACCAAAAGTTTCATTTGACTGAAAAGCAGAAGAAATATTGCAAAACTGTTGCGATTGCCACAGGAGCCGCATTGGTCGCTTATGCTGGTTTTAAGCTTGCAGATAGTGGTGAATTGAATAGACTCTGCGAAAAAGCAAAAGAGTTGAGCCTTGGTGCTGACTATAAAAGCTTTTCAAGAAACGATTCTTTTACAGGTGAGATGAGCGTATCACAAGTAAAAGAGAGGTTCCTTAATCGCATTAACCCTGAGTATGGCAATTCTCTCGGAAGTTTCATGAATTGTAGGCGGTGTACTTTTGCCTATGAACTTTCAAGGCGTGGCTATGATGTGCAGGCGACTAAAACTCTTATTGGAACGGGTCAGGATGCAAACGGAATGAACCAAATGCTGTTTGTGCCACGATTCACGAAAAAAGAGTACAAGGAAGCTTGGAATGCATATACTCATGATTCTTCCATCTATGCCGCTAATAACTTTATAAAAAGGCTTACTGGTGGTTTTTCAGAGGACATACATCTTTCTAAGAAAAATGCCATCGGGGATGTGTATGACGCATTGAGCAAAATGCCTAATTCTGCAAGAGGCGAGTTATCCGTAACGTGGAAGGGGCATAATGGCGGTCATAGTCTTGCTTGGGAAGTCATCAATAACAAGCCTGTTATTTTTGATTTCCAGACCCATAAGGTATATGAGACGCCCGATAAGTTTTCTGAAATTGCCAACATGTTCGACGGACTTAGTACCGCTACATCATGCCGACTTGATGATAAGGACCTAAATCTCGATCTTCTTCGGCGATGGGTAAAGCACAGCTAAATTTCTGGAGGCCTAATGATGAAAGAGCAAAGGTTTGATAAACAACCGCTTAATTCCGCAATCAAATTTAAGTCTACAAATATGCTTTTGGAAGAGTTTATTTCCGATTACTTCAAGCGACACCCAGAAGCAAAGCATACAAGTCAAGCTGAAAGAAGATTGAAACGAGAGTTCTATTTGTCTATACTGAAACGGAGCTTTCTACGCAAATCTTCAAGCAGTTTAGATAATTAAATCATTTACAATGCTCCGCAGACTTTGAACGGTCTGCGGAATTTTTTATGCCATGAAGGAGGTGATGAGTTCCGAATGGAAATGACAGTTGCCACGCGGCTTAAGCACGCATGGAATACATTCATGAACCGAGATTCTTATGTTTCTCGGATGTCGATTGGGCCGAGTTACGGTTATCGCCCCGACCGTCCACTCTTCAGCCGTGGAAATGAGCGTTCGATCATTACCTCGGTCTATAACCGTATTGCGCTGGATGTCTCATCTATGACCGTTCAGCATGTGCGACTGGATGGCAGCGACCGATTCAAGGAGGTCATCGAGAGCGGGCTTAATAACTGTTTAACGGTAGAAGCCAATGTTGACCAGACCGGAAGGGCTTTTATGCAGGACATTGTTATGTCGATGCTGGACGAGGGCTGCGTTGCTATCATCCCTGTCGATACAAACTTTGATCCTGAGAAAACCGGTGGCATTGACATCGAGACGATGCGAACCGGCAAGATTCTTGAATGGTTCCCGCAGCATGTAAAGGTTCGTGTCTACAATGACCAGCGCGGTGAGAAAGAGGATATTCTTGTCCCCAAGAGTACCGTCGGCATTGTGGAGAATCCTTTCTATGCTGTCATGAATGAACCGAACTCTACGATGCAGCGGCTTATCCGAAAGCTGAACCTGCTGGACGCCATTGACGAGCAGAACAGTTCCGGAAAGCTGAACCTCATCATTCAGTTGCCGTATGTCATCAAGACAGAAGCACGTCGTCAACAGGCGGAATTGCGCCGACAAGATATCGAGAACCAGTTAGCCAGCTCCAAATACGGTGTTGCATACACTGACGGAACTGAGCATGTGGTCCAACTGAATCGCCCCGTCGAGAACAACCTGATGTCCCAGATCGAATACCTGACGAGTATGCTTTACAGCCAGTTAGGTTTGACTCAGGGCATTCTGGATGGCTCTGCCGACGACAAGACGATGCAGAACTACCTGACTCGAATCGTTGAGCCAATCCTCTCTGCCATTGTTGATGAGATCAAGAGGAAATTCCTCACAAAAACTGCTCGGTCGCAAAAGCAGTCCATCCTGTTCTTCCGAGATCCCTTCAAGCTGGTGCCTGTCGATAAGATCGCTGAGATGACTGACAAGTTCACCCGCAACGAGGTTATGACCTCGAATGAGATCCGGCAGAAGATCGGCATGAAGCCTTCTTCCGACCCAAAGGCGGACGAGCTGCGCAACAGCAATCTGAGCGCACCGGCGGAAAGCACGCCGGCATCAACACCGAAGGAGGACAACAATCAAAATGGAGAAGAAACTTAAGTACGACTTCAGCGGCTGGGCGACGCGCAATGACCTTGTGTGCAGTGATGGCCGCACCATTCGCCGTGATGCGTTTGCGCATTGCGACGGAAAGACCGTCCCCCTCGTATGGAATCACCAGCATGACGACCCGACCAATATTCTGGGCCATGCGCTGCTGGAAAACCGCGAGGATGGCGTTTACGCTTACTGCACATTCAACGAAACTGCTGCCGGTAAGGCTGCTAAGCTGATCGTGCAGCATGGAGATGTGGATTCCCTGTCCATCTATGCCAACGGCCTGAAGCAGCAGGGCGGAAATGTGATGCATGGTGACATCAAGGAGCTGAGCCTTGTGGTCGCCGGTGCAAATCCCGGAGCATTCATCGACTTTGTCGATCTTGCTCATGGAGAGGGCGCTGAGCAGGAAGTTATCTTCTGTGCCAACGAACCTATCACGCTCGCCCATGCAGATGAAGGCAAAGCTGATAACTCTGCCGATGACGGCAAGAAGTCCGCCGATGGCGACAAGAAAGACACCGGAGATGGCGACACCGTTGAAGATGTTATCAACAGCCTGACCGAAAAGCAGAAGACCGTTGTGGTTGCTCTGCTCGCCAATGCTATGGCCCATAGCGATTCTGACAACGATGATGGCGAAGAGAAGAAGGACGACGGTCACATCGAACATTCTGACAAATCCGAAGGAGGAGATAAGACTATGAAACACAATGTTTTCGAGAAGCCTGAGGACAATCAGGCGACCACCCTGAGCCATTCCGCTCAGACTGAGATCATCGCCAATGCCAAGCTCAAGAGCGTTGGCACTCTTCAGGGGGCTATGAAGCTCTACGCCGAGCAGCATAACGATACTCTGAAGCACGGTATCGACGACATCGAGGCCCTGTTCCCCGAGTATAAGGATCTGCGCACCGGCGCTCCTGAGCTCATCACCCGTGACCAGGGCTGGGTCAATGTGGTCATGAACAAGGTCCACAAGAGCCCTATCAGCCGTATCCGTACCCGCAACATGGATGCCCGCGGCGATGATATCCGCGCGCATGGTTACCAGAAGGGCAAGAAGAAGGTTCCTTCCGGCAACATGAAGCTGATGAAGCGCACCACCGATCCGCAGACCATCTACATCACTGACTCCATGCACCGCGATGACATCATCGACATCACCGATTTCGATGTGGTCGAGTACCAGTACGGTGTGATGCGTCAGACTCTGCTGGAAGAGGTTGCTACCGCTATCCTGATTGGTGACGGTCGCGATGAGGCGGATGAGCACAAGATCTCTGAGGAACATGTCCGTTCTATCTGGAATGACGACGATCTCTATACCATCCACTATGATGTGGACATCGAGGCTGCCCGCAACGAGCTTCAGGGTACCGGCACCGCTTCCCGTTTCGGCGAGAACTACATCTACGCCGAGGCGATTATCACGGCTGCCCTTTACTCCCGCGAGAAGTTCAAGGGCACCGGCACTCCCGACTTCTTCTGCACGCCGCATCTGGTGAATGTGATGCTGCTGGCCCGCGACACCAATGGTCGCCGCATCTACAACTCCAAGGCTGATCTGGCTGCCGCGCTGAACATCAACGAGCTGCACACTGCTGAGCAGTTCGAGGGCCTGGCCCGCACCGACAAGAACGGCAAGAAGCACAATCTGCTGGGTATCTTCGTCAACCTGAGCGACTACACCGTCGGCTCCACCAAGGGCGGCGAGATCACCCGCTTCAACCAGTTCGACATCGACTTCAACCAGGAGAAGTACCTGATCGAGACTCGTCTGTCCGGCGCGCTGACCAGACTGTGGTCTGCTATCGCACTGGAAGAGCCCGTGAAGGCCTCTTCCGGCCAGACCGAGGATGCTGGTCACGACGACATCTAAGGGAGAAAATTCAAAATGGCAAAATTTTACGGACCGGTAGGCTATGCTGAAACGGTGGAAACGGCGCCTGGTGTATATGTGGAAAAGATCACGGAGCGGATGTACTTCGGAGACTTGACCCGTAACACCAGGCGTCTTCAGTCATCGGAAACGCTCAATGACGACATCAATGTTGCGAATGAGATCAGCATAGTCGCCGATCCGTTTGCCAACCAGAATTTCCACCGAATGCGGTATGTTGGCTTTATGGGGGCAAATTGGAAAATCTCCAATGTTGAAGTCCATTATCCAAGATTGATCCTGACGATCGGAGGTGTCTACAATGGAGAGACTGCTTCTTCAGAAGACGCTATCTGACATTCTTGGATGCCCCGACCGAGGCGAAAAGTGCCGTGTGTACTTTCAGCCTCCCACCAGCAAGGAAATGATTTATGACTGCATCGTTTACGAGCGCAGCCGTATTGAACCTACTTTTGCTGACAATCAGCCTTATGCGCTTCACGACCGGTATCAGGTGACTGTGATTTACAGAAATCCTGACAGCGAGATCCCAAGCAAGATCGCGCTTCTTCCGATGTGCAGCCATGAACGCCACTATACCGCGGACAACCTGAACCATGATGTGTTCAACCTATATTTCTAACCTTACAAGGAGGAAACAGCTATGAAGATCAAATGGGATGAAGTCGGCAAGCGTCTGTATGAGACCGGCGTCGACCACGGCGTCCTGTTCCCGATGGGCGAGGACAATGCATACGGCAAAGGTGTGCCCTGGTACGGCCTGAGCGCCGTTAACGAGAGCCCCTCCGGCGGCGAGCCTAATGCCGTATGGGCGGACAACATCAAGTACCTGAACCTGATGAGTGCCGAGGATTTCGGCGCCACCATCGAGGCTTACACCTATCCCGATGAGTTCGAGGCCTGCAACGGCTGCGCTGAGATCGCCCCGGGTGTCACCATCGCCCAGCAGGATCGCAAGATGTTCGGCTTCTGCTATCGCACGCTGATCGGCAACGATACGGTTGGTACGAACTATGGCTACAAGCTCCATCTGGTGTACGGTGCGCAGGCTTCTCCCTCTGAGAAGAACAACCAGACCGTGAACGACAGTCCCGAGGCTGCTACCATGAGCTGGGAGATCAGCACCACGCCTGTGGATGTTCCCAATTTCAAGCCGACCGCGCATCTGGTCATCGACTCCACCAAGACCGACAAGGCCAAGCTCGCGAAGCTGGAGGAGATGCTGTACGGCACCGATGGCGACCAGGCCACCGAACCCACGCTTCCGATGCCCGAGAAGGTCATCGAGCTGACGAAGGCTGCCGGCTAATCCACGGTACAAGAACTTCTAAAGCGGGGCTCTCTTCACCGAGGGCTCCGCTTTCTTTAATTTTTGAAAGGAGAAAGTATCATGCTTAAGAAAACCATCGCTTATACCGACTACAACGGTACCACTCGCAAGGAGGATTTTTACTTCAACCTGACGCAGGCTGAGGTGACTGAACTGGAGGTCTCTGTTGAGGGAGGCCTTGTCGAAATGATCAACCGCATCGTTGCCGCGCAGAATGGCAAGGTCATCATTGAGACCTTCAAGGACATCATTCTGCGCGCTTACGGTGAGAAGTCTCCGGATGGCCGTCGATTCATCAAGAACCAGGAAGTCCGCGACGCCTTCGCTCAGACCGAGGCGTACAGCAACCTGTTCATGGAGCTGGCAACCGACGCTAAGGCTGCGAGCGAGTTCGTAAACGGCATCGTTCCTCCCAAGACGGAAAAGGCAGCCCCGGCCGATCAGAGTGCCGAAGCTCCCGCTGTTCCTGAAAACTGATGATAATGAGGACCGGCGATGCTGAAGATCACAGTGCCGGCTACCGAATTGTTTGACGGGGTCGGAAACTTTATCAACACCAAGGAGCAGACGCTCCAGTTGGAGCATTCGCTGGTCTCTCTTTCAAAATGGGAAGCCAAATGGCACAAGCCTTACTTGTCCCGCAAGGCGATGACCATAGAAGAGACGATCGACTACATCCGGTGCATGACACTGACACAGAATGTCGACCCGAATGTGTATAAAGCGATCACTCCATCAAATTTGAAGACGGTCACGGAGTACATTGACGCTCCGATGACCGCCACGACCATCTCCAATGTAAAGAAAAAGGGTGGAAGCCGTAAAATCGTCACGGCAGAGGTCATTTATTATTGGATGATCTCCTACGGCATCCCGTTTGAGTGCCAGAAATGGCATCTGAACCGACTGCTGACCCTTATCAATGTGTGTAATGTGGAGGGGTCACCGCCTCAGAAGCTTTCGAGAGCGGAGGTTGCCGCGCAGTATAAAGCGCTGAACGCTGCCCGACGGAAGCAGTGGAATACAAGGGGGTAACACCATGACAGAACGGCAGATTTTTGCCTTTCTGAAAAGTCAGGGACTCAGCGATGCTGGTGCTGCCGGCGCTATGGGAAATATGTTTGCAGAGAGCGGGCTGAACAGTCGGAACCTGCAAAACTCCTATGAAAAGAAGCTGGGCTATACTGACGCTTCTTATACCAAGGCTGTGGATAACGGCAGTTATCGTAATTTTGCTTTTGATAAAGCCGGCTACGGCCTTTGCCAATGGACTTACTCGACAAGGAAGGCGGCGCTGTTGGCGTTTGCTAAGACTTGCGGTACCTCCATCGGTGATGCGGAAATGCAGCTTAAGTTCTTCATGAAGGAGCTTCGTGAGGGATATCCGGCTGTTCTTTCTGTGCTGAAAACTTCCACAATGGTACGCGAAGCATCTGACGAGGTTCTTCTCAAGTTTGAACGGCCTGCTGACCAGAGTGAGGCTGTGAGAGCAAAGAGAGCTTCCTATGGACAAGCGTACTACAACACTCTGACCGGAAAGGAGACAACTATGTTTACCAATAGTCCGCTGGTGTCTTACACCAGGATCTCACCGAATAAAACGCCAAATAGAAACCACGCCATCGACACGGTTACGATCCATTGCATCGTTGGACAGTGGACTGCGAAGCAGGGATGCGATTATTTCGCTACCACGAACCGTAAGTGTTCTGCCAACTATGTGGTCGGAAAAGACGGCTCAATCGGCCTGTCCGTTGAGGAGAAAGACCGTTCCTGGTGCTCTTCCTCTGCAAGCAATGACAACCGTGCCATTACCATTGAAGTGGCAAGCGACACCACCCACCCTTACAAGGTAACGGATGCAGCCTATCAGGCTTTGATTACCTTGCTTGCCGATATTTGCAAGCGAAACGGGATCAAGTCACTGAGATGGAAAGCAGACAAGTCCCTCATCGGAAAGGTGGAGCAGCAGAACATGACGGTTCACCGCTGGTTTGCGCCTAAGGCCTGTCCCGGTGACTATCTCTACAACCTTCATGGTCAGATCGCCGCTGAGGTCAACAAGCGTCTCGGCGTTTCCGGCAGCACTGCACCGGTCGTCACCCCCTCAAAGAGCACCACGCCATACCGTGTCAGAGTGAAGATCAAGAACCTTAACATCCGTAAAGGTCCCGGCACGCAGAATGCGTCTAACGGCTTTATTGCTCCTGGAGTTTACACTATCGTAAGCGAGAGCAAGGGGCCCGGCGCCTCGATGTGGGGCAAGCTGAAATCCGGAGCCGGCTGGATCTCGCTGGACTACTGCGAAAAGCTGTAAAAGGAGAAAGACATGATTACGTTCAGACAAAAGGGCGACTTCTCCAAGCTGACGAGGTTTTTGGAGAGAGCCAAAGAAACGGTGCATCTCGGAGACCTCGATCAGTATGGCCGAGCCGGAGTGGCCGCTCTTGCGTCTGCAACGCCTGTTGACTCTGGAGAAACGGCCCAATCGTGGTATTACGAGATCACGAACAAGAAGGGTTTTGTGAGCATCTCGTTTCACAATTCAAATATTCAAAATGGAGTTCCAATCGCCATCATTTTGCAGTATGGACATGGAACTGGAACCGGCGGCTGGGTAGCGGGACGTGATTACATCAATCCTGCTATCCGGCCTATTTTTGATCAAATCGCAAATGACGCATGGAAGGAGGTCACGAAGACATGAGCACAACGATCGACGAGAGAGTTGTTGAAATGCGATTCGACAACCGTCAATTCGAGGCGGGTGTGAAGACAAGTTTGTCCACGCTCGACAAACTCAAAGAGGGTTTGGATCTGGACGGTGCGGCTAAAGGTCTGAAGGGCCTTGGCGACGCAGCTAAAAAGTGCGACCTTTCGACCCTTAGCAATTCCGTCGAGACTGTTCGGATGAAATTCTCGGCGCTCGAAGTTATGGCGGTGACCGCCCTTTCAAACATTACCAACTCGGTCATCAATACCGGAAAACGGATGATCGAGTCGTTTACATTGGAGCCTGTCAAACAAGGCTTTGACGAATACGAGCTCAAGATGGGCTCTATTCAGACGATCATGATGAGCACCGGCGCATCGCTGGAGGAGGTCAACAAGTATCTTCAGGAGCTGAACACCTACTCCGATAAGACAATTTACTCTTTCCAGGATATGACCTCCAATATCGGTAAGTTCACGAATGCCGGCGTCGGCCTTGAAGATGCTGTTATGGCTATTCAGGGCGTGTCGAATGTGGCTGCCGTATCCGGTGCAAATGCAAACGAGGCTTCCCGTGCGATGTATAACTTTGCGCAGGCCCTGTCCGCAGGATATGTCAAGCTGATCGACTGGAAATCCATTGAAAACGCGAACATGGCAACGGTGGAATTCAAGACGCAGCTTTTGGAGTCGGCTGTTGCGTGCGGAACTTTGACGAAAACCGCAGACGGAATGTATAAGACCGTCAAGGGAAATGTCATCGACGCCACACATAACTTTAACGATTCTTTGCAGGATCAGTGGATGACGACGGAAGCTCTTGTCGGCACACTTCGTAACTATGCTGATGAAACGACCGACATCGGCAAGAAAGCATTCGCGGCTGCGCAGGATGTTAAGACATTCTCACAGTTGATGGACACCTTAAAGGAAGCTGCGGGCTCCGGCTGGGCGAATACTTGGGAAATCCTCTTTGGTGACTTTGAGGAAGCCAAGGAATTGTGGACTGGTCTTAGTCAGGCAATCGGAGGATTTATTGATACGCAGTCTGATGCTCGTAATTCGGTGCTTCAGGGATGGAAAGACCTTGGAGGCAGAACCGAGCTGATCGAGTCTCTCAAGAACACGCTCAAGGGGATCGGGACAGTTATCAAGCCGATCACAGAAGCCTTTCGTGATATTTTTCCGCCAACTACTGCGGAACAGCTTCATAATCTGACGGAAGGACTGCTGAAGTTCACAGAAAAGCTGACGCTTAGTGACACTGCTTCCGAAAATCTGAAGAACACCTTTAAGGGTCTGTTCGCCATTCTTGATATTTGCAAGCGGGCAATCGGTGCAATTCTGGGTCCGGTCGGTTCTCTTCTTGGGAAAGTAACCGGCTTAGGCGGCGGTGTTCTCGGCGTGACCGGCTCTATCGGAGAATGGCTCGTCAAGCTTGACGAAGCGATCAAGAAGAACGACGTCTTTGGCAAAGGCATTGAGGAAATCTCTGATTTTGTGAGCGGTGCTGTTACGGCCATCAAGAATTTTGCCGAGTCTGTTCGTGAATACCTCGGTCTGCCAACGCTGGATGAAGCGAAGGAGTCTATGAAAGAACTCTTTGGTACTGCCGAAGAGAAGATTCAGGTTCCTGGACTGGAACTCCTGCACACGATCCTGGAGAAGCTGAAAGAGCGTGCCGGTCAGGTCAAAGACGCTATTGTCGGTCTGAAAGATGGCATTTCCGATGCGTTTTCTAAGATTGGCGGAAATACCGATGTGTCGAAATTTGCCGCATTGATCCAAGCACTATCCATTGCCGCTAAGAAAATTGGCGGGGGTATTTTCGATGTGCTCGGCAACGGCATCAATAAGATCGTAACTGCGGTGAGTAACGCTGATTTTAGCGGAATCATCGATCTACTGAACGGAATTTCTATCGGCGGTATTGCGATTGCCATAACCAAGTTCACCAATAGTTTGACGAAGCCCTTTGATGAAGTCGGAAGCCTTCTTGACAATGTGAAGGGAATTCTGGATTGGGTTCGTGGATGCTTTGAGGCGTATCAGACGCAGTTAAAAGCCGGAACTTTGCTGAAAATAGCAAGCGCTATTGCGATTCTGGCCGCATCTATCGTCGCGATTTCTCTTATTGATAGTGAGAAGTTATCTGCGTCACTGGGAGCTATTACGGTTCTCTTTGCTGAATTGATGGCATCCATGTCGGTCTTTACCAAAATCAGCGGAGATGTTAAAGGCGCGGTGAAGAGTTCGACGGTGATGCTCGCCATGTCCACATCTATCCTGATCCTTGCATCAGCTCTGAAGAAGATCAGTGACTTGGATGGCGGACAGCTTGCAAAAGGTGTTGCCGGTGTGACGGCCTTGATGGCTGCGATGGTCGGTGCGGTGAAGCTGCTTAACATGAGCGGCGGTTCTTCGATGAAGGGCGCGACACAGATGGTTTTCTTTGCGGCTTCCATCAAGATCCTTGCATCGGTCTGCACAGACCTTGCAACGCTTGAATGGGATGGGCTTGCAAAAGGGCTGACCGGTGTCGGCGTGCTGCTGGCAGAAGTCTCACTCTTTATGAACACCGCAAAGTTCAGTGGAAAGTCTTTGACAACAGCGGCGGGCATCGTCATTCTTGCTTCGGCAATCAAAATCCTGGCATCCGCCTGTAAGGATCTCGGTAGTCTCGATTTCGGACAGCTTGTGAAGGGGCTTGGCTCCATTGGTGTTCTTCTGGCGGAGATCACGGTCTTTACCAAGTTGACCGGTAGTGCAAAGGGTCTGGTGTCCACCGGGATCGCGATGATCGGGATTGGCGCTGCTATGAAAATCTTTGCTTCCGCGATGGGCGACTTCGGAAACCTTGACTGGAATCAGATCGCCAAGGGGCTTGTCGCTATGGGCGGCGCATTGGCCGAAGTTGCTATCGCTATGAAGGTGATGCCTAAGAATACGATAAGCGTTGGCGTTGGTCTGATCGCTGTCGGTGCAGCACTTGAGATCGTGGCAAATGCCCTTGGAAAGATGGGCGGTATGACCTGGGAAGAGATCGCAAAGGGGCTCGTCACAATGGGCGGCGCTCTTGCAGAGTTTGCCATCGGTCTGAATGTGATGAACGGTACTTTGCCTGGCTCTGCTGCCATGCTGGTAGCGGCTGGCGCATTGGCTATTCTGACTCCGGTGCTGCTGGCTCTTGGCTCAATGAGTTGGGAGAGCATCGCCAAGGGGCTTGTGACGATTGCCGGTGCATTCACCGTGATCGGTGTGGCCGGTCTTGTGCTGACTCCTCTTGTTCCGACGATTTTGGCACTTGCCGGAGCATTTGCGCTGATCGGTGTCGGTACCGCAGCTATTGGAGCAGGTCTTCTCGCTGCCGGTGCCGGACTGTCGGCTATTGCAGTCGGCATTACCGCCTTGGCTACTTCTCTCGGCGCAGGCGTGACCGTTATTGTGGCAGGACTCAGCACGATCATCACAGGGATTGCCGCGTTGATCCCTGCCGTTGCCGAAAAGCTCGGTGAGGCTATTATAGCGTTCTGCGGCGTGATCGCTCAGGGAGCTCCCGCTATTGGAGAAGCTGTTAAGGCCGTTGTTCTTACGCTGGTGGATGTACTTGTCGAGTGCGTCCCTGCAATCGCTGACGGTGCATTAGCACTGCTGTCCGGCGTGCTCGCCTCTCTTGCAAACTATACTCCGGAAATCGTTGACTCTGTCATGCTGTTCCTGATCAACCTGCTGAACGGCATTGCAGAGCGGCTGCCCGAACTCATTCAGGCGGCAGTCAATGTGATCGCGGCATTCTTCTCCGGCATCATTGATGCTCTGGCAGGACTTGATACAAGCGTATTGGTTAAAACCATCGCCGGCATCGGTCTGCTGTCCGGCATTATGGTCGCATTGGGTGCGGTAGCCGCATTGATCCCCAGCGCTATGATAGGTGTGCTCGGCATGGGTGCTCTTATCGCTGAGCTGGCGATCGTTCTTGCTGCTGTCGGTGCCCTTGCGCAGATCCCCGGCCTTTCCTGGCTGATCGGTGAGGGCGGTAAGCTGCTGGAGCAGATCGGTACGGCTATCGGTGGGTTTGTCGGCGGCATTGTCGGCGGATTCATGAGTGGTATCTCCAGTCAGTTCCCGCAGATCGGCAGTGACCTTGCAGCGTTTATGACAAATGTTCGGCCGTTTATCGACGGTGCAAGCAGTATCTCTCCGGCGATGTTCAGCGGTGTGCAGGCATTGACAGACGCGATATTGCTGCTTACGAAGGCCGAGCTTGTGCAGGGTATTGCGTCCTGGTTCACGGGTAGTTCTTCTCTTTCTGATTTTGCTGATGAGCTTGTTCCGTTCGGAGAAAGCATGACGGAGTTCAGCAACGCAATCAGCGGGATGGATGCCGACCTCGTTTCAAAAGCGGCGACTGCCGGTAAGGCACTTGCAGAGATGGCCACAACGCTGCCGAACAGCGGCGGTGTAGTCGGCTTCTTTGCCGGTGAGAATGACATGGACAAGTTTGGAGAGCAGTTGGTTCCGTTTGGTAAGGCCATGAAGGACTACTCTCTCGCCGTTAAAGGAATGGATGTCGGTGCCGTCAGCAATTCCGCTTCTGCCGGTAAGGCGCTCGTGGAACTATCCAATACCATTCCGAACTGCGGCGGGCTTGTGAGTTTCTTCACCGGAGACAACAGCATTGCCGACTTCGGCGACCAGCTCGTTCTCTTCGGCAATGGTCTTGCGGCTTACTCCGCCTCTATCGAGGGTATCAACATGAGCAAGCTCTCCGGCGCGATCACACAGGTCGAGAAGCTGGTGGCGCTTGCCGATACGGTGAAGAATATGGATCAGTATGCATTTGTGAACTTTACGAATGCACTGGTTCTGCTGGCAAACACAAGTATCCAAAACTTTACCGACGCCTTCTACAACAGTGGAGCTACCGTGAGCACGGCGGTCATCTATATGCTCAATTCCGCAGGCACGACCATCCGGCAGAACCAGACGATCGTTAATGTGGCGATGGCTGAGCTGATGCTTGCGATGGCCGCGACCGTGAAAGCACATACCACGATCATGAATACCGCTGTCGTGCAGATGATGGTCGGCTTCAGCACCACGATCCGCAGCAACGGTGCTTCCGTGAGGACGGCGATGCAGTCTGTCATGCTGGTCGTTGTGGCAGAAGTGAACAACTACAAGGATCAGTTCAATGAAGCCGGCAGGAATGTTTCGCAGGGCTTTATCAACGGCATCCGATCGAAGCTGAGCGGCGCCTCTCAGGCGGGCCGTGATCTGGGTCTTGCGGCGCTGAATGCGGCAAAGAAGGCGTTGGACAGCCATTCTCCCTCCCGTGAGTTTATCGAGCTTGGTAAAAACATTGGCGAGGGTATGACCATTGGCATCAACAATGCTATCGTTCCGGTTTCTTCGGCTGCGGCAAAGATGAGCGATGAAGCCATCAAGGTCGCGCAGAAGGGACTCGATTCCTTTAAGGATTGGGCAGAAGAGCGGAAATATTACAGCGAGCTCAGCTTGAAAGAGGAGCTTGCCGGATGGGAAACGCTCCAGAAGAAATACCGCGAGGGCAGTGAGGAACGAAAGCAGATCGACCGCGAGGTCTATCGTGTTCAAAATGAGTTGGTTACGGCCACTTATCAGTATTCGATGAACTGGATCGAAGAGCAGAAATCGTATAACAAGCTGACCCTTGCGGAGGAACTGGCTGCATATAAGCGTGTTCAGAGCCGATATGCCAAGGGGACAGAGCTGCGGAAGAAGCTCGACCTGCAAGTTTACCAGTTGGAGAAAGAGATCAGCGACGCGCAGAAACAGTATATCTCTGATGTGCAGTCTGTGCAGAGCGAGGCGAACCAGAAGCGGCTCGACCTGGAGGAAGAGTACGCCGATAAGGTAAAGTCGATCAACGCGCAACTGGCGAGCGATATTCAGGCTGAGAACGACAAGTACGAGAATGCTCTGAAATCCCGCGAGGATTCCCTCTATAAGTCCTATGGCCTCTTTGACGCTGTGAAGGAGCGTGATGAGGTCAGCGGCGACACCCTGATGAAGAATCTTGAGGGTCAGGTCAAGGAATTTGGCGAATGGCAGGATATTTTAGAGTCTCTTGCCGGCAGAGGACTTGATAGTGGCCTTATCGAGGAACTTCAGGATATGGGTCCTGACGCGATCGCCCAGATCAAGGCGCTGAACAACATGAGCGACTCTGAGCTTGAGAAGTATGCTGACCTCTGGAAGGTCAAGCACGCAATGGCTCGCGAGCAGGCGGTCGGTGAATTAGAGGGGCTGCGTGAAGAGACCCAGCAGAACATTGCAAAACTCCGCGAGGAGGCCGATCAGGAACTCACCGAGTATCGTGCTCTCTGGCAGGAGAAGATGAATCAGGTCACGGAAGACGCCAACGCTCAGTTGGAACAGCTCCGCAGAAGCTTTGAGGAAAAGGTTGGTCTTATCAAGAACAATACTGAGGATGAGCTTCAGGAGATGGCTGACACGGCGCAGAAGGTTCTGACGGAAGCTGGCTGGGATGAGACCGGCAAGCAGATCGTCAAGGGGCTTACTGAAGGCGTTCAGTCTGAGAAGTCCAGCTTTGTTGACGAGATCACGCAACTGGCTCTTGCAGGCGTACAGGCGGCGAAGTCGACACTGGATATCAACTCTCCGTCGAGGGTGTTCCGTGAGATCGGTAACTACACCGGTCTTGGTTTCGTGAAAGGTCTTCAGGACTATGCTGACCGCTCTTATGCGGCCGGTTCTGAGATGGCGGAGTCGGCCGAGGGCGGTCTTTCTGGTGTGCTCCAGACCATTGCCGACATTGTGAGCGGCGGGTTCGACATGGAGCCGGTGATCCGTCCTGTTCTGGATCTCTCCGCCGTATCGGCCGGAGCAGACGCCTTGAACAACCTATTCTATTCGCAGCGAGCGGTCGGCCTTGTCGGGCAGGCTGCCGTTGCATTTGAGGCACAGCGCGGCGGAAGCAGCCAGACAAGCATTTCCGTCGACAATGATGATGTTGTGGCTGAACTCCGCACGCTTCGAGGTGAGATGGCCTCGATGCTGGAACGCATGGAGAAGCTGCGTGTTGTGCTGAACACCGGTGCGCTCGTCGGCGAACTTGCTGAACCGATGGATGTGGCGCTCGGGCAGCGGTCTACACAAAGAGGAAGGGGGATTTAAGTTGTACCATTCGATCACATTTGGCGATAAGAACACATGGGACGATTGGCGGCTTGTCCCCGCTTCCCGTCCGCTATTCAATCCACCTGCACAAAAGGTGAAGACTCTGGACATTCCCGGTGGGGACGGCGTCATTGATCTGTCGCAAGCCCTCACCGGGTATCCGGTGTATCAGAACCGGACAGGGTCTATCGAGTTTATTGTCATGAACGACTTTAAGCCGTGGCACATGGCTTACTCGGACATTATGGATTATCTGCACGGACAGACCATGCGGGCGATCCTTGAGGACGATCCTGAATATTTCTACGAAGGTCGCTTCACCGTGAACGCCTGGAAGTCGGAAAAGGACTGGTCGCGGCTCGTCATCGACTACGATGTCGGCCCGTACAAGTGGAAAAACCTTTCCTCCATCGACAACTGGCTATGGGACCCGTTCAACTTTCAAAATGGAGTCATTCAGGCAGCTTTGTTCCGCAACATTGCGGTGACGACAGAGATGAAAGAGATCGAGCTGGACGCGGTGATGTACGGACGGGCTCCGGTATGCCCCAGATTCATTGTGCAAAGCAGTGAGGGACGCGGCGTTCATGTCCGATTTGTCAACCGTCAGCTCAGCATCGACCTGACAAAGCTTTTGCCGGATGGAACCATTCAGATCCCCGAGTTTATTCTGTTTGGCGACTACGGCGGGACGATCTATCTTTGGGTCGACGAGGGAACGGGGACCGTGTCCGTTGATTTCAGACAAGGGAGGTTGTAAGCGATGTATTCTGTTTATGCCGATGGCGTCTGCATCTACAATGATGCCTTCGCGTTGGACAACATGAAGCTTGCAAGCCCCAAGCTGACGCTGGAAGACAATGCGGCCGGTTCCTTTGTGATGACGGTTCCGCCCTCCAATCTCGGATACAGCACCATCATCCGTATGGTGACCGACATTGCCGTCCACAAGGACGGAAAAGAGATCTGGGCGGGGCGCGTCCTCTCTGAAAACGAGGACTTTTACAGAAACCGGGTGCTTACTTGCGAGGGTGAGCTTGCATTCTTCAACGACAGCACACAGCCGCCTGCGGAGTACGCCGGAGGGACGATCCGTGAGTACCTTGAGGCGATGATCGCCATTCACAACGCAAAGGTCGGAGACAACCGGAAGTTCACCATCGGCATTGTTACTGTGGTGGATGAAGATTTTCCGACTTATTACACCAATTATGAAAAGACCATCACGATCTTGAATGCGTTGGTGGCGCAGTACGGCGGTCATCTGCGGGTGCGTAAGGAAGACGGCATCCGCTATCTCGACTATTTGGCTGATTACCCCGACACTTGCAGCCAGACGATCCAGTTCGGCTCCAACCTCATCGAACACACCAAGGGGTGGGATATGACGGAGTTCGCAACGGTCATCGTTCCGCTTGGCAACAGGCTTGACAAGAGCGAGATCGAGGCATTGGACGCTTATCTGACCGTGGAGAGCGTGAATGAGGGCAGCCTTTATGTCCAATCCTCCGAGGCTGTAAAAACCTATGGCTGGATCGAGAAAACAGTGACATGGGACAGCGTTTCTGATCCCGAAGCACTGCTGGAAAAGGCGAAGGCATATCTTGCCGACTTGCAGTTCGACAACATGGAACTGGAAGTGAGTGCCCTTGACCTCCATTATCTCAACGCGAATGTGGAGGCAGTGAAGCTGCTGGACGAGATCCGCGTGATCTCGCGGCCGCATGGCCTTGACCGTGTATTTCCTGTCACGAAGCTGGAGATCCCTTTGGACAGCCCGGAGAATACCCAGTTTACGCTCGGCGACACGGTGCAGACCAGTCTTACCAGTGTGAACAACCAGATCAGCGCCGCTATCCTTGAGAAAATCGAGGGTCTCCCCAAGGCGCACAACATCCTGAAAGAGGCAAAAGAAAACGCCACGCAGATCATGACAGCGGCCACGACCGGCTACATCACGATCACACGGGACGAATACGGTTCTGACACGCTTTATATTTCCAATATCCGCGACTATACCAAAGCCGACAAGCTCTGGAAATGGAACATGAATGGCCTTGGCTACTCCAAGGATTATGGAAAGACTTTTGGGCTTGCCATCACAATGGATGGTTCTATTGTGGCGGACTATATCACGACCGGTGTTCTCAATGCCGATGTGATCCGCGCCGGTACGCTGAAAGATTACGGCGGAAACTTTTCGCTTGACTTCGAGAGCGGCAAGCTGACGATGAAGAAAGGCTCCATCGACATTGGAGACGGAAACTTCACTGTTGACGAGGAAGGCAACCTGACCGCACGCCGAGGCACCTTTGCGGGTACTCTGGCTGCGGCGAAAGGCACCTTCAGCGGTACGCTGGTCGGTGTGGACGGAAACTTCAAGGGCGTGGTTCAGGCCTCTGACTTCCTTGACCGAGCGGGCAACAGCATGATGGATGACGAGCGATTCAAGTCCAAATATCTGAGCGTCTACGGACTTACCGTTACCAACGGTGTCCGCACGACCTTTGCTGTTGATTCCAGCGGTTCCGTTACCATAGATGGTAAGGTGACGCTGTCCGCCGGAAGCACGATCAACTGGGCGTCCGTGACGAACCAGAACCTCACCTCCAACCCAGCCTACTCGCTGGCAAGCACGGCGAATGCAAACGCGGCCACTGCAAAGAGCGCAGCAGACGACGCTTACGATGAGGCTTCTGCTGCATGGTCGAGAGCAAACAAGGCCTATCAGGATCGGTGCACTGACCAGAATGTATTTGATGTGCTCACCTCAGGTGGTACGAAGTTCGGTATTTTCAGCGACTCGTACAGCGGACGGCTTTACATCAATGCCGATTATATTCGCTCCGGCACCATCAATGCCGATTATATCGACCTATCATGTGATTATGGTGGATTCTGCAAAGGGCATGGCTCTGACGGTCAGCATACGACCTACGGTGCGATGATGTATGGTTCCAACGGTCCTGGTTGGGAGCCTTATATTATCGTTACCAATGCCGGCGCCCGTATCTCAGGAACCGGAGCAGACCTTGTCGTTTCCGGCGGCATCACCATGAGTGAAGAGCCAAGTTACGGTTCCGACTTAAGGATCAAGAACAGCATCGACTATGATCTTGCCTCTTATGAGGCGTTCTTCCTTGCGCTGAAGCCGTCCACCTTCAAGTATAACAAAGGTACTTCCGGGCGGAAACATTTCGGCTTTATCGCCCAGGATGTAGAACAGGCAATGCTTGACACCGGACTGACATCGGATCAACTTGCGGCACTTGTCAAAGATCCTGTCAAAGAGATCCTTTCGGATGGTCTCACGGACTACCGTTACAGCATCCGATACGGTGAACTTATCGCGCTCAATACGCATATGATCCAGAAACTCTATCAAATGGTCGAAGAACTGCTTCAGCAAAAGGAGGGATAATGTTGAAGAAACAGCTTAAAAATTCAGAAATGGTCGTGATGGTCCAGAACCTGCGGCCGCTTCTTCAGCTCCGAAACAAGATCGGCTATATCGCCGCGAGGAACTTCCGGATGCTTTCTACTGCTTTGACCGAGTATGAAGCATTCAAACACGACCTCATCAACAAATACGGAGAGCCCGACAAGGATGAAAGTGGCAACGAGACCGGAACCATTTCCATCAAGGTGGGCTCTCCTAATTTTAAGGCCTTCTGCGACGAGCTTGCCCCGTTCAACGAGATGGAGCATGAGGTCGAGCTGATGACCGCCAAGTATGAAGATACGATCGGCTGTCTGAGCGGCGAGGAGATCCTGCTGCTCGACTGGATGCTGGAGGACTAAGGAAGGAGTGATTTAGATGGCTGATATCAGCAGCTTTCTGAAAAAAATCCTCAGCGCCATTTATGGCGAAGAGGTTCGCGGCTCCATCCATGATGCTCTGGCAGCGATGAACACGGAGTCCAGCAGCGCGATGGAGTTTGCCTCCACCGCCAAGGATTCCGCACAGGCAAATGCCGCGGCTGCCAAGAAGTCCGCAGAAGATGCCGAGAAAAAGGCGACAAGCGCCTCTGAATCTGCTGCCGCGGCTGCACTCTCCGAGGGGAGCATCAAGACCTCTGAGGAAAATGTAAACAAGCAGGCCGCAGACGCGAAAGAAGCTGCCGCCGGTGCTAAGGCGTCTGAGACAGAGGCGAAGAACTCGGAAGAGATCGCCAAGCAGAAGGCACAGGAGGCCACGGACGCCAAGACAGCGGCGACGCTTGCCGAGGGAGAGGTCAAGGCCGCCGAGGAGCGCGTGAGAACCATTCGCTCAGAGGCTGAGACACTGGGCGCACAGGCTACTGCTGACCGCAACGCAGCGGAAGAGGCCCGTGCTGCTGCGGAAGCTGCAAGAGATGCGGCGTCGAACAGTCAAAATGGAGCAAAAGCATCGGAAGATGCCGCCGCTGAATCGAAGACAGACGCCGAAGCCGCTAAAACGGCTGCTGTGGACGCCCGTGACAAGGCGCAGACCGCTAAAACGGCCGCCGAGAATGCGCGGGAGTCCGCCGAGAACTCTGAGGCAAACGCCAAGACTTACAAGGAGTCTGCCGCAGAGAGCGCCGCGACCGCACAGCAGTACAGCGGCAAGCCGCCTAAGCCGGAGAACGGTACCTGGTGGATCTGGGACGCTGAGAAGGGCACCTATGTGAACACCAACATCAGTTGTGAGCTGACCGGCCCGACCGGCAACGGTATCCAGAGCATTCAGTTGACGCAGGGCAATCATACGCCAGGCTCGACTGATATTTACACCGTTACGATGACAGACGGAAGCAAGTACAACATCGCCGTCTACAACGGCCTGAACGGAACGGGTACGGGCGATGTGCTCGGCATCCATTTCGATCTGGTGCTGCCGGCCTCCGGATGGTCGAACGGTTCCATCACTGTGGCGGAGAGCCGCCTTGTGGCCGCTGCCAAGTACAAATACCTCATTGATGCATATGAAGCCAGCCGTGAAGAGTACCTCGAATGCAATGTGCGTCCGAAAGACATCTCCACGACCGGCTTCATCACATTTGTGAACGATACCGACCCGATCAAAGACATCACGGTGAACATCGTGCGTCTTGAACTGTCGGTCAATGCCGAAGAAGGAGGCGAATGATTTGAAAATCGCGATCAAAAGCTGCTTCACCACGCTGGTGGAGGACACTACACTGATCCAGAACGCAGCGACGCCTTATCCGGTCGAATTCGCCTTCAGCAAGGATTGGGACGGGTTCGCAAAGACTGCGCTCTTTGAGGCAGGCGGCGTCAGCATGGCTGTGGTGCTGAGCGAAGACAAGTGCGACATTCCGGGCGAATGCCTGAAGAAAGGCGGTATCCCGCTGAAGATCGCCGTTTATGGCGTCAAGGGCGAGGAACGGAAGTCGACGGGCTGGCATGTGACCAGCAAGATCCTCTTCCCAGCCAATATCAGCGTTGGCACAGGCGGTTCCGGAGACCCGATGGGCGATGAAGCCTACAAGCAGATCATGGGAATCATCGGAGACCCATCAACGGCGGGTTTTGGAAACAAGACGCTGACCGAGGTGATCGTTGAGATCCAGAGAAGCATTTCCGGAACGGCCTCGGATAAAGAGGTCGACGATATGCTGAACGACGCCTTTGCTTCGAGCGACCCGGGCGGAAGCACACCCGACAACACCGCTTCTGACAAAGAAGTGGATGACCTACTCAATGATGTTTTCGGCGAACAGCCGTGAACAAATATATTTAAGGGGGACATGCAATATGTCTACTACCAAGCACACTACTATTGAACAGCTCAAGAAACTGGCGCTGCGCACAAAGACCGAGATTGGCCTTGTCGATGCTAAGGTTGCCGGCCTGACCACTAAGGTCAATGACCTGGTGACTGCCGGCGGCGAGCCTAACAAGCTGGAAGGCATCAAGGTCAACGGCACTCTGCTGGCTCTGACCGATAAGATCGCCGACATCCTCATCGCTGAGGGCAAGACCAACGGCACCATCTCCGCCAACGGCGTTGATATTCCCGTTCACGGTCTGGCGGCTCTGGCCTACAAGTCTGAGGTCGCTGAGAGCGATCTGGCTGCCGCTCTGAAGGCCATCATCGACGCCAAGGCGAAGCAGGCTGACCTGGATACCCTGACCGGCAACGGCGAAGGCTCCATCAGCAAGATGATCGACGCGGCTATCAACAAGTTCGCCACCGATGTGACCGATGACAATGTGGTCAACAGCTACAAGGAGCTGATCGACTGGGTTGCCAAGCACGGCCCTGAGGCGACCCAGATGGCCGGCGGCATCAGCGAGAACAAGACCGCTATCGCCGACCTGAAGACTCTTGTCGGCACGCTGCCCGAGGGTGCGACCTCTACCACCGTTGTCGCCTACATCACTGAGGCGATCAATGCTCTGAGCATCGGCGATTACGCCAAGACGACCGAGGTGACTGCCGCGATCAACACCGCCCTGGAGTCTTACTACACCAAGACCCAGGTCGACGAAACCTTTGTCAAGAAGACCGACATCGTGATGGCTACCGACGAGGAAGTCGACGCCATGCTGACCGAAGTCTTCGGTGCTCAGGCTACCGTCTGATCCAGCATATGCGAGCGGGGGATGGGACTTCCTGTCCCCCGTTCCACCTTTTGAAAGGAAGGTAACAACACATGGCAGAGCATAAGCTTTCCACGTTTGACCAGCTCAAAAAGCTGGCACTTGCGGGGAAGAGGGATTCCGCCAAGCAGGTAGCTGAATTGGCGGAGCTTGTTGCCGCCGGACTGGAGGATCTTCAGCATATCGGCATCTCTGTTACTCTGCCGGCCGCGAATTGGAACGGCGGAGAGCAGACTGTTGCACATGCTTCCCTCTTAGCTGACAGCAACTATATTTATCTTGTAGGCGCAGACGCCGGTACCCGTAATGTGTACGACAATTATGGCGTGAGCGCAGACAATGTAACCACAAGCGGGCAGATGACTTTCCGGTGCGATACGACGCCGACCGTTGACTTGTCCGTCTTTATCATTCGACTGGAGGTCGGAACAGATGAGTAATGTTGGCAAGGTATTCAACCTTTCCGGCGGCGGTGGCAGCGGCTCTCCGAAGATGGAAAGTCTGACTATCGCCACCCCGCCCAACAAAACGGTCTATAAGTCCGGTGAAACTTTCGACCCCACCGGCATGGTCGTTGTGGCAAACTACGGCGAAGGTCTGATGGCAAATGTGACGGGTTACACCGTCTCTCCCTCCGTTCTTACGGACGGGGTGAGCGAAGTTGTCATCACCTACACCGAGGGTCGCATCACGAAGACCGCGACGGTTGCCGTGACGGTGAAAAAGGTGCTTGTCGGCATCGCCATCACCATGCAGCCAGCCAAGACGGTCTACCAGTATCAGGAGAGCCTTGATCCGACGGGCATGGTCGTGACAGCGACCTTCTCGGACGGGAGCACGGCGGCGGTACTGGATTACACCTATCCGACGACGAACTTCTCTACGCTGGGGCGCCAGGTCATGAAACTTGAATACACCTACGAAGGTGTGACGAAGAGCACAGACCTTGTTGTTACGGTGCAGGGCAAGACCATTGCTGTTCCGACGCAGACGAATATTCCGACCTACAACGGTTCGGATAAGACGCCGAGCTGGAACGGCTACGATCCACTCAAAATGGAGATCTCCGGCGTTACGAGCGCCTCTGACGCAGGTAGTTACACGGCGATCTTCAAGCTGTCCTACGGCTATCTGTTCCCGGACGGCACGGATGAGGCCCGCGTAAAGTGGACGATCGACCGCGCTGTCATCTCGGCTCTTCCGACGCAGACGGGAACGCTTGTTGCCGACGGCACGAGCAAGACACCGAGCTGGAACGGCTATGACACCAACAAGATGACCATTGGCGGCGATACCTCCGGTACGGCTGCCGGTGAGTACACGGCGACCTTTACGCCGACTTCCAACTACAAGTGGTCCGACGGCAGCACAGGCGCCAAGGAAGTGAAGTGGACGATCATCTCGGTTCTCGTTTCTATTCCTTCGCAGAGCGGTACGCTGACCTATAACGGCAGCGCCCAGACGCCGAAGTGGCAGAATTTCGACAATGAGAACTCCTCTGTGAGCGTATCTGCCAAGACGAATGCCGGCGAGTACACGGCAACCTTTACCTTGAAGAAGGGTATGTGGACGGACGGTACGACCGCGGCAAAGACCATCAAGTGGACCATCGGCAGAGCCACCATCGCGGCGGTTCCCGCCCAGAGCGGTACGCTTGTCTATGACGGCAACCCGAAGACTCCTTCGTGGAACACCGCCTATGATTCGGCAAAGATGACCGTTTCCGTGACGGCTGCTACCAACGCAGGCACTTACAGCGCCACCTTTACGCCGACTTCCAACTACAAGTGGTCCGACGGCAGCACCGGAGGCAAGACAGTATCGTGGACGATCGGCAAGGCCGTGAACAACGTGACCAATTCGCCGAGCTCCATCGTGCTGAAGAGCAGTGCCAAGACCGCAACCTTTACGGTGAACCGCAAGGGCAACGGTACGATCACAGCCACCTCGAACAACACGAGCGTCGCGAAGATCAAATCCATCAATCAAAGCACCGGCGTTGTGACCGTTGAGAGCGTGAGCGACACGACCGGCACGGCCAAGATCACCGTCAAGGTCGCTGAGGGGACAAACTACAAGGCGGCTTCCGACACGACGGTCAATGTGACGGCCACTTTCGTCACGATCTACGGCGTTGAGTGGGATTGGACGAGCAGCGGCCAGACCAAGGGCACTCGCACGGACGCGGCGGCAAGTTTCGGCGACCCGTCTCCGGCTGTGAACAACGGCAGTGGTTCTTCTCCCTTCGACAACCTGATGCCGTGGTCCGGTATGGTGAAGGAGACCCGCAGCGGCGGCGTTGAGGTCAAGGAGCCAAAGTATTGGTTCAAGTGGACGAAGACCGGCAAGAAGCTGAAGCTCCAGATCGCTGACGGTTATGTCGAGGGCTTCTCCGTTGACCCTGTAAACAGGGACCGCGGGGACGGCCTTGGCGAGCTGGACTACTCCTACATCGGCCGTTATCACTGCGCCAGCGGTTATAAGTCCACCACGGGCGCCGCACAGCAGGTAAACATCACGAGAAGCCAGGCGCGCAGCGGTATTCATAACCTCGGCGCTAACTTCTGGCAGATGGACTTTGCTCAGTTCTGGTATGTGAACATGCTGTTCCTCGTGGAGTTTGCCGACTGGAACGGCGAGCGCATCGGCAGAGGCTGCTCCACGAGCGGTTCCAAGATGAACAATGGTCAGACAGACGCGATGGGTTACCACACCGGTACGACCGCGGCAAGCCGCGACAGCTACGGCTTTACGCAGTATCGCAACATCGAAGGCTGGTGGGACAATGTTTATGACTGGATGGACGGCTGCTATTACAACAATAACGGCCTGAATGTCATCAGCAATCCCAACAACTTCAGCGACAGCGCGAATGGCACGCTGGTCGGCACGCCCTCTTCGGGCTATCCGTCCGACTTCACCATTCCGACAGCAAGCGGTCTTGAATGGGCACTGTTCCCGAGCGCAGCAAACGGCAGTCAAACGACCTATGTCCCGGATAACTGGGGCTTCATTGGTAGATGTCCGTGCCTGTGCCATGGCGGTAGCTATAGCCAGAGCCAGGATCGCGGTCCGTTCTGCGTCGGCTACAGCAGGACGTCGAACTCGAGCGACAGCATCGGCTGTCGCCTCCAGGAACGCCCGCCAAAGGCGGCGTGACTGTTCCCCTGAAGAGGTAGGGGTGCAGGGGTGAGGGGGCCGCAGCCCCTTCCCCTTGCATTTCACTGATATTTTTAAGAAAACAATAATTTAACATGGGGTCAACTGTGCAGCAGACGATGGTCCCGGATAACTGGAACTTCAATGGTAGATATCCGTGCCTGTACCATGGCGGTAACTATAACCAGAACCAGAATCACGGTCCGTTCTACGTCAACTACAACAGAACGTCGAACTCGAACGACAACATCGGCTGTCGCATCCTTGCTAAGCCATAGGCTGACCCTCCATTTGGTAGTAGGGGTTCCTCACCCTTTCTATATCGCACGGTTGACCGCACAGCACTTGCTGAAGAAAAGCCGACAGGACACAGCTTAGTACACTTCGGGCCAGGTCTCGCCTTGGAACACCCCGCGGCGCTGGAACGGTTGTGAGGCTACAAGGAGGAAAAACATCCCTGATGAAACGAGTTCGAGTTTACAAAGAGATCATATCGGACGAAAACCTTCGTCTGGCAATTCGGGAAGTGAACGCCGGCCATCGGCGAAACGGCAATCACAGCCTGAACAAAAAGGTCATTGAGATCGAAAATAATATGGATGAATATGTGGAGAAGCTCCGAGCATTCATCCAAGGTCTGGTCGACGGAGACGAGCACATGCACCCTCCCCTCAAGCGACAGCGCTGGGACCGTAACGCGGACAGCGGTAAAGGCAAATGGAGAGACATCAACGAGCCGCTTCTGTGGCCGGACCAATATGTTCACCACGCTGTTGTGCAGCCGATGATCCCGCACATTATGCGGAGCATGGACCGGTACTGCATCGCAAGCGTCCCCGGCCGAGGGAACTCCTACGGCGTCAAGGCATTGAAGAAGTGGATGAAGAACGATGTGGAGGGCACCAAGTATTGCTGCGAGTGCGACATCTACCACTGCTTTGAGGAGCTTGATCCGCCGTATGTCATCGAAGCCTTGAAGCGGGTGTTCAAGGACACCGAAACGCTCTGGCTGTGCGACGCCATTATGGAATACGGAGTCCTCATCGGCGCATTCTTCTCCGCATGGTTTCTCCATTTGACACTCCAGCCTTTAGATCTGATGATCCATCAAAAGCAGTATGGCGTATCACACTATCTGCGGCAGATGGACAACTTCACGATCTTCGGTTCCAACAAGCGAAAGCTGAGGAAGCTGCTGGAGGATATCAAGAAGTGGCTTGCCGAGATCGGAATGAAGATCAAAGGTAACTGGCAGATATTCCGAGTCGGGTTTACGCCCAAGGTCGAAAGAGCACATCAGGCTTTGCCGAAGAAAAAGCAGCGGCACCGCCGTCCGCGCTTACCATCGGCTCTTGGATACCGATTCGGACACGGTTACACGATCTTGCGAAAGCACAATCTATTCCGGCTCAAGCAATCGCTTCATCTTTACTACTACCGGCGAGACAGGAACCGAGTCATCTCGTTCAAGAGGGCTTCGGGGCTGATCTCACGGCTCGGACAGCTTCGCAAATGCAATCATCAGCAGGTTTTGGACAGGCACTATCAGCCCAAGACGATGTTTGCACTGAAGAAAGTCGTCCGAAAGGAGTGCAGAAGACTTCAGGCATTATATCCGCCATACCAGGCGGCATAAAAAGGAGTGATTTTCATGAAAGTACAGGGAATGGTCAACCCCGGCAGCTTTACTGTGGAAGAGATCCCCGGTACCAAGCGAAGTCTTGTCCGTCTCTACCAGAATGTGGAGGCGTGCAAGATCGCTAAGGATGCCGAGGACAAGGAAGGCCTTGACGGGTTCCAGTATGACGAATACTGCGTTGAGGTCGAGAGTTGGCCCGGACTTGCTGCCAGCGTGCGGGAGAACTACGACACCTACCTTGCAAAGGGTAAGGACAATGAGGTCGACCGCAGTAACGATGCGTTGTTCCGCGCTCAGAAAAACACAGACTCCATCGTCCAGGATACGGACGCGATGAGCGTGGATCACGAATACCGACTGACCCTGCTTGAGCTGGGTCTTACGGAATAATTGAGAAAGGAGGAAAACGACTATGCTGTATCGCACTCTGAAGCGCATGATCGAGCGCGGCCAGACCAACGGCCTTGAGGAAAAGATCGACATTTTCTTCGCAGCCGGCAAGCTGACCGAAAGCGAGTATCAGGAGCTCATCGCCATGCTCAAGGCAGAATGAACGCACCGGAGGATTGAGATGTGACTATTCAAGAGATTTTAGCCGGCGGGGGCGGTCTGCTCCTGATCCTTATGACCCTGGTGCAAATCGCCCCCGTCAAAATCAACCCCTGGTCAGCACTCGCCAAAGCCATTGGCAAGGCGATCAATGCTGACATTTCAAAGCGCCTCGACGAGATCGAGAAAAAGCTGGACTCACATATCAAAACGGATGATCAAGGCCGGGCCGATGACTGGCGAGCGGCGATACTCCGCTTTAACAATGAGCTGCTTCGTCCGATCCGTCATACGAAGGAAGAATTCGTAGAGGTACTTGGGTATATCGACAAGTACGAGCATTATTGCGAAAAGAACCCTGAGTATCCAAACAGCCGCGCGGAAATTGCCATTGAGAACATTCGAGAGGTGTATAAGGTCCGGCTGAAGAAACGAGACTTCCTTCAGGACGAGGATAAGAAGGAGGTGGCGGCGCTGTGAGCAGGTGGGGCATCGGCCTTTCCGAGAAAATGAAAGCCTGCAAAGAAGCAGAACCGTTCACTGATATTTTGGAGGGGGATGGGGGTGTTCCTGAAAAGGACCCCCCGTCTTCTTCCAAAGCAGGGTTCAAGGTCACCACGATGAAGATTATCGTGTGGGTCTGCATTCTCAACGGACTTGCATGGGTATGGTGCAGCTATATCCTTGCATTGCTCGGACGGGAGCAGATCGCAGAGGCCTTGTCACAGGTCGCGCTCAAGGAGATCATCGGCGTGGTGCTGATCTACGGTCTCAAGGCGCTGTTTGAAAACCTGAGCAAGAACAACTCATGGCCTGACAAGGGAAATTCTACTCCGCCCGAAGACGGAGTGGGATAACAGGAGGAAAAGAATATGGAGAGTGTACTGAACTGGTCTGTCATCATCAGCATCATTGGTGTACTGGTGGTGCTGACGAACATTGTGGTGCAGGTGCTCAAGAAAGTAACCTGGGACAAGCTGCCGACGAATGCTCTGGCGATGATCGTTTCGCTGGTGCTGACGCTCGGCGCTTTCTTTGCATATTGTTCCATCAAGGGGATCGCTGTTGTGTGGTATATGGTGTTTGCCGCGGTGGTCCTCGCGTTCATGGTGGCTTATGCGGCAATGTTCGGATTTGACAAGCTGAAAGAAGCACTTTCGCAGATCCATAAGTAGTGATTAGAGGTCGAAAAAGGTGTAGGAGAGCCGGTTATTTCTTGACTACTCCTACACCTATGGCCTAAAAGTGGCGTGGGGACTGGATTTGATGCTTCTATCATATCATCAATCCAAACTCAACGGTCAAGCCGGAACTTGAACAGGCTTTCAATCAGCTTTGTTCTGATGTAGTCCTCCATATCAGAGTTATAATAGCCGTTCATCTTAGAGAAGTAGCGGATATATCCAGCGTAGCGGTCAAGGACAGCTTGTATCGCTATGGGGTCGCCCTCATGTGCCTTTATAATCGTGTCATAGGGGAGAAGCCGGTCACTCATGGGACAGCACCTCCATTTCCTTTTTCAGCCGCTCCAAGGCAAGCTGAATATGCCGCCCGATTGTGCTGCGTGTCCAGCCGCTTTGTTCTCCGATTTCTTTCTGCGTCAAGTGCTGGAAGTAATACAAAAAGATTTCCTCCTGCGTCTGTTCCGGCAGTTCGGCAAGAGCCGCCGCAAGGGAACAGCTATCTAAAAATATCGTCTGCCCCCGGACAGAAAACGGATAAGTTTCGCCATAGTCCGGCACTTGAAAATACTCGTCTGTGGTACTTAGTGGGACAAACTTTTCTTCGGTCAAGTATTCAAGGGAGATTTCCCGTTTCCACCTCGCCGCCAGCATACGGGCAGCGTCAAAGGACGCATGGCGAATAACAATCCGGCAATAGGTATCATGGGTATAGCGGATATGTTCTTGATAGGCTTCGTATTCAGTCATGGAAAATCCCCCTTTCTTCGATTATGGGAAAGGGCGGCAGCACTTTTTGCTGTCGCCCCTTGATTACCTACCAGCAAGGACAGTCGGGGCTGTCAACGGTGGGCGTAGCCCATTTACTTGCCGTTGACTGGCTCGGCTGGGTTTGGTATTTAGGCAAATTCCTTATTTTGATATATTTTTATAGAAATAAAGTATGAACCAATAAATATTCCCAATGCAATCATAGTAGATATCGCTCCTACAAGAGAATGTTTCATGTTCATTTCACCAGTTAGCGGAGTTAAAATCGCAGATACTAAGACTAACAATCCTATCGAAGCAATCGCTGATAAAATCATAATCAGCTCGTTTTTATCTGTACCTATTTTTAACATAAGCGGATACATAATTCCTGCCGTAGTTGTTGCGAGAGTTAAACCAAACTCATAGCCGTAAAGTACAGACTGCATATTTGAAAAACCACTTGTAACAAAGACTGAAATAGCCGTGACACTTCCCATAATGACACCAAAGGCAAATAATATTGCAAACGAAATATATTTTGCTTTTATTATTTCATTATATTTTACAGGTAAAGTGCGCTCAAACTTGTTCCACTTTGATACGACATCGGCATGAAGTGAAGTACCTACATTGACGATAAAGATGAATACCTGCATAGCTATAATCATCTGAATAAAGGCACTATGCTTCACAAATAAAGCCACAACAGATAAAAATAATGCAATAAGGAACGAAATTCTTATATTGCTTTCCATTGAATAAAAGTTGTTGCGAATTAGCCCTTTCATTAGTTTTCTCCTTTCACATAGAGCAGCATAATTTCATCTATTGTAGCAGGAATAACCATTGCTTTAGGATATTTCTTAGCCACTTTTTCTCGGTTAGCGACCAATACTTGCCACTCATAATCCTGCTTTCGATATGTCACGATGTCATTTTTGTCAATGGCATCAAATTGTGCCGCTCCGCATTTGATAATTCCATAGTGTTCTAATAGTTCGTCTTTCGGCTCACAAAAGATTATTTTTCCTGCGTGGATAAAAACGATATAGTCGGCAACTTTTTCCAAATCACTTGTGATGTGAGAAGATACCAAAATAGAATGTTCTTCGTCCTGTACGAACTCTAAAAACATATCTAAAATATCGTCCCTCACTATCGGGTCAAGACCGCTGGTTGCTTCGTCCAAAATCAGTAGCTGAGGATGATGGGCGAACGCTACCGCAATGGAAAGTTTCATTTTCATCCCTTTGGAAAAAGTTTTAATCTTTTTTGTTGCAGGGATGTTTAACTGATCTAATAGCCTGTTAAAGTAGGATTGTTCCCACGAGGAATAAATATCCCGTAATACTTTGCTTAATTTTGCAGGTGTCAATTCCTCCGAAAAATTACTTCCGTCAAAAACAACACCGATTTTTTCTTTCACGGCACAGTCAAAAGTGTCTATATCGTGACCTAAAACTGTGATTTTTCCACTATCCTTTTTTATAAGTCCTAAAATAGAGTTAATGGTTGTACTTTTTCCTGCACCATTTTCCCCAATCAGTCCCACAATGCTTCCAGACGGTATGCTGAAAGAAATGTTATCCAATACAAAGTTGCTGTATTTCTTTGTTAAGCCTGTAATCGTTAATGCTGTATTCATTCTTAATCCTCCTCATACAACAGCGACAGAAGTCCAATCAATTTGTCTAACTTTATTCCGCTTGACCGAGCAATCTCAATGGCGTCATTAAAATGTTCTTCAATCTTCTTTTGTTGTTCCTCCAAATAAAAATCTTGATTTTGCGCCGATACAAAACAGCCTTTCCCCGCAGTGGTTTCAATAAATCCATCAGCCTGTAATTTATCGTATGCTTTCTGTACTGTTAAAACACTTATATGTAGTGATTTCGCCATTGAACGAATAGATGGAATAGCTTCGCCCGATTGTAATTCGCCACTCATTATCAATGCCTTTATTTGGTCGGATATTTGTTCATATATGGGTTTGCTTGCGTGATTGTTAATAAATAGTTCCAATCCGTCCTCCTCCTGTCTTATACTGTATCACTAATACAAGTACAGTATAAGACAACATGGCATAGAAGTCAATAGCGAACATGAAAAAGCAGAGCAAACGGCTGTGTTTGTTCTGCTCTTTATTGCTTATAAAATTGGGAATAGTGAGGTTACTGTCTATCAATTTGTTGTGTGTTACTTTACCGCACATGAGCATTGGAGCCCGGGTTATCCGAGCCGTAGCCCTCCAGCAGATTGACCACACCCCATACGCCAAGGCCAGCGCCGAGCGCGATAACGAGGGTCTGTAAAGTGTCGATTGCAGATGAGAAAAATGCCATATAAGCCTCCATTTCTCCGGGATTTTCCCGGTAACAAAAAAGCCGCCCATGCAGGCGGCAGGTTACAAACTTCGGGACACTTTGTCTCGAAGCGTTTATGCAAAGGCGTCTGGATCGTCGATGTCATCATAGTTGAGGATGTCCTCGTCCTCTTCCGTGAGTGCATCGTCCGGCACAGCCACCTCATACATCGTACACGCCTCGTTCAGCCCGGGCCGCCTGCGGCGGTTAATGAGCCTGTCGAGGTCAAAAGCGTTTTTCTGTTTATCGGCCTCCGCCGTATAACGGTAGTTCGGATGCCGTTTCAGATCATACTTGGGAGAGAAGAACGGGGGCAGGCCCCGAAGCTGCAAAATACATTTGTCTCCCGGCATGGTTGCAAGCTCGGCTGGGGTCATCAGTTCCCGGCCCAGCCGCTGGGTGTTTTGGCTGTAGCTTTCCGACTGGCCACGGGAGCGGCTGTCGGTCTGCATACTGATTGTGGCTTTTCCCAGCCAGTTCTCGGAGATTTCCTTGATAGTGCTGGCTTCGCGGCCACCGAGGAACACCACGCTGTCCATGTTGCCGAGGATTGTCTCGGCGTGCTTATCGTAAATGGCCTTGCACTGTGCCAACTGTTGATACAGCAGGCAAAGACTCACCTCGCGGGAGCGGATAACCGCGACCAGCTTTTCGAGCTGGGGCACCTGTCCCGTGTTGGCTGCCTCGTCCCACAGCACCCGTACATGGTGCGGCAGGCGGCCACCGTGAACATTGTCCGCCCGTTCACACAGGAGGTTGAACATCTGCGAAAATGCAAGTGCCACTAAAAAGTTGTAGGTCTGCGTGGTATCGGAAATAATGAAGAATACCGCCGTTTTCCGATCTCCGATGCGGTCAAGCTCCAATTCGTCATAGGCCATGACTTCACGAAGCTGCGGGATGTCAAAGGGAGCCAGCCGCGCACCGCAGGAAATTAAAATGCTTTTTGCCGTCTTGCCCGCCGCCTGCTTGAATACCTTATACTGCCGCAGGGCCACACTTTCCGGACGCTCATGTTCCATCGCCTTAAACAGCAGATCCAACGGTGAGATGTAATCGTCATCATCCTCCCGGACTTCAGCGTATTCCAGCACGCGCATGACCATGGAAAAGTTCTGTTCATACGCCGGCGCTTCCTGATGTAGCATGAGGATAATGGCTTGGAGCAGAGCTGTTTCTGACTTCGTCCAGAACGGGTCGGACTCATGGCTGCCTTTGGGCGTGGTCGCCTGGATCAGCGTATTCACCAGCTTCAGAGCATCTTTCTCGTCCCGCAGGTAGCAGAAGGGGTTATAGCCGTCAGACTGTTCCAAATTCACGAGATTCAGCACGCGGACGTCATAGCCCTTCTTTTTCAGGTATCCGCCCGTGTCGGTCAGTACTTCCATTTTCGGGTCCGTGATCACATAATTGGTATTGGCCTCTAAAATGTTTGGCTTCACATAGCCGCGGGTCTTGGCCGCGCCGCTGCCGCCGATGACCAGCACATTCAAGGATCGCCGGTGCTTATGAGTATCCAATCCCAACCGCACATGACGGGTCAGGATCTTATTCTGTTTTTGGCAGAACTGCGCATTGACCTGCCTGGGCGAGCCCCACATGGCCGATCCATGTTCCTCGCCGTCCCGCGTCCTGCCGCTCTCGGCGTCATAGATGCACAGACCCATAATGTAGGTGCCAGTGCAAATGAGGATGGTCAACAGGCTCTTGTCCGTCCATTGGATCTGGAAAGGGTGCTCCAGCGCGGCGGTCAGGTTGGAGAACAGATCCGGCAAACCGCCGCCAAGGGATTGTGCAATGAGCAGCGCCGCCCAGATGACCGGGATATGGAGGAAAAGGCGCAAAATTAGGTTGCTTTGCTTGGATGTTTGTTTCAGGCAATTCACCTCCGGGAGAACAAAATAGCAGTCCCATCGGCGGATCGTGTATCGCCAATGGGACTGCTTTGGGTGATCTATAATACTTATTTCACTTTACCGTTTTTACTCTTTTGCCGATCCTTCGTTCTGGCCGGGGCAGGCTTCTGCTGCTGGTCCAACTGCGCCTTATAGCCCTTCAGACGTTCCAGCACGGAGGGGCGTTCCTCACTCGTCATCCGGCTCCCGTCTTTGGACGAGGTCGAGCTGGGCGCGGTAGCGGGCAAGTCTTGTCCCGACCGAGGTCCTTTTTTTGGCTCCACCTCCTGACGCTGGCCCACAGGCGGTGTCACAGGGGTGTTCTCTTGGGGGCGCTGATTCTGCTCGACTTGGGTTGCAGCCTGCCGTTCACGGGCTTCTCTGGCCTTGGACGGGGCTTGCTCCCGTGGAGGCTGCTGTACCTGCTCTGGCCGACCGAGGTAATGGATGCGCTCGAAGATCATATTCGCTCTGTCGATCTCCGTTACCGGCATGATGACGTCCACCACCTTGCCGTGACCATCCGTATCCCGAATGGCAGAGAATAAGATTTTCTGCTTTCCAGCCTTCTTTTTGAATGCCTGATACTGCTCCGGAGACATGGCGAACCGGCGCACGTCGCGGGTCTCTTTCAGCATCTTCACGAGGTTGACTTTGCCGGAGATCGTCTTATGGTTTTTTGCCAGTGCCAGCGTCAGCGCCAGCATATTTTTAAGGCCGGAACCGCTCAGCCGGACAGCTACCTCACTGCCAGAGAGCATCATGCGCACCAACTGGTCCGCCGCTTCACCGCCTCCGATGTTCATGTTCCCGCACCTCCTTCTGGTGTTCTTCTGTTCTTTGAATGTCCTGTTCCATGACAGGTACTTGGTTTTGTATCTCATGGCAGAGATTCAGCTTTTGCCGCTCCGTGCGGATCTCGCAGTTCAGCTCCGCCAACTGTTCATAGATCTCCGCCTTTTCTTCCGTCAGCCGTTTCCTGGGAACACCGCTGCTCTCCAGCAGCGCCACCGCTTCCATGTACCGTTCAAATTCCGCCTCCATGCCGGTCAGGCCTTCTTCATAGAGCGCTTTGCTGGGAGCCAGCGCTTCCACATCCGCCAAAGCCGTATACAGTTTTTGCCGTCTCTTTTTCCGCACATTGAGGATGGTACGCTGCTTGATGAGTTTGGCCAGCGATTCCTCTGTGCGGGTCTGGAAGGCATCCATATCCGCCTGGGTGACGATCTCATTTTCCCGCAGAAAGTCAAACTGTGTGCGGTATTGCTCAAAGCGCATGACCTCCCGCCTAAGATGAGGCGTCATGCGGGGCGGGTACTGCCGCTGCCCGATCTTACCCAGCAAATAGAGATAATGCACATAGAGGGCAAGGAAGCCGGTGTATTTCGGATGCGCTTGGTATGGCCGATACTTAGGCCGTGAGAGCACGGTGGGACGGCTGCCGGCTTCAATTTCCGCAAGATTTCCTTGAATAGCAGCACGGATACCATCCTCCGTGAACAGCGTATTGCGTCTGCCGGGATACTGGAATCTCTCCTGTCCCCGCAGACGAAAACCCAGCCGATCACCGTGGTGGATCTCATAGCCCATGTGCTCCATGAGCAGGAAAAAGTGGCCGAAATCATTGGCATCCTGAATAGCCGTCCACAGATCCGCCTCCAGCATGGAACGGAATGTGGGCTGCCCTTTGGACTGCCGCAGCCATTCCACATAGCTGACAGATTTGGCGGGCGCGCCTGACAGGATGACGGACAAGCCGTGTTCCCGGCAGAGCCGGTCTGAGATGCCGCGGATCTGCTGATAGTAGCTTTGCGCGTTACTGTGGTATTTTTCGCCGGTAAATTGATTGACGGAATTGAATACGATATGGGCGTGGATGTGTTCCCGATCCGTGTGGACACCGATGATGGCCTGATACCCCGGCAGGTGTTCCCGCACAAATTCCTGCGAGATCTCCAGTGCCAGTTCCGGCGTGATCTCGCCGGGGCGAAAGGATTGAATGATGTGGTAAAGCTGCACACCGTCCGTTTTATTCCAGCGCTGTTTGACCGCGGCCATGTCATGGCAGGCCGTTGCCGTGAGACACCCCTGCGCCGCTGTGAGGATCTGCCCTTCCGTCTTATCTCCGTTGAGAACATACGCAATGGCCTGGGATAGTCCGCCGCGGCGGGCGAGGATCTTCGTAACAGCCATTACTGATCTGCCACCTTTGCCATTTTCTGTTCAATGGCTTTCATCAAAAACAGCAGCTCTCTCATATCATCTTTCGTCGCAAAACCGGCGTTGGTCTTTCGGGCGATCTGGTTGATATTCGTACCGATGCGGTTGATCTCCGCATATAAGTCATGCAGTTCTTTGGGTGGACGCTGGCGGATCGTCACGCCGGAAATGAGCTGCCGCAGTACAGCGCTGACCGGCAGGCCGGAAACGGCGCAGATCTGCGACAGCTTCCTGCGCTCCGCATCGGTCAGCCGGACGGAGACCATGTGTGTTTTTTCGGGCATATCGCCCTCCTTTCCCGCGGCGCTGCCGCAAAATCTTCCGCCCGCAGGCGGCATTGGGGACTGGGGATGCCCCCAGCAAGCGCGTTTGTCATACAAACGCTATGCTTGCGCCAGCGCCGCCCACGGCGGCGTTGGCTTTCGCCCCGCTGCGCGGGGCTTTATTTGCAAGCGGTATGGTGATTGCAATATTGGGCGGGCGCTGCCCGCTTCCTCGAAAAAAAGAAATCATCTCTCAGGAGTCGGATGCCGGCAAAGGCACTTTTCGCTTGCACGTTCCATCGGAATACCCTCCAATGAGAGAGCGCTCTTTTCAGGGATAAATGCCGCGTACCTGGCATATCCAAAGCCTTCGGACTCCACCAGCAGGCCGGTGTTCGCATCTCTGCAGGTCACGAACAGGCAGAGAAATGTTTCTGTTTTCCCATCGAACCTCATATCCGTCACGTTCCGGGCTATGAAGGAAACATCCCGCAAAAGCTCGTTCATGTAGCGGCGGTACTGATTGGCTGGCAGTTCGATCACCTTTGTGATCTGAAACCGCGCTTTTTCAGGAAAGGGCGCTTTACCTACTAACTCCCGCGCACTGCTTGCTTTCCGATAAAAACTTGCAAAATTTTCTGACATACTTCTCTCCTTGTGGCAGGGTGTTTTGTGAACACCCTTATAGAAAAAGCAGGGTGTTTTGTAAACACCCTGCTCTTGAAAAAACGTTTTTGTTTATTTATTACCGTGCGTCAAGTTCTTTGGCCTTTTCCCTTTTCCGCAGTTTTTCCATTGCAAAATCAAGGATGCGCTCTTTCCGTGTCCGCAGCATCGTCTTATAGAACTGCTTTTGCAGATCCGAAATGAACGGAGTCTCATCCACGATACGGAAAATTGCATCCATGTTGATTTTGGGCAGTATCCGCTTCAATGCTTTGTTGCAATCCGCATTCTCCAAAGAGGAAATAAAATCAAAGTAGTTGATTTTTCTGCCATTGACCTTAATGCTGGAAAGAGGGATTGAGAAAGTGCGCAAATCTCGTTCTGGCTGCTTATCTATGGTGTCTCGCATGATGGCTTCATCAGCCTGGGGATACAGGCAGCTCCCGCAGTCATACACAGGGGCAATGGCAATTTCGTCTGTCGCGGTATTATAAAGAAAACCCCAGTTTCCGTTGTGCCGATCCCAATTCCCGATCAGCGCATCTATAATGAATACATTCCAAAAATGCTGCTGCAACAATGCGGGAGGGAATGCTGTCTGATCCTCCATGGCCCGCATAATGTCAGACAGTTCTGTACCATACCCGCTGTGACCGGAATCGATCACCGTGTTTTTCAGCGAGGCAAAGTCCTGCAACACAATTCCGGGAGAGGTAAAATCCTTGCAAGCAACAACAATCTTTTTTGCGCCATTTTTTTCATAAGTGCCAAGGAGAGTTTCCTGAGCGTTGATCCCAACGCTGTTGAAAATATGGCAGCCGATATACTCGGTAACGCAACTGTTGGCATAACTCAAGTCTTTATTCTTGGGGGCTTGTGCGGGGAACTTCAGCATATACTGTTCGCCTTGATAAATTACAGCCCGCTTTGCGCCGTTTGCCCCTGCATAGAATTTATTGCGAGTGGGGAGGTTTGTAAAATTTATCAAGAGGTATCACTCTCTTTCCATGCGAAGATACTTTTCACGCAAATACCATGCCTGCTCGGGAGAAATAATCCGTTCGACTTCGGCTGAGTTAATGTCCGCATTCAGATTACACCAGTAGATGTCCCAATGAGGATCTCGGCTTCCGCTGTCTATAATGGCCCAAGATTTTTGCATCTCCTGAATAGAAGCCTGCAAATCATCGGGAAGTCCGCATTCAAGATACGACTGATCCAACGGCTTTCCGGTTTCCTGATCATATTGTGCGTGATTCATAACTAATTCCTCACAATGCTCTCTTACTGGATCGTTTTTATTATACCGATTTTCCGGCGTTATAGCAAGTCCCTTTGCCAGACAGCGCATCAGGTCACGCAGCTTCCTCCAGTTCTGAACAGATTCTTTCTCTTGCCAGCTTGGCATAGGTGTCGGTCACCTCAATGCCGGTGGCGGAATAACCCTCCAGAACAGAGGCCAGCACCGTGGTCCCGGAACCGGCGAAGGGGTCCAGAATATGGCCGCCCGGTTCCGTGATCTTCACAATGTCCCGCATAAGCTGCAAGGGTTTCTCCGTAAGATGAATGCGGCTCTGTGGATTGCCATACTTGAACACCCCTGGCAGGCAGGGCACCGGACGGCTGATAGGCATATCGCCATTGGAACCCCAGACAATGTACTCCGCCTGCTGGCGGAAGCGGCCCTTCTGAGGACGGCTGTTGCCCTTATCCCAGACAGCGGTGCCCCGCCAGATCCACCCCGCCCACTGGAGAGCGTCTGTCGCCGCGGGAAGCTGCCGCCAGTCGATGAACATACATACCGGTGCACCTGGCTTGCTGGCTTTCCTCGCCTCATACAGCCACTCTGCCGCCCAGCGGGTCCAGGAGCGCTGGTCTTTGGCGTCCCCATCAAAGGGAGGCGGCGCATTCTCGCCCATGCTGGAATACTTCTGGGCGGTGGATTTATTTTTTTCCGCCTGGGTGCGCCCACCGGACGCATAGGGCGGATCGGTGATGACAGCGTCAAAGGTGTTGGGATCAAAGGTCCCCAGCACCTTCAGGGCATCACCTTGGAGGATGCTCCATTTCTGATTATCGCTCATGCTCATGCTTCTCCTTCTTTTTCGTTCGATTTTCGCGGGACGGAGACAGCTCCGTTTCCACATATTCGCTGATGATTCCCAGTGCTTCCTCGTAGCTGTGGCACGCTCCGCCCATGATGCGGGTCTGCATTTCCTTTGCTTCTGCCGCCATGCCATTCTGCCGAAGAACTCTGGCGGCAATACCCATCAGATGGAAGATGTTGCCGTCCTGCCCCAGCAGAGGGCAGAGAGGTCGGGGGGTCTCCTGCCGGGCGGAGCGAAATCCGCCCAGCCTGTTGGGAACATAGTCGGACAGCCATGTGCCGCCGAATGCGCCGTGGGTCTGCAAACGCCACATCGCCAGTTTCCCCATGTCCACCTGAATGTCCTCGAAGGGGAACAGCAGATTAGTGAGTCCATCGTGCTGAAAAACCTTGACCGTTTCAAAGCGGTTGCCATTCTGCAGGATGCCGTCCTGCGTCAGCAGGTCGTTGATGCCATCCAGCCACTCCTGCGCCTCGCCGCCACAGCCTTGCAGCACAAGCCCCTCCTGATATTCCATGTCCCGCAGATCGTCTGCGGTGATCTTTTCGATTGGCATTTACCGCTCCTTTCTGCCGGGGCGTCTGGCAGGCGGCGTCCGTCCAATGGTCTTCTGATCCGTCATCACGGGGATGCCCAACTCGCCGGCTTTGTAGATCTCCTGCCACATCCCATCCGTCCAGACCGGACCGTACACATTCATCTGCTGGCAGGATTCCAGCAGGCGCAGTCCCAACGCCCTGGCTTTCTCGTCCTGGGTGGGATCGGTGAAATCTGCGACAGGCGGGAACAGCAGATGCGGACAGATAGGGATATTCCCCGCCGCAAACACCTCCTGCGCTTTCTGCCGCGCAAACTCCCCATTGCCTGGCACATCGCCGCGCAGCGGAGCACAGATATAGACCAGCTTGGGGCCGCTCCGTTCCAGCTCCGACGTGCGCTCCCGGAATGCGGACAGATACTGACCGACGGCATCCCGCAGAGCGGCATAGTCCGCGGCAGTGGGGTGATAGGCGTACCACTCCACTTTTCCGTAGTCATCCCACAGGTGGGGAATGACGCCGCTGCGGAAGTTGGGATTGTTCGGCACCTGCTTTTTACCCCAGACATCCTGAAAGCGCAGCAGCGTCCGGTCCACCACGCCCTCCGTGCGGTTGAGCACCGTAAGGCGGATGGCGTCATATTGGCTGGAGATATGGGTAGAGAGAAACTCCGCCCGTACACGCAGGTCCTTTCCGAGATCTCCCACGCACACACGCCCGGAGAATTGAGGCCGATCCACGAGATTGCTGTGTTCAAACAGCTTTCGCAGCTCCTGCTCATACACGGTCATCGCTCCACACCTCGTTTCTTTGGCGTTTTTGTTTTCATAGGACTTACTTCTTTTTGCAGAGGTTTCAAGGTCTCACGCCCGATGCTGCGGATCACGCTCCGGCTCTTGCCGCTCAGGGCAAAGGTATCCCTTGTATCGTTGCGGACTTCCTCGCAGGGCAGGATCACGGCAGAACCAGTGATGCGGATATCCCCCTGCACCGTGCCATACACCTTGCAGTTGCCGGACAGGATGGGAGTCCCCATCGTATGGGGATCGTGAATGATCTGTGCGTTTCCGGAAGCCAGCGCTTTTCCGGTCATGGAGGCCCCGCGGAGATAGGCGTTGTCCTCGGCGCGGCTGTGGCCGCTCATCACGCTGCCTTTGGAAACATAGGCGCTGCCACAGGCTATGGCATCGCCCCGCAGACAGGCGTCCCGATCCACATAGGCATTGCCCACTGCAATGGCGTCATCGAAGATCCATGCGCAGTCTCCCGGCTCCGCGGACAGGTTGCTTTCGCTTTCCACGAAACCGCCTATGTCGCCTGCGCAGATCTCGCCGCAGATATCCCGCAGCGCACGGATGCGGTGCAGGAACGGATATTCCTCATGGGCCATGTCTGTGATCTCATATTTCTGATTGCTGATGGTTCTCATCTCCTTTTCCTTTTTTATGCCGCTTTTTGGCACAGGGCATCTTCTTTTCGGAATGCCGCATCGATGTCGGAAAAGCGCTCCGTGCGGTTGAATTTCTCAGACACCTTTCCCGGCATTGCCTGCAGCTCCAGCATTTTCGCCCACAGCTCCGGATGGTTGTCATAAAGGTGCCGCAGTTCCTTCCGCTTGGCATTCGGGCAGAACCAGCAGCCGCCACGGTCTGTGAACGCATAGACAGGTGAAAGCAGCCCTGCCGTTTGGCAGAGCTGCTTTGCATCTTCCTCTGTAAATTTGTATTTTGCCAGCAAAGACACCTGCTGATTCTTCAAGCGTGACAGCCGTTTTTGCTCATCGTAGGCGATGCCCACATACTGCACAGTATCCGGCGTCAGAGTCCTATTATACCGGCGGATGGGACGGAGCTTACAGTCCCGCTGAACGTAGCAATGCCCGCACAGAGGGAATCCGCGCCGAAGGCCTTTTTTCGGACCGCGGGTAACTGTTCCGGCAAACAGGTCCAGATAGGTCTTATCCGAACGCAGCACACGGACAGGGACCCCCAACTGTTCCAGTCTGGGGATCGCAGTCTCATAGATGAATGCCCGATGCTCCGGCACCTCGCCGGAGGTCCTTTTATCGAACATCACCTCACAGTAGACCGCTTCATCCAGCGGTTCCCCATGCTCCAGCGCCAGCAAAATGGCGGCAAGACTGTCCTTACCAAAGCTGCAGCTGGCAATGTGTTTTAACGCTGCGATACTCCCGCCTCCTTGGCACGGCAGGCGCTTTCCAGCACCTCCGTCATATCCGTCCGCTCCCACGGGGCATCCGCGTGGGTGAAGTGTCCGTAGTTGCAGAATTTGCGGAAAATGGGTTTGTCCAAACCCAGCGTATCGATCATGCTGTTCGGTGTCAGCTTGAACACCGTGCGAACGGCCTGCTCCAGCGCAGTATCGGAATACTTGCCAGTGCCGTGGGCATCCACCTCCACCATGACAGGCTTCGCCTTGCCGATGGCGTAGGCCAGACTGACGGTGCAGCGTTCAGCAAGTCCCGCCGCCACAATGTTTTTTGCGATGTAGCGGGCCATGTAAGCGCCGCTGCGATCCACCTTGGTGCCGTCCTTGCCGGACAGCGCACCGCCGCCATGGGGTGCGAGACCGCCGTAAGTATCCACCATCAGCTTACGGCCCGTGAGTCCGGTATCCGCTTCAAAGCCGCCCTCCACAAATCTGCCGGAAGGATTGATGAGGATCTCCGTTTCGGCATCCAGCGGGAAGTCCTGAAAAGCGGGCTGGATAATATGGCGCATGACCGCATGGCGAAGCTCTGCCAGCTCCACACCATCCTCATGCTGGCAGGAGACCACTACGGCAGAGACACGCTTGGGAACGCCGAACTGATACTCCACAGACACCTGTGCCTTACCGTCCGGCTTCAAGCTGGGGATCGTGTGCAGCTTTCTCGCCTGGGTCAGCAGGCGGGTGAGTTTATGTGCCAGCACTACCGGCAGCGGAAGAAGCTCAGGCGTTTCATCGCAGGCGTAGCCGTACACGATGCCCTGGTCGCCTGCTCCGGTCTCCGCGCCATTATTGACCGCTCCGGCGATGTCGGGACTTTGCTCGTGGGTGATCACCTCCACCTCATAATCGCTGCCGCCATATCCGGCTTCCCGCACGGCGCGGCAGATAACGGCAGGGATGTCCGGGAGCCGCGCCGCCGTGATCTCGCCAGCCGCGATGATCTTACCTGCGGTAGCCATGACCTCACAGGCTACATGGGCGGCGGGGTCATGCTCCAGACAGGCATCCACTACGGCGTCGGCAATGGTGTCGCAGAGCTTGTCCGGGTGGCCCTCAGTGACAGACTCCGCGGTTAAGACATACTTATCTTTCATGTTCGTTTTTCTCCTTATTGCATTGTTTTTTATGGTTTCCGGACGGCACAGGAACAGAAAACACCATCTCATTGGCGTATTTCTTCCGATACTTTTCGATCTGCTGCTCCGTCAGGGATGTAAAATCCTCATCTCCAATTCCGACTACAAAAAAGGTGCCGCAGACAATGTCATACGGCACTCCGGATTCATCTGTCAGGGCACGGTTCATAGGAAGGCCCAACATTTTTCCTTCTTCATTGCAGACGATGGCAACAGGATCGTCGAACGGGTAAACAGCCTCAATGTCTCCACCTACGATCCGCTGCATGGATTCCAGGCTGCCGTCGATCTCTTGTACAGTGGGCGTTTTCATCGGCTCCACCACAAGAATGGTCATTTTTTGATGATTGATAGGATCGCCTCCTAAAAAAATAAGCGGCAGCAGCAGTCTGAGACCGCTGTTGCCGCGAAATGGTTTGATTATTTTTTTGTTTTCAGAGCCAGCGTTTGTGTTTTCAGCAAAGCATTCTCCAACGCTCTATGGTCCTCGTGATCCTGTCACCAGTGGGGGCGCAGAAAACTCAGTGCTTTGGTGGCCCAGATGTAGTCATCCCGCCCCAGGGACTCCTGCACGAGTCCAAGTCGGAACTTTTCGTAGTTCTTTCGTACTGCTACATCTACGCTGTCCCGGTTTAAATACAGTTCCAGAAACCCGCAGAGGACAGCCGCTTCCTCCATCGTATAAAACACTACGACACCCCTTTCACACAAACAGGCATTATTGTAGCACATACGAAGGGATAATAGAAGCCCTATCACGATTTCCATAGTCAAGCGCGCCAATCTGCGCATCTCCGCAATGGGAATGACCAGCCGAAGAATATCCTTATGTGTTCCCCACCTTTTGCTTTCAGGGTAGAACGATTCCAAAAACGAGGAATGGAGTTTCCCTCCATTCCTCGTTATTCCTTGTCTGGCAGATAAGTCACTATATCAGCCAAAGTACAATCCAGTATTTTACATAGCGCGTCCAAAGTGTTGGTCGAAACGGATTCATTCGCTTTCAGCCTCCGGATCGTAGAACTACTGATCCCACCTTTACATTGCAGCGTATATGTGGTCGCTCCACGCTTTTCCACCGTTTCCCATAATGGGGCGTATGAGATCATCCCGGTTCCTCCCTCCGTTTCGCACTTTACATATCTCCATTATTGCCTATAATGAACATATAGCGTTATAGGCAATATTGCCCATATCAGGACGTTCTAAACTTGAACCGCAATGGGAGGAACCATAATGGAAACAAAAGTATGTTGTGTTACGGGACATCGGGATATTCCAACAGATCGGGCCGTCTACGTAGAGCAAGCGCTTCGACGTGAAGTCCTGGCAGCGATTGAGGATGGATATACCCGCTTCATCTCTGGTTTTGCTGAAGGAACGGATCTCATGTTTGCGGCCATCGTTGCCGAGCAAAAGGAATACATCCCCAATCTGTATTTAGAGGCGGCTTTGCCCTATGCGGGCAGGATTAAAACAAAAAGCAAGCAATTTCACGATTTGCTGCGAATCTGCGATGAGGTCACGGTCGTATGCCAAGAATATACCCCTTCATGCTTTATGCGGAGAAACCGGTATATGGCCGTGAAGTCCCAGCGTGTGATTGCCGTTTATGATGGGCGAGATCGTGGTGGAACGCTTTACACCATGCGCTATGCCCATACGCTGGAGAAGGAGGTCCGGGTAATCGAGGTATGAACTTTGTGTGATTTGGGCGACTCAAACGTTGCATCGCCGACGATTTTATGCCCATTTTACGAAGTTACCTCTCAGGTTTTCTGGTTTGTAGATTTTTCCCATTCTTCAGCCTCTCCACTTTTCCTAACCAGATTTCGTCGATGGTCCTGTTCCACGCTTCCTCCAGCGATTCCACCGGCAAGCCATTGGCCTCGAAGCCTTGCTGGATCGCACGGTAATAATACGGAGAAGGCAGTGCGGGCTGGCGGCTCATCGGTTCTGCCATGATATAAGCCATGACGGAAACGGCTGCGTCATCTGTGGTCCGCACAGATACCTGCTCCTTGGTGTAGTGGCGAGGATAGCCTTCGTAGCGGTCCAGCGCCTGTTCAGACTTCGGTGTGAGCTTCCATAGCAGACCGTGGACGACGCTGCCTTTCTTGGGAGAGACAGTGGCAAAGCCGCTGCCGCGGAACTGCAACTCATAGTTCTGCAGCGTCACCGGCCCAACGAGCTGGGCGTCTGGACAACGATGCTCCATCTGTTCTAAATTGATATTGCTGCCGTAGGCGAAATACAGAGTTTCTTCCATCTTAGTCCCCCAGCAGTCTGAGTCCGCCGATTCTGTCCAGATGGCGGAACATGGCCTGCGCCTGCGTTTCCGTATCTCCATCCGGCAGTGGGCAGTCCATTCCTGTGGTGCGGATGACATTGCTCTGTAAAAACCAGATGTAGCTCTCGATGTCTGGGAACTCTGTGGGATCAAAGGTCTGATCCCGCAGACGTCCCATGATCTCCGTGGCAGTACCCTCATAGACGGTTTCTTCGATCTGTATCTTCAATGGCTTCACCTCTCCATTTCTCTGGATTTTTTCTTCTTTTTGTTGGCTTCATAAGTATCCTTGTCATAGCGCCATGCCCGATCGCCCTCCAGATTGGCCAGCAGATGATTACGGGTATTCTTGAACTCGTCACCGTTGAGTCCCAGCCGCACCAGCCAGACACGGAAGGTGAACAGTTCGTTGTCACTATAGGTTTTCCGCATGACGGTGCTGCGCTGGTTAATGGCTTGAGCAGACATGGCAAGGCATAAATTCACATAGGCCGCGACCTTTCCGGCATGAAGCGTAGAGTTGAAACAACGCCACTCAACGGTTCCTCTATAAAACACAGAGTGCAGATTCAGGGCATAATAGCGCGTCCAGTTATAGTGTTCTCGGTCAGAGATATTCCCTTCATACCAGATGCTTTCCAGCGCCGTGAGATTTTTTGTTTCGTCAGAGGAGAGCTTGCGTGCTTCCTTTAGCATTGGCTCCCGCACCTTCTGGCAGTATTGGCTGACACGGCTTGAATTTACCTGCAGGGCTTTGAACAGGATATCCTCCTTGGAGTACATAATGCTCAGAAGGTTTTTCAGACTCTGGCGATTGTGGTTGGCGGCGTCCACATGAACATGGATACCGCAGGAGCTGTTGACTTTGGCCCCGGCATGGCGCACCTGACGGACACACTCCTGAAGCCTGGGTAACTCCGCGTAAGTGAGTTTTGGCGTCACCATCTCAACCCGGTATTCGATGTTGCTGGTATGCATATACCCGCTTTCAGTTTTCATTTCCATAACAATGCTGGAATCGCTCATAATGCTCCACACCTTGCCATCCGGGTCTTTCACGCTCCATTTATCGTATCCGCCCCCCACATAGTAAGGTTCTGTGCCAAAATAATTGGCCAGCGCCTGCGCAGCCTGCCCGCGAGTGAGTCCCGTCATCTCGACCTCAACGCCAAAGCACTGATTCTTCATTCCGATCATGCTGCGGCACCTGTTTTCAATTCCTCGTCCACTGCCTGGATACGCTTGGCAATCGCCTCAATTACATTGACGGTGACACTGTTGCCCGCCTGCTTATAGGCCTGAGCGTCGGACTGGATGGCGAGGATGCGGTCAATTTGCCATTCCTCAAAACCCTGGAGCCGCAGGCACTCGCGGGGCATGAGACGGCGGATGCGTCCACCGTTTTCTACAATTCCCTGAATACAGCTGGTTTCCAGCGTATGGGCAATATCACACCCAACGCGCCCGCGGCGGGTGTTGCTGCCTGCGTAGCCCAAATCCACCGTATCGCCGGGTTGAGCCTCCTTGTACCCCTTCTTGGTCGCCTCCTTGATGAGCAGGACACCGGAGCGTTCCGCCCGATGATTGGAGAGAGTCGTCTGCCCATACCGGGCCGTGAGGCAGCGGGCAGTATCCGTCCGTGCGGGGATTCCCGCGCACAGATCCACAAACGGCCCCTTGGGCGGGATGATATACAATCCGGTCTTCCCGCCCATGCCGCCAGCGCCGGCAGTCTGGGTGCAGGCTACTCCGTCCGCGTCATAGATCCGGGAGCCTTGCGGCCCTCCGAGGACTTGTACAAGAGCTTTTCCACCTGTGCCGAAGACAGGTAATATTTTCCCGGCGCATCGGGGATCAAGATATCCGATAAGGAACAGCCTTCGTCTTGATTGCGGGACTCCAAAACATTTGCTGTTAAGCACAGTCCATTCGACATGGTACCCCAGGTCATCCAGTGCGGAGAGGATGACCGAAAAGGTTTTCCCTTTGTCATGCGATAAAAGGCCGGGTACATTTTCAGCAAGCAGATACGGAGGTCGCTTTGCTTGAGCCAATCGGGCAATCTCAAAGAAGAGAGTTCCTCTGGCGTCGGCAAAGCCCCGTCTGCGGCCAGCGTTAGAAAATGCCTGGCAGGGGAATCCTCCGCAGAGCAGGTCGAAGTCCGGCAGGTCTGCGGGGTCAATTTGGGTTGCGTCCGGATAGTATCGTTCCTCCTTTCCCGGCTCATAAATGGCCGTATAGCTGGCATTGGCGTATTTATCGATCTCGCAGTGACCGATGCACCGGAAACCGCCCGCGCGGGTCAGCCCGGAGCGGAAACCGCCAATGCCGGCAAACATATCAAAGTATCGGATCAGTCTGTATCATCTCCTTCCTGCAGCGACGCAAGAAAGCCGAGAACATCCTCGTCGATGCTCCCGGCCTGCGGCGCTACTTGTGTGATTTGGATCTGGCTACCCTGCAATTCCTGACGGATCGCCTGACGCACAGCCTCCAGCAGTTCCCGCTGATTTTTGTGTTCACAGATCATCCGGCAAACGGCGCCGGTGCGTTCACCTGCCGGAATATCCATCAGCGTCCGCCACGCCTGCCGCTGGATGGGCGAGGCCATGGAGAAGGACAGGTTCAGCCGCTTCTTGTCACTGCTCATGCTTTTGCGACATTCGCTCTGTCAGACGCTCATATCCCTTGGCATTTAAGCAAACGTCATCCAGTATGATGGGACGGCATAGTCCGTCCGCGGCGGAAGCATGATGCTTCAGCAGCGTCGCACCGCCGCCCAGAAAAACAGCAGGCATGGCTCGGACGTCCAGACCGCTCTCCGCGATGGCAGAGAGCAGGCGTTTGGTGTAGCGTTCCGCTTCCTGATAAATGATCTTTTTCGCGTCCTCGTTCACATGGCTGGCATCGCCGCGCAGAACGCTTTCAATCTGAGCTGCCGTCATAGACAGGCCAAGGCCACGGCGGATCTGCTCGCTGATCTCATCCAGACAGCGGATCATGCCGAGTTCCAGACTGCGGCAGGTGGCGGCGTTGGGGATGCGGTTGTCCAGCCGCATGAGATCCACCGTCCAGCCGCCGATATCCGCAACGATGACGGATGGCTCGTCCAGCAGGCTACCCTGCGTCAGCGCTGCGGCATAGCCCTGCGGATACAGCGACACTTTGGAGATCGTGATGACATAGTCCTGTCCTTCATAGCGGAAGGATACCGGTTTGCCGCCCCGGCACAGGTAGTCCCGGAACGCTTTCTTATCCCTGCCGAAGCTGGTGAGCGGCAGTCCGGCTGCCAGATGGATGTCCGCTGCCGTTCCAGCATTGCGGTATGCCAGTTCCTTTGCTATGGCGGCCAGCGTAAGAAGATAGTAATCCTCCGTTTGGGTCTTGTCCTTTTGGAGCGGCTGGCGTCCGCTGCCCACCACATAATATTTACCGCCGTATTCCAACACATTGTTCAGCGTGTACGGCTCATGCTCATGGGCCACCAGCCCGGTGTGAAAGGAAAAATGCGCGGTTTTCATGGCAGCGTAGCCATGATCTACACCGATGATGATGATGGGTTCGCTCATCTGGCCTCACCTCCATGACTGCGGTGTTTCTTTTTGGGCGCTTGCCGCTGGTCATACGCCTTTCCGGCACGGATGAGATCCCGCATTTCCTTTTGCCGCACATTCCAGCGTGTCTTGCCATCCCAGCCCGGATGCGCCGCGCAGAGCCGTGGCAGGTACTGTTTCAGCTCCGGTCCCTCTCTGGGAAATTCAATACCGCCTTTGTAGACGATATCCTGTTCCAGTTCTGCCAGCAACGTTTCATACCTTGCCCAATCCGTCTGGTCATAGGCGCTTTTGCCTGTGAGCTGCTCATAGGCATAATCTCCCACATAACTGAGCGTCTCAAAGCAGCAGTCCTCGTAGGGGATGACCTCCGCAAGAGAGTCCGGGTCTGCCAGCGCGGACAGATAGGTATCCCTTCCCTGGGCAATGAGCCAGGCGCGAAAGTCGATAAAGCCGTCATCGCTGCAGCCATATTCCTTCATGACCCCGGCGGCGTCCCACAGTCCAAACTTGTCCGCAAGATCCTCATAGGCGTGGAGAATGTCGTGGAAGTTCTGAGCCTGCTCCGGTCCCATAGATACCAGACGGTCTTTCAGGAAGTCCATCATAGCGTCCATATCCTGTCCGCAGGTCTCCTTTGCACTCTGGATCAGCTTCCAGAAGGTATCTTTGTTGATCTCGGTGATGTTATCGTTCATGTCCCACCTCTTTCACTTCTTTTTCCTTTGTTTTCAGGAGATGTGCCAACCCCATGCGCCCCAGCGCATCCGCGCAGATTGCTTCACGAAACGCGCGGTATTCCGCTGTAGTGATGTCCACCTTGCCGAGAACGGCCCGTTCATAGGTGGTTCCGGGGACGATCTCCCATGTGACGGCATCGAAATGCGCTGCTTCCAGATAGCGCAGGAGGGTATGTCCGTCCGCCGTCTCAAACGCGCCCCGGTTATCTTCATAAGGGAAAGCGTTATAGGGCTGGAAGCCGGTGATCCGCTGCGCGGCGTGGTACAACCGAAAGCCATCCTTGTCCAGCTGCGCCGCGAATTTATGGTAGATATCCGCCGCTGACAGTTCACGCCGCTCCATCCGAGGTCTCCTTTCTCACCCAAGAAGCGAAGCGTTCCAAGAAGTGAACACGCTTGCGCACCTTTCCGGCAGACACATCTAACCCATTCATCTGCGCCTGAATGCGACGCTGAATGGCTTTCAGCTTCTGCGGGTCATTGCAGCAATCCACGATGACATACTCGCCGCCGCTGGTGGAAAGGATTTCCCGCTTGCCGTTCTCGTCCCGGATGCTGGACAGGAGACGCTGTCCCAGCCGTTTCCGGTAGGCGTCCTGAAGCGCGTCCATATCTCCGCAGACATCATGCTTTTTCAAGATCTCCGCGATCTCACAGGAAGTGATCTTCGTCTCGGCAGACAGCTTTTGCAAAATCTCTGCCTGCGCGTCAGGCGGGATTCCGATCCGGCTGGGTGCCATTTTCTTCGTTTCCTGCATCGACACACCTCCAATCCGCGGGCAGGATCTTCTGCTCGATGATATCGGCAATGGCGGCGAACACCTGGGCGATCTCACGGGATTCCTTCACGGTATCCCGCATTTCCTCCGGGGTCATCCGCGTCCCGTCCGTCCAGCAGCGGATATTTTCTTCGGACGGCGTCAGCAGGACGGCTTTTTCATACGCTTTGCAGAAAAGCGCCGCGATTTTTCCTTTCCGGTCGATCTCGGCATCTTGCTTTTTCAGTTCTTTTTTCGCTTTTTCGTATTCCAGCGCTTCGGCGGCCGCCTGCTCCCGCTGCTCTTCCGGAAGGTCCTGAAGCTGCCGGGTCAGGTCATACCCCTTGTTGATGGACAGTTCCTTTTTGTCCAGCGCCTCCTTGATGGCGTCCGGGGCATTCTCGTCGATCTGCATGACCTTGCCCATCGTGCGCTCGCCCAAGCCGACCGCCTCTGCCAGTTCCTTTCTGGTATCGACAGCGGAAACCGCTTCCGGCAATGTTGCCGAAAGCGGTTTTTCAGAGAACTTGTCACCACCGGCAGCAGACTGATTTGCTCTGGCCTTGGCTTCAATCTCTGGTTTTAGCTTCAGGGCGATCTTGCCCAGCTCCCACTTTTCCAGATTGCGGCGTCCCTTCTGGGTATCCAACGCCCACTGCTTGGCCTCCAACAGATCCTCAAACGAGAAAACGGCCATCGTGTACGGCAGATCATGCTTTTCGCACAGTGCCTGACGGTTGTGCCCGTCGATGATGACCATGTCCTCATTGATGATGGGTGCGTAGCAGCCGTTTTTGATGAGATCTGCTTCCAGAGCGTCGAGCTGCTCCGCGCTCAAAGGCGGGAGCAGCTCGGCCATCTCCGGCAGGATCACAGGGCTGCGTTCAGCGCTGGTATATGTGATCCCGGTATTTTTCATCAGGCAGCGACCTCGCGGACAGACTCATCTTCCAATTCCTGCGCCGTTTCCTCCACCTTGCGGGGAGAGAGGAACTCCACCTCGCTGGCTTTGATGAGGAAACCGGGCTGGCGCTCCGGCTCGTCCTCAAAGGTAATGGTCTCAAAATCGCCGGAGGCCGCCAGCTTACAGCCCTTCCACGCAAACGCCGCGCAGCGCTCGGCCAGAGGGCCGCGCACCTTGATGGAGATAAAATCGGTGAGCTTGTTGCCGTCCTTATCCTTATAGCGGCGGTCCGAAGCGATACGCAGGATGGCGTAGGGCTTGCCGGTGGTCTCATTCATTTTCAGTTCCACATCGTTGGTCAGGTTGCCAATGGCAGTGATCTTCAGCATAGTTCAGTTCTCCTTTTTATATTATGATGTTTGATGTTGGAAAAGCCACCCTCCCGGCACCGGGAGGGTGGCAGGGTGTTTACTTGCTCCAGCTTTCGCTGTCACCAAGAATGGCGGTATGGGCGTTGGCAGCCTCCATGACTGCATAGTACGCCCAATGCTTGCGGCTGACATCCGGGAAGGTGTTCAGCTTGCGGAGGTTATCCGCAATGTATGCCTCATCCGCTTCGCGGCCCAACAGGCGGTTGACGATGGTCACAACCTCCGCGCGGTTGATCTCGTCGTCAGCGCGGAAGGAGCCGTCGCCATAGCCGTTGATCCAGCCATGCTTGGCGGCAGCCTTGATGTACGTGGCGGCCCAATAGCCGTCGCTCACATCGTTGAAGTCCTTATACTGCTCCATGATCTCAGCGTCGCCATCGCCGTACACATCAAAGAAACGGACGGCCAGCGTTGTGAACTCGGCACGGGTAATGGCATCGTTGGGGGCAAAGATAGTCTTGCTCTTACCGTAGGTGACACCGTTGTTATTGAGGTATTTGGCATAACCGGAGTACCAGGCATGGACGGGAATATCCGTAAATCTGGTATTGGCCGCGGTGGAAATGGTATCGCCGTTCTTCTCCGCCAGCAGACGGGCGAAGATAGCGGCGGCCTCCGCGCGGGTCATGCTGCGGCTGGGGCCGAAAGTCCCGTCCGTGTAGCCCAGGATATATGCGCCGTGACGCTCTCTTTCCTCGATTTCCGGAACGGTCAGCTTGCCGTCCTGATCCGTCTTGCCCTTGGCCGTTTGGCTCAGGTCACCCTTAACAATGATGTTTCTATTCTCCTGCGGATTTTTCTTGTGGTCGGTGACGGTAACCGTCACACGGTGGTTTTTATCCAGATCCGTGCCATCCGGCAGTTTGACCGTAATATTGCCGGTCTTGCCGATGGCGACCTCTGCGTTGGGGATGGGGCGTCCGGTATCGGTGTGCTCCACTTTGATGGTCAGCGTCCAACGGTCGCCGTCCGCATCCTCATAGCCAGCAGTGACCTTGCCGTCCTCATTGGTCTTGCCGCTGCCGGTGGGAACGGTGACCTGCCCCGCCTTGTCGGTCTTGCCCGCGGCATAGTTGTCATTCTTATCCGTGACAGAAATGCTCATATCCGGGACTGCGGACTTGCCCTTGACCAGCTGCACGGTGACGGTGGTCTGATCTGCATAGTCCAGCAGGCGGCTATTCGGCAGGCGGATGGAGATCGAATTATCCTTGTGGAGCGCCACGGCGGCGTTTGCTACGGGATTCTTGGTGTCGGTATCGGTGACGGTCACAAGGTAGCCGCCCACAATGGCCTCACCCTTACTGTCCGTGGTGGCGCTGTTGTAGATCTTCTCGATGGGCTGTGTCTCCAGCTTTTCGCCACACACGGTACATTCCTTGTGCTTGCTGCCCTCGGAATCGGTAGTCGGCTCCTTGTCGATGATCCAGTCGCTGGGCTTATGACCGGCAGGCTCGGTGTAGTTGCTCTTGTTGGTATCGCCGCAGCGAGCGCAGGTGTTGGTGGTGTAACCCATCTCGGTGCAGGTGGGAGCGGTCACTTCGGACTTGTAATCGTGTCCCAGCGCGTTTTTCAGCACGGCGCTGCAGCGGGTGCAGAGTTGGGGGTCCGTGCAGGTAGCAGGAGCGCCGGGGATGTGGCCATCCGCGGGATCGGCATCCAGACGGTGGTAGCCGCAGCGAATACAGCGATATTCCATAACCCCCTCGCCGGTGCAGGTGGCGTTGGTGACAAGGGTGCCCTTGTCCCAGCTATGGCCCAGCGGGGAGGTATAATCCGTTACAAAGGAACTGCCGCAGCCATCGCAGCGATGGATGGTCTTACCGCCGTTCTCGCAGGTGGCGGTGATCACATGGGATTCGTAGTTATGGGGCAGAACAGAAGTGATGTCCTCGATATGGTGGTCGCCGCAAACGGAGCATTCCCGGACGATATAGCCGGGGCTGGTACAGGTGGCGGCCACGGTATAGACCTCATAGCTGTGTTCGCCCTTGGGCGTGGCGGTCTGCTTCATCTGGCCGCAGCGGGAACAAAGTTCCAGCAGCTTGCCATCCGTTTCGCAGGTGGCGTCACGGATGACGATGCCCTGCCATGCGTGGCCCAGAGAGTCCACATAGTCGCGCTTTTCGATTTTGCCGCACTCCGTACAGAGGTAGCGGTCATAACCGAGGGTGGTACAGCCGGCCTTGGTGCTGTCCAGCAGAATATACTTGTGGTTTTCACCACAGCCCTTGTCGGTGCAGCAATTTCCGTTGCAATGCTTGTTCTGACAGCCACAGTTGGGGTTAGAGCAGCCGCAGCCGCAGTTGCCGTTTTCATCTGTGGTATCATCCCGCAGCCAGACATAGGCCACACCGTTTTCCGTCATATCCACACCGTCACAGGTGTAGGTGATCTCGTAATAGACAGTGTACTGACCCTCGTCCGTATAGTTGGGCGCGGAAGTCATGGTGCAGCTATCCGCGCTGTTGCCGTAACGGATAGCGGTGCGGACACCGGCTTCAGACAAGTCCGTAACGCTGATGGTATGGGGCTGTCCGTCTGCCACGCCGTAGTAGCTGGCAACAACGACCTTGGCCGCCGTGTAGTCATAGCGGGTATAGTCGCACAGGCGGCACTTCTCCACGGCAGCGAAGCGGCCATGAGCGGGCTGGGGCAGGGTCTCCGCCGCCATGTCATGGCGTTCCAGCACAGAGGATTTCTCGTAATTCGTACCGTAACAGAAGCAGCAGTAGGTGCCGCCCTTGGTGACAGTGCGGTGGTACTTGCTGTCTACATATTCATGGGTAACGGTCTCCGGCAGATCCAGATAAAATTTGGCGGCGCAGTCATGCAGAACGTAGATGTTCTTGTCCCATGCGTAGGGGGCGCCGTTGGTCTCGTTACTGTTCCAGTCTCCACAGCGGCTGCATACGGATTTGGTCCAGTGGTAACCGGTGTAATAGGCGTTCTCGCCGGGGACACCGGCATCCAGACTACCTACCGTTACTTCGTCAATACACATCCCGTTAGAATACTTGACGTTGCGGTTCAGGGCCGTCTCACCGGAGCGGGTATACTCCGGAACACGCCAGACGGTGAAATCCGTGTTTTCCCGGCAGGTGGCGCAGTAGAAGGTCTCATGGGTGACGATGGCGTTGACATCCAGTTCATTCGTCCGGTTGCTGGCCTGCTGCCAATGCTCGACGGGATCATGGTAGCTGTTCTGCTGGGCGGCTGATGCCGTGGGGATCATGCTGAGACACAATGTCAGTGTCAGAAGCATGGCCGGTACACGGTGAGAAAAGAAATATTTTTTATTCAAATGCGAACTTCCTCCTTATATTTTCCGAATAGGTTTCTTTGGATCTTTCTTGTTGATTACTTGGTTACCGCCCCCTCTCAGGTGTTTTTCTTTTTTGCAGATACTCATTCCAGTCCTTGCCGCTGCGGGGTTCCTCCACGATCACGGCGTAGCCCATGGCTGTGTATTTGTCCTGAAATTGCCGAGCCGCCTCCCGTCCCGGCCCATCCGCGTCCAGGCACAATTCGATCCGTTTGATCTGCGGATGATCTGCCAGATAGGCTTGCAGCGCGCCGTCATAAAGGCCGCAGAGGGCCAGTGCGTTCGGTGTGTTCCGGTGGAGTGTGAGATAGCTCATCAGATCGATGGGTGCCTCAAAGACAAGCACCAAATCTGATCGCGGATCGTGCGGGAGGGAGAATCCTGTGTTTTTGTCGCTGCCGGGAGCGTCTCCCTTGAAGCCGGGACCGTCCAGATCATAGGTGCCGCGCAGTCCCGCGTACTTTGCCTGTCCGGATTCATCCCTGCCGACGAAGACGCAGTTATGATGTACCGCATCCTCATACAGCAGCCCAGCATTCAAAAACTGACGGATCACCTGTGGAGCGATGCCGCGCTTGTGCAGGTAGGCAAACACCCTGCGATCATCCGCATTGCGAGGCGGCAGGGTAAAGGGCTTTTGCACCTCGTCCCGCTTGAAAAAAGGCGCCGCTTTGGTGGGGGAGTCTCTGGCCCTGCCGTGAAAGGCCAGCAGGTACTCCACAGCCTCTGAAAAGCTCTTGCCGCAGAATTGCTGCAGGAAGGTAATGGCGTCCCCGCCGGTATTCTGCGAGTACCGAAACCACTTGCGGCGGTCCTTGATCCGCAGGCTGTCCATTTCCGCTGTGGTGTGGTATCTGCCGATCCGCCGCACCTGATAGCCCAAATGGGTCAGCAGTTCCGGCAGATCCGTTTCCTTGGCGATCTGCATTTCTGCGTCTGTAAAGCGTCTTTTGATCTCGCTTGCCATAGTGATGACCTCCTTTCTGGCGAAACGCAAAAAGCCACCCAGGGCATCCGAATATCTCAGATGCCCTGGGTGGCTTTTCCCTAAATCATGTTCTTTTGTTTGGGCTTTAACGCGGGTTTACACGGCGTTATCTTCGTGGGGGGTGTCCGTGCCCGCTGGAGCGGTCACATCGGCCACACGGGGCGCGACAGGGGCCTCAGTGGGGGTGTTCTGCTCCGTGGCGTTCTCAGCGTCCGCTTCGTCCAGTGCCTGCGTGATCAGGTTCAGCACGAAGTCTCGCTGGGTGAGCTTTTTGCCGGTTCGGAGCGTCTCGCGCTCCAGATGACGCTTGATGCGCTGGAAGAGTTCTTCGGGGATCTGGAATGCCATGGTTCTGCCTTTTTCGGTCATTTGAATGCCGCCTTTCTGATTTTCCATCATGTTGTAATAGTCTTGGATGAGGTTGGCGATGTACTCGCTGGTGGTCTGGCCCAGCCGTTCCCGTTCTTCGCTGACCCGCTCATGCAGATCAATGGGGATCTGAGCGCACAAGTTTTTGGTGGTTGCCATTCTCGGACACCTCTTTCGTATTTTTGTAACGCAAGCATACCCGAAAGGTTACGAGAAAGCTATTACCAACACCACCAAGGAATGATAGACAAACAAGGCGAAAGCAACATAAGCACCAATGTAACGAAAAAGGCCGCCGTTCTCTCCCACATGGGGAACCGAACGGCGGCCTGCCTTCTTATTCTTTATTCTTTTCTTAGCCTCGGTGTTCAAGTCACACCAGTCCATAAGAGCGCTCTGCTGCATCTCTAAAATGTCGCCTCTCGCGTGGAAAAACCGAAATGTTGAAAAATTGAGTTTTTGCAACTTTTTCATTCTAAAAGTGGCGCATTATATGCGAAAACGCCGCACTTTTGTGCGGCGTTTTCTGCGTTGCATCTTTCATCAACACATCTTGGAGCGGGCTACGAGGCTCGAACTCGCTACCTCCACCTTGGCAAGGTGGCGCTCTACCAGATGAGCTAAGCCCGCAAATGGTGCCCAGAGCCGGAATCGAACCAGCGACACGAGGATTTTCAGTCCTCTGCTCTACCAACTGAGCTATCTGGGCAAAAATGGCGACCCGGAACGGGCTCGAACCGTCGACCTCTAGCGTGACAGGCTAGCGTTCTAACCAACTGAACTACCGGGCCATTTTTATGGTGGGAACAACTGGACTCGAACCAGTGACCCCCTGCTTGTAAGGCAGGTGCTCTAACCAGCTGAGCTATGCTCCCAGGTTTCCGTCATCCGTCATCGTCAGACGGCAAAAGCTATTATATGTGAAAGCAGGTCAAATGTCAACCCAATTTTTCAAATTTTTTATTTTTATTTTTTTCAGACCTTCTGTCCCCTGCTGCACAGGGGGCAGAAGGTCTGTTTGGTCAGGCTTCGGAGGCCTTTTCCAGCAGCTCCCGGATCTCCTTCGGGGTGAACCTCTGACGGCTGTCACAGAACTGACAGGTCAGCTCGATGCCGTTGGGGTCCTCCGCCAGCTCCGTAAGCTGCTTGCGGCCCAGACTCACCAGCGCCGCGGCCATTCGCTCCCGGCTGCAATAGCAGCGGTACTCCACGGGGACCGTTTCCAGGATCTCCAGCTCAAAATCCTTCATGACTCGCCGCAGCAGGCTCTCCGGGTCATCGTTCTCCAGCAGCAGATTGGTAACGGGTCCCGCCGCCATGATCCCCTTTTCCAGACGGTCGATCACGCCATCCGGCGCACCGGGCAAAAGCTGGATGAGATAGCCGCCGGCGCGGAGCACGCTCCGGTCCCGGTCCACCAGCACACCCAGGCCGCAGGCCGTGGGGATCTGCTCGGACTCCACGAAGTAGCTTGCCAGATCCTCCGCGATCTCGCCGCCCAGCAGTTCCACGCTGCCCACATAGGGCTCCTTCAGATTCAGGTCCTTGATGACCGTCAGCGTCCCGCCGTGGCCCACAGCGCCGCCCACATCCAGCTTGCCGTCCTCCCGGATGGGCAGGTCGATCTGGGGATTCTGAACGCTGCCCCGGACGTTGCCCTCGTTGTCCGCCACCACCAGCAGCGTCCCCAGAGGGCCATTACCCTTGATGCGAAGGGTCACGCTGGAACCGTCTCCCTTTAGCTCATTGCCCATCATGGAACCAGCCGCCAGCAGGCGGCCCAAGGCTGCCGTTGCCACCGGAGAGGTCTGGTGGATCTGCCGGGCACGCTCCGTCAGTGCCCGGGTGGACACCGCCGCCGCCTTTACAAAGCCATCCTTGGAGATGGCTCGAACCAGTTGATCGCTCATTGTTTCCATTACTCCTTTGTCAGTTCACGGGCTTCCGGCAGCGGACGATCCACCGGTCCTCCGTATCCTTGGGTGCTCGGATCGTCAGATCACCGGTGATCTTGACGGCCTCAAAGCCCGCGTCCGTCAAAAACGCCGTCAGTTCCGCCGCGCTCCACGCCCGCTCCCTGTGCTCCTCGTAGTCCCGGTCCCATGTACCGTCTGCCCGCAGGCGGAACAGATCCACCTGATAGGTGCAGATATTTGTCTTTTCCGAGAAAAACGTCCGCCAGACGCAGTAGCTTTCCTCGGTCTCGTCCGTATAGAGCTGTCCGTCCATCCGCCGCAGCTTGTATGGTGTGTTGACATCAAAGAAAAAGCTGCCGCCGGGCTTCAACGCGCGGAATACCCGCCGGAAGGTCTCCCGGATATCCTTTTCCCGGGTCAGATAGTTCAGGGAATCCAGCGTGGACACCACGGCATCCACCGGCTCCGGCAGACGAAGCCGGGGCATGGACTGTTGCACAAACAGCGGCGGCTGTTCCAAAGCCGCCGCCTTGCTCATGGCCTGAGTCAGCATTTCCTCCGACAGGTCCGTAGCCGTGACCGCATAGCCCTTGGCCGCCAGCAGACAGGCAATGGTCCCGGTGCCGCAGGCCAAGTCCAAAACGGTATGCACCGGGATCCTACTTTTCTGAAACAGCTTTTCCAGATAGTCCGCACGGCGGCGGTACACACCATCCGCCATCAGGCCGTCATAGCTGGCGGCCAGTGCGTCATAGCTGCTCATTTCGCCTCTTCCTCGGCCTTTTCCGCCTTCAGACGGGCAAAGACCCGCTCATACGCGCCGGTACCGTAGCTCAAAGACCGGTTCACCCGGCTGATGGTAGCGGAGGACGCGCCGGTCTGCTCCAGAATGTCGCTGTAGATCATACCGTCATTCAGCAGAGAGGCCACTTCAAACCGCTGCTCCATGGAGCGCAGCTCGGAAACCGTACAGAGGTCCTGAAAAAAATCATAGCACTCCTGGGGATCCTTCAACTGCAAAATCGCCTGATACAGCTTATCACTTTTTTCCTTTTTTCCAATTCTGATCATAAAGGAGGCACCTTTCTTCCATAATTTCATATTTTCCGCACAAATTGCAGGATTCACTTTCAGCATTTACATTTTAACACAGTAGTTTGAGAAAAGAAAGCCCTCCAAATGTTAAATTTTATTTTGCCCGCCGAACCCTTCCCAGCCGGGCCGCATAGGATGCGACAGTGTCAGGAAAGGAGGCAGCGCTGTGGATGCAGTCACATCAGGACTGAACACCGAAATTTTTTCCGCTGAACGGGAATGGACTGTGGAGGGACTTCCGGTGCTTACCGCGCAGGTGTCCCTCCCTGAGCCTGTGGGCTCGGAGAACCGGACCGCCCGGCGTATCCGGCGGTACTACCGCGCCCAGTGCCGGGCCTTTCTCCGGTACTGTGACCGCTGGCTGTTTCCCATGGCAGCGCGAGCCTGCCGGGAGGCGCTGGCAGACAGCCGCCCCCTTCCCCAGCTCCAAGCGGAGCTGTCCTTTCGGGTCACCTACAACGAGGGCGGCTTCTGGAGTCTGTATACCCAAATCCGGGAGCCAGCCGCCGATGGACACATTCTGCTGCGACGCTGGGGCGATACCTGGGACCTGCGGCGGGGCTATCCGGTTTCGCTTCCGAGCTTTTTTCCGCACCGACGGGGCTGGAAGCGGCGCCTGCTGACTTTGGCCGCTCAGGAAATCCAGCGTCAGGAGACTGCCGGGTATGCCCGGTATCTGGACGGCTGGCGAAGGCGGCTGCGGCAGCAGTTCAACCCCTTGCGGTTTTACCTCACCCCGGAAGGCCTTGCCTTCTTCTACCCCATGTACGCCATCGCCCCGGCGGCGGAGGGTATCCCTGTCTTTACCGTCCCCTACGAAGCGGTGGGGCCATACGTGCCCGTTTCAGAAGCAGAGCCGTCCTCGTCTGCTCCGCAGACATAACAAACAGCGTCCCCGCTTCCGCAGGGACGCTGTTTATTATCTTATTGTTCGCTTATTCGCCGAAGTTGTCCTTCACCAGGTCCACCAGTGCGCCGACAGCTTCCTTCTCGTCTGCGCCGTCCGCGATCAGGGTAATGGTAGTACCCTTCACGATGCCCAGGGACAGAACGCCCAGCAGGCTCTTGGCGTTAACGCGCCGATCATCCTTTTCCACCCAGATACCGCTCTTAAACTCATTGGCCTTCTGAATAAAGAAGGTTGCGGGTCTGGCGTGCAGACCTACCTCGTTATTAACGGTGATTTCCTGTGTATACATGATACAGCTCTCCTTTTCTATACCAAGTAATTCCTCATCTTAAATCAAAGAGGTGCGCTCCACCAGTTTTCTGATTGTTATTTTACCTGTTTTTTCACGTTCCGTCAACGGCGTTTTTCACAAACATTTGAATTGAAATGTGGAACGCCCCCCAACAATACAGGCAGGATTCCCAAAAGCGATCCTCCGTCCGAAAAAGCGTGGTATGCTCTTTTCATCATATTCCGCCAGAGTGGAAAGCGTGACCAGAGTGCACAAAGCGCCGGGTCTGCGGAGCATCTTCCATACGTTCGGACGCCGCCAAGGCGCTTTTCCAGAAAAAAACAAACGGAATTTTGCGTGAAAACCAGACCTTTGCGGCATACTACGCCATGGGTATCGCAAACTCCCAGCAAAGGAGGAACGCACATGAAATCTCGCGCTTCCCTGTTTTTGACGGTCTTGCTGCTGGCACTGTCCCTCACCGCCTGCGGCAAGGAGCCGGCCAAGAACGATCGAAATGACGCCGGGTCCGGTCAGAACAGCGCCTACGACGCCGTTTCGGACCCAAACCGGAACAATGCTCCCAACAATGACGCCATCATTGGACGGGATGACAACACCGTCACCGCCCCGGACACCAATCCCGCCCCCAACCCCGCCAATGATCCTGCCGGAGACCTTCCCGGCGCGTCTATGGACCGGATGCTCCGCAACGGCCGTGTCCATGACCGGGATGGTGACCTGCTGGACGGCGAAAATTCCGTCACCCCCGGCACAGACCGTTGGTAAAGCCGTTATTCCACTTCCGCCCCGACATGCGGCGTACCGCCCGAACCGCCGGTACGCCGCTTTCCGTCGTTCTGTCCATTAGGCGGTGGCACAGGGCTTTTCACCAAGGCGGACTTCTGCTATAATAGGGTAAAAGTTCCGCTCCGTCCTGACCGGGGGAGCGATCACAGGAGGTCCCGCCATGTCCCGGAAATTTTCCATGACGCCCATTGCCCATATCCACAGTGATTTCGCCGAAAAATTCGGCGTGCCCCGGCAAAGCGGGCTGGTGGAGGAGCTGGAGGCTGACATTGTTTTCGAACCGGCCTATCAGAACCCGGACGCCCTCCGGGGCTTGGAGGACTTCTCCCACATCTGGCTCATCTGGGTCTTTGACCGGGCCATCCGGGATACCTGGTCCCCCACGGTCCGCCCGCCCCGGCTGGGGGGCAACACCCGGATGGGTGTTTTTGCCACCCGCTCCCCCTTCCGGCCCAACCCCATTGCTCTGTCCTGCGTGAAGCTGGCGGGCATCCGGCAGACAGCGGAAGGCCCCGTGCTCCGGGTCCGGGGGGCGGATCTGGTAAACGGCACTCCCATTCTGGACATCAAGCCTTACATCCCCTACGCCGACAGCCATCCCGACGCACTGGGAGGCTTCGCCGCCGTACCGGCAGGGGAAACCCTGTCTGTTTCCATCCCCCCAGCCCTGTTAGCGCAGGTGCCCGCAGAGCGGCAGGAGGCTTTGCGGGGCGTTCTGGCTCAGGACCCCCGGCCCCACTATCAGAAGGACCCGGAGCGGGTCTACGGCTTCTCCTTTGCCGGTTTTGAAGTCCGTTTCACCGTGGACGGGGACCAGCTCACCGTCCGGGATATCCGTCCGGCTGAATAAAATATCTGCTGAAGCTCCGGCGGTCCGCATTGCTGCGGACCGCTGCTTTTTTGGAGGTCCGTTTCCCTATGTGCGCAAAACAAAACGGGACTGCGCAAAGGTTCAACGAGTGGTTTTTTATTTTTCGTGTAAAAACCAATTGACAAAGTAGGTTTGTTGGTATATGGTTTAAACACACTAAGCTTGTAGGTGATTACATGACTGCGTTCACTCACACTCCTGATATCCGATGTTGATGGTCCCCTTCCCCGCCGACCCATCAAACAAAATCATTTTCAAGGAGTGCTTTTTTATGATCTATCCTGCCATATCCGGTATTGCCTCCTCTTCGCCGTCATCTGCGAAACAGGAGGTACCGGCCCATGATTAACTACGCCCATCTGAAATCCCAGATGATCCAGCTTTTGGATCTTCTGCGGTCCATTCTCTACCCCAATGTGTTCGACGCCATGGAGGAAGCCCACTCCAAAGAAGAACTGGAAGCGGCCGCCCGGCGTCAGCTTCGGGAGATCCTGGAGCGGATCTATCGGGAACCCCCTCAATATGACGATGTGATCGACACTCTGTTTTCCAAGCTCCCCGCCATCCGGGACACGCTGGACACCGACGTGCAGGCTGCCTACGAGGGCGATCCCGCCGCCACCTGCCGGGAGGAAGTCATGTTGGCCTACCCAGCCTTTGAAGCCATCAGCATTTTCCGCATCGCCCATGAGCTGTATCTCATGAAGGTCCCCATGCTGCCCCGGATGATGACGGAATATGCCCATTCCCTCACCGGTATCGACATTCACCCCGGCGCCACCATTGGGCCGTACTTCTTCATTGACCACGGCACCGGCGTGGTCATCGGCGAGACTACCGTCATCGGCGAGCACGTAAAGCTGTACCAAGGCGTGACCCTGGGTGCCAAAAGCTTCGCCGTCAAGGCGGACGGCACGCTGGTAAAGGGCAACAAGCGCCACCCCAACATTGGCAACAACGTGGTCATCTACGCCGGAGCCACCATCCTGGGCGGCGACACCTATATTGGTGATAACTGCGTCATCGGCGGCAATGTGTGGCTGACCCACTCCGTGGAACCCGGCAAACGGGTCCTTACCGCCCGGGAGCAGACGGAATTTGTGACCACAGATATCTGATAATTTTTACATATTATACACAGCACCACAAAGGAGGAACCCGCTATGGTATACGCAGATAATGCTGCAACAACAAAAATGAGCCGCACGGCCATCGACGCCATGCTGCCCTATATGGAGACCCACTACGGCAACCCCTCCAGCCTGTACCGGCTGGGCCAGGAGGCCGCCGAAGCCTTACAGAGCGCCCGGGAGACCGTGGCCGCCTGTCTGGGCTGCACACCCCGGGAGATCACCTTTACCTCCGGCGGCAGTGAGGCCGACAATCAGGCTTTGATCTCCGCCGCCCGCATCGGTGAGCGCAAGGGCAAGAAGCACATCATCTCCACCGCCTTTGAGCACCACGCCATTCTCCACACCCTGAAAAAGCTGGAAAAGGAAGGCTTTGAGGTCGAGCTGCTGCCGGTGGGTCCCATCGGCACCGTCACCGCCCAGCAGGTGGCGGACGCCATCCGCCCCGACACCTGCCTGGTCACCACCATGTACGCCAACAACGAGATCGGCTCCATCCTGCCCATTGCGGAGATCGGCGCGGTCTGCCGGGAAAAAGGTGTCCTGTTCCATACCGACGCCGTGCAGGCCGCCGGTCATCTCCACATCAATGTCAATGAGCAGAACATCGATATGCTGTCCCTCTCCGGCCATAAGTTCCACGGTCCCAAGGGCACCGGCGTGCTGTATGCCCGACAGGGCATCCCCCTGACCAACATCATCGAGGGCGGTGCGCAGGAGCGGGGCAAGCGGGCCGGTACGGAAAACGTCCCCGGCATTATGGGCTTGGCCGCCGCGTTAAAGGAGGCCTGCGATCACATCGATGAAAACGCCGCCAAGGTCTCCGCGCTGCGGGACCAGCTCATCGCCGGTCTCTCTCAGATCCCCCACGGCGCCCTGAATGGCGATCCCGTCCACCGGCTCCCCGGCAACGTAAACTTCTGCTTTGAGGGCATTGAGGGCGAAAGCCTGCTGTTGCTGTTGGATCAGGCCGGGATCTGTGCGTCCTCCGGCAGCGCCTGCACCTCCGGTTCTCTGGACCCCAGCCATGTGCTGCTGGCCATCGGCCGCCCCCACGAGGTCGCCCACGGCTCCCTGCGGCTGAGCCTGTGCGAATGGAACACTCAGGAGGATGTGGATCACATTCTTAAGGAGGTCCCCCGGATCGTGGCGTACCTGCGGAGCATTTCTCCCGTGTGGAAGGATCTTGCCAGCGGCAAGAAGCAGTTCATGCTGTAATGTTTCCGTTCTTCTCAACAACGCGAATATTTACTTTTTATAACCCAAGGAGGCTTTCAATATGGCACTTTATACAGAAACCGTCATGGACCATTTCACCCATCCCCGGAATGTGGGCGAGATCCCCGACGCCGACGGCGTAGGCGAGGTAGGCAACGCCAAGTGCGGCGATATTATGAAAATGTACCTGAAGATCAAGGATAACCGCATTGAGGATGCGAAGTTCGAGACCTTCGGCTGCGGCAGCGCCATCGCGTCCTCCTCCATGGCCACGGAGCTCATCAAGGGCAAGACCATTGAGGAAGCGCTGGCCGTCACCAACAAGCAGGTGGTGGATGCGCTGGGCGGTCTGCCCGCTTATAAGCTGCACTGCTCCGTACTGGCGGAGGAATCCATCAAGGCGGCTGTCAAAAACTATTACGACCGCAACAACATCCCCTACGACCACAGCAAATTCCCCGACTGCGAGCACTGCGAGGGCGGCTGTCCCATGGTCTGATGAAAAAGGTTCTGATTGCAATGAGCGGCGGCGTTGATTCCAGCGTCGCCGCTTCCCTCATGCAGCAGCAGGGGTGGGACTGTATCGGCGCCACCATGACCCTGTACCGCAACGAGGACATCGGACGCTCCAGCAGCCGCACATGCTGCTCTCTGGATGATGTGGAGGACGCCCGCAGCGTGGCGTTTCGGCTGCGGATTCCCTACTACGTTTTTAACTTCTCCGATGAGTTCCGCTGTCAGGTGATGGACCGCTTTGCGGATGCCTATGGACAGGGGCAGACGCCCAATCCCTGTATCGACTGCAACCGCTACCTGAAATTCCGGCATCTCTATGACCGGGCGGCCCTCATGGGCTGCGACGCCATCGCCACCGGCCACTATGTCCGCATTGAACGGGGAGAAAACGGGCGGTACCTGCTGAAAAAGGCGCTGGACAGCAGCAAGGATCAGAGCTATGTACTCTATATGCTGACTCAGGAGCAGTTGGCCCACACCCAATTTCCATTGGGTGCCCTCCGCAAAGCGGAGACCCGGCAGCTGGCGGACAGTCTGGGCTTTTTTAACGCCAGAAAGCCGGACAGTCAGGATATCTGTTTCGTCCCGGATGGCGACTATGCCGCTTTCATTCGTCGGCACACCGGAAAAGCGGACGCCCCCGGTGATTTCGTAGACGAATCCGGCCGGATATTGGGACGTCACAAGGGCATCGCCCACTATACCATCGGCCAGCGGAAAGGATTGGGTATCCCTTCCAATCGACCGCTGTACGTAAAAGCCATTGATCCAAAGAGCAATCAGGTGGTCCTCAGCGAAAATGACGCTCTATTCTCCCAGCAGCTCACCGGTGAGAATTTCAACTGGATTGCCTGGGAAGCGCCGCCCCGCCAGTTCCGGTGCAGTGCCAGGATCCGCTACCGCCAGACGGAGCAGCCCTGTGAGGTGACGGTGGAGGAGAACGGCTCCGTGCAGGTGCTGTTCGACCGTCCCCAGCGGGCCATCACTCCGGGACAGGCGGTGGTACTCTATGACGGAGACACCGTTCTGGGCGGCGGTACGATTTTATAGCCCATGGCCGCAGCACAAAAAACCAGCGGAAAGGTCGAACCTTTCCGCTGGTTTTTCAGTTTCTATCAGGTTTCCGCTGTTTCATCGGCGGAGGCCATACGCTTCCAGGCATGGTCACAGATGGCCTTGAAGGTCTGGTCGCTGATGTCATGCTCCATTTTGCAGGCATCCTCCTCCGCGGTCTCCGGATCCACGCCCAAGCTCACCAGAAAACGAGTCAAAGTCTGATGGCGCTGGAGCATTTTGGATGCGATCTGCATACCGGCATCCGTCAATGTGATGAGGCCATCCTTATCCATCTCAATATATCCGTTTTCCCGCAGACGCTTGGTTGCGTAAGTCACGCTGGGCTTCGTCACCCCCAAGTGCTCCGCTACGTCCACAGAGCGCACATATCCATGCTTGGTCTGCATCATCAGCATGGTTTCCAGATAATCCTCAGATGCTTTCAGGATCTGCACGGCCATCACCGGTCCTTTCTTCCTATCACGATTCAGGGCATCGCCGTCCGCCCAAAGGCCTTGGCGAAAGCGACAGCCCGCATGAAGCTGTTTTGGGCATTTTACCATATTTTCTTCACAAATGCAAGGTGTCTTCTCTCTTGAGATTTTGACAATATTTTTAAAAATCCCGGTTGACAGAAGAGATTAGAGATGTTAAACTAAGCTGTAGTTAGAGAAGGCTAACGTCTTACAAAGCGTGACGGCTGCACTCCGACTATTCTTTTTCCATAATAGTTAGTTCAATTTAACTAACAGATTCGGAGGGATCGTTATGATGCCGCTTGCACTGGCAAATATCGGTGAAGAATACATGATCCGCAGGGTCAGCGGAAATCCCGAGGTAAAAAAGCATCTGGAGGACCTGGGGTTCACCGCCGGCGGGTCCATCACGGTGGTGTCCGCTCTGGGAGGCAACATCATCGTCAAGGTGAAGGAGTCCCGGGTGGCCATCAGTGAGGAGATGGCCCGCAAGATCATGATCTGATCCATTTGAATTTGAAATCTGATAGAAACAGTAGGAGGAAACAAGTATGAAAACGCTGCGTGACGTCAAAATCGGTGAGACCGTAAAGGTCGTCAAGCTCCACGGAGAGGGCCCCATCAAGCGCCGCATTATGGACATGGGTATCACCAAGGGCGTGGAGATCTATGTCCGCAAGGTCGCCCCTCTGGGCGATCCCATGGAGGTCACCGTCCGGGGCTATGAGCTGAGCCTGCGGAAGGCCGACACCGAAATGATCGAGGTCGAGTAAACACAAAAATTTTTCAAATACGGTTTGAGCACTCAAACCAAAAGGAGCATGTATGGAAAAGCAGATCAAAATTGCCCTGGCGGGCAACCCGAACTGCGGCAAGACGACCCTGTTCAACGCCCTGACCGGTTCCAACCAGTTCGTGGGCAACTGGCCCGGCGTCACCGTGGAGAAAAAGGAAGGCAAGCTGAAGAAGCATGACAATGTAGTCATCATGGACCTTCCCGGCATCTATTCCCTGTCCCCCTACACCCTAGAAGAGGTAGTGGCCCGTAACTATCTGGTGGGAGAACGGCCCGACGCCATTCTGAACATCATCGACGGCACCAACCTGGAGCGCAACCTCTACCTCACCACCCAGCTTACCGAGCTGGGTATCCCGGTGGTCATCGCCATCAACATGATGGACGTAGTCCGCAAGAACGGCGACCAGATCAATGTAGCGGAGCTGTCCCGGGAGCTGGGCGTGCGGATCATTGAGATCTCCGCGCTGAAGGGGGACGGCGTCATGGAAGCCGCTGAAGCCGCTGTGAAGGCCGCCGAGGGCACAAAAACCGTTCCCATGCACACCTTCTCCGGCCCTGTGGAGCACGCCATCGCCCACATCGAGGAGGCCGCGGTGCACAACCTGCCGGAGGAGCAGCAGCGCTGGTACGCCATCAAGATCTTCGAGCGGGATGACAAGGTGCTGGAAAAGCTCAGCATCCCCGCCGATGTCATGTCCCATATCGACGCCGACATCCAGGCCGCCGAAAAGGAGTTGGACGATGATGCCGAGAGCATCATCACCAATGAGCGGTACGTCTACATTGCAGAGCTCATCAAGAGCTGCTACAAGAAACACAATCAGGGGCAGCTCTCCGCCTCCGATAAGATCGACCGGATCGTCACCAACCGCTGGCTGGGCCTGCCTATTTTCGCCGTGGTCATGTATCTGGTGTACTACATCGCCATGGTGACCGTGGGCTCCGCCGCTACCGACTGGGCCAATGACGGCCTGTTCGGTGACGGCTGGCATCTGTTCGGCATCGGCACCAGCGAATATACCGAGGTCGCCGACAATTATACCGCCGCCTCCGAGGCCATCAGCGCCTACTATGATCTGGATACCGAGGCCGATGACTTCGATCCCGACACCACTCTGGCCGATATGAAGGCTGTTCAGCCCGCCTCCGCATCCGCCACCATCGAAGTGGAGGACGAAGAGACTCTGGCCATGAATGACATGACCGTTTACTATGACGCCATCCCCGCTGACGCTGACAAGGAAACCACCGTCGGCATGAGCTATCTGGACGCTGTCACCTACTTCGAGGAGAATGGCTTTGACGAGCCCGATCCCGCCGACTACGGCGTGTGGGTCCCCGGCGTGCCTGTGCTGATCGGCAATGCTCTGGAAGCCGCCGGCACCGCTGAATGGCTCAACGGCTTGATCCTGGACGGCATCGTGGCCGGCGTCGGCGCGGTGCTTGGCTTCGTGCCCCAGATGCTGGTGCTGTTCCTGATGCTGGCGTTCCTGGAGGCCTGCGGTTACATGGCCCGTATCGCCTTCGTTCTGGACCGTATCTTCCGCAAGTTCGGCCTGTCCGGTAAGTCCTTCATCCCCATGCTCATCGGTACCGGCTGCGGCATCCCCGGTATCATGGCTTCCCGTACCATTGAAAACGAACGTGACCGCCGTATGACGATCATGACCACCACCTTCATCCCCTGCGGCGCCAAGGTGCCCTTCATCGCCATGGTGGCCGGTGCCATCTTCGGCGGTGCCGCCTGGGTGGCTACCTCCGCCTACTTCGTGGGCATGGCCGCCATCATCATCTCCGGCATCATGCTGAAGAAGACCAAGATGTTCTCCGGCGATCCCGCTCCCTTCGTCATGGAGCTGCCCGCTTACCACTGGCCCACTCTGGGCAACGTGCTGCGCAGCATGTGGGAGCGCGGCTGGTCCTTCATCAAGAAGGCCGGCACCATCATCCTGCTGTCTACCATCTTCGTCTGGTTCACCACCTACTTCGGCTGGGCCGAGGACGGCTTCCGGATGCTCTCTGAGGAGGAGATCGACTGCTCCATCCTGGCCCGCATCGGCAGTCTGATCGCCTGGATCTTCGCGCCTCTCGGCTGGGGCAACTGGAAGGCCGCCGTGGCCTCCATCACCGGTCTGGTGGCCAAGGAAAACATCGTTGGTACGCTGGGTATTCTCTACGGCGGCGGTGATGAGACTGTCTATCAGGCTCTGGGAACTGTCTTTACCCAGATCAGCGGCTACTCCTTCCTGGTGTTCAACCTGCTGTGCGCCCCCTGCTTTGCCGCCATCGGCGCCATCAAGCGGGAGATGAACAACGCCAAGTGGACCTGGTTCGCCATCGGCTATCAGTGCGGCTTCGCCTATCTGTGCGCCCTGATGGTCAACCAGTTCGGCAAGGCCTTCACCGGCAGCCTGAACGTCATCGGTCTGGTGGCTGCCATCGCCGCTCTGGCCTTTATCATCTACATGCTGGTTCGTCCTTACAAGGAAGCTACCAAGCTTTCCACTAAGGTCTGATTTTCCCCTCACCCTCCATTCTATATCTTCCATCTTCTATTTCTTTCAAAGGAGTGATTTTTCATGCTGACCTGGTTGAGTGCCAATCTCTCTACCCTCCTCATTTCTCTAGTCTTATTTGCCGTTGTCATTTCCATTGTCCGGTATCTCATCCGGCAGAAAAAGCAGGGTAAGCACACCTGCGGATGCAGCGGCGGCTGCGCCGGTTGTTCCGGCGACTGTCACTGCGGGCGATAAACACTCCCAAAGAGAACAGGCGCGTGGGGCATCCCACGCGCCTGTTCTTCTCTTTGCTAACTTGTTTACAATTTGAATTCCTGCTCCGCAAAAGGATCAGATTTTGACGATCTTCCCGGTTTTCCACGCCTCCGTAGTGGCGTAGCCCACCCGTGTGGCATAGATGCCGTCCGCCACGCCGGTATCCGGCTTCCGCCCTTCTCGGACGCAGCGGACAAATTCCTCCATTTCCGTGAGGTACGCCTCCGCAAACCGCTCCGGGAATGATTCCACACATTCGGTCCGGGCGCCGTTCACATCGTAGACCATAGCCCGGTTCTTCTCCGGCACGGCAGAAATGCGGATCGTGCCCTCCGTGCCTACGATCTCCGTTTCGATATGGTAGCCGTAGGAGGCGGTGCGGCCCACATGGACCATGCCCATAGCGCCGTTTTTGAATTTGTAGACGGCGACGCCGGTCTCATCGTCCCCGGCGTCCTGAAAGGCTGGGTGCTTAAAGGTGCAGCCCATAGCGTAGACCTCCGCAGCCTCGCTCCCCAGGAACCAGCGCATCAGGTCGATGTCGTGAATGGCAGAATCCAGAAAGATCCCGCCGGAGGTCCCGCTGTACCGGATGGCCCCCTCCACCACGGCTTCCGGATCGATCCCGGTGGATTTCACCAGATACGGCGTGCCGATGGCCCCGGCGGCGATTTTTTCCTTGGCATAGGCGTAGGACTTGTCATAGCGCCGCATAAAGCCCAGCATACACACCAATTCCGGGTGCCGGGCCACGGCGGCCTCCGCCTGAAGGCACTGTTCCATCGTAACGCCCAGAGGCTTTTCGGAAAACACGTGCTTTCCCGCATCCAGCGCCGCCTCGATCTGCCAGCAGTGCTCTCCGGAGGGGGACACGATGGCCACCGCGTCCAGCTCCGGGTCGGCGACCATCTCCCTGAAATCGCCGTACACCTTTTCAAGTCCCAATTCCTGACGGGCATAAGCCTGACTGTCCGCGCCGGGCACGCAGGCCGCCGTCAGGACCGCGCCGGGAATCTTGTGGGCAAGGTTGGCAGCATGGACCCGGCCCAGCCGTCCCAGACCGGCAATGCCAACACGCAGTTCCTTCATAAGCGTCTCCTTCCATTCAACTTGATCGGTTCCAAATAAAATTACGCCGCCGCTTTCGCGGCGGCGTAATTCAACTCAACAGTGCGTCCGGGGGACGGTTTACTGTGCAGCCATCTTACGGGCCTTGGCCTCCATCTTATTACGGAAGACGTCGATGGTAACGGCCAGAATGATAACAGAGCCGATGACGATGTACTGGACATCGTTCTTGGCACCGGCCAGGTTCAGGCCGTTGCGGATAACAGCCATCAGCAGAGCGCCGATCAGGGTGCCCCAGATGGTGCCCTTGCCGCCGGTGAAGGAAGCGCCGCCCACGATGCAGGCTGCGATGGCGTCGTTATCATAGGTGGAACCGGCGTTGCCGTTAGCGGAAGCCAGACGGCCAACAGACACGATACCAGCCATACCGGCCATGAAACCGGACAGGGTGTAAACGAAGGTCAGCACGTTCTTGGAGGGGATACCGGACAGACGGGCTGCCTCGGGGTTGCCGCCCACGCAGTAGATCTGGCGGCCCAGAGCGGTCTTGCGCAGGAAGATATCAAAGATGATGAACACAATGATGACCAGAACGAAGCTGAAGGGGATGCCGGGGAACTTCACCTTGGTGGTGCCCTCATAATAGGTGGTAAACAGAGAGCCGCCGCCGATCCACATGAGGCCGTCAATGCCGGTGTTGGTGAATGCGATGGACTTGGAGCCGGTAATGACCAGTGCCAGGCCCCACAGCACGTTCTTCATGCCCATGGTGGACACGAAGGGATGGGGCAGATCCAGACGGGTCAGCAGCGTGCCGTTGATGAAGCCGGCCAGGGTGCTGACGGCCAGGCCGCAGAGCACCAGCAGGAAGGGGTTCGTGATGCCGGACTGGACCATAACGCCGATGGTGCAGGTGCACAGCACGCAGTTGGAACCAACGGACAGGTCGATACCGGCGGTAATCAGGGCGCACAGCATACCGGAAGCGATCAGGCAGTTGATGGATGCCTGCTTCAGGATATTCATGAAGTTACCGACCTTCATGAACTTGTCCGGCATGGTGATGCAGAAAATCAAAACCAGGATGGCAAGGGCCATCAGTGTACCGAGCTTTTGCAGAAGCTCTTTCATTTTCGTGTTTTTCATATCAGTCTAATTCTCCTCCCCAGGCCGCTTTCATGATGTCTTCGGAATTGAAGTGCGGCGTGTCCCGGTCAATATCAGCCATCACTCGGCCGCCGCGCATAACTACCACATGGTCGCTCATAGCCAGGATCTCCGGCAGCTCGGAGGAGACCATGATGACGCACTTGCCGGCCTTCACCAGATCGTTCATGACCCGGTAAACCTCGATCTTGGCGCCCACGTCGATACCACGGGTGGGCTCATCGAAAATAAAGATGTCGGCGTCGGTGTTGACCCACTTGCCGATAACCACCTTCTGCTGGTTGCCGCCGGACAGCTGGCCGACGACCTCATTCAGGGAGGGGGTCTTGATCTTCAGGGCGCTGACATTGTCATTGCCCGCCTGCTCAATGCGGTCCTTGTCCAAGAAGGGACCGTTGGAGAAGCCCTTCATATTGGCCAGGACCAGATTGGTCCGCACATCCAGGTTGAGCACCAGGCCCTGACCCTTACGGTCCTCTGTCAGGAAGGCGATTTTTCTCTTGATAGCGTCCTTCGGCGTTCTGATATGTACCTTCTCGCCCTTGACGTAGATCTCGCCGCTGTCCAGCTTGTCAGCGCCGAACACCGCCCGCATGGTCTCCGTGCGGCCTGCGCCGACGAGGCCCGCAAAGCCGGTGATCTGGCCCGCATGGGCCTTAAAGCTGACATCGTGCAGGACGCCGGCCTCGTTGAGGCCCTTGGCCTCCAGCCACACCTCGCCCTTGGTGCCGAATTCCTTGGGATACAGGTTATCCAGAGTACGGCCTACCATGGCGTTGATGAGGGAGTCTTCCGTGAGGTTCACGGTATCCTCGGTGATGATGTGTTCGCCGTCACGCATGACGGTCACACGGTCGCAGAGCTCAAAGAGCTCTTCCAGTTTATGTGACACGAACAGGATGGCCACGCCCTTGGCCTTCAGGCCCCGGACGGTCTCCATCAGCTGCTCGATCTCTTCCTTACCCAAAGAAGAAGTGGGCTCATCCATAATAATGAGCTTGGCATCCAGGGACACAGCCTTGGCAATCTCCACCATCTGCTGCTGACCCACGCCCAGCTTACCGCACTCCAGGTGGACGTTGATCTCCGGATGTCCCAGTGTTTTCAGCGCTTCTTCCGCCTCGGCGTGCATCCGGGGATAATCCAGCAGCAATCCCTTCTTAACGGCACGCCCCATAAAAACGTTATCCGTGACAGGCAGCTGCTTGACGATGTTCAGCTCCTGATACACACAGGCGATGCCTGCCTCGCGGGACTGAACAGGGTTTTTGAAAACGACCTTCTGGCCGTCCACAAAGATTTCCCCTTCTTCCGGAGTGTGAACGCCGGTGAGCACCTTGATCAAGGTGGATTTACCTGCGCCGTTTTCTCCGATCAGACCGTGGATCTCACCGGGTCTGATGCCGATAGACATGTCTTTTAACGCGACAACACCAGGAAAACGTTTGGTAATATGTTTCAGTTCGACGACATACTCGCTCATGGAATTACCTCGTTTCTGTTTTTCCTGATTTTCGAACCGCTCCCACCGCAGCGGAAGCGCTCTCTCGATCCCGATTCCCGGGGTCATTTTCGTTGAAATGTGCTTGCTGTTTAATCGTTTTCTTCTGTGCGCATTGTAACCGGGATCAGACAGAGAATGGTTCCTGCCAGATCCCGGCGCGCCGAAAATTCTCCGTTCCGCTGTGAAAACGCTTCAGGTTTCCGCTTGCAGGCACGCGCATGATCGGCTTTTCGGAATACAGCGGCAGAAAACCTGCCGCTGTATTCCGGCTTTTTGCTTTTCAGCTATGGATAGCAGTCAGGCTGAATTAGCCCTTCATGGCCTCCAGGTTGTCCAGGTAAGCCTGGCCGTTCTCAGCGGTAACGACCTGAACGGGAGCGTTGATGACTTCGTCAACGGGCTCGAGCTTGACAGCCTTCACGGCAGCCTCGACCACCTGATAGCCCATCTCATAGGGCTGCTGAGCGACGGTAGCCTTCACCAGCTCGCCGTCCAGGATCAGCTTCACGGCAGAAGCGTTGCCGTCGAAGCCAACGATGGTGATGTCAGACACGCCGGCGGACTTGCAGGCGTTCATAGCGCCGATAGCGGTATCGTCATTGTGGCAGAGCACGATGTCGATCTGATCGGGATAAGCGCTCAGCAGGTCTTCCATGGCCTTGGTAGCGCCGTCGGTCAGGTTGTTGCCGGACAGCTTGGCCAGAACTTCCACGCCAGCCTCGGTGCAGGCCTTCTCATAGCCTTCCATACGCATGTTGGAGGTGTTGTCGCCTTCCTGACCGTAGATGATAACGGCCTTGGCGTCGGTACCGGCCTGCTCGATGGCCCACTTGCCGCCCTCATAAGCAGCGTCCACGTTGGAGGTGCCCACGAAAGAGGTCTGGCCAGCGATGCCAACGTTGGTGTCAACAGCCAGCACGGGGATGCCAGCGTCGATGGCAGCCTGCAGAGCGCCCTGAGCGGCACCAGCATCGTTGGGAGCGCAGACGATGGCGTCGCAGCCAGCGCCAATCTGCTGCTCGATCATGGAAACCTGACCCTCGATATCGCTCTCAGCGCCGGGGCCAACCACGACCACGTCAACACCCAGATCATCAGCGGCGGCCTTGCAGCCGGCCTCCACATAGCCCCAGTACTCAGAGGCCAGGGTTTTCAGGACAACAGCGACCTTGACATCGCCGGTAGTGGGGGTCTCGGTCTCGGTCTCGGTCTTGTTCTCGGTGTCGGCAGGGGCCTCGGTCTTCTTGCCGCCGCAGGCAGCCAGAGACAAAGTCATTACCAGTGCGAGAGACAGTGCAAACAACTTCTTCATTCTTCATTTGCTCCTTTTCATTTTTTTCAGGATGTTTCCGGCAAAAAGCCGAATTCCTGACAGTATTAATTTAGCACAAACATAGCAGACTTTCAATCTTAAACTTTGCTCAAAGTGTAAAACTGTTATCGCGCACAAGGAAAATCGTTTTCGTTTGGCACTTTTCACAGTTCATTTCAGAGATCAGCCGCCGCAGACATTAACCGTACTTATGAATATACCATCACGATTTATGGCTGGTTTCGGGCTGCAGTGCATCGTATGTCTGCCGCGGACATTCTTTGGTCAGTTTGCGCACACAGTATGTCTTGCCGTTGGTTTTCTCCGTTTTTTTGTCCGCTTTGTCAATAGGCACATCCCCGCTTTACCGCTTATAATCAGGAATAGAGTGTCATACTATAAATGAGATGCATACCTGGTCCGATGGATACTTCGGGCAGAAAGGGATCTGATATGAACATTTTCTCTCTCTTTACCCTGTGCGGAGGGCTGGCCTTCTTCTTATATGGCATGACGGTCATGTCCAAAAGTCTGGAAAAAATGGCCGGCAGCAAGCTGGAGCGGCTGCTCAAGCGCATGACTTCCAACCCCATCAAAAGTCTGCTGCTGGGCGCCGGCATCACCATCGCCATCCAGTCCTCCTCCGCTATGACGGTCATGCTGGTAGGTCTGGTGAACTCCGGTGTCATGGAGATCGGACAGACCATCGGCATCATCATGGGTTCCAATATCGGCACCACCCTGACAGCGTGGCTGCTGTCCCTCACCGGCATCGAAAGCGAGAACTTCTTTGTCAACTTCCTCAAGCCCAAGAATTTCTCCCCCCTGCTGGCTTTGATCGGTATTCTGCTCATTATGGGCTCCAAGCGGCAGCGCCGCCGGGACGTGGGCCGGGTGATGATGGGCTTCTCTATTCTAATGTACGGCATGGAGCTGATGAGCGGTGCGGTGTCTCCTCTGGCAGATATGCCGGGCTTCACCCACTTCATGACTGCCTTCACCAATCCCTTCCTGGGTGTGCTGGTAGGCGCCGCCTTCACCGGCATCATCCAGTCCTCCGCCGCCTCCGTTGGCATTTTGCAGGCACTGGCCATGACCGGCTCCGTCACCTACGGCATCGCTATCCCCATCATCATGGGCCAGAACATCGGCACCTGCGTTACGGCTCTGATCTCCTCCATTGGCGTCAGCCGCAACGCCAAGCGGGTGTCCGTCATCCACATCTCCTTCAACCTCATCGGCACCGCTCTGGGTCTGCTGGCCCTGTTTGGCGGCGAGATGTTCCTGAATCTGCCCTTCCTGGCAGAACCCATCGGCGCTGTTGGCATCGCATTCTGCCACACGATCTTCAACGTCTGCACCACCCTTGTGCTGCTGCCCTTCAGCCGGCAGTTGGAGCGCCTTGCCAACAAGGTGATCTCCACGGAGGACAAGCCCTCTGACTTCGCCTTCCTGGACCCCCGGCTGATGCGGACCCCCGGCGTGGCTGTCAGCGAATGCGCCGTCATGACCAACCGCATGGGCGCTTTGGCGCTGGAAAGCATGCAGCTGGCTCTGGCCCAGTTCATCCAGTATGACAGCAGCCGGGAGGAGCAGATCCTGGCCAACGAGGACAAGCTGGACACCTATGAGGACCGTCTGGGCGGCTATCTGGTCCAGATCTCCCAGCACGGCACCTCCTCCGCCGATATGCGCACCGTCTCCCGCCTGCTTCACGCCATCGGAGACTTTGAGCGCATCGGCGACCATGCTCTGAACCTGCAGGAATCCGCCAAGGAGCTTCATGAAAAGCAGTTGGCCTTCTCCACCATTGCCCGGGAAGAGGTGGATGTGCTGACCTCCCTGCTGGAGGATCTGCTGAACAGCGCCCTGCGCAGCTTCCAGTCGGACGATCCCCAGATGGCTCGGCAGGTGGAACCTCTGGAGGAGACTATGGACCTTCTCACGGAGGAGATCCGCATCCGTCACATCCGGCGGCTCCAAAGCGGCCAGTGCACCATCCAGCTCGGCTTCATCCTCAATGATCTGCTGAACAATGCCGAGCGTGTGGGCGATCATTGCTCCAACATCGCGGTCAGCGTCATTGAGGAGCAGGAAAAACAGGCCGCCTCCCACGCCTATCTCCACAGTCTGAAGAAGAATGACGAGTTCTCCTTCCAGCTTCAGCAGAACCTGAGCCGGTACGTCCTGCCTGCGGAAACCGCAGAGGACCAGCCTGCCGAATAAGAAACCTTGCCAGCGTTCCCTTACGGGAGCGCTGGCTTTTTGCGTTTCCGGCCGCATATTCGGTTGAAGATGGCCCGTTCTGTCCGGGAAATCGAAAAATCAGCAGTCTCAGCCGCCGAAACAGTCCCTTTCTGTATAAATATGTGCTTTACCTTCCGGTGTTTTTCTGCTATACTGTATGTTTGTTAATGTGGAACATTGTTTGTTCCGCCTGATTTGAGAATGGGGGTGTCCGAATGAAGTATCAGAAATGGCATATCGGTACGGCATCAGAACAGGACACTGCCCTTTTGAAGGAAGCCGGCTACCCCAGTCTGCTGGCCACGGTGCTGGCCGCCCGGGGCATCACCACCTCCGAGGCCGCTGCCGAGGCATTGGAGCGGGAGACCTCTCTGACGATCTCCCCCATGCTCATGCGGGACATGGGCAAGGCGGTGGCCCGGATCCAGAAGGCGCTGGCCAACGATGAGACCATCGCTGTTTTCGGCGATTACGATGTGGACGGCATCACCTCCACGGTGCTGCTTCTGGACTATCTGAAAAACTGCGGTGCCAAGTGCCTGCGCTATATCCCCCGGCGGATCGAGGACGGCTACGGCCTTTCCAAAGACGCCATCCAGGGCCTGCGGGACAAGGGCGCCACCCTGATGATCACCGTGGACTGTGGGATCACCGGCAACGAGGAGATCGACTTTGCCGCATCCATCGGCATGGACGTGGTGGTGACGGATCACCATGAATGTAAGGAAAACCTCCCCAGGGCCGTAGCGGTAGTGGACCCCCACCGTCCGGATGACACCTATCCCTTCAAATATCTGGCTGGCGTGGGCGTGGCGCTGAAGCTGGTGCTGGCTCTGGGCGGACCGGACCGGGAAAACGCCCTGTTCGCCCGGTACTGCACTCTGGCCGCCATCGGCACCATTGCCGACGTCATGCGGATGGAGGGCGAAAACCGCACCATTGTCTCCTGCGGCCTTGCCGCCCTGAACCACACGGATTTTGTGGGCATCCACGCCCTTTTGAAAGAGGCAGGGCTGCTGGGCAAGCCCATCACCTCCATCCAGATCGGCTTCGTTCTCTCCCCCCGGATCAACGCCGCCGGGCGCATGGGGGCTGCGGATCTGGCCGCGGACCTTTTGCAGGAGACCGATCCCGTCAAAGCAGAGGAGCTGGCCAAGCAGCTATGCGACCTGAACCGGGAGCGGCAGGCGGTGGAGCAGTCCATCTGCGCCGACGCCATCGCCCAGATCGAGCGGCTGCGGCCGGAGGAGCGGAACGCGCTGGTGCTTTCCAGTGAGGAATGGCATCAGGGCGTGGTGGGCATCGTAGCCTCCCGCCTCAGCGAAAAATACGCCGCCCCCAGCTTCATGATCCATCTGAAGGACGGCTCCGGCAAGGGCTCCTGCCGCTCCTACGGCGGGTTCAACCTGTTTTCCGCTCTGGAATCCTGCTCTGACCTGCTGGACGGCTTCGGCGGTCACGAGTTGGCAGCCGGTTTTACCATCCCAGAGGAAAACATCGATACCTTCCGCCAGCGGATGAACCGCTTCGTAAAGGCCGCCTCCGGCGGTGAGCGGGCGGTGAGCTGTCTGGAAGTAGACGCCGCCATTTCAAACCCGGCGGATATGACATTGGAGCAGGTGGACCATCTGGCCCAACTGGAGCCTTATGGTTCCGGGAATCCCCGCCCGGTGTTCGCGCTGCTGGGCGCCACGGTGGACAGTGTTCAGGCCGTGGGGCAAGGCAAGCACCTGAAGCTGCGGCTCAGCAAGGGTCCCAGCCGGTTTGACGCCATTTTCTTCTCCATGCCGGAGGCCGCCGCTCAGTTGGAGCCCGGCTGCCGGGTGGACGCCGCCTTCTATTTGCAGGCCAATACCTTCCGGGGCACCACCACCCTGCAATTGCAGCTGGTGGACCTGCGCCCCTCTTTAACTCCCAGCCGCCATGAGGCGGAATCCTTGGACCTGCTGCACCGCCTGACGGGGGAGCAGCCCCTCACGGCCCAGGAGACCGCCCGGCTCATGATCTCCCGGGACCAGTTTGCCGCCTTCTGGCGGATTCTGGACCGGCACCTGAAGCAGGGCAAGCTGGAAACAGATCTGCTGCCCTATCTCCGTTCTCTGGCGGCGCAGGTAGGCGGCTGCGACAGTTTTCTCCGGGCCGCGCTGGCCCTGACGGTCTTTCAGGAGCGGGGACTCATCTCCCTGTCCCGGCAGGAGGACCGGGTTACGCTATGTCTCAATCCCATTCAGGGAAAGGTGGATCTTTACGCCTCTCCCTGCCTGCGCCGCCTCCGGGGCGGTGCGGAGGTTAAACGAGGTGATTCGCAGTGACGATTGACGAACAGTTTGAGAAATTGGAGAACACCGTCCGGGAATACAATCCGGGCGCGGATTTCAAGCGCATCCGGGAATCCTATGAATTCGCCAAGCTGCATCACGGCGAGCAGCGCCGCAAAAGCGGTGAGCTTTATATCACCCACCCCTTAGCCGTGGCGCAGATCGTGGCGGAGGAACTGCATCTGGACTCCGAGTCCATCGAGGCGGCCCTGCTTCACGATGTCATTGAGGATACGGACGCCACGTATGATGACGTGGCCAAGCTCACCTCCCCCACGGTGGCGGATCTGGTGGAGGGCGTCAGCAAGCTGACCCGGATCCAGTACGCCACCAAGGAAGACGAGCAGATGGAGAACCTCCGAAAAATGCTCATCGCTATGAGTAAGGACATCCGGGTCATCCTCATCAAGATCTCCGACCGGCTCCACAATATGCGGACCATGGAGTATCAGACTCCCGCCAAGCAGAAGCAGAAATCTCTGGAGACCATGGAGATCTACGCCCCCATCGCACACCGGCTGGGTATGCAGCGGATGAAGTGGGAGCTGGAGGATCTCTCCTTAAAATATCTGGACCCCATCGGCTACGATGAGATCGTCTCCAAGCTGGACGCCAAGCGCCCGGAGTATGACGCTCTCATGAGCCGCACCCAGGCTCAGATCGATCAGCGGCTCAATGAAATGGGCATCAAGCACATTGTCTACGGCCGCATGAAGCACCCTTATTCCATCTACCGGAAAATGTTCAGCCAGAACAAATCTCTGGATGAGATTTTCGACCTCTTTGCGTTCCGGGTGGTGGTAGACACCGTCAGCGACTGCTACAACGTGCTGGGCGTGATCCACGACCTCTACAAGCCCATTCTGGGACGCTTCAAGGACTATATCGGCACCCCCAAGCCCAACGGCTACCAGAGCCTTCACACCACCGTCATGGGCAACGAGGGCATCCCCTTTGAGGTGCAGATCCGCACCACGGAGATGCACGAGATCGCCGAGTACGGCGTGGCCGCCCACTGGAAGTATAAGCAGAACGGTCAGGGTGCCGGCACCGAGGGCAAGTACGAGTGGGTACGCCGTCTGCTGGAAAATCAGGAGGGCGCCGATGCTGAGGAGTTTATCCACTCCCTGAAGGTGGATATGTTCTCCGATGAGGTGTTCGTGTTCACCCCCAACGGCGACGTGCAGAACCTCCCCGCCGGAGCCACCCCCATCGACTTCGCCTACGCCATCCATTCCGCCGTGGGCAACCGCATGATCGGCGCCAAGGTGAATAACCGCATCGTCACGCTGGACCATGTGCTGAAAAACGGTGACATCGTAGAGATTTTGACCTCCAAAAACGCCAAGGGCCCCAGCCGGGACTGGATGAAGATTGCCAAGAGCAACGAGGCCCGCTCCAAGATCCGCCAGTGGTTCAAAAAGGAAAAGCGGGACGAGAACATCGCCAACGGCCGCTCCGCCTTCGACGCAGAGCTGCGCCACTGCGGCATCGCCATGAAAGACGTACTGGACCCGGAATTCCTGCCGGTGCTGCTGAAAAAGGTAGCTTATCCCACGCTGGACGATCTCTACGCTGCCATCGGCTATGGCGGCTTCACCGCTCAGAAGGCGGTGAGCCGGATCCAGGGCGAGTTGCAGCGCCGCCAGCAGCAGCGGCAGCAGGAGCAGATGCTGGCAGAGGCTGTGACGGAGTCCAAGGAGGACCCCAAGCCTGCGGGCACTCCCAAGCAGCCCAAGGCCGTCAAGAGCGAGCAGGGCATTATCGTGGAAGGTCTGGACAACTGTTTGGTGAAGTTCTCCAAATGCTGCACCCCCGTCCCCGGAGACGACATCGTGGGCTTCATCACCCGTGGCTACGGCGTGTCCGTCCACCGGGCGGACTGTCCCAACGCCTCGGAGGAAAAGCGGAAGGAGCAGCCCGACCGCTGGATCCATGTCTCCTGGGGCACCGATACCAATGACAGCTATCCCACCACCATCGAGGCGGTCTGCAAGGACCGGCTGAATCTGCTGCTGGATATTTCGGCGGCGCTGTCCACCACCAAGACTTTTGTGCTGGGCCTGAACAGCCGCAGCACGGAGGACGGCTTTGCCATCATCCGCATCGAGATTCAGATTAAAGACGGAGCGCAGCTGTCCACTCTCATGAACAAGCTCCATCAGATCTCCGGCGTTCTGCAGGTCAACCGGCCTGTGGGCTGATCTTTCGCGGCATTGGAAACGGGTTTTCTCCGCTGCCGCAAAGAACCGCTCTTGATAAAATGCAAAACACACGGATCTGCCCGGTTTGCGGGCAAGGCCCATTACGAAGCATACCCTTTCGGATATTAAATAAGGAGTTGCTACCATGCGTGCTGTTGTTACACGAGTCAAAAACGCCTCTGTTGTCATCAATGAACAGGTCAACGGTCAGATCGGCACCGGTTTTCTGGTGCTGCTGGGTGTAGGCCCCAACGATACGGAGGTCACCGCCGACAAGCTGGCGGACAAGATCTGCAATCTGCGGGTCTTTGAGGATGAAAACGAAAAGATGAACCTGAATCTGGAGCAGGTGGGCGGCAGCCTGCTGGTGGTGTCCCAGTTCACCCTGTACGCCGATACCTCCTCCCGCCGCCCCGGCTTCTCCGGTGCGGCCAAGCCCGATCTGGCCATCCCCCTCTATGAGCGGTTCATGGCCCACTGCCGGGAGCGGGGCTTCGATGTGCAGCACGGCGAATTCGGCGCCGATATGCAGGTCTATTCCCAGAACGACGGTCCGGTCACCATCCTGTTCGACACGGAAGAGTAAACTGATTTCAACGAGGTGTGTCTTATGAAGATCCAAGCCTTGCAGGTGGGATCCATCGGTACCAACTGCTACATTCTCTGCGATGAAGCGGCTAAGGTCTGCGCCGTGATCGATCCCGGTGCGGAGCCGGAGCTGATCCTCTCCGCCGCCGAAAAGCTGGACTGCACCGTGGATAAGATCCTGCTGACCCACGGCCACTATGACCACACCGGCGCGGTGGCGGCTCTACTGGAGATGCTGCCGCCGACAGCGGTCTATATCCATCAGGCGGATTTTGACAGTCCGCAGACCCAGCTGTTCCCTCTGAAAAGCGAACTGGCCCGGATCCCCTTCGGCGGCGTGAATTTCTACGGCGAGGGAGACCGCATCACGGCGGGCACGCTGGAGCTTCAGGTGCTTCACACCCCCGGCCACTCCGAGGGCAGCGTCACGCTGTTGTGCGGAGATACCCTGTTCTGCGGGGACACCCTGTTTGCTGGTTCCTGCGGCCGGGCAGACTTTCCCGGCGGCGGCATGAAGCAGATGATGGCCTCTCTGGCCCGGCTGGCCGCCCTTCCCGGGGACTACCGGGTTCTGCCGGGACACATGGAGCCCAGCACTCTGGACCGGGAGCGGCGCTTCAACCCCTATATGCAGATGGCACTGCGGGAGCAAGGCTGATATGAAGCTGGAATTTTTAGGTCATGACGAGCGCTATATCGTCGAACAGAGCCTGATGACCCTCTTCCCCTTGGAAAAACCGACCTATGACGCGGTACAGCCGGAAGATGAGGCGTGGTGCCGCCTTGCCGCCGAGGAAACGGCAGCGGACTGTCAGGTCACAGCGGAGCTGCACTATCACGGATACACCGCCGCCTGGACCTTTGCATCCCCCCTCACCGGCACGGACTTTGAAAAAGAAGGCCAGCGGCGCTACGCTGTGGCGGCCTGCTTCTATCTGGCATTTCTGGATCTGTATCCCAAGCTGCCGGAAGCGCTCCGCGCCGCGGAAAAGCTGACGCTGCCCCCCTGGGGGATGCTCACCGGCGTCCGGCCCGACAAGCCCATCACACGGGCGTTGATGGAGGGCAAGACCCCGGAGGAAGCCAAGCGGGAACTGAAGGCGCGCTATTTCGTCCCTGAGGAGCGGGCGGCGCTGGCTTTGGAGACTGGTGCCGTGGGCTATCAGGCGTTGAAGCGGTTGGAAAAGCGGGATATCGACCTGTATGTGGGTATTCCCTTCTGTCCCACCCGTTGCGCCTACTGCTCCTTTGTCAGTCAGAGCGTGGAGCGAAGTTTTTCTCTGGTGGAGCCCTATGTAAAGGCCCTGATCGCGGAGATCCGGGCTGGGGGAGAAATGGTGCGGAAAAACCATCTGCGGCCCCGCACCTTCTACATGGGCGGCGGCACCCCCGGCATCCTGACGCCGGATCAGATGGATGCCATCCTGACGGCTCTGGAAGAATCCTTCGATCTCTCCGCCTGTCCGGAGATCACGGTAGAGATCGGCCGTCCGGATACCATCACCGCCGAAAAACTGGCCGTTCTGAAAAGTCACGGCGTCACACGGGTGTCCGTCAACCCCCAGACCATGGAGGACAAGGTCCTCTCCGCCATCGGCCGCCGCCACACGGCGGCGGAGACGGAGCAGGCCATGGAGCTGGTCCGGGCCTATCACTTCCAGGATGTAAACATGGACCTCATCGCCGGACTGCCAGAGGACACCACCGACGGCTTCCGCCGCTCCCTGGACAAATGCCTGGAAATGGGGGCCAGCAACATCACCGTCCACACCCTGGCGCTGAAAAAGGGCAGCCGCATTCTGACGGAGGGCCTGTCCATCCCTGACGGCGCCGCCGTGCAGGCCATGCTGGACTACGCCGCCCCCGCGCTCCGGTCCGCGGGCTTCGCCCCCTACTACCTCTACCGGCAGAAATACATGTCCGGCAGTTTTGAAAATGTGGGCTGGTGCCGCCCAGGCGGAGAGTGCTGGTACAATGTGGACATCATGTCGGAGCTTTGCTCCATTCTGTCCTTCGGCGCAGGCGGGTCCACCAAAATGGTGGAACCTGGCACCAACCACATCGAGCGGGTCTTTAATGTGAAATATCCCAAGGAATACACGGAGCGGCCGGAAAAGGTTCTGGCCAACCAGGCCGCTTTCGCGGAGTTTTATCAAAAATACGTTCCCGAAACTTAAACGGGCGGCCACGGCCGTAAGGAGGGTCATTCATGGAACATAGCTGTGAAGCGTATTGGACCAAGGCGGAAGGACTGGCGCGGGACGCCATCTGTACCATGGGGTTGGGCGCCAAACGGTTGACGGACGCCGCCAAACGGCAGTTAGAGATCGCGGATCTCCGCGCCGGCGTCAACGTCGGTCTCCGGGAGCTGGGCGAGCTGCTGTACGCCACCCACACCGGCACCCCCACGGATTCTGACCGGCTGCTGGAAAAGATGCAGGAGATCGATGGTCTCAAGGCTCGGCTCCGGGAGCTGGAGGGCGAGCCGGTGATCCACCTGCTGTGCCCCTGCTGCGGCAGCGAGGTCCGGGAGGGCGACGTATACTGCCGGGACTGCGGCGAAAAGCTGTAATGACGGGTATGTTCCGCTCCTGCGGCGCATACCTAACCAATAGCGGCGGTACGCCGCCGAAAGACTGTCGATAAAGCGATAAATTCTCCGCAGCGGTAAGGTAGGGCAGCCGTTAGCGGCTCCGCCACTCTACGGATGCCGCATACCCCTTGCGGGTAAAGGGTGTGTGCGGGAAACCTAAGAGGGGTTTCCTGCGCCATTGAAATCCTAAGTTTTCAGAACTTTTATAAAGTTCTGAAAACCTGCTCAGCGGGGCGAAAAGATTTTTTCGCCCGCTGAGCGGGGATACGCCCCGCCCCTCTCAATCTGAAAATTCGAGGTAACATCCATGGCAACTCCTGCGAAAAAGCAATCCTTCTTAGGCGGCGCCGCCATTCTGGCGGCGGCTGTGGTCATCGTCAAGCTCATCGGCGCGGCCTACAAGATCCCTCTCAGCAATATTCTGGGCAGCGCGGGACAAACTTATTTTGACACCGCCTACCAGATCTACAACTTTTTGCTGACCTTTTCCACGGCGGGCCTGCCCCTGGCCATCTCCCGGATGACCAGTCAGGCCCACGCCAGGGGGCTGGAAAACGAGAAGCGGCGGATCTTCTCCACCGCCATCTGGCTGTTCTTCGGTCTGGGTCTGGTCTGCTCCGTGCTGATGTTCTTCCGTGCGGACGCGCTGGCCCGGTTCCTGAACAACTCTCTGGCCGCCACTGCCGTACAGGCGCTGGCCCCAGCGGTGTTCTGCGTGTGCCTGCTGGCCTGTATGCGGGGCTACACGCAGGGTCAGGGCAACATGACCCCCACTGCCGTCAGTCAGGTGCTGGAGGCCCTTTTGAAGCTTGGCATCGGCCTGCCTTTAGCGTGGTACGTGCTCCACATCGGCAAAACCGCTGAGCTCAGCGCGGCGGGGGCCATCGTGGGCGTCACGGCGGGCACAGCGGTATCCATGCTGTTCCTGTGCGCCTATCTCGTCACCCACCGGAACCGGAAGGAATCTTTGGACGTTCCCTCCTCCAGCGGGCAGATCATTAAGCAGATTCTGCTCATCGGCGTTCCCATCACCCTGAGCAACTCCGCCATGAGCATCATCAACATCATTGATACCAAGATCGTCATGGGCCGCCTGCAAAACGGGCTGGGCCTTTCAGAAACAGCAGCGGCTGTGCTGAACGGCCAGTACCGCATCGCCATGAATATGCCCAACATGGTGGCCTCCTTTGTTTATCCTGTCACCATGAGCCTGATTCCCTTCGCGGCGGCGGCGCTGGCCCGGAAGGACCACGCCGAGGCTGACCGCATCATTTCCTCTGCCTTCCGGCTCATCGCCATTCTGGCTCTGCCCGCAGGCGTGGGGCTCTCCGTGCTGTCCACCCCCATCGAGCGGCTCATGCTGCCCATGCAGCCGGAGGACGCACTGGCGGCGGGACCCCATTTGCAGATCCTGGGCATCGCTCTGATCTTCATCTGCCTGATGATCCTGACCAACGCCATTTTGCAGACCTACGGCAAGGAGAAGCTGCCCATTTTCACCGTCATCGCCGGCGGCGTGGTGAAGGTGGTCATGAACTACATTCTGGTGGGCAACCCGGACATCAGCATCCACGGCGCGCCCATTTCTACCCTGTGCTGCTATCTGACCATCTGCGGACTGAACCTTTTCTTCGTGTGGAAATATTCCCCGGAGAAGCCCCGGTACACGCAGCTGTTCGGAAAGCCCATCGTAGCCTCCGCCGTGATGGGCGCCGCCGCCTGGGCGGTGTACGGCCTTGTTGCCAGAGTCCTCAGCGGCCACAGCGCTTACGGTGCCAACGCCCTCGCTACCTTCTGCGGCATTCTGGCCGGTGTAGTGGTATACGGCGTTCTGGTCATTACCCTGCGAATCTTACAGGCAGAGGACGTAAAAGCTCTGCCTAAAGGCGAAAAAATAGCCAAACTTTTGCGCTTGAAGTGAACGATTTATAAAAAATCCTGTTATATCAACGTTTTCAGGATAAAATAGCTTGCAAAGGCAGTGGAGATATGGTAAATTTTCAAAGGAAACAACGCTATGGGTGGGAGGATCTTCTCACCATCATGCACCTGCTGCGTGCCCCCGAGGGCTGTCCTTGGGACCGCGAGCAGACCCATCAGTCCATCCGCCGGAATTTTCTGGAAGAGACCTACGAGGCGCTGGACGCCATTGACCGGAATGACACCCCCGGTATGTGCGAGGAATTGGGGGATGTTCTGCTTCAGGTGGTGTTCCATTCCGTGATGGAAGAGGAGCAGGGCCGTTTCACCGCAGATGACGTGGTAGACGGCGTGGCTCAGAAGCTGGTGTTCCGCCACCCTCATGTATTCGGTGCCGCCGAGGCCGCCGACAGCGCACAGGCGCTGGAGGGCTGGGAGGCTCAGAAAAAGAAGGAAAAGGGGTTCACCTCCCCGGCGGACGCTGTGGAAGCCGTACCCCATACGCTGCCGGCGCTGTGGCGGGCGGAAAAGATCGTCTCCCGCTCCGTAAAGGCCGGGTTCAACTGGGACTCCGCTGCCGGTGCGCTGGACAAGCTGGATGAGGAAACCGCCGAGCTGCGGCAGGCCGTGGAGGCCGGACAGCCTGTGGACAGTCCTCACGGCATCCGGGAGGAGCTGGGCGACGCTCTGTTCATTCTCTGCAAGATCGCCCAGATGTCCGGTGTGGACCCGGAGGACGCTCTGCACCGGGCCTGCGACAAATACCAAGGTCGGTTCCGCCGGGTGGCGGATGCCGCCGACCGCCCGCTGAACGCTTATACGGAAGCGGAAAAAATCGCTCTTTGGGAGCAAGCCAAAGAAAACTAAGATCTTCATTGCGGAAACGCGATAAAAGATAAATGGAATTTTAATTATTTTACAGGAGGATATACTCATGAACAAAGCTGAACTGATCGCCGCCGTGGCCGCTGCCGCTGAAATTTCCAAGAAGGACGCTGAGACTGCTGTTTCCGCTACCCTGGACGCCATTACCGCCGCTCTGAAGGAAGGCGACAAGGTCCAGCTGGTTGGCTTCGGTTCTTTCGAGGTCAAGTCCCGCGCTGCCCGCACCGGCCGTAACCCCCGTACCAAGGAAGTTGTCGAGATCCCCGCTTCCAAGGTGCCCGTGTTCAAGGCCGGCAAGGCTCTGAAGGACGCTGTGGCTGAATAAATTCACACCGTAAAGGGGGCGTTACGCCCCCTTTTTCATTTTTCAAGAAAGGAAGCATCATGCGCTTAGACAAATATCTCAAGGTCTCCCGGCTCATCAAGCGGCGGACCGTGGCCAACGAAGCCTGCGACAATGGATTGGTCACCGTCAACGGTAAGCCCGCCCGGGCCTCCTACGAGGTGAAGGAGGGAGATCAGATCACCCTTCGCTTCGGCGTACGGACCGTCACCGTGGAGGTGCTGTCCGTTCAGGAGACCGTGCGGCAGAGCGATGCCGCCGCCCTGTACCGGCAGATCCAATAAGTTCTTCTATCTCCCTCCCTGTCCGCATACACTGAGGGCAGGGAGGGATCTTATGACCAATGACTTCAATATGCCCGTCACCCCCCACCGGCTGGAGCTGATGGACCGGGCGCATCTCACCGTTTCCGGCGTGGAGGATGTGGAGCGCTTCGACGAGAGCGGTGTCATTATGACCACCTCCGCCGGGACCCTGATCGTCACCGGGGAGGACCTGCACATCGGCAAGCTGTCCTTAGAGGGGGGCGAGTTGTATGTGGATGGCCGCATCACCTCCATCTCCTATGAGGACACTCCGAACCGTCAGGGCGGCTTTTTCAGCCGTCTGTTCGGATAGGCCATGGCCATCCATGTCACGGAGCAGCTCCGCACGTTCCTCCTGTCGATTCTGCTGGGTCTGGGTGCCGGGGTCCTGTACGACCTGCTGCGGGCGGTGCGGCTGCGGCACCCCCGACTGACGGCGCCGCTGGACCTGCTCTACTGTCAGGCCGTAGGTCTGGCGGTCTTTCTGTTCGTCCTGCGGCAGTCGGATGGCCAGCTCCGGGGGTTCATCCTGCTGGGAGGTCTGGGCGGCGGCGTTCTGTTTTTTTCCCTGCTTTCCCGGCCCCTGCGGCCGGTTTGGGACTTCTGGATGGACCGGTGGATGGAATTGTTCCAATTTCTGAGTCTACCGGGACGGTTTTGCGCCGCAGTTTGTAAAAAATTTGCATTTCAGGCAAAAACCCTCTTTTATTTTCTCAGGAAATACGCTACAATACATATTGAAGGAGTATGGAAGCCCCTTCGCAAAGGAGGGATGTCCCATGGCAAAGCCCGTCAAACCCGCAAAAAAGAAAAAATCAGGTAATCTGCTGGTCCATGTGGTGATCCTGCTGCTTCTGGTCACAGTGGGCTGGCGGCTTCATGCCCTTCAGGGGCAGGTCCGGGCCGCGCAGGCGGAACGGGATCAGTATGCCCGGCAGGTGGAGAATGTCCAGCAGGAAAATGAGACGCTGCGGAGCGACATCGCAGAAGGTCCCACCGAGGAGAAAATGAAAGAACTGGCCCGGGAAGAACTGGGCATGATCGACAGCAACAGCTATCTGTTTTTAGATCGATCCAACTGAGCATTACCGGCACAGCCGGTTACTATTATTTTAACAAGAATAAGAATAGGAGTAACACAGCACTTATGGAGTACGAGGTCGGAACAGTCTTAGAGGGCAAGGTCACCAGTATTACAAAATTCGGCGCTTTTGTGGCCTTGGAGGGCGGCAAGTCCGGCCTGGTACATATTTCGGAGATCGCCAACAGCTATGTCAACGATGTACATGACTTTTTGCAGGAGGGGCAGGACGTTAAGGTAAAGCTCCTTGCCATCAAGGACGGAAAGCTGGATCTTTCCATCAAAAAGGCGCTGCCTGCACCGGAGCGCCCCGCCCAGCGGAACTTCCAGCCCCGTCCGGCAGCAGTCCCCCGTCCCGCGGCGGCTCCCCGGCGGCCCGCCGTTCAGGCAGCGGACACCACCCCCTCCGGCGATCTGGCCTTTGAGGACAAGCTCAAGCAGTTTCTCTCCTCCTCGGAGCGGAAAATGGCAGACCTGAACCGGAATATCTCCGGCAAGCAGGGCGGCCGCAGAAGAAGATAAATCCATTTTAAACTGATAACAACGCAGCCGTCTCCGGGAGAGCATCCCAGAGACGGCTGCGTCAACTTATATGTGTGAAAAATCACGCAGAAAAAGCGTCCACGCCCGCAAGGGCACATTTGATAGGGCCGATTTTCCGCGCCCCTTTTACGCCAGTCTGCGGAAGCACTCATTCTGGGTGTTGCTCCAGAAGTGAGTGTCATCGATGCCGGACACGTAGTAAACAAGCGGAGCGGAAAAGTCATTTTGCAGATAGTCAATGTCCAACTCCGGACAGTATCCCACGCTGCTGCGGTCCCGGACGCGGAAGGCATAGGCGGTTTCGCCAAGCAACTCCAGTTCCGGATACACAATGCGACAGCCGTCCTCGGAAAACAGCAGAACGGTGGTACCCGCATCGTCCACCCAGATACCCGCAAGGGCTTCTTCCGTCACAGCGCTGTAATCCCCCGGCGCTTCGTAGCGGTACTCCGCGCGTTCCGTACGGTCTAAAATCTGCGTAAACAGGGGGAGCAGCTTCCACGCCGCCCACTTCACCCGGCCCGTACTGCGGTACGGCTGTTTCATGGTATAGCCCGCGTCATCCAGTGCGTCATAGGCCGTCTCATCGCCCCGCATGAGGGCCTCCGCCTCCGTCAGCACCGCCGCCCATACCCAGGCCAGCTCCACAGAGTTTTCCATGGGCACGTTTTCATCTATCCACCTGAATACGTCCTCCTGCTCCACCGAGTTCACATCGATCCAGTCCAGCAGCTCTCCGGCGGCATAGGTGGCCCGCAGAGAGTTGCCCGCCGTGCCGGGTGCCACGGTGTACTCAGCGGTTCTTTTTCCTCCGGCTTTGCAGGTTCAGGTTCCGGTGTTTCATCGGGAGGTTCTGCTGCCTCCTCCCCCGGTGCCGACGGCTTCGCATCCGGCGGATTCTCCGGCTCCCTGTTCTGCCCGCCGCAGGCAGTCAGCAGCAGTGCCAGCAGCAAACATACCGTCAAGATTCTGTGTTTCATCCCATTCACCTCTCGATCTTTGATCCCGCGGCCATGCCAACACACGCAAAATACAGGACCTCCACAGGTTCCGGCCATGGCCGAAGCCGGACGCCACACATGGATACATTGGAGCAGGCTTTCAAAGGAAACCTCAATGCCATAAGCAAGCACATCTGTATATGCTTATTATATCAATACCATGCGGAAATTCAAGCGGGCCCCACAGATCCCCGCTTCAAGGCGGCAAAGGAAGCACAGGAAATTCAGAATCACGGCTCCCCCGCCACTAGCAGTCATGCGCTCTATCGACCCAAAAAACCACGCGGTCAGTCTCTCGGCTGACCGCGTGGTTCCACAAGTATTCTGTTTTTACTGTACGGAATTTTTCATTCTCCACACGATGGCAGAGACCTGACCGCGGGTCAAGGTGTTGTTGGGCTTATAAGTGCTGGTACCGTTGGAGAAGTACCCCTCAATGATACCGGCGGCATTCAGCGCCTGCACATAGACGTCATTGGTGTCGGTAAAGGGTTTCTTGCTGGGCAGACCGCTGGTAGGCAGCTTCAACGCCTTGGCGGCGATCTGCGCGATCTGCAGACGAGTGATGGGCCCGTTCAGCTTGGGATTGCCGGACACCAGTCCGGCAGCCTTGGCCTTCGCCAGATAGCCGCTGAAGGTGCTGCGCTTCACCGTGGGGGCCTGCTCGCCGTAGCCCGCCGCCAGCATGATGAGCTTCAGGGCCGCGCCGTAAGTAATGGTATTCTTCTCTTGAAACGTTCCGTTGCTGTAGCCGGAGATAACATTGGCGCTGGCAAGTTCCGTAACATACTTATAGCACCAGGTGGAGGTAGAGATATCCGTAAACTTCTTCACGCTGTCCACCACGCCGATGGAGACCACACCGGCCCCCAAAGCGGTGCCGCTGCTGCTCAATGCCACATAGGGAATGGAGACAGAACCGGTGAACCCGCTGTTGGGAATGAAGCGCAGTTGGCTCATGGAATCGGTGTCGCTGCCATAGCTGTAAGCGCTGGTGGTATCCGCCGCATAGGAGCCAACGTACAGAACACCGGCAGTGGAGGCAGGCAGCTCCAGCAGCTGGATGCTGCTAAGGCCGAAGCCAGTGGCGGATGCCACCGCGGAATACACAGAGTTTGCCGGGAAGTTCACGGAGGTACCCTTGGTGGTCACGCTGTAAACCTCAGACACCGGAGAAGCCGTCACGCTGATCAGAATGGTTGCAGAAACAGCCGTTCCGCTGCTGCTGTATCCGGTAAAGGTGAGGGCTGTGCAGTAATTGCTGCCGCTGGGGATGTAGGTCAGCTCGGAGAGGTCATATTCCGATGCAGAGGCGGGACTGTAGGAGAAAATCATACTGCCCGCCATAGAAGCGGTGAGCTGCGTCCGCGTCGCGCCGTACTTGCTGGCATTGTAATAGTTGTAGTATAGACTGCCGGTAGCGGGTACACTGGTCAGCGTCAGATACTGCAAGGACCCGCCGGAGGTGTACTTACGGAAAAGGCGGGCAATGTCATTGGCGTTGATCTGCAGGGCGGTGTTGGGCGTGGTATTGTAGCGGATGTTGCCCACATATCGGGATGTTACCGCAGATGTACCGGTGGTGATGACCAGTGTACCGGTGGTCGACTGATCGCATTTGCTGTTTTTTCCGCCGTAAAGGGTGAAGCTCAGCGTAATGCTGCCGGAGAAGGTCCGATCCGCCACAAAGCTCAGCTCGTCCAGATCGTAGTCACCATAGTCGCTGTCACCGTAGTAGAACTTGTTGCTGCTGAGGCTGGAACGGGTAAAGGCAGTCTCATTCCGCTTACCGTACCGGGAATAGAGGGTACCGGCATTGTTGAACGCGCTGTCGGGCCGGCTGAACTCCACATACTTGAGAGTGCCGGAGCAGCTGCTGTTGTTGTAGAACTTCTCGAAATCGTCATCGTCAAAGGCGACCTCGTCTCCGGCCTTCACCGTATAGGTGATATCACCCTTGGTCGTGGACGAACCAGTCTTACCGGTGGCAATGACCAGAGTACCGGTGACATTCTGGTTGGTCCGGGTACCGGTGCCGCCATAGGCGGTAAAGCTCAGCTCCACGCTGCCGGAGAAGGTCCGATCCGCCACAAAGCTCAGCTCGTCCAGATCGTAGTCACCATAGTCGCTGTCACCGTAGTAGAACTTGTTGCTGCTGAGGCTGGAACGGGTGAAGGCAGTCTCATTCCGCTTGCCATACCGGGAGTAGAGGGTACCGGCATTGTTGAACGCGCTGTCGGGCCGGCTGAATTCCACATACTTGAAGCTGCCGGTGCAGCTGCTGTTCTCATAGATCTTCTCAAAATCGTCATCGTCAAAGGTAACTTCCTCACCGGCTTTCACCGTGTAAGTAATGTCACCCTTGCTGGAGGATGTAGATTTAGAAGATGTGATTTTCAGGGTTCCGCTGACAGAATCATTCTCCTTGCTGCCTCTCCCGCCGTAAGCTGTAAATGCAATCTCAATACTATCGGAAAAAGACTTATCCGCCACAAAGCTCAGTTCGTCCAGATCATAGTCACCATAGTCGCTGTCACCGTAGTAGAACTTGTAATCGTCCAGTTCAGAGCGGGTAAAAGAGGTTGCATTCCGCTTGCCGTACCGGGAATAAACGGTACCGGCATTGCTGTAATCAGAGGAAGGCTTTTCAAATACCACATACTTCATCGTGCCGGAGCCGCCAGCCTTGTCATAGGCATTGCTGAAATCTTCATCGTCAAAGGCAACTTCCTCGCCGGCTTTCACCGTATAGGTGATGTCCCCCTTGGAGGAACCGGAACCGCCACCGACTTTGATATCCATGGTGCAGGACACATAATCCTTGCTGTCGGTGCCATGGATCTCAAATTTCAGCCGCAGCGTGCCGCTGTCGGCCCGGCGGTTGGCTTCAAATGTCAAGCCATCCAACGCGTAGTCCATATTCTTGGGCACATCGCGGCTGTTATAATAAAACCATGTGTTACGCAGATCGCTTTCACTGAGGCTCACAGTCTTATCATAGTAATTCACAGCGGTCAAGTACCCATAGTCATCCAGATCGCTGTAATCGGTGAATACCACATAGCTGGGATCACCACTATATTCACTTTTGTAAAGGTCGCGGAACTCCCGCTCTTTGAATGATACAGAGTCCCCCTTATCCACTTCATAAGTCAGATCCGCTGAAGATTTTGCGGACACAGCCGGGACCATCGTCATGACCATGACCAGCGTCAGCAGAAAGGCCGGAAGCCGTTTTCTGAAAAACCGTCTCATAAAAAACCTCCTAAATTCAGTTTAACATCCATGTATACTTCTATAAACCTACCATAGCGGAAAGTCACTTTGCAATCATGAACAAATTGTGAACAAGATGCTACAATCCGGTTAAAATTTATCGCTGCGAACAGCCGGAATTTTTCACACCACAGCGGGCATTTCCTTCTCGTGAAGCAGTCCTTCAAGCCGGACCCGCTTTTCATGCCGCGCCGCCTTTCTTCAGCCGCGGAAAAGGGGTTTGTATTTTGAGGAAATATCTGCTATAATAAAGGTCAACCTTAGAAAACTTGGCGGCCGGACGCTGCTGCGGGCCGTGTGCCCCCGGCGAACACGCCCGGAGAAATTCCGGGCCGCAGCTTGGGACGATAGGAAGTAATGCGATGATCGATCAATATGGCCGGACAATTGATTATCTGCGGCTGTCGGTAACGGACCTTTGCAATTACCGATGCCAATACTGTATGCCGGCGGACGGCGTGGAAAAAGGCCCTCACGGGGCCGTCCTCTCCGTAGAGGAATGCGGCGAGATCGCCCGGGCGGCGGTGAAGCTGGGAATCCGGAAGATCCGTTTGACCGGCGGAGAACCGCTGGTGCGGCGAGGGATTCTGGACATCTGCCGAACGCTGCGGGCCATCCCGGAACTGAAGGAGCTTTGCCTCACCACCAACGGCAGCCTGCTGCCGGAATTGGCAAAGCCCCTGCAGGAAGCCGGAGTGGACCGGCTGAACATCAGTCTGGATACCCTGCGGACGGAGCGATTTCGGGAAATCACCCGCCGGGGAGATCTGGATGACGCCTTTGCGGGCATCCGGGCAGCGGAGGATGCCGGATTTCAGAATTTGAAGCTGGACACCGTGCTGATGGGCGGCTTGAACGATGACGAGATCGAGGATTTTCTGAGCCTGACGAAAGAGCACCCCTGGGAGGTGCGGTTCATCGAACTGATGCCTATGGGGCCCTGTGCGGCATGGCCAAAGGAACGCTTCCTGCCGGTAACGGAGATTCTGAACCGATTCCCGGCGCTGGAAGAAATCGAACCCAATGGCGTGGCGCGGCGGTACCGTCTGCCGGGAGCCATGGGTGCTGTGGGGCTGATCACCCCCATGAGCCACGAGTTCTGCGGAGCGTGCCGCCGCATTCGGGTGACGGCGGACGGCAAGCTGAAGGGCTGTCTCCACAGCCGGGAGGAAATCTCCCTCCGGGGACTTCACGGCAGGGAATTGGAGGACGCCATCCTCCGGGGCATCCTGCAAAAGCCAAAAAGCCATCACCTGACAGAGCATGCCAGCGATACGCCCCGGACCATGAATGAGATCGGAGGCTGAACCATGGGAGAACTGACCCATTTCAATGAACAGGGCCGCGCCCGGATGGTGGATGTAACGGAAAAGGCTGTGACCCACCGGCGGGCAGCGGCGGCGGGGGAGATCCGCGTATCACCGGAAACTATGGTCCATATCAAAAACGGTACCCTGAAAAAGGGAGACGTGCTGGCGGTGGCCCAGGTGGCGGGGATTCAGGCCGCCAAGCACAACTGGGAGCTGATCCCCATGTGCCACCCCCTGCCCTTGACGGGCGTCGACATCACGTTCCGCCTGTCTGATGAACCGTGCATGGTGGAAATTCAGGCCGCCGTCACCTGCACCGGCGTCACTGGCGTAGAGATGGAGGCCCTGACCGCCGTTTCCGTGGCGGCCCTCACCGTTTACGATATGTGCAAGGCGGTGCAGAAGGATATGGAGATCACCAACATCCACCTGCTGGAAAAATCCGGCGGCAAGAGCGGAGACTATAAGCGAGAGGACTGATAGAACCATGGCAAAGGTCGTATCCGTCAATATCAGCGAGAAAAAGGGAACGCTGAAAAAGCCCGTTCCGGAAATTAAATTGAAGCTGCGCCACGGCATCGTGGGAGACGCCCACGCCGGAGACTGGCATCGGCAGATCTCTCTGCTGGCGGAGGAAAGCATCGACACCATGCGCCCCCGCTCCCCCATCGCTCTGGACCCCGGCGTATTCGCTGAGAACATCAATACGGAAGGCATCGACCTCAAACACCTGCCCGTGGGGACCCACCTGCGGATCGGTGAGACGGAGGTGGAGGTGACGCAGATTGGCAAGGAGTGCCACAATGACTGCGCCATCAAAAAGGCGGTCGGCAAGTGCGTCATGCCCACGGAGGGCATCTTCGCCGTGGTGGTAAAAGAGGGCGTTGTCAGGCCCGGAGACGAAATCGAGGTGCTGAAGTGAAGCTGATCCGAACAGAGGAGGCCGTGGGCCACGTGCTGTGCCACGATATGACCCAGATCATCAAGGATCAATATAAGGACGCCCGGTTCCGCAAGGGCCACATCGTCACAGAGGACGATATTCCCGTGCTGCTGAGCATGGGCAAGGAGCATCTCTACGTCTGGGAAATGAACGAGAACATGGTTCATGAAAACGATGCGGCGGAGCGGCTGCTGGCCCTGTGCGGTCAGGAGAACATGGTCCGCAGTGAGACGAAAGAGGGCAAGATCGAGCTGCGAGCCGCCTGCGACGGCCTGTTCCGGGTGGACAGCCGCCGGCTGGTGGCAGTCAATTCGCTGGAGGAGATCATGATCGCCACCCGTCACGGCAATACCGCCGTGAAAAAGGGCGACAAACTGGCGGGGATGCGGGTGATCCCCCTCGTCATTGAAGAGGGAAAGCTGAAAGCCGCCAAAGCGGCCGCCGGAGAGGAACCGCTGCTGGAGCTGCTGCCCTATGTGAAGAAAACCGCCGCCATCGTGGCCACTGGCAGCGAGGTGAAGAAGGGGCTCATTCAGGACACCTTCACCCCGGTGGTGAAGGAGAAGCTGGCGGCCTACGGTATTGAGACCATCTCCACCGCCTATTCCGGCGACGGCGTAGAAAATGTGGCCAACGCCATCGGCGAAGCCAGGAAAACCGGCGCGGACCTGATCCTGTGCACCGGCGGCATGAGCGTGGACCCGGACGACAACACCCCCGGCGGTATCCGGGCGAGCGGCGCACGGATCGTCACTTACGGCGCACCCGTGCTGCCGGGCGCCATGTTTCTGCTGGGCTATTTTGAGGACGGAACCCCCATCTGCGGCCTGCCCGGCTGCGTCATGTATGCCGGGGCCACCATTTTCGACCTGGCGCTCCCCCGGATCGCCGCAGGCGTGGAACTGACCCGCAGAGACTTCGCCGTGATGGGCGAGGGCGGGCTGTGCCTTGGCTGCAAGCCCTGTCACTGGCCCAACTGCCCCTTCGGAAAATAAAAGCGAGAGCGCCCAAGCGCGCTCCTGCTTTTCCGAACCGTTCATCTTGATTGAGTATCACGCTTTACTCTGTAAAGTCAAGATAGATTTTCCATCGAATCAGAAAGGAAGAACCAACATGAAAAAGTATTTGTCCCTGCTGCTGGCCCTGTGCCTGACCTTGTCCCTCGCCGCCTGCGGCTCCAAGACGGAACCTGCCGCCGACGCTGCCAACGATTCCCAGACCACGGATAATACCCCCGCGGAAGCCCCTGCCGGTAAGCCGGTGGAGCTGATCGTGTTCGCTGCCGCCTCTATGACGGAGACCATGAACCAGCTCAAGGAAATGTACGAGCAGAACAATCCCAACGTGACCGTTACCTATAACTTTGATTCCTCCGGCAAGCTGCTCACCCAAATCAAGGAGGGCGCGGAGTGTGACCTGTTTATCTCCGCCGCTCCCAAGCAGATGAACGCCATGGACGGCAGCCTGATCGGTGATGCCGAGAAGAACCCCGACGGGCTTGACCTCATCGTCACCGACAGCCGTGTAAACCTGCTGGAAAACAAGGTGACGCTCACCGTTCCAGTGGGCAATCCCAAGGGCATTGAGAGCTTCGACCAGCTTGCCGAGCTGCTGAAGAACGGTGATGTGATGCTGGCCATCGGCAACAGCGACGTGCCCGTGGGTCAGTACACCCTGAAGATCTTCAACTACTACGGCATCGACGAGACCGCCGTCGCAAATAAGCTGACCTACGGCAACAACGTGAAGGAGGTTGCCTCTCAGGTCAGCGAGGGCGCTGTGGACTGCGGCATCATCTACGCCACCGACGCCCACTCCGCCGGTCTGACGGTGGTGGACAGTGCCACTGCCGAAATGTGCGGTCAGGTCATCTACCCCGCCGCCGTGCTCAAGGGAGACAAGGAGGATGCCGCCCAGGACTTCCTGGCCTATCTCCAGACCGACGCAGCCATGACCGTGTTTGAGTCCGTGGGCTTCTCCGCCGCTTGACCGAGAACTATTTCTGAAAAGACCGACGATAAATCGCTTGCCCGCCGCTGATACGGCGGCGGGCCGTCGGTCCTCCATCCCTTCCCCCTCAGGAGGTAACTTATGGACCTGTTTCCCCTATGGAACTCGCTGCGTGTTGCGGCTATTTCCACGGTGATCGTCTTTTTCGCCGGGGTCTTCGCGGCGTACTATATCGCCCGCCTGCCCCGGCTGGTGAAGGGCGTTCTGGACGTGGTGCTGACGCTGCCGCTGGTGCTGCCCCCCACCGTCATCGGTTATTTGCTACTGCGGCTGCTGGGGCCAAAGCGGATCCTCGGCGCGTGGCTGCTGCGTCATTTCGGCGTGAAGGTGGTGATGACCTGGTGGTCCGCCATCTTTGCCACCGCCGTGGTGATCTTCCCCCTGATGTACCGCACCGCCCGCGGAGCTTTCGAATCCTTTGACGAAACGCTGGCCTACTCCGGGCAGACCCTTGGCCTTTCCAACACCTATATCTTCTGGCATATCCGGATGCCTTGCTGCCGGCAGGGGATCTTAGCGGGAACGGTGCTGGCCTTTGCCCGGGCCTTGGGCGAATACGGCGCTACCAGCATGATCGCCGGGTACACCCCCGGCAAGACCGCCACCATCTCCACCACGGTCTACCAGCTTTGGCAGACCAGCAATGACGCGTTGGCTATGAAATGGGTAATGGTCAACCTAAGCATCTCCGCCGTGGTGCTGCTGACGGTGAATATGCTGGAACGCCGGGACTTTCTGGTATCCGGCGGGAAAAGGAGGGGGACGGCTTGAGCCTGCTTGTAGAAATTGAAAAGCAGCTGGGGAATTTCCATCTGGACGTCCGTTTTCAGGCGGAGACGGAAACGCTGGCCCTGCTGGGGGCCTCCGGCTGCGGCAAGAGCATGACCCTCAAATGCATCGCGGGGATCATGACCCCGGATCGGGGGCGGATCGTGCTAAACGGCCGGGTGCTGTTTGACAGCGAGGCCAGGATCGACCTGCCGCCCCAGCAGCGGCGGGTGGGATACTTATTCCAGAATTACGCCCTGTTCCCCACCATGACGGTGGAGAAAAACATCCTCTGCGGCATCTGCTCCGGTTCCAAGGCGGAAAAAGCCGTCGCACTGTCGGCGACCCTCCACCGCTTTCGGCTGGAGGGTCTGGAAAAGCGGTATCCCGCCCAGCTTTCCAGCGGACAGCAGCAGCGGGTGGCGCTGGCAAGGATTCTCTGCTCCCAGCCGGAGGTCATTTTGCTGGACGAGCCGTTTTCCGCGCTGGACAGTTATCTGAAATGGGACTTGGAGCTGAAGCTGTCCGATTTTCTGGAGAATTTCTCCGGGCCGATTTTGTGGGTGTCCCATGACCGGGGCGAGGTGTTTCGCAACTGCAAGCGGGTGTGTGTGTTGGATCAGGGGGCCTCGCAAGGGACCTTCACTCTGCGGCAGCTGTTTCACGAGCCGGAAACGGAGGCCGCCGCCCGGCTCTCCGGATGCAAGAACATCGTGGAGGCCGTACCGGCAGGCAGCGCCGTGACGCTGCCTGCGTGGGGCCTGACACTGAGTTGCGGCAAGCCGGTCCCGGCGGACATCTGTCAGGCAGGCATCCGGGCAAGACACGTGATGACGGTGCCGGAGGGCACCCCGGACGCCTTCTACTGCACGGTGGAGCGGGTCATTCAGGATGTGTTCACCACCATCGTCCTGCTGCGGCCGGAGGGGGCCGCGTCCGGTGCCCCCCTCCTGCGGATGGAACTGGAACGGGATGATTGGCGGCGGCTGAACCGCCCGGAGGGGCTTTGGATCGCCATCCAGCCAAGGGATATTCTACTGTTGAAATGAGGAGATGAGCGTATGTATCATGCTGCTGTATTGACGGTCAGCGACCGTGTTTCCCGAGGCGAGCGCCCTGACGAGGGCGGCCCGCTGGTGGCGGAGCTGCTGAAAAACGCGGGCTATGAGGTGGTCCGGACCGATGTGGTGCCGGACGAACAGGCGCAGATCGAAGCGGCGCTGCGGCAGATGGCCGACGATGGTGACATTCAACTGCTTGTGACCACCGGCGGCACCGGCTTCGCCCCCCGGGACGTGACCCCGGAGGCCACCCTTGCCGTGTGCGACCGGCTGACTCCCGGCATCCCGGAGGCCATGCGCTATGCCTCCATGCAGATCACCGGCCGGGCCATGCTGTCCCGGGCGCAGGCGGGCATCCGGAAAGGGACCTTGATCCTGAACCTCCCCGGCTCCCCCAAGGCGGCTCAGGAGAATCTGGAGGCGGTGCTGCCCGCCATCAGTCACGGTCTGGAAATGCTCTCCGGCCGCCCCGCCGACTGCGCCAAGCTGACGGACTGACGCGGAAATTTCTTTCGTAATCGGCTGTCCTTCCCCCGCAAGCAAAAAATCGGCTAATCTTTTGTATAGAGAAATTGCAAAAAAAGCTACCGCCTGCAAAATGCAGACGGTAGCTTCATACATATCTCGGCGCTTTTTCGTTGGCAATTGTCGTAAATTTGTGGTAAGTTTATCAGATTGTCAGTGAAAAATCCTTTGTTTTCAAGGCTTTGCGGCGATTGATTAGTACATGCCGCCCATGCCGGGGTCAGCGGGAGCAGCAGGTGCGGGGGGTTCGGGCTTGTCGGCCACCAGGGACTCGGTGGTCAGTACCATTGCGGAGACAGAAGCGGCGTTCTCCAGAGCGGAGCGGGTCACCTTGGCGGGATCGATGATACCGGCGGCGACCATGTCGCAGTACTCCTCCTTGTAAGCGTCGAAGCCGTAGCCCAGCTTGCCGGAATTGCGGACCTTCTCCAGGATCACGGAGCCGTCCAGGCCGGCGTTGGCAGCGATCTGGCGGATAGGAGCTTCCAGAGCCTTGGCGATGATGCGGACACCGGTCTTCTCGTCGCCGTCCACGCTGTCCAGCAGAGCTTCCACAGCGGGGATGATGTTCACGAAGATGGTGCCGCCGCCGGCGACCACGCCTTCCTCAACAGCGGCGCGGGTGGCGTTCAGAGCGTCCTCAATGCGGAGCTTCTTCTCCTTCATCTCGGTCTCGGTAGCAGCGCCCACCTTGATGACAGCCACGCCGCCGGCCATCTTGGCCAGACGCTCCTGCAGCTTCTCCTTATCGTAGTCGCTGGTGGTGTTGGCGATCTGGCTGCGGATCTGAGCCACGCGGTCCTTGATGGCGGTGGCATCACCGGCGCCGTCCACGATGGTGGTGTTCTCCTTGGTGACCTTCACCTGACGGGCACGGCCCAGCATGTCGATGGTAGCGGTCTTCAGTTCCAGACCCACTTCCTCGCTGACAACGGTACCGCCGGTGAGGACAGCGATGTCCTGCAGCATCTCCTTGCGGCGGTCGCCGAAGCCGGGAGCCTTGACGCAGACAACGTTCAGGGTACCGCGCAGACGGTTGACAATCAGGGTGTTCAGAGCCTCGCCCTCAACGTCCTCAGCGATGATGACCAGCTTCTTGCCGGACTGGACCAGCTGCTCCAGAATGGGCAGAATGTCAGAAATCACAGAGATCTTCTTATCGGTGATGAGGATATAGGCGTCATCAATGACAGCCTCCATCTTCTCAGTATCGGTGACCATATAGGGAGTGATATAGCCGCGGTCGAACTGCATGCCCTCCACGACCTCGCTGTAAGTCTCAGCGGTCTTGGACTCCTCAATGGTGATGACACCGTCGGCGGAAACCTTCTCCATGGCGTCGGCGATCAGCTTGCCGATCTCCTCGTCACCGCTGGAAACAGCGCCGACACGGGCGATGTCGTTGGAGCCGTCCACCTTCTTGGCCTGCTTCTTGACCTCGGCCACGGCGGCTTCCACAGCCTTGGCCATGCCCTTCTTCACCACAATGGGGTTAGCGCCGGCAGCCAGATTCTTCAGACCCTCGTGAATCATGGCCTGTGCCAGCAACGTAGCGGTGGTGGTGCCGTCACCGGCAACATCGTTGGTCTTGGTGGAAACTTCCTTCACCAGCTGAGCGCCCATGTTCTCGAAGGGATCGGGCAGCTCCACTTCCTTGGCGATGCTGACGCCGTCATTGGTGATGAGGGGAGCGCCGTACTTCTTATCCAGAACCACGTTGCGGCCCTTGGGGCCCAGGGTGATCTTAACAGTATCGGCCAGCTGATCAACACCGGCCTGCAGAGCCTTGCGGGCTTCATCGCCGCGCATAATGAGCTTAGACATAATTCATACCTCCGAATTTTTCTTAAAGTGGGGGACTGCGTCCCCCCTTTGCCCGTAAAGGGCACGCCGCATCCGTAAAGCAGCAAAGCTGCTAACGGCTGCGCAGTAGATTCCCCCTCGCCAGTTTGCGAACTGGCGGCGCCGTCCAGGACGGCTGGGGTCAAGGAATTTTTGCCACGCACATGTCGCGGCAAAAATCAATTCAAGCATTTTGTCAGGACACATGCCCCACCGTTCCTTCGTCCCCTTCCGGTGCAAACCAGCGAAGCGTTTGTGCCGGAAAAACGAGGAGCAGCGGAACGAGCGAGCTTTGGCCGCAAGGCCGAAGCGAGGGATGTGCAGCTTGTGACGAGTTACTCGACGATGGCCAGAATATCGTTCTGACGGACGACTACGTACTCCACGTCCTCCAGGGTCACCTTGGTGCCGGCATACTGGCTGGTGATGACCTTATCGCCAGGCTTCACGGTCATGGTGACTTCCTTGCCGTCTACCATGCCGCCGGGGCCCACGGAAATGACCTCAGCCACAGAGGGCTTCTCCTTTGCGGAGCCGGTGAGGATGATGCCGCCCTTGGTGGTCTCCTCGGTCTCTACCATTTTCAGGATCACACGATCAGCTAACGGGGTAAGTTTCATGTTGGGTTCCTCCTTGTATATTTTCATATGATAAACAATTTCAGCGTTAGCACTCAGTCCCCTTGAGTGCTAACGCTGTTATCATAGTACAACTGTCCCGGTTTGTAAAGGGGTAATTTGTAAATAAGTTATGAAGTTTCCATTGGGGAAAATCGTCGGTTCCCGCCCTCACTTGGGACCGGCACCGTAATTGGGATCACAGCCCTTGGGTCCGAAGAAATTCAACCTTTTTTCCGACAAAGTCAGACGCACATCCCGGCTGTGGATGGTCTCCCCGTCCAGACAGGTCACAATGTCATCTTCCGACTGAATGCGGACATTTTTGGCAGTCACCACCCGGATCACCTCCGGCGGCAGCGAGCGGTAGCGGCCAGCGGAATAGGCGCTGAACAGCCCCGCGAACTTCACGCGACTGATGTTTTTCACCAGCACCGTATGTAAAACGCCATCGTCCATTCGGGCCTCCGGCACCGGCGTGGAGCCGCCGCCGTAATACCGTCCGTTGCACATGGACACCAGAGCAAAGTCGTCTTCGATCACCTCATCGTCCAGCGTCACGGTCCAGTGCCGGCCGATGCCCCGGAAGAGGAAATTCACCGCCACGGCGGCCAGATAGCTGCCCCGGCCGCTGAGAAAGGGGGAATCCCCCAGCTCATGGACGCTTTCCGCCACCCGGGCGTCAATGCCGCTACAGGCAATGGTCAGACATTGGCGGCCGTTGCAGTCGATAAGGTCCAGAGGATGGACCTCCCCGTCCCACAGATTTTCCGCGTCCGTAAACTTGGCGGCGTCCGGACCGAAGTTTTTCAGGAAATCATTACCGGTCCCGATGGGGATGCAGGTCACAGCCGCATTGTCAAAGCCTGCCGCACCGTTGACCACCTCGTTCAGAGTGCCGTCCCCGCCGCAGGCGTAAAGCCGGACCTCCTCCCCGGAGGACACCAGCCGTCGGGCGATCTCCTCCGCGCCGCCGGACCGCTGGGTCAGCAGACATTGGCAAGTCAGGCCATGCTGCCGCAGACGGTCCGCCATTTCATAAATGCGGCCCGTCTGGTCCTTTTTCCCGGCATGGGGGTTAATGATGAAGATATGCTGCACGGGTGACCGCTCCCCTTTCAACTGAAACCGTCAAATTCTGATTACAAATTGTCATTTTTGCCCGCATGATTGCTTTTTGTATAAAATTCTCCGGTCATCTTCCGTACATAAAGGCGTCGCACTTGATCATGTTCCCCACAAAATCTTTGATTTTGCGGGGGCCCCGGATCTTACCTGACCGGTCAGGCAAAGCCCGCCCGGTCCAAGGTTTTGCCTGCGGCAAAACGCTTGCGCGCCGCTGACGCGGCGTCGGCGCGCTGCGCCGTTACGGCATGATCTCCGGTCATCTGCCGTACATGAAGGCGTCGCACTTGATCATGCCGTTGTAGAGCTTGCGTTTTTTGTCGGCGGGACGGCCGAAACACCGCTCAAATTCCGTGTGGGAGCTGAGCACCAGCACCCGCCACTTGGGGGGCAGGTCCCGGAGGGCCGCGCCGAACATTCGATACAGGTCCTCGGCCTCCTTCTTTTCCAGCAGCCGCTCGCCGTAGGGCGGGTTGGTCACCAACTGGCCGTATTCGCTGTCCCGGTGGAATTTTCCCGCGTCTGCCACTTCAAAACGGATGCAGTCCTCCACACCGGCCAGCTCCGCGTTGTGCCGCGCCAGCTCCACAGCGGCGGGGTCAATATCGCCGCCCCAGATGTCATAATGGCCGTGGAATTCCTTATCCATGGCCTCGTCACCGGCCTCCAGCCACAGCTTGGAGTCCATGTTTTTCCACTTCTGAGCGGCAAAGCTGCGGTCCAGGCCCGGCGCCCGGTTCTTGGCGATAAGGGCTGCCTCGATGGGGATGGTGCCGCTGCCGCAGAAGGGGTCGCAGAAGGGATCCTTTCCCCGGTAACGGGAGAGAGTCACCAGCGCTGCCGCCAGCGTTTCCCGCAGGGGCGCACCCATGTTTTTAGCCCGGTAGCCCCGCTTGTAAAGGCCCTCGCCAGAGGTGTCCAGATACAAGGTCGCTACATCCTTGATGATGGAAAACTGGATCTGATACCGGCTGCCGGACTCCGGCAGGGTCTCCACGCCGTACTTCTCCCCCAGCCGCTTAGCGGACGCCTTTTTCACGATGGACTGGCAGGCGGGGACCGAATGAAGCTGAGAGTTCAGGGAATAGCCCTTTACAGGGAATTCGCCGTCCCGTGGGATATAGTCCTCCCAGCGCAGGGCGTAGACCCCCTGAAACAGCGCCTCAAAATCACGGGCCGGGAAGGAGCCAAGCTCCATCAGCACCCGTGCGCCGCAGCGGAGGTTGATGTTCAGCCGGGCAATGTCAGCCAAAGTCCCTTCACAGTGGACCCGGCCGTTTTCCGCCCGGACATTTTTTAAGTCCAGACGGCGCATCTCGTCCGCCACCAGACTTTCCAAACCAAACAGACAGGGAACCGTCAGTGTCATGGTCCATGTCTCCTTTCAACTTTCAAAACTATATTAGGGTCAGTATAACAGACTGTCCGCCGATCCGCAACCGGAAACCGTGCTCCCACCGCAAATTGGAAGTGGTTTTTCGCCGGAAACTGTGCTATACTGCAAGCAGAAATGGATTTTGCAAAAAAGGAGGGTTCTTTGATGATGAACTGGATCTGGCTGGGGGCTGTGGTGGCCTTCGGCGTTTTGGAGGCCGCTACCGCGGCATTGGTATCCATTTGGTTTGTAGGCGGTGCAGCGGTGGCTCTGCTGGCGTCCTTTTTAGGTGCGGCGCTGTGGCTTCAGATTGCCCTGTTTCTGGCGGCCTCCGTGGGTATTCTGGCGGCAGTCCGGCCCCTGATGAAGCGGGCCAACGCAAAAACCGTCCCTACGAATCTGGACCGGGTCATCGGCTGTACCGCCCGGGTAACAGAGGAGATCGACAACGAGGCCGGCACCGGGGCCGTGTATGTAGAGGGCAAGACCTGGACCGCCCGCAGCAGCGACGGCACGGTGCTGCCCATCGGGACCCGCGTGATCGCGGAGAGGATGGAGGGCGTCAAGCTCTATGTGAAGCCGGAGCCAGTAAGCTCCACGCGGCAGAGCTGACCGCTTAACTGAATAAAACCCCCTGCGAGGAAGCGGCTATGCCGTTTCCCGCAGGGGGTTTTTATCTTCTATCTTCGGATGGATGCCCCATCGCGCACTCGGAAGACTTTTGTTTTGATCCGCTCCAGTGCAAGAGGTTCCATTCAATTTCGGTTTGACAGGGTCCCTGTAAGCACCCGGCCAAAGCAGATCAGCGTCCCGGTCTCCGCAGCAGGCAAGGTCACGTCCCCGTCCGCGCGGCGGCGATTCAGGGAAAACAAATGTACCGTACCGGAATCGTCCCGGTCATACTGCCGGCAAAGGACCTTGCCGTTCACGCTGAAAATACCCACATCTCCCTCCCGCAGAGGCGTGCGGCTCACATACGCCACCGCGCCGTCCTCCAGATAGGGGGCCATAGCGTCCCCGCTGATGCGGACGGCAAATTCCGCCGTCTGCGGCACTTGCTCTGTGACGGAGATCTCATCAAAATCCTCTCCCGGCACTGCGGAAACACAGCCTACCGCCGCCAGCGTGTGGTACAGGGGGATGATCCTGCCCTCGGGCCGCTCCGCCGGGAGCGGGGACGTCTCCTGTCGGCAGGCCCACAGCGCTTCGGTCACAGACTGCACCGTTTCACGTCCCAATGGGGAAAGTTCCCTGAATTTCCGCAGCAAAGTCTGTTCTTCTGAACTCAGCGCCTGCCCGCCTCCCCGGAAGCTGTCCCGAAACAGTTGATTGGGATCTGTCTCCAAGCTGTCAAACAGCCGCAGCATCACATCTTCCTTGGGAAAGCTCAGACCGTTTTCATAGTTGCTCACTGCCGAGGGGGACACTCCCAGCCGCCCCGCCAGTTCCCCACGGGACAGCTTCAGCTCCCCACGCCGGAATTTAATTCGTTCGCCAAAACTCATGGAAAAAACTCCTTTCGTTCTGTTCCTCGACAACTCTCGACACAGGTGTCTTAATCATAACGAAAAAAAGTGTTGCTGTCAATCCATTTTAACAAGTTTCTTGTAAAATTATTCTTGACTTAGCAAAATACTTGTGATAATGTTACCTCGTTGACAAGGAACTTGTCCTGGCGATAAGCAAAAGCCACATGGAAAGGAGGGCAGCAAGCAGACGGGCCGCAGGCTGTTCCATGCAAGTCATCCGGTTCCGCTTTCTCCGGCCCACCCGCTGAAACCGTGCGGCGAATACTGCGGACACAAAAAAATCGAACGCAGACAAAGTCTGCGTTCGATTGGTGGACCTGGGCAGAGCTTAAACGAACAGCGCCCGTTTCGATATTTTCTACATTGTCGATAACCGATGGATCCAGCGGGATCTCAACCGTGTTTTTACTTCCTGCGTAGTTGAATACGACCTTCATGTAGTCCTGACCGTCCGGGTTGTCGTAGACATAGACTGCAATCAAGAAAGTGTCGAATAACTCCGCTTGGTATTTCTTATCGTGGACATCTCCGGCCTGCAACTTTTTCAGCCACCCTACAAGCTGATCTCTGTTGACAGGAATGACGTCAGCTTTTGCCATTGTGATTTTCCGATCAATGTCCGACTGTTCCTTTTCCAACTCCATGAGACGGGCTTTTGTGGTAGGCGTGATGATGCCCTGCTCTATCGCCGCCATGAGATTTTTGATACTGCGCTGCGTGTCCTTCAGCTGGTCCTCCAAAAGCCCGATCCCGCTTGCGCTTTCCTGATGCTGGCTATACTCGACCACGCTGTCGGCAATCCAGTTGATCGTATCATCATCCAGTGTGCGGCGTTTGATCGCCTTTGCTACCTGAAGCTCGATGTCGTCCCGTCGCAGGTTTTTCTTCTCGCAGGTTTTTTCCGTGCGACGCTTCTGGCAGACGTAGTAGTAATGCAGGTTGCCAGAGCGGCTGGTGCCGGAGATGCCGGTCATTGGACTTTTGCAGTGTCCGCAGAACAGCTTGCCGGTAAGCAGATAGTCACCATTGACGCGGTGACGCCCTTGCGGATTCTTCTTCGTGGTGATCACCTCCTGGACCTTGAAGTAAAGCTCGTCGCTGATAATCCTCGGGATGCCGCCCTCTTTGCGGACATCGCCGTAGATATAGATGCCGCGATACCGTTCGTTGGAAAGGATCTTCTGAAAGCTCGACCGCCCCCACGGGCGACCGTACGAGGTCTTGATTCCCCGGGCATTCAGGCTGGCCATGATATCAACGAAAGCCTCACCGCAGGAAACGCGAGTGAATATCTCCCGGATAACCGCAGCCTTCGGCTCGTCGATGGCATAGTGCAGCGTTTCGTCCGCTTTATAGCCGTAGGGTAGATGGCCGTTCGCCACCATGCAATTCGCGGCGTTGTCATATAGGCCGCGCTTGATGTCCTCGGCCATGTTCTCGGAATAGAACTGGTTGACATTCATCATCGAGCGGGCGGCGAAGCGTCCAGCCGCAGTATCGTCGAAATCCTCCTCCACATAGAGAACGCGAACGCCCATATCCTGAAGCCGAGCTTCGTTGATCAGAGCCTCCAGCATATTGCGCCCCATGCGGTTAGACTTCCACGCGATTACATAGCGGAACTTCCCTTTTGCAGCGTCAGTCATCATGCGCTGGAAGTCCCGGCGCTTGTCGGTGCGGCCAGAAACGGCGCGGTCGGCATAGGTGTCAATGATTCTGATGCCATACTCCGCCGCCAGCTCGTAGCCCTTTTCGAACTGCTGCTCTACGGAAATGTCCTTCTGGTTGTGACTGCTGTACCGACCGTAGAGAACGCCCGGCTCTTCGACTTCCAGCTTCTTGCCCCGCTTCGGCTTCGCCGGGTGCTTTGCAGGTTTTCTCGGCAACAGCGCCACCCCCTTCTAACGATAGATTTGCAGTAGTAGATATTCAGAATCAGAAACAGATTACAGATACAGTCTCAGATACAGATACAGGTACAGAGACAGTGCGCGCACGATCGCGCGCACACGCACGCGCGCACGCGAGGTATCGCTATGGTATGCTCCGATGATTTTAAAGAAAAGTTTGCGTGCGATACCATATATACCTGTATCGATATGGTTAAATCTTCTCAGAAATCTCTATGACCGCAAAATACATATGCTTGCATGGAAAGCCTCTTTTCCTAAAATCGGGGCAGGAACATCCAGATATGTCTATATCGTACGCCTTGCCATGCTCCCCAAGCACACAGGCTGTGTGCGCTTCTGGATCATAACCTAATAGTTCCATGCTCTTAGAGTATATGCCCTTCTCCATTCGGCTTCTCTGTTCAGGCAATAGGTGCGTCGCATACCCCCAAGCAGGCCAACCGATCTTTGCGAAGTCCTCCGCAAATTTACGACAAATTGCCGTCTGTTGAGCTATTGCCGCTTGCTGGCGCTCTTTTTCTTCATTCGCTGCTCGCCGCAGCATTATCCCAACAACTGCCAAAGTCACGACTACGCCGACAAAGAAAACCGCTAAGACTGCCATGGCAACCTCCCTGCATTACACGTCATGTCGAAGTCTACCGAAAGTGATAATATATCTTTTCTCACAAAAATATTGTGCGGTCTGATATAATAGCCTCGCTGCCGGCAGTAAATCTAAACAAAGGAGTGTCGTGTATGGCTACGACAAAAGAACTGCTGGCATTATTGCGCCTTCTCGACGTTATATCGGCTGAGGAAAAGAAGAATCTTCTTAGTTTTCTTCTTGTGCTGCGAGATACCGGAGATACCGTAGCGCCTCCTGTTTCTTGCTTTCAGAAAGAGAAAGAATAATTTCCGCAATCTCAAGGTCAAGACCGTCCTTTTCGTCAAGGACGGTCTTCTCTGTTGCGCTGATGTCTACCGGCATATCGTCGCACACAGAAAGAAGATTGTCTAAAGTTATCCCCATGCCCTTCGCGAGCTTGTTTAAGACAGCAAGCGATGGAACCATCGGTTTCCCTGTCTGTGGGTTAATTTCCTTTTCAATCAAGGAAATGTATCCGGTGGAAAGACTGCACTGAGAGGCCATCTGCCGCTGGGAAATCCCGTGCTCGCGCCGATATTCGATAATCAATTCCGATAGTTTCATTACTTAGACCTCCCTTGTTTTGTCTAATAGATTTTACAATATGGCGCGCTGAATGTCAATCTTGATGTCTAAAATTTTTTTCATTTTTCGTCAAAACCACTTGACACACAGGAAGGCATAGTGTATTATCTCATTGTCTAAAGGTTTAGACAGACAGGCCAAAGGAGGTGAATTAAATGGGGTGCAAGATTAAAGAGCGTCGGGAGTTCCTGAAGATGTCCCAAGAAGAACTTGCCGAGAAGAGCGAGGTCAGCCGCGCTACAATCTCAAGTTTAGAGAACAATTCCGAACGCAACACATCAACAAAGATTCTGAAAAGAATCGCTTCTGCACTGGAAACAACGGTCGGCGAGCTTTTTTTTGCGGATGATGTCTAAAGGTTTAGACGATTTAAATGAAAAAGTCTCGCTACGGAAGGAGGGGAGACATGGACTGCGGAACAAGACCACGGAAAAATATCTCGACCGATGAGCTGTTAAAGATTGCCTCTCGCGTTCGCATTTGCAGCTACAGCGGAAATTCAATTAGGTACCTTGATGCCGAAAACGACAGGTGGATTGTCTTTACTGATGTCTGCAGGGCGCTTGGCTACAAAAATCCAAATCACGAAAGCAAGAAAGTTGATTCGGACGAAAAGTGCAAATTAGACATCGGATTGAAAAATACGCTTGCTGTGTGCATCAACCGTCGAGGATTACTTAGATTCTCGCTATTCGCCAACAAACTCGAAACCGCAGATTTTCAAAGGTGGGCCGACGAAGCAATCTTCGGCAAAGGGGAGGCAGATGTGCAATGAGCAAATGCCGAATCTCCCTCGAAGGCGAGCTGACCGATGAAATCAAAATCGACACATCGCTGATCCCCGAGCACGTCCGTATGCACCTTGCAGCAAAGACACTGGAGTGTTTCAAAGCATTTTTAGCTGTTCCCGGCAATGCGGAATGGCTGGACGAACAGGTTGCCACAATGAAAGCGGCCGAGGCTGCAGCAATTCGAAAGGAGTGATGAAGATGGCATATTACCGGACTTGCCCTTACTGCGGCAGTAATAACGACCCCGGCGAGGCCTGTGATTGCCGCGCGGAAACGAAAAAAGAGTCCGCCCCGGCGCAACGGGAACGGACTCAGGCAAATGGATACCCGTACACAGTTTACCAGCCGGGTCGAGCCGCGTCAAGAACAAAGGAGGTGCGACCGTGGCTGAAGAGCTGAGAGAGCTCCGGCTTTCCAAGCAGATACCGGCCAAGGATATGGTCGCGGTGGTACAAGCCATCTACCCAAAGTACGACAAGACCGTTCAAAGCAAGTGCGAGAACGGAGACGCCTACGGCGTGAGCCTGCGGCCAGACGCGATGGCGGCGCTCTACGCGCACTTCGCGCCGGAGCTGGTAGAGAGCCGCAAGACGGCCAAAAAGGACGCGCACCGGCTGACCTGTCGTATCTCGGCAAGGCTCGAAACCGCCGACTACGAGGCGTTGCAACGGCTGATAGAGGCTGAGGGCTACGCCACCACACAGGACTGGCTGACCGCCACCGTCCGCCGCTACATCGCAGAGGCAGGTGAAACCGAATGAACTACGATCTGCCAGACCACCCCGTTATCCAAAACATGGAGCGCACCGGCTACCCGGACGGCAAGGAGCCGACCTTCCCGATTTGCCCCGTCTGTGGTGAAGAGTGCGAGGAAATTTTCAGAGACAAAGATTTGAATATCGTCGGCTGCGATATCTGCATCAAGCAGTCCGACGCATGGGAGGAGCCTGAGTGCTTCCCCGGAAAGGAGTATTGATGAAAGGACTGGTTATCACCACCGAAAGCAAGATGCAGGTCAGGGAGTTCGACGAGCCTGCCTATGAGACCATCGGAAAGACTGTTGGCGGCTGGATCGAGGTTGTCCACCCGAAGCTGCTGCCCGCTCCGTATTGCATGATCGTCAACGAAGAGGGCCTGCTGCTCGGCCTGCCGCTCAATTTGTTCGGCTGCATTCTCTATGATACCGTGCGCCACGGAAATCCCATTGTCGGAGACATCGTGATTCTCAAAGAAGGCTTCACCACGCCCGGCGAGAGAGACTTTATCGGGCTGGACGAGGACGACATCAAATTCCTCGGCGCAATGGCCGTCAGTCTGAGCGGCGGCGGCATCAAGTGGGAAAGCGAGGCGCGATAATGGCAAAGTTCTATTTTACCTACGGCACGGACGGTCAGCCGTTTTTCGGTGGCTGGACTGAGGTCGAAGCACCGGACGCTCATGCGGCCTGTGCTGCATTCCGCGCCTATCACCCCGATAAGACCGAGGGCTTAGTGAATTGCTCCAGCATCTATGACGAGGAGAAGTTCAAGCTGACCGAAATGTACCGGGAAAGCAATTTCGGTTTCCGGTGCCATGAAATCATCACTCTGCGGCGCGAAGCCGCTACCAACTGAAAGGAGCTATCACCATGATCAGAAACCCGAACGACATCCAGGAGGGCGCGAAGAAAATCCGCATGCTGATCGCCGGTTATCCCGGCATCGGAAAATCCACTCTGGCGCTGTCCGCCCCCAATCCTCTGCACATCGACGTTGACTTCGGTATCGACCGCATCGAGCCGCGCTACCGCAAGCCGTACATCCAGCCCCAGAGCTATGACGAAATTCTGGGCGACCTCACCCCGATCAATCTCCAGGACTTTGATACCCTTGTCTTCGACACCGGCGGCAAGCTCATTTCCCTCATGTCCCTGTGGGCCATCAAGAAAGACCCGAAGTATGGCCAGCGCGACGGCAGCCTCTCTCTCAAAGGCTACGGCTTTGTCGGCAAGGAATTCGTCCGGCTGATGGACTACTGCTTCTATGAGCTGCAGAAGAACATCGTCATCGTGTTCCACGCCACTGAGGAAAAGGACGGCGACAACACCCGTCTCCGCATCAAGGTTGAGGGGCAGACCAAGAACAATGTCTGGGAGCCTATGGACTTGGGCGGCTTCGTGGAGATTTACGGCAATGACCGCACCATCGGCTTCTCCAACTGCGAGAGGTATTTCGCCAAGGGGACGCGCGGCATCTCCGGCATTCGCAAGATCCCCGCACTCGGCCCGACCAGCCCTAACGACTTCCTGACGAAGCTGTTCGCCGAGTACAACGCCAAGGCCACTGCCGAGGTCGAGCAGAACGCTGTTGATCAGGCGGCATACGAGGCCGCGATGGTTGAGGGCACGGCCATCATCGCCGGCATTGTCGATGCCGACACCGCCAACGCCGCCATGCCGAAATATCAGGCCATTAAGCACGCGCTGACCTCCAACAAGGAGCTGGGCGTCCTCTGGAACAAGAAGGTTAAGGAGTGCGGCCTGTTCTACGATAAGGTGCTGAAAAAGTACACGCCCGCGCCGGCAGCGCCCGGAGAGGAGAAGGGAGCTGAGTAAATGGGACGCTACCTGATGACCCATTCGCTGCTGTCGTCCTGGCTCTACACCATGAAAGGCAACCCCTACGAGGATATGACAACGGAGCGCGACCCGATGGCGGAGTTTATGCTGACGCTGCGCCGGGAGCCGACGCCTACCACCGAGGCCATGCAGAACGGCATCGACTTTGAAGATTTGGTGACGAGCATTATCAACGGCCGCGGCGATCCGAACAATCAGTGGTATGCCGCTGCCGAAAAGGTCGCTCGACGGTGCGCCGGGGGCATCCTCCAGTACAAGGCCAAGAAGGTTGTCGAAGTCGGCGGCGTGAGCCTGCTGCTGTACGGCCGTCTGGACTGCTTGAAAGCCGGGGAAATCATCGACGTCAAGTTCACTAAGAGCTATGACGCTGGAAAATATTTCGGTAGTACCCAGCACCCCACCTACTTCGAGTTAATCCCCGAAGCGCGGCAGTTTACCTACATCGCCAGCAACGGGCGCGATGTATGGCCGGAAACATACTTCCGTGAGGACGCTCCCAGCATCTTCCCTGTCATTTCTGACTTCTTCGACTGGCTCCGGGCAGTGGATCTGATGCAGGTCTATCAGGAGAAGTGGGCTGCATTATGAACGGCAAGCTGAAAGACTGGTCGTTCTCCCGCACCGGCGAAAGCGTCCTGACTATCACAACCCGCGAGAGCTGCAAGAAGCTGTGGGACGCGCTCGGCGATCAGGAGATCACATTCTCCATCAAAAGGCGCGTCATCCCCCGAAGTCTCAACGCGAACAACTACGCATGGTCGCTGATTGAGAAGCTGGCCGTCGCGGTGAAGTCGGACAAGGACTCCGTTTATGAGGAAATGCTCCGGCGCTACGGCACCGGCGAGACATACACCGACGAGGCCGGAAACGAGTGCAAGGTGCTGTTCTCCCTGCGGGAGGGCGTCCCTCCCGCGCTGGTGGCGCGGCACTACGCCGAAACCGGTGTCGGTTATGTCGAGGGGAAGAAGTTCATTCATTACCGGGCGATCAAAGGCACCAGCGAATATTCCACGAAAGAAATGAGCGTCTTTCTGGACGGCATCATTTCCGAGTGCCAGGAGGTCGGCATCGAAACCGACACCCCCGAGCAGATCGCCAGATACAAGGAGGCATGGCATCCGTGAGGAAAGTTTATTGTGACTACTGCGGTCGAGAGACTGAGTATGTCGACAGCAAGGTCATCTACGGCAAGAGCTACGGCAAAATCTATCTCTGCCGGAACTGCATGGCATACGTCGGTGTGCATAAGGGGACGGATAAGCCCCTCGGCCGCCTTGCCAATGCGGAACTGCGGAACTGGAAAAAGGCTGCACACGCCGTATTTGACCCTCTGTGGAAGTATGGCCGCTTTCGCGGCCATCGCAACGCGGCCTATGCGTGGCTTGCCCAGAAGATGGGCTTGCCCGTGGAGAAGACCCACATCGGAATGTTTGATGTCGGCCAGTGCCGCAAGGCCATCGAAATCATTGAGAAAGAAACGAAAGGAGACCGTTATGGAAGATACCAAAAAGACCCCCGCTGAGCTGGTCGCTGACCTGATGCTTGACCCCGGCTTTGTCCTTGTTCCGCAGGATCGCTACGAGGAGCTGATCCGCGCCGAAACGGAGCGTGATGTGCTGGAAGCGACCATCAAGGGAGAGAACAGCTACAATGTCGACAGAGTTCTCGCCGCCATTCAGAAGGCAAGAAAAGCGGCATGGCTGAAAGTGGCGGCGGCTGCCCTCAATGCCGAGGGAGCACCGGAGGCGGGAAACGATGCTGAATAAGATTGTTGTCATGGGTCGATTGACCCGCGACCCAGAGTTGCGGCGTACGCAGTCCGGTCTTTCTGTGACCAGCTTCTCCGTCGCCTGCGACCGCGACTTCAAAAGCCAGTCTGGGGAAAAGGAAACGGATTTCATCGACATCGTTGCCTGGCGAACTACCGCTGAATTCGTCTGCAAATATTTCAGCAAGGGACGCATGGCGGTCGTCGAGGGGCGACTGCAGATCCGCGACTGGCAGGACAACAACGGCAACAAGCGCCGATCCGCCGAAATTGTAGCCGACAATGTTTACTTTGGGGATTCCAAACGCGACGGTGACGGCGGCGGTTATCCGCAAGGTAGTTATGCTCCGCAGGGAGGCTACCCCCAGCGGGGACCGAGCTACGGTGCGCCGGGCGGCTCCTCCTATGGCGCGGCCTCCGGAGGCTATCCTGCGTCGGATTACGGCGGTGACTTTGCGGAAGTCAGTGAGGACGACGGCGAGCTTCCGTTCTGATATGGTCGCCCGGGAAACCGGGCGACAGCCCACCGAAGGAGGTGAACACTATGGCGAGCTATCGGAATATCAGCATGGACTTTTGGACGGACAGCAAGGTCGTCGATGACTTTACGCCCGAGGATCGGTACATCTATCTCTACTGCATGACCAATCCGCACACCAATCTCTGCGGCTGTTACGAGGTAAGCATCAAGCAAATTGCCAACGAGACAGGGTACAACAACGATTCCGTGGAACGCCTGCTGAAACGCCTGGATAGCGCGCACAATGTCATTCGGTACAGCGCGCAGACCAAGGAGCTGCTGATCCTTAACTGGTGTCGATACAACTGGTCGACGTCCGAAAAGCTCAACAAGCCGCTGCTGGGCGAGATTCGCAAGGTCAAGAACGATCGTTTCCGCGAGTACCTGGCAGCGCGCTACAATGAGCGTTCTACCGTAACGGCGCAGTATAACGCTGCCGAAGATGACCGCCCCGAGGTCCCCCGCCATAAGCACGGCGCGCATGGATGGGTGCGGCTCACCGAAGAGGAATACGCCCGGCTGATCGACGACCTCGGCGAAGAAGAGTTGACGCGCTGCATCGACTACATAGACGAGTCCGCTCAAATGCACGGCAACAAGAACAAGTGGCGCGACTGGAATCTTGTCATTCGGAAGTGTAGCCGTGAACGCTGGGGCATCCGTGGCGGCAACGGCAGCCGACCGAGCTCCAGCGGGAACGCCATGGACGACCTGCAGCAGCTCCACCAGATGTACGCCAGCGAGGAAAGCCTATGACGCACAAGGAAATGAGCGAGATATTCGCTGTAATGCTCCTTGCCTATCCGAATGCAGAGGTTTTCAAGGGCGGCATTGCAAAGCTCGGCCCTACCATCAATCTGTGGGTGACCTGCTTGCCGGAGATCGACTTCTGGACGGGACAGCAGGCTGTTGTAAAGTTGGTGCGCGAGTGCAAATTCCCGCCGACTATCGCAGAATTCAAGGAAAAAGCCGAAAAGGTGCAGGCCGAAGTGAGGGCGCGGATCGACCAGGCGTGGAATTACCTCAAGCTCGATATGGACCTTGGGAAAACGCCAGAGGAGGCTGTGGCAAGATTGCCGGAGGGAACGGATATCAGGCGCGTCATTGAGGCTATGGGTGGCCCCTCTCGGTTGATTGCAACAGGAGAGCGCACCTTTGGCGACGGCACCGTAAAGACATACGAGTATTACAACTACGACGGTTTCAAGTCCGCATATGAAACGATCATCCGGCAGACAAGCGCGCTCAACAGTGGGCCGCGCAAAGCGGTCGGACCGGGCATGAAGCAGATAGGAGGGAAAACATGAAACGAAGAAGAAAAAGGAGGGCTTCGCCGGCGCCGCTTATCTGCCTGCTCGCAGTTTTAGCCTGCATCGTGGCTTTCCGCATCAGTGACAGCGAGGAAACCGCAGCGTCGGCACAAATGACCGGCAAGTTAGAAAACCCAGCAACGACAGCACCTGTCCGGCTTTTAGAAGCAGAAATGACCGAGGCTGAGCAAGTTACCTGGGCCGAAGATCGCCCCGCCCGTGCAGCTCGGTATGTCAACATCGAAATGACTGACGAGGAGCTGGCAGAACTGGCTGCGGTCGTATTCCTCGAAGCTGGCAATCAGAGCGCCGAGGGGCAGCAGGCCGTTGTCGAAGTCGTTTTCAACCGCGTACTGCACTCCGCTTTCCCGGGCACAGTACACGATGTGCTGCACCAAGGAGAGGGAGGCGATGTTCCGCAGTTCTCCACCATCTACGCGGTCAGCACCGCGACGCCGACGCAAGCGCAGTATGACGCCATCAACGGTGCTCTGTATGGAGACACGATCCTTGACGCCGACGTGGTTTTCTTCTCCCGCAATGGAGAGAACGACCGCATATGGGGGCAGATCGGAGATCACATCTTCTGCCGCGAATACATCTGGAGGTAACGAGCATGACGCGAAAGAGATTTCGGCAAGCCTGCGGCATCATCGCCGCGCTCGGCTTCCTCCTGGTCCTCGGAACTGCCGGCGCCAGCGATTGCGACCTTATCCCCATGAGCCAGATACTCCGGCAAGGCTGCATCGGACTGGGAATGTTCGCCAGCGGGCTATGGCTGGGAGGGTATCTCTCATGACTGTGAAGAAAGACCCGAAGCGCCAGCTGCTCGGCAAGATCGCAAAAGCCCGCGGTAAGCAGTTTGAGAGCCGCATCGACGATTCCTTTGCCTACTACGCGCAGAAAGGCTTTGCGATCATCGAAAAGACGCCGGAGCCGATGCACCCCACGAAAAATCTCGGCAACGGCAAGTTCATCGCCTACTACGAAAAGCAGGCACAGCCGGACTATAAAGGCACCATCAAGGGCGGCAGGACGGTCATGTTCGAGGCGAAATTCACCGCCGCCGACCGAATGGAGCAGAGCCGCGTCCTCCAGAGCCAGCAGGACTATATGGACAGGCATCAGGCGCTCGGCGCTCGCTGCTTTGTCATCGCCGGTTTCAGCTCCGGCATGGTCTATTGCGTCCCCTGGGACATCTGGAAGACCATGAAAGACCACTTCGGCCGCAAGTATGTGACTGAGGCCGACTTGGAGAAATATCAAGTGCAGACGGCGTGGAATGGCACGCTGCTTCTGCTCAACTGAATTGAAAGGAGTTACCACCATGAGCGAAATTTCCATGTACGAAGCCCAAAAGAAGAAGATGCAGGGCCTGTGCGATGAGCACGATCTCGTCTATCGCTTTGAAAAAGACAGATACCCCATCATCTTTACCATCAAGCCCGTACAGGGCATGGACGCGCAGATTTCCATGCTGGAGAACGTCGAGGAGGTCGGCTACCGCAGCCCCGACGCCTCCATGTCCTGGATCTTCGAGGACGGCGGTCTGGACACGAAGGTAACGGGCGGCACCTTTACCATCAGCAAGACGCTCCGCACCAAGATCGAGTCCATTCTGGTGAAGATGATTACCTACTGGCAGCAGTATTTCTTCCGCGATGTGCTGGAAAAGAACGCATTGCGCAGCGGCCTCATGCCGGTCATTGACGAGGACGAGGCTGGCGATACCGACGAGGAGCCGGAGGACGAGGGGGATATGCAGGGCGAGGATGGCCCCGAGGTTGACCTGGACGACCCCGACATTCAGCAGGCCATTACCATTGTTCGGGCAGAGAATAAAGCGACTGTGGGGCTGTTGCAACGCCGTATGAGCGTTGGCTACGCAAAGGCAGCGCGTCTGATTGACGCACTGGAGGAGCTGGGTGTCGTCGGTCCGTATAACGGTTCCGACGGCCGCGAGGTCCTCCCTACCGACGAGCCTGACGACACGGAAGGCGGTGAAGATTGATGCCGACCGTAAATGCCAATAAGCATACCGCGCACGACCTGCAGCTTGCCGGTCAGATGCGCCGCGAGGATTACAAGACAATCAAGCACATGGACAAGGCGACGCTTGCGGCCTACCTCAGCCGCGTGTGGAAACGCGGGTATGACGCCGGGTATCAAGCCGCCGTTAAGTCAGTCGCTCCGCAGCTGCGCGAAGCCGCAGAGCTGAAAGCAGCGGACAAGGAGGGCTAAGTCATGGGAAACGCCCTGCGGCACGTCAGAGGGGAAAGTCAGAAGAATATCGTCCGCTTCATAGAAGGGCTGAGCGGAAAGTATTCCCGCTGGGACATCTGGCAGGACTTCATCATCATGTCGGCCATCGCAATCGCCAACACGATGGGAGGCCCGCAGGCCAAGGCCAGGGAAGAAATGTACCGCAGCCGCGCAGAGAAGTATTCCGCTAAGGAGCTGGAAGTCTTTGCAGATATGTTGCTTGAGGTCGTAGCCGAATTGGAGCGCGATCCCGAGCAGGACTTCCTCGGTGAGCTTTTTATGGCGCTCGGCCTCGGAAACGAATGGAAAGGACAGTTCTTCACTCCGTACAGTGTCTGCAGGGCGATGTCCGCGATGACCTATGCGCCTGATATGACGGCGCGGATAGAAAAGCAGGGCTGGGTGTCCGTGAACGACCCCGCCTGCGGAGCCGGTGCGCTGCTGCTCGCATTCGCCAATGAGTGCCGGAGACAGCACATCAACTATCAGACTTCGGTGTTGTTCGTGGCGCAGGACATAGACTTTCTTGCCGGGTGTATGTGTTACATCCAACTGAGCTTGCTCGGCTGCCCCGGCTATGTTGTCATTGACGACTCCCTCCTGCGCCCGTCCGTCAGCTACGACGCCCGCGGTCTGCTGCCAAAGGACGGCCCGCAGGTCTGGTACACGCCGATGTATTTCCGCGATGTCTGGCACTACCGCCGCATCGGGGCGCAAATGGATCTCCTGTTTCGGAACGCGGCAGAGCAGGTACCGGCAGAGCCGCCGGCGCCTGCCGCGCCGCCGGAACAATCTCAACCGCTGGCGGAAACGAAAACCGGCCAGCTCACTCTATTTTGATGGGAGGGAACGGAATGCGGCAGCCGCCGCCTCTCGGGAGCCGGACATGGAAGCCCGAGGAAGAAGATTATTTGATGGAAAAGTGGGGGCAGATTTCTGTTCCGGCCATCGCAAAGAAACTCAATCGTACCACAAACGCCGTCAAGGTCAGAGCTCAGCGTCTGGGTTTAGGCGCGGTATTGATGGCCGGCGAGTATGTCACTCTAAATCAACTCCTGCTGGCGGTGAACGGAGGAAGCAGCTCCTACGGCTACAAGATGAAAAGCTGGGTCGAAAATCGCGGCTTGCCCGTCCACACGAAAAAGGTCAACCGCTGCAGCTTTCGTGTGGTCTACATTGAGGAGTTCTGGGAGTGGGCCGAGCGGTACCGCAGCTTCATCGACTTTTCCAAGATGGAGCCGTTGGCGCTCGGCGAGGAGCCGGACTGGGTAGCCGAGCAGCGCAAGAAAGACTTTGAGGCATACGCCATTCAGAGGAAAGACCCGTGGGGAGAGGACGAGGACTCTCGGCTGAAGATGCTGCTCAGTAAGCACAGGTACTCATGGGCAGAAATTTCCGAGATGATGCATCGTTCTCACGGTGCGATCGCACGCCGTTGCCGCGACCTCGGCATCAAGGATCGCCCCGTTTCGATGGAGCTGACCGGCAAGCGTGGCACATGGACCAGCGAGGATTTTGAAATACTGGCAGACGGCATCCGCCACGGCGACAGCTACGCTGCCATAGGCAAGGCGGTCGGCCGTTCCGAAAAGTGTGTCCGATCCAAGGTCTACAACGATTATCTGACCGAGAACGCCGACAAGGTGCGGGAAATGCTCGGTGATGGCTCGTGGGGACACGGTGCGCCGGAAATGGACGTCCGTCATGGCTTCTATATCTCCCGCACCCGCCATCAGGTCAGGCGTGACCTATCCGCGCTGGCAACGGTCCTTCGTAAGCGCATGAACGATCTCGGCTATGATCCTTACTGGCAGCGGTTTATGTGCATGAATTGGGACGACATTGGTGGATGCTCCGCAGGGTGTACGGATTGCGACAGCTGCACAGCATTCCGGCGTATTCAGCCTCAGTATTGCGCACGGTGCGGCGGCACCTTCTACGAGCGCAAGGAAAACCGCTTCTGTGCGGCCTGCCGCACCGCGAGGAAGAAGCAGGCCCAGCGGCACTGGTGCCGCGTGAACGGCATGAGCCGAAAATAATAAACTGTCCCAGCCGAGGGGCAAAGCTCGGCGTAAGAAAGGAGCGTTTTATGGCAGAAATCAAGTACATTCCGGTCAGTAAACTGTGGAGGCATCCCGATAACCCCCGTAAGGACCTGGGCGATGTGACCGAGCTGGCCGAGAGCATCAAGGTCAACGGCGTACTCCAAAACCTCACCGTTGTTCCGCTGATCGGGGAAATCACGAAGAAGTGGGACGGAGAAAGCTACCGCGTTATCATCGGCCACCGCCGTCTTGCGGCCGCAAAGCTGGCTGGTTTGGAGGAGCTTCCCTGCGTCGTGGTCGAGATGTCGGAGCGGGAGCAGCTGAGTACGATGCTCACGGAGAATATGCAGCGGTCCGATCTGACGGTCTATGAGCAGGCGCAGGGCTTCCAGATGATGCTTGACATGGGCGATACCGTCGAGGACATCGCGGAAAAGTCCGGCTTTTCCGTTACTACCGTCCGGCGCCGTGTGAAGCTCCTGGAACTGGACAAGGACAAGTTCAAAAAGTCCGAGGAGCGCGGCGTCAGCCTGTTCGAGTACATGGAGCTGGAGAAGTTGAAAAGCCCGGAACGCAAAAATGAGATGCTCGACTACATCGGCACCGAGAACTTCAAGTACAAGCTGAAACAGGCTATCGATGCTGAGGCCACAGCCGAGCGCAAGGCGAAATGGGTGGAGCTGTTGAGTGCTTTTGCTACGCAGGTGGAGAGCCGCACGGGATATAGGACGGTCAAAAGTGACTATGTCAGCAGCAAGATTGAGATGGAACGCCCCGATGACGCTGATACCGTTGAATACTTCTTCTGCATTGAAAAGTGGGGCTATATCGCGCTGATGGTCAAGGACGAGCCTACTGCTGCCACGCCAGAAGAGGAGGCGAAGAGGCGTGAGGAGCAGATGAAACAGGAGCGAAAGGACGCCGCAGCAAAGGCGCTGTCCGAAGCAACCGCCCGCGCCTATGAGCTTCGCGCCGACTTCGTGGCTACCGTTTCCGCAGCCGCCATCAAAAAGCGCCTTGCGGATGTCGTGGCGCTGTGGGCTTACGCTGAATACCGAGATGATACCAGCTGGCTAACCGAAGAGGAAATTATGCAGGATACTGGCGTTGGACCATTTGCCGAAGATGACGAGGACGGCGAGGACGATGCCGCATTTACGCTCCAGGCCGTGACCGACGCGATCGGCAAGACGCCTGAAAAGGCGCTCTTGCGAATGATCTATGCGCGCCTGGGCGACGGAAAGTCCGAGGGCTATTTCCGCAGCTACTGGAACAGCTACACCATGAAGCACGAGGAGAATGAGAAGCTGGATCGCATCTATGCTCTGCTCGTCAAGCTGGGCTACGAGATGTCCGACGATGAAAAGGCGCTCCAGGACGGAACACATGAGCTTTTCGGGGAGGCGACCGACGAATGAGAGCGTCTACCTGCAAAGGCTGTGGCGCGGCTATCGTCTGGATCAAAACACCCGGCGGGAAGTCTATGCCGTGTGACGCCACCCCGCGCTATTACATTGAAAAGCCCCGCTCCGGCAGTAAAAAGATCGTCACGCCTAACGGCGAGGTCATTTCCTGCGAGTATACGGAAGATCCGCACAAGGCCACCGGCACCGGCTTCGCTCCCCACTGGGGGAGCTGCCGGGCGGCAGGCAGCTTCAAGTCGAGGGAGGAACGCAATGGATAAGCTGACATGGTATGACGAGGATGGGCGGCTTTACTGCCGCCGTGGGTATGAGGTCGCGCTGGCGCGGCTGGCTTCTTACGAAGCAACAGAGTTGATGCCGGACGAAATCGTAAAGATGGGGATGATGTTCGAGGATAGCAAGCGCTATTCCGGCCGGCTCGAATTGAAGCTGAATGCTGCGGCAAAACGGATGCCCAAATGGGTATCTGTAAAAGAGAGGTTACCGGAAGATCGTAGCAATGTCCTCGTTGTCGCGTATTGGCACGAAAGATGGGGCGTCTATATGGGCTGGTGCGCTCCCGAAAGGGCGAAATGGAGCGTCCATGTCGGCATTGGGGATAGAGACGATGTCGCAGTCACCTATTGGATGCCTCTCCCGGAGCCGCCGAAGGAGGACGACAGAAATGATTGATACCGGGGATGTCACGATGTTCTGCCATTGGAACAAAAGACTGGTCTGCAAAAAGGGCTTTTACTGCGACACCTGCAAACATCAGCTCGCCGCCGACGATAAAGAGAACGGCAAAGCCGAGCCTGTGCAGCTGCGGTGGACTGAGGATTATGACGGAGGCAGAGTTCCCGAATGCCCCTCCTGTGGGAATATGCCGTACAGTTTGGAGCGGTGCATCTTCTGCGGTCAAAGATTTCTGCCCGATGCGCTCACAAAGGAGTGGAGCAAGCCGCCGGAGGAAGTACGCATGGATTGTCCCTCCTGCGGCGGGGAGAATACGCTGGTCGGCGCCAGAGCACGCAGCAACGGACACTTTCACGGTCGATGCACAGCCTGCGGTTGTGTGGTGATGGAATGAAAAGGAGCTTCTATGGAACGATTTGAAAACCTGCTCGATTTTATCAATGAGCTGAACGAGAACGGGCGCATTCCGTACGACGATTACAGTCGCCTTTTTGACTTGGTGCAGGAGTTCGCAGGAGCGGAGGAAGCAATCAACGCCGCCGCGACCGATATTGCCGCCCTGCTGTGGCTGAACGGCAACTGCGAATATTGTGAGCACGGAGAGAAAGAGGAGTTCAGCGGCGCGAACAGATGGCATTGCCGTCTCGGAAACGGCATAGACTGCCGCCCTGTGTGGCGCGGCGCTGCAACGAAGGCCTCCCTGCCGGAGATACACAAGGCAGAGCCGACTTTGCTTCGTGCAAAGCCCAGCCGTGCGGAGACTATGTTCGGGCCGAAAGAGGCCTGGGCTATCCCTGATAGAGCGGAAGCCGAGGAGACCACGCCGAAGACATACAAGGGATTTCTGCTTATTCGGTGCGCACAATGCGGCGAGCTGCGCGGCTTTTGTGCAAAACAGCCTATCTCGTCCTATCGGTGCGCAACCTGCAACGGAGAGACGCCGCTGCACGATCTCACGTCGGCGCACATCCGCTGCAAGTGCGGAAAGCACTTCAAATACCGGACGAATTTCGAGGAGGACGTCTTCACCTACAGCTGCCTTTCCTGCGGCGCGCCGGTCGATCTGGCCTATAACAAGAAAGCTCGCGCCTATCAGACGGTGCGGTGATGCTCATTATCACCGTTCACGTCAATGCTCCGGCAGGACAGGCCATTGGCATAAAGGAGCAGATTGCTCAGGATTTGGAGCGATACGGAGATACCCGTGTGGTGTCGGTAGAGGTAGTGCAGCCAACATACCGGCAAATGCAGATTGGAGAGACTGTCAGCCAGCAGGGTGGCAAGAGGAAGTAAGAACAGATTGGGGTGAGCTATTACGACGCTTTCGGAATTGAATCAGCATTTTGAGCTGATAGAGAAACTGGCAAGGGCAAGGGAGATGCTACAGTCCTTGCGTGACGCGGCTTGCCCCGGCGCGGCTGCCCTCACAGGTATGCCGCATACTCCCGGCATAAAGGATAAGGTCGGCGACCTCGCAGCTGAGATTGTGGATATGGATGCGCGTGTCGGATTTCTGGAGGAAGAGGTCAAGGCCAGCGAGGGGCAGATCATGCCGTTCATTCAAGGCATCGACGATGACCAGACGCGCCTGATCTTCCGGCTGCGCTTCCTGAGAGGGCTCGCGTGGAAAGAGGTCGCAGCGGTCATAGGAGGCCGCAATTCGGAGGATTCGGTAAAGATGGTGTGTTACCGCTACCTCGGTAGTTAAAAGCTGTTCTTCGCTGTTGCAACTCGTTTCTTGATATTCCCCGCACCATGTATTAGGATTAGACTCGTAAAATCCTACATAAGCCAGGCGGCCATCCCTCGCGGGGTGGCCGTCATTCGTTTGGGAAGGAGGTTGAGGCCTGCGCGTTACTCCTTGCGCGCCGGTCATGCGCCGGGTCCGATGTTCGCCAGCAGAGGGCAGCGGTGACATCATAAAAGGAGATTTCCAAAATGTTCGGAATTGTCATTCTGGCCGTCTATGCGGTGCTGATGATCGGCGTCACGCTGATGTTCACCCGAAAGACGACCGACGCAGAGGGCTTCCATGTGGCGGACCGGCGCATCGGCTCGGTGATTGCCGCCATGAGCATCGCCGCCACTTGGATTTGGGCTCCCTCACTGTTCACTTCCTCGGAGATGGCCTATACGCGCGGCATCCCGGGGATGTTCTGGTTTACGGTACCGAATGTGCTGTGCCTGATCCTGTTTATCCCCTTTGCAAAAAGGATCCGGGCGCAGTACCCGGAGGGCATCACCTTGACCGGCTACATGGCGGAGCGCTATCACTCCGGCAAGGTCAAGGGCGTCTACTCCTTCCAGCTCGGCGCGCTGGCCGTCCTCTCGACGGCGGTGCAGCTGCTCGCCGGAGGAAAGACGCTGGCTCTCATTACGGGGCTGCCATTCTGGAGCATGACGCTCGCCCTGGCAGCTATCGCATATTCCTACTCCCGCTTCTCCGGGCTGAAAGCCTCCATCACCACCGATGTCGTCCAGCTGGGCATTATCCTCATGGGCGGCGCTCTGCTGGTCGTCCTGAGCCTACGCATGACCGGCGGCTTTGAAACGGTGCTGAACGGCCTCGGCTCAGTTACCGGAGAATACAATTCCCTCACATCTGCGACCGGCATGGAAGTCCTTCTGGGCTACGGTCTGCCGATGGCTGTCGGTCTGATCTCCGGCCCGTTCGGGGATCAATGCTTCTGGCAGCGGACATTCGCCATTCGGCGCGACCGCATCGGCCGCGCTTTCTTTGTGGGGGCGCTCCTGTTCGCCTTGGTGCCGCTCTGCATGGGAACGGTCGGCTTCCTCGCCGCAGGCTCCGGTTTCGTGGCCAGCGACACGGGCATGGTCAACTTCGAGTTCGTGTCCTCGCTGCTTCCGGCCTGGGTGCTGGTGCCGTTCCTGTTCATGATTATCTCCGGCCTGCTCTCCACAGTGGATAGCAACCTTTGCGCGGCAGCATCGCTCACGACAGACTGGCTCGGCATTGGAAAGGACACGGTGCAGACCTCGCGCCGCACCATGCTTTGCCTGCTGATCGTGGCTATTGCCATTGCCAACATTCCCGGCCTGACGGTGACATACCTGTTTCTGTTCTACGGAACGCTCCGCGCTTCGACGCTGCTGCCGACGGTCATGACGCTGCTCGGCAAGAAGCTAACGGGAAAGGGCGTTTTTGCCGGTGTGCTGACCGCGCTGTGTGTCGGGCTTCCGATCTTCGCCTACGGCAATCTCGCCGGCATTCCGGCTGTGAAAGCGGCAGGCAGTCTGACGACCGTTCTGTCCAGCGGCCTTGTCGCCGTTATCGCCTCGAGAAAGGCGGTGAGAGCATGAGTCTCGGAAGGAAGCAGAGGATCGACAACAGCGCATGGCTGGAAGCCGTTGCAACTATCGAAGAAGCCGTTTCCCGCGCAGAGCTGGACGAACTTACTGCCGCGACCGTGGCGGACATCAAGGCTGTGACGGCTGGAAAGTGCGCTGCCTACGCATGGAGCGCTGGTAAGGACAGTATTGCCCTTGGCAAACTTTGTGAAGCGGCTGGCGTCACTGACTGCATGATCGGCGTGTGCGACCTGGAATACCCCGCCTTTGCCGCGTGGATCGAGGAGCATAAGCCGGCAGGCTGCGAAGTCATCAACACGCATCAGGATATCGACTGGTTGGCGAAGCATCAAGAGATGCTTTTCCCCAAGGACTCCGCCGCGGCCGGACGATGGTTTTCTATCGTGCAGCACCGAGCGCAGCGTGAATACTTCAAGGCACACGAGCTGGACGTCATCATTCTCGGCCGTCGCCGTGCGGACGGCAATTATGTCGGTCGCAACAGCAATATCTATACCGATGGCAAAGGTGTTACGCGATTCAGCCCGCTCGCTGCGTGGAAGCATGAGCACATCCTTGCCTATATTCACTATCATCAGCTCCCTCTTCCGCCGATCTACGGCTGGAAGAACGGATATCTGTGCGGCACTCACCCGTGGCCCGCCCGCCAATGGACGGGCAGCATCGAGAACGGCTGGCGTGAGGTCTACGATATCGACCCCGGCATCGTCCTTGCGGCAGCTGAAAAGATCGACAGCGCTCGCGCCTTCTTGAAGGGGGTGCAGGCATGAAGGTCATAAAAAAGCCTCTGACCGAGCTGCGGCGACCGGATCGGAACGTCCGAATGCACACCGACAAGCAGCTGAAAGAGTTCCGCCGCTCCGTCGAAATGTTCGGTCAGATTCGCCCCATTGTGGTCGACGAGGACGGCGTTATTCTCGCCGGCAACGGCTTGTATGAAACGCTGCTCTCCCTCGGCCGCACAGAAGCGGACTGCTATGTTGTGTCCGGACTGACCGATGCCGAGAAGAAAAAACTCATGCTGGCCGATAACCGTGTCTTTGACCTCGGCGTTGACGATCTGGCCGCGCTGGATGCTTTCATTCTCGACCTGAAGGACGACCTGGATATCCCCGGCTACGAGGAAGATCTTCTCCGGGCGATGGTGATGGAGGCGGACGAAGCCAGCGACACCCTGCTTGAGTACGGCACCATTGAGCCGGAGCAGGCTGCGGCCATCACCGAGACGCGCGAGAAATACGCCGCCCGGGAAGAAGCTGCTGCGGCGCAGGCTGAGGAAATCGCACCCGCGCAGAGCGGCACGGCGTCTTCCACCGAGCCCGCTAAGAGGTTTATCCTCTGCCCGAAATGTGGTGAGCGGATATGGCTGTAAAGCGCATCAGCTCAGACATCGACGTTGTGACTGCGGCGCGCCAGCGGATCAAGAACGTATTTTCCAACGGCGTCCCCGTATACCTCTCGTTTTCCGGCGGCAAGGACAGTATCGTTCTTGCCGACCTGACCTATAAGCTGATCCAGGCCGGAGAGATCAATCCCTCGCAATTGACCGTCCTTTTCGTGGACGAGGAGGCAATCTTCGATTCCATTGAAGCAACGACCAAGGCGTGGCGGAAGAAGTTCCTGCTTGCCGGCGCCAAGTTTCAATGGTGGTGCATCGAGGTCAAGCATTTCAGCTGTCTCAATGAGCTGTCCAGCGATGAAACCTTCGTCTGCTGGGATCGGCGCAAGCGCGATGTCTGGGTGCGGCAGCCGCCGCCCTTTGCCATCCGCAATCACCCGCAGCTCCGGCCAAGAATCGACAACTATCAATCCTTCCTGCCCCGCGTAACGATGGACGGCATCATGATCACCGGAGTCCGCGCGGCAGAGTCCATTCAGCGGCTCCAATACATGGCGGCACTGAATATGGGCGCAAAGGGCATCACCGGCACGAACACCATCTATCCCATCTACGACTGGAAGACGGCGGACGTCTGGCTGTACCTGCGAGACCAGCGCATCGAAGTCCCCGAGGTCTACCTGCAGATGTATCAGGTCGGCGTCAATCGGAATCAGCTGCGCGTGTCGCAGTTCTTCTCTGTTGATACCGTACCCGTGCTGGTACACCTGGGCGAATATGACCCATCGCTCATGGAGCGCGTTCTCCGGCGTGAGCCGAACGCCTATCTTGCCATGCTGTACTGGGACAGCGAAATGTTCCACCGCACCACAAGGAAGCGCCGGGAGCTGGAGGGCGAGGACACCAAGGACTACCGTGCGCTCCTGAAGGAGATGCTGTTCGTCCGCCCGGGAGACTTCTTCAACACGGAGCATAAGCGCAAGATCGCTAAGCAGTACCGCAAGATGTTCATTCAGATGGACGGAATGGCTCGGCCGCGCGACTACAAGAAAATGTACGGCGGTCTGACTGCTGGTGATCCCAAGCTCCGCACCCTGCGCGCCATCTATCAGGACATATCCTGCGCCTACGCTGATTACGCCAAGCGCTTCCGGAAGGGAGGTGAGGCAAATGGCTGACGCGGATTTGTTCGCCCCGTTATCCTCCCTGCAATGGGTAGACCGGGAGCAGCTCAAACCCAATGACTACAACCCCAACAAGGTCAACCGCGAAAATCTGAAACTGCTGGTGCAATCGATCATGACCAATGGCTGGACGCTTCCCATCGTTGTGCGTCCCGACTACACCATCATCGACGGCTTTCACCGCTGGACCGTGGCCGGAGAGGAGCCGCTGCACACCATGCTCAAAGGCAAGGTGCCGGTGGTAATCGTGCGGCATGATGACGCGACCGAGGATATTTACGGCACCGTCACACACAACCGCGCTCGTGGTACACATCTGCTTGAGCCGATGAAAGCCATCGTAAAGCGGCTGCTGGACGAGGGCAAGTCCGTTCAGGAGATCGGCAAACAGCTCGGAATGAAACCCGAAGAAGTATTCCGGCTCTCTGATTTCTCGCGTGATGACTTCCTCGGCATGATGACCAAGGGCGTTAAGGGGTATAGCCATGCGGAATTGCTGACGAAGTTATAACACAATACCACAGCCAGGCGCATACATCGCACGAGAGCGGCGTATCTGCGTCTGGCTGTGTTGCGCCCTCCCCCTCTCGGCATCGTCGCGCTGAGGGCGGGGAAATGCGTTGCAACAGGCGACGACGGCAAAAGGTACTGTGACGACCCCCGCCCCACACGCCGCGGGCTCGCCGACCCCGAAAAAAGCGTAGTTACCAAGGCAAAATTTTGGCATTTCCGTTCCGCTTTGGCGTTGCTTTTGGTGCCAAGCGCGGCACCTGTGGCGGTACCTGCCGCAATCCCCCATCGCTTTATCCGTCTTTCTCTGCGGAAATGTGGAGGAAGTCCAGATAAAGGCCTCCTATGAAATATAAGACCACACGCGGGATAAGGGTCTCGCACAGAGCTGCTGGTACCAGCCTGTGTGCTCCAGTGCAATTCTGGTGAGTCCCGCATTCGGACATAAAAAAAGACCCGACTGCTGCAACAGTCAGGTCTTGCGCCCTCAGGCGATATGGAATCTACGATATCAATACCATATCACAATTTACGCAGACAGTCAAGCCGGCTGGACTGCGCAAGGAAGGAGGAGCGCCATGTCTGAAGCTATTGATGTCATTACCGGGGAAACAGAGGTAAGCACGACAGAGCTGGCCTGCGTCCTGGGCATCACAGGACGGCGCATTCGCCAGATGGCGGAGGACGGTCAGCTGCAAAAGGTCAGCAAGGGGCGCTTCCTCCTTGCCGATTCCGTCCAGCGGTATGTTAAGTTCCTGTCTGACGGCCCGATGGACGAAGAGGATAAGAAGCTGGAGAAGACCCGCCGCGTGGCGGAGACGACGATGAAGGCGTCCAAGGCCACCATTGCCAAGCTGGAGGCTGAGGAGCTGAAAGGCAAAATGCACCGGAGCGAGGACGTGGCCGCGATGACTACCGACTTGATCTATGCCATTCGCGGGGCGATGATGGCCCTGCCCGGCCGCCTGGCCGTGGACGTGGCCTCGGCGAACTCCCCAGCGGAGGCCGCCGAGATTATCCGACGCGAGGTCAACAAGGCCATGCGGGAGCTCTCCAATTACCGCTATGACCCAAAGAAATACGAGGAGCGCGTCCGGGAGCGGAGGGCCTGGGAAGCTGACAGCGGGCGTGATGTCGATGACGGATAAGGAAACGCGCCGGCTCATAGAGGAGAAAGAGGCCCGCGAGCGGGTAAAGAGGCTGAATGCCGTCATCGGGAAAGTCTTGGCCGGCATGAAGCCGCCGGACGACCTGACCGTGACCGAATGGGCGGAGAAGAATCGCCGCCTGTCGGCCGAGAGCTCCGCAGAGCCCGGACCGTGGCGCACCGAACGCACCCCCTATCTCCGCGAGCCGATGAATGCATGGACCGACCCAAAGATACGGCACATCGTCATGGTGGCCGCGTCCCAGGTCGGCAAGTCTGAATTTCTCAATAACTGCATCGGCTATGTGATCGACCAGGACCCTGGCTCGATCCTGTTTGTCCACCCTACCACCATTGACGCAAAGGAGTATTCCAAGCTCCGCATCGCGCCGATGATCCGCGACTGCCCCACGCTGCGAAAAAAGGTCAGTGACCCCAAGAGCCGTGACAGCGGCAATACCATCCTGCAAAAGACCTACCCCGGAGGCATCCTCACGATGTGCGGCTCCACCGAGGCCCACGCTCTGGCGTCAAAGCCTATCCGCTATGTGCTGGGTGACGAGCGCGACCGCTGGGCGCTGTCCGCCGGTAACGAGGGCGACCCGTGGGATCTGGCGATGGCGCGGCAGACGACATTCTACAACGCGAAAAGCGCTGAGGTGTCCACGCCCACCGTCAAAAACGCCAGCGCCATTGAAGCCGCCTACGCGACAGGCACGATGGAACGGTGGAAATCCCGCTGCCCTCATTGCGGCGAGTATCACGAGATCCAATGGGCGGACATCCGCTTTGAGCACGACGAGATCATCGTCGCGGGGAAAAAGACCTACAAGGTCCGCAGCGTCTACTATGCCTGCCCCGGCTGCGGCTGCATCTCCACCGAGGCGGAAATGAAGCGCGCCCCGGCAAGATGGGAGGCGGACAACCCCGCCGCCTATGAGCAGGGCACGCGCTCGTTCTGGCTGAACGCCTTTGTCAGCCAGTGGGCGAGCTGGGAATCCATCATTCTGAAATACCTGAACGCCATCGGCAGTACCCGCAAGATGCAGGTCGTCTACAACACCTGCTTCGGCGAGCTGTGGGAGGATCGCGGCGACCTGGAGGACGAGGACAGTCTGATGGCGCGCCGGGAGGAATACCCCGCCGAGCTGCCGGAGGGCGTGCTTGTTCTGACGGCCGGCGTCGATACACAGGACGACCGCATGGAATATGAAATCGTCGGCCACGGCCACTTTGGTGAGACCTGGGGCATTGAGAAGGGTATCGTCATGGGACGGCCCGACGACGATGCCGTATGGGCGCAGCTGGACGAGCTGGTATTTGACCGTGTTCTGCGCTTTGAGAACGGCGTGGGGCTGAAAATGTCAATGTCCTTTGTGGACGAGGGCGGACACTTCACACAGGAGGTCCGTATGCAGTGCCGGGCGCGGCTGGGAAAAAAGGTGTTCTGTATCAAGGGCATGCCCGGCAGCGATAAGCCCTACACCGCGCCGCCGAAAAAGCAGAAGATCATCATCAAGCAGACGGCGGTCGGCACCTGCTGGCAGTACCAGATTGGTGTTGACTCCGGCAAGGAGGTCATCATGGACAACCTGCGCGTACAGACGCCGGGCGCGAAATATTGTCACTTCCCCAAGCGGGATGACTACGGCTCCGGCTACTTCACGGGGCTGCTCTCCGAGGTCAAGGTCTATGACCCCAACAAAAAGCAGCCGTGGCAGTGGAAGAAGATCCCCGGCCACGAGCGCAACGAGGCGCTGGACTGCCGCAACTACGCTCTGGCGGCGTTCAAGGCGCTTCCTAAGAACCTGGACGAGATAGACAGGCGGCTAAAGGAGGCGGGCGGCGAACGCGCTCCTGCCCCTGCTGCAACGCCTGTCATGCCGCCTCCCGCCGCCAAGCAGAGACCGAAGCGCAGGAGCAGGAAGAAATACTACGACGATTGGTGAGGTGTCCGATATGGATAAAGTTGAACTCCGGGCGCGGCTGGACTTCTGGCAGAGCGCCCTTTCCAAGCTGCGCGCCGCATATCTGGCCCTTGTGGACGGCGGCGTAAAAAGCTATGTCATCGACGACCGCGAGCTGACGCGCTTCGACCTGCCTGATCTGAAGGACGAGATTGAGGACGCGGAGAAGAAGGTCGACGAGCTGACAGCGGAGCTGAACGGCCGCAAGCCGAGAAAGGCTTTCGGCATCGTCCCCCGCGACTGGTGACCTTTTTCGTGAGGTCACGAAAATGATACCGGCAAAGCGCCCGAAAGGGCTTTTTGCACAGGCAGCCTGGCGGAGTTTGCTCCTTTCGCCGCCGGGCGGCCTGTTTTTTATTCCGAAAACGGGAGGCGATAAGCATTGAGCAACAAGAAAGACCGCCGCCGCGCAGCCGCGCCGCAGGCGAAGGGGTACAGCGAAGCCGGGGCCAGCTTGACGCGGCGGGCGCTCAAGGGATTTGTCCCGGACAGCGGCGCTCCCAATGAGGACATCAACCGCAACAACGCCACCCTGCGGCAAAGGGCGCGAATGCTCTACATGGCCGCGCCGGTGGCTACGGCGGCGATCAATACCAACCGCACCAAGGTCATCGGGACGGGGCTGACGCTCAAAGCGTCCGTGGACCGCGAGGTGCTGGGCATCTCCCCGGAGGCGGCGAAGAAGTGGCAGCACGCGGCGGAGATGGAATTCCGGCTGTGGGCGGGGAAAAAGCAGAACTGCGACGCGCTGGGCCTAAACAATTTTGAGAGTTTGCAGCAGCTCGCCTTGAAGTCGTGGCTGCTCAGCGGCGACGTGTTCGCACTGGTCAAGCGATACCCGGCAACACCGCTAAACCCCTATACCCTGCGGCTCCACATCGTGGAGGCGGACCGCGCCTGCACGCCAAGCGAATATGACGGCGGTGTCACCATCGGCGGCTTCGTGGAGGGCAAGATCCCCGAGGGAAAGCCTGGCGCAGGCCACAAGGTCTACGACGGCGTGGAGGTGGACAGCAACGGCCGCGTGGTCGCCTATCACATCAGCAACACCTACCCGCACCAGATCACCAGCGAGCCGCAGAAGTGGCAGCGCGTTGAGGCCTACGGCGCCAAGACCGGCCTGCCGAACATTCTCCACATCATGGACAGTGAGCGCCCGGACCAGTACCGCGGCGTTCCTTATCTGGCGCAGGTCATCGAGCCGCTGCTCCAGCTTCGGCGCTATACGGAGTCCGAGCTGATGGCGGCGCTGGTGCAGAGCTTCTTCACTGCATGGATTGAAACGGAGACCGACCCCTCCGATACACCCTTCAACGAGGTCGGCGCAGGAGATATTGCCGGCGTCCCCGCCGAGGTCAACGCGGACAGCGGACCGGTGGCGAACAACATCTCCGATGATGACAACGAGTACGAGATGGGACCGGGTACGGTGACGCACCTCGCCCCCGGGGAAAAGGTCAACTTCGGCAATCCGAACATCCCCACCGCTGGCTTTGAGACCTTTGTCAAGACGCTGTGCAAGCTGGTCGGCGCAGCTTTAGAGCTGCCCTACGATGTGCTGATCAAGGAATTCAACAGCTCCTATTCCGCAAGCCGAGGCGCGCTGCTGGAGGCGTGGGAAGCATTCAAAATGCGCCGGAAGTGGTTTGTGGACGACTTCTGCCAGCCGGTCTATGAGATGTTCCTGGCCGAAGCGGTCGCTCTGGGGCGCATCAACGCCCCCGGCTTCTTCACGGACCCCCTTGTGCGGGAGGCATGGTGCGGCGCGCGCTGGATCGGCCCCGTGCAGGGCAGCCTTGACCCCAAGAAGGAGGCAGAAGCCGCCCTCATGCTGATCGACAACGCCATCAAGACCCACGAGCAGGTCAGCCGCGAAATGAGCGGCGGCGACTGGGAGGAGAACGTGGAGCAGCTGCAGCGTGAAAACGAGCTGCTGACACAGGCAGGAGGCAACAAGGTCACCGTTGTATCGGCATCGCCGAAAGAAGGTGACGGCGATGAAGACTAACTTCGAGCATCTGCAGAGCCTGAATGTGCGGAGCATGGCGCTCGCCATCTGGAACTACGCAAGCGACTACTGCGCCTATTGCCCGAAGAACATGGAGCGCCGCTGCAACGAGAACTGCCGCGCGGGAATCCGCGAGTGGCTGAACAGTCCCTACATTCCGTCAAGCGATATCTGGAAAGAAAAGAGGTAAAGCGCATGAGTATTCCGGCAAAGAGAGCTGGGCGAAAGTCTCCCGCCGTCAGCATCTCGAAAAAGGTCTATACGATGGCCACGGTGGACGGCAGTGATGCCGAGATCACCATGTATGGAGACATCTACGAGGAGCAGCCCACGAACTGGTGGGGCGAGCCCGTCGAGGGGCAGTACATCCTGCTCTCCGAGTTTTTGGAGGACCTCAAGCAGATCTCCGGCTGCACGTCCATCACTATCCGCATGAACAGCTACGGCGGCGACGCCGGAGCATCCAACATGATCCACAACCGCCTGCGGGAGCTGGCGCGGAACGGCACGAAGCTTACCTGCATCGTGGACGGCGTGGCCATGAGCGGCGGCAGTCTTATCATGTGCGCCTGCGATACGGTCAGGGTCAATCCCTCCAGCCTCGTCATGATTCACAAATGCTGGACCTTCCTGTGGGGCGGCTACAACGCCGACGAGCTGCGGGAACAGGCTACCCAGCAGGAGGCGTGGGACAAGATGCAGATGGAGGTCTACACGCGCAAGACCGGGCTGTCAGCCACGGTGATCTCCCACATGATGGCGGACACGACCTATATGACAGGCCGCGAGGCCATCGACAAGGGCTTTGCGGACGAATTGATCGAGGACGCGGAGCCGACCAGCATCGCCGCCAGCGCGGACGGGCGCAGCCTGTTCGTGAACGGGAGGCAGATGCACCTTGCCCCCGGCATGTTTGCGCCGGACAACATTCCCACGGTCACACCCGAGGCCTCCGCCCCGGTTGAGACAGATAAAAACAAGCCGGAAGTCACCGGCGATGAAGGAGGAATTTCCATGACTAAGGAAGAGCTCCGGGCGAAGTACCCGGACGAGATCGCCCAGGTGGAGGCCGACGCCCGTGCTTCCGTCGATCACACTGAGGCGGTCAACACCGCGATCAAGGCCGAGCGTGCGCGTATGCAGGAGATCGACGAGATCTCCGGTCTGCTCGACGCGACGGACGTGCAGCAGGCCAAGTACGGCGACAAGCCCTGCTCTGCTGCCGACCTGCTGATGGCAGCGGCCAAGAACGCCGCCAAGCAGGGCAAGAAGTTTCTGACCGATCTGAAGGACGACAGCGAGGAATCCGGCGCCGAGGGCGTTCCTGCCGCTCCTGCCCCCGCAGTCGAAACGCCCGAGGGCGAAGACGGCGAGAAGAACGACACCCCCGAGGCGCGCATGACCAACGCCCGGAGCATGGTCGCTGACCTGCTGGGCAAGAAGAAGGAGGGCTAAGAACATGATCAATCTGAGTGAAAAGCTCGGCGAGATGACCTTTGACGGTCTGATCACCGACATCAAGCCCGCACCCGAAGTGCGCGGCGGCGTTATCCGCAAGCTGTCCGCTGCGGCCACGCTCAAGCGCGGCACCATTCTTGCCAAGTCCTCCGGCACGGCCGGCGACGGCAAGCTGGTCGTTCTCGGCAGCACGGCCAAGGAAAACGAGACCCTGACCCCCGACTGCATCCTGTGCGACGACATCGACGTCGGCACCGCCGCCGACGAGAAGGTGGCAGTCTACACCGCCGGCTGCTTCGACATCGGCAAGGTGACGGTCTCGGCCAGCTACACCATCACCGAGAGCGATAAGGACAACCTGCGTATGCGCGGCATCGTCTTCAAGGCTGCCGCCGCTGCCAACTAAGGAGGGAATCAACAATGGCTGAACTGAATTTCTTCGATACCTATGTGCTGATGGCGATCGCCGAGGAGATCGTTCCTCAGCAGACCTTTTTCCGCGACCGCTACTTTCCCACCGGGGAGCGCGACATCTTCGCCTGCGACAAGGTGCTGACCGAGTACCGCAAGGGCGACCGCAAGATGGCGGCGTTCGTCTCCGCCCGCGCCGGTGACATCCCCATGGACCGCATCGGCTATGCCATCCATGAGTACCAGCCCGCTTTCATCGCGCCGTCCCGTCTGCTGACGCTGGATGACCTGACCAAGCGCGGCTTCGGCGAGGCGATCTACGCCAACAGCACCCCCGCCCAGCGCGCGGCGCGTCTGCAGCTGGACGATCTGACCGACATGGACCGCCGCATCGTGCGCCGCGAGGAGTGGATGTGCGCGCAGACCATGATCAACAACGCCTGCACCATGCAGACCTACATCGACGACAAGACCGAGGGTGAGAAGCTGTATGTCAAGTTCTTCGATGACGCCAGCGACCACACCTATACCGTGGCCACCAAGTGGAACGCCACGGGCGGCGACTTCTTCGGCGATGTGAAGGCCATGTGCCGCAAGCTCTCCAAGCGCGGCCTGCGCGCGACCGACCTGGTGCTCGGCTCTGACGCAGCCGACGCGATCCTCGACATGGAGAAGGTGCAGAAGCTGCTCGACCGCAACAGCGGCATCATCATCGGTACCATCGACCAGGAGCTCAGCCGCTACGATGGCGTGGTCTATATGGGTACGCTTAATTTCGGCGGCTTCAAGCTGAACCTGATCTCCGTAGACGAAACCTACATCGACAACAACGGTACCGAGCAGAAGTATTTCCCCGCCACCTCTGCGATGGTCACCGCCCCTGGCTGCGGCCATCTGATGTACGGCCAGATCACACAGATCGACTACGGCTCCACCGCCTTTGCCAGTCATGCCGCGGCCCGCGTTCCGAAGTTCTCTCTGAACCAGGAGGCGGACATCCGCAAGCTGCGTCTGGGCGCGCGTCCGCTGGCTGCTCCTCACAACTACTGCCCGTACATCTACGCGGCCGAAGTTGTGTCCTGACCCGGCGCGGAAAGGAGACTGCTATGACGAAAATTGAGATCATCTGCGGCACATACGGCTACAGGCCGGATGGCTCGAAGCACCCCATTCCCATCGACCGCGGCGGTATCTGCGAGGTCTCCGAAGAGGAGGCTCAGCGCCTTTTTGCCCTGCGTGTCGCCCGCCCCGCCGAGGAAACGCCCTCTCCCGCTGTTGCAACGCCCCCTGCGGGCGAGGACGGCAGCGGGGCTGGCGCTGACCCATCTAACAGCGGCGAGGGCGCAGAGGGCGCGGAAAGGGCCCATCTTGACCCCGAGCAGCTCAAAACGCTGACCAACGCCAAGCTCACGGAGCTGGCCAAGGAGATGGGTATCGACACCGCTAAGCTCAAGACCAAGGCGCAGCTGATCGCCGCCATTACGGATGTTCCGCTGGAGGACGCGATCGCCGAGGACGATGACGGCGCGGACGACGGCGAAGCGCCCCCTGTGCTGACGCCGGAGGCGCCTGTGGTATGAGCGGCTTCAAGGATATGGTCGCCCGCGACAACTTCGGCGTGTTCCTCAACTGCGACGAGTTCGCGGAAAAGCGCACCGTCAAGTATGACGGGGCGACCTACGAGGATATTCCCATCGTCCTCTCCGGTCTGAAGGAGAAGGACCGCCGCCAGCTGATGAGCGACCATGCCCAGGGGCTTTACATCGTTTCCTCCGTTCTCCACTGCGCCCTGTCCGATCTCGGCGGGGTGCAGCCGGAGCGGGGGCAGCGTATCAGGATCAACGACCAGGAGGGCGGCGGAGGCTTCTTCCGGGAGTTCTATGTCGCGTCCTCGGTCTGTGAGATGGGTATGCTGCGCGTGGAATTGGAGGCGGTGGACGAATGAGCTTTATCCGCGTCAACGAGGTCGGCGGCGACAGCCTGGAGCGCGTGAACAAGTTGCTGCACAATATCCCCGGCGGCGTTTACAAAGCGGCGTTCTCCGCATTGAGGCGCGCCGGAGACACAGCCAAGACCCGCGCCGGACAGTTCGCCGCCGCCGAGTACACCATCAACAAGGGTGAATTCATGCGGAGAGTTCACTCCAAGACCCACATCACAGGCGGTGCGGGAGGCGTGATGGGTATGAGCATCAGTTTCTCCGGCACCGTGCTCCCGCTGCTGACCTTCAACACCACATACAGCCGGGACGGCACCGTGCAGACACAGGTAAAGCGCAACGGCGGAGCTGCGACGCTTCAACACGCATTCGTGGCCCGCATTTTCGGCCCGACTGCCGTTTTCGAGCGCGTCGGCTCTCCGCGCTTTCCTGTGGAGCAGAAGTTTGGTCCGTCTACCGGACACATGATGCGGAACGAAGAAGTCATCGAGAAGATGGACGAAACGATCCGCGACACCTACGAAAAGCGCGTTGAGCATGAAATCCTGCGCGTGCTGAACGGATGGGGAGGCTGATTTATGACAAGAACCATTCTGCTGAAACGCCTGCGGGCCTTTACCGAGGAGGTCACCGCCGACCTGATCATGCCGACCCGTTTGCAGAAGGGCGACACGGAGCAGATCTTCCGCCCTGCAAAGGTCTACCTGATGCGCCTGCCGGACGGCACTTCTGCCACCAAGAAGGCTCCCTATGTGCTGCACCAGGTCATTACCGGCATGGATCAACAGCCGCAAGGACAGCGTGTGACCTCCAGCGCCAAGGTCCGGTCTATCTGCTGTGTCTATAACGATGACGAGCAGGAGGGCGGGCTGATGCTGCTGAATCTCATGGAACGGCTGCGCATTGCGATGCTCAGGCAGGTCGTGATCGGGGGGCAGTTTACCCTTGACCTGGAGGCGGGGCTTGAAACGCTGGTCTATCCCGATGACACCGCCCCCTATTTCGTGGGGGAAATGATCTCCACATGGAAGCTTCCCCCTGTGGAAAGAGAGGTTAACCTATGAGCGAAAAAATCATCGACACGGCGGCTCAGACCGCCGCACCAAAGACGGCAAAGAAAAAGCCTGCCGCGCCGAAGAAGGTCGCCGACACCGGCGGCTTCTGCGTCTATCTCGGTCCGACCATGATGGGCGTGATCCAGCGCGGTACCATCTATCGCGGCGGCCGGAAGGAAGTCCTTGACTCCCTTGCCCCGGTGATCGAGCAGCACCCGCTGATCGCGTCGCTGGTGGTGAGCGACGAAACGCTCCCCGCCGACCGCATCAAAGTCAAAACGCCTGGGAACCTGCTGTATGTGAATTATCACAAGCTGGCCAAGGGCATGAAGTAAGGAGGAAATTTCAATGAACCACGGCGTATATGTCTCTCAGCAGGCTACCAGCGTCAGCACCCCTGTCGTGGCGGAGTCCGGCGTCCCCTTCGTGGTCGGTCTGGCTCCTGTTCAGGCGGCGGATAAGCCTGCTGCCCCCGGCACCCCTGTTCTCTGCACCAGCTGGTCTGAGGCGGTGGAGAAGCTGGGCTACTCCGACGACTGGGCAACCTACACACTCTGCGAATTCATGTATTCGCACTTCAAGCTGTTCGCCTGCCAGCCTGTCATTTTCTGCAATGTTCTGGATATCGCCACCGCAAAGGAGGCGTCTGCCGCGACCGATATTGCGGTGACGGAGCACAAGGTAAAGCTTCCCATCGCAGCCATCAACGATTCCACTCTGGTCATCAAGCCTGCCGGCGGTACTGGCTCTGCCTATGTGTCCGGCACCGACTATAACGCCTATTACAGCGGCGAGCATCTGGTAGTGGAGCTGCTGTCTACCGGCAGCGCCTATGACGCAGAGCAGGTAAACATCGCCTACAACAAGGTCAAGGCATCCACCGTCACCGCATCTGACATCGCCTCCGCGATGGAGAATGTGGAGCTGTGCCTGACCCTGCTGGGCATCGTCCCCGATCTGCTGTGCGCCCCCGGCTATTCTCAGCAGTCTACCGTGGCCGCTGCGATGACCGCCAAGGCAGGCAACATCAACGGCCTGTTCCGCGCCAAGGCGCTGATCGACATCGACTGCGGCGCTTCCGGTGCGCGCACCTATTCCGATGTTCTCACCAAGAAGAACGCCGCCAACATCGCCGACGAGGACGAGATCGCCTCCTGGCCGATGGTGAAGCTGGGCGATTACAAGTTCCACCTGTCTACCCAGATGGCGGGGCTGATGGCGCAGATCGACACCGGCAACGGCGGCTGCCCCTATGAGTCCCCCTCCAATAAGGGGCTGCAGTGCGACGGCCTCTGCCTGGAGGACGGCACCGAGGTCAACCTGACGCTTGCGCAGGCCAACTACCTCAACGGCATCGGCGTGGATACCGCGCTGAACTTCATGAGCGGCTGGGTGGCGTGGGGCAACTACACCGCCTGCTATCCCTCCAACACCGATGTCAAGGATTACTTTATCCCGGTCAGCCGTATGTTCGGCTGGGTCGGCAACTCCCTCGTCAAGACCTTCTGGAGCAAGCTGGACAAGCCTATGACCCGCCGCCTGATCGACACCGTTCTCGATTCCGCCAACATCTGGCTCAACGGTCTGGTGGGTATGGGCTACCTTCTGGGCGCTCGCGTGGAGATGCTGGAGAACGAAAACCCGCTGACCAACCTCATGGCCGGTATCATCAAGCTCCATGTCTACATGACGCCGCCCTCTCCTGCTCAGGAGATCGACTTCGTGCTGGAGTATGACGCCAGCTATGTCACCAGCGCCCTGCAGGGCTAAAAGGAGGTTTGAATCATGGATCAGAGCATTATCAACTTCAAGGTCTACGAGGACTCTGTTGAATATGTCGGTATGGCACAGGCGACCCTGCCTGACCTGACCGCGCTGACGCAGTCCATCTCTGGCGCCGGCATTGCCGGCAATGTGGAGGCGGTCATTCTCGGCCACTTCGACGCGATGACGCTGGGCCTTAACTTCCGCACCGTCACCGATCAGAGCGTGAAGCTCTCCGAGCCTCGCCGTCACACCATCGACCTGCGCGTTGCGCAGCAGGACGAAGATGTCGTGGCAGGCAAGGTGGTCGTCCGCGCCGTCAAGCACATTCTTGTGGTCATTCCCAAGAGCGACAAGGGCGGCTCCGTTGCCCCCGCCGCGCCCTCCAACGGCTCCGGCGAGTACGCCGTCCGCTACTGGGCGACCTACATTGACGGCAAGAAGGTGCGTGAGGTCGACCAGCTCAACTTCATCTGCTATGTCAACGGCACCGACTACCTGGCCGACGTCCGCAAGGCGCTCGGCATGTAAGAGACCTGACAAAAGCCCGGGGCGGAACATCCGCTCCGGGCATCTTTTTGAGATTTGAAAGGAGTTATCACCATGGCTGATATCAACAAGACCGTTGTTCCCGCCGACGCTTTCTCCACCGTCGATCACGACGAGTACGCCGCCGCCGAGGCGCAGGCCAAGGAGAGCGTAGGCAACTACACCCTCAAGCTGAAAAGGCCCTTCACCTACGAGGGGCAGACCTTTGACGAGCTGAACTTCGACTTTGAGGGGCTGACCGGCGATGACGCTCTTGCCATCGAGGACGAGCTTCAGGCCATCGGCAAGCCCACCATCTCGCCTACCTTCTCCGGCCAGTTCCTGGTGCGCATGGCGGCGCGAGCCTGCACCAACACCATCATTGACGCCAGCGGCCATCCCCGCCGTATCGGCGACGACGCCCTGCGCGCCCTGCCCATCTTCGAGTTCAACCGCGTCAGAGGCAAGGCCCGCTCTTTTTTGCTGGCATCGGAGCTGTAACCGGCGACGGCGGCGTCTGGCTCCGCAGGCAATGTCTTACGATGGCGAAAACCAATCAGACCCCCGTTTCCTACTGGCTGTCGCTGCCCCTGCCGTCCCTGTGCAAGTGGATCAAGGTCAGCAACCAGCTTGTAAAGGAGGCTCGGGAGCGACGCAAGAATAAATAAATCTGAAAGGAGGGCCGTCTATGGCAGGCCGCAAAGAGTATGAGATGCTATTCCAGCTGAATGCGCAGCTTGGAGGCAGTTACAGCAAGACCTTCAAGGCCGCTCAACAGGAAATTGTGTCCATGCAGAAGGAGATCCAGGCCCTCTCCAAGACACAGGCGGATATTTCCGCATTCCAAAAGCAGCAGGCAGCCGTGGAAGCGACGCGGAAGCGGCTGGAAATGCTGCGGCAGCAATATGACAATATTCAGCGGGAGATGGAGGAGACCGGCAACGAGTCCGCCGACATGAAGAACAAGCTGCTGGCAAAGCAGCTTCAGATCGACAAGACCTCCGCCTCGCTGGAGAAGCAGACGGCAAAGCTGAACGAGCTGAGCGGGGCTTTGGAAGAGGCGGGCGTCAATACCGACGACCTCTCCCACAGCTCCGAGCAGCTTGCCGGCAAGATCGACACGCTGAAAAAGAAGCAGGGCGAGGCCGCCGATAAAGCTATGACCTTCGGCGACAAGGCGGGGCAGGCCTTTAATCAGGTACACGAGGCCATCGTGGCCGCAGGCATCGCCGTCGCCCTGAAAGAGATCTACGAATACTTCGCCAGCTGCGCGCAGGCGTCGATGGACTTTGAGAGCGCCATTACCGGCGTCGCCAAGACCACAGACCTCACAGACGAGGAACTGGCGGCAATGTCGGATTCCATCAAGGCGCTGTCCACGGAGATCCCCGCCACCACAGAGGAGATCGCGGCGGTAACCGAAGCCGCGGGACAGCTCGGCATCCAAAAGGACGCCCTGCTGGACTTCACCGAGATCATGACCATGCTCGGCACTGCCACCAACATGACAGCTGACGAGGCAGCAACCTCCCTTGCGCGCTTCGCCAACATTACCGGCATGGCAACGGACAATTACGGACGGCTCGGCTCTGTCATCGTTGACCTTGGCAACAACTTCGCCACGACGGAATCCGAGATCGTGGCGATGGGTACGCGCCTTGCGTCGGCGGGCAAGCTGGCCGGGCTGACCGAGCCGGAGATCATGGCTCTGGCGGCGGCAATGTCCTCTGTCGGCATCGAAGCAGAGGCAGGCGGTACCGCCATGACCCAGACGCTCAACGCCATTGAAAAGGCCGTTGCAAAGGGTGGAGACGACCTCGCGGAGTTCGCCCGTATCGCGGGTATGTCTTCCGAAGAATTCTCTTCTGCATGGAAGAACGACGCCATGAGCGCCCTGACTTCCTTCATCGGCGGGCTCGGCAAGCTGGACGAGCAGGGCGAGAGCACCGTCCTCGTACTGGAAGACCTGGGTCTGACCGGCATCCGGCAGAGCAATATGCTCAAAGCCCTGGGTCTTGCCGCAGACCAGATGACCGGCGCGGTGAACACTGCAAATACCGCCTGGCAGCAGAATACCGCCCTCACCAACGAGGCCAACAAGCGCTACGCCACCGCGCAGAGCCGGTTGACCATGATGCAGAACGCCTACAACAACCTCAAGGTAGCCATCGGCGACGCCTATACTCCCGCGCTCAGCGAGGCTTACGGCGTGGGGACGAAGGTGCTGAACAGCGTCACTAAATTCGTTCAAGCAAATCCCGGGGTTGTTGCCGCTATAACTGGGCTGGCTACTGCGTTGGGAGCTGCCGCAGTTGCGGCGGCAGCTTTTGCATTGAAAGCGAAGCTCGCAGCAGCCGCTGCAGCTTTTCTCGCCACCGTAACGCCTGGCGTAAATGTGATTATGGGCGTTGCGGCAGCCGTGGGAGTTCTTACAGCAGGGATTATTGCCCTTGCTTCCTCTGCGGCGAATGACGCCGTACCCAGTGTGAAGGAGCTGACCGAAGCCGCCCGAGGAATGCGGGAGGCGATGGACGAGGCCAAGGCCACCTATGACGATACTGTTACCTCCACCATGGCCGCTGCAGGCGTCGCAGACACCTACATCGGCAAGCTGGAGGAGCTGGAGGCGGCGGGGCTCAATACCGACGAGCAGCACAGGCAGTACCACAACACCCTGGCTCTGCTCTGCCAGGTGGTGCCGGAACTGGCCGATTATATCGACCTCGAAACCGACACCATCAACGGCGGCACCGAAGCACTCCGCGCCAACACCGAGGCGTGGAAGCAGAATGCCATGCAGCAGGCCTATCAGGATCAGCTCACCGAGCTGTACTCCCAGTATTCCGCCGTGCTGATCGAGGCAGAAGAAAACAGCATCGGACTCACCAAGGCGCAGTACAGCTTGGAGGCCGCTCAGCAGAAGCTGTCTGATACCTACGCGCAGATGGATGCGCTATGGGCAGACGCGCAGAAGCAGGCGGATGACTATTACGACCAGTACGGCTATTACACCGATGCGACCGCTTTTCTCTCGCAGGAATACTACGACCTGCAAAACTCCATCTACGACACCAACAACGAGATATGGGCGGCTGAGAAGTCCATCAAGAATTACAACAAGGCGATGGAGGAGGACGCAGACGCCGTTTCCGAGGCTGAGGCGGAGATCGCCCTCGCGGAAGAGGCGGTCAAGAATCTGACCGCCGCCATGAACGAAGGCACTGGCGCGTCCGAGGAGGCTGCTGCACAGGCCGGCGAGTTCCAGGCTGCCATCTCCGGCGTGCAGGAAAAGATCAATGCCCTTGTGGAGTCCTACAACGAGGCGTACAGTGCGGCATATGAAAGCATATCCGGACAGTATCAGCTTTGGGACGAGGCCGCAAAGGTCGTTGCAACCAGCGCAGGCAGCATCAATTCCGCGCTGGAGAGCCAGATCACCTACTGGCAGGACTACAACGCCAACCTGCAATCCCTGACTGACCGCAGCGCCGACATCGAGGGGCTGAGCGACATGATCGCCTCCTTTGCTGACGGCAGCTCCGACAGCGTGAACGCGATCGCCGGTATGGCAGGCGCCACCGACGAGCAACTGGCCACAATGGTAGCCAACTGGAAGACTCTGCAGCAGGAGCAGCAGAACGCAGCGGGGAGCGTAGCCGACCTCAAGACCGACTTCACGTCCACCATGGACGAGCTGCAGACGGCGCTTGCTGAGGACATTGAAGCGATGGATCTTGGCGACGAGGCCAAGGCAAGCGCGCAGGCCACCATTCAGGGATTTATCGACGGAGCTGTCGGTATGCTGCCCCAGGTGACCGCCGCCTACAACCGCGTCGCCGCCGCAGCCAGAGCCGCACTGTCCGCGTCCGGTACCGGAACGGCCGGCAGCATTCCCGGCTACGCAGTTGGTACGCAGTCCGCCGCACCCGGCTTTGCCCTCGTTGGCGAAAACGGCCCGGAGCTGGTCTACTTCAACGGCGGCGAGCAGGTCATGACCGCCGAGGAGACCGCCGCCATGCGCGAGAGCATGGAGATCCAGGCCATCACCTTTGCCCCGCAGCTGCTGGAGGCACTGCACGCCATCCATGGCGACGGCGCGCTTTCGGCAGAGCCGGGCGCAGGCTCCGGCGCCGGATCGGTGGAGCTGCAGATCGTGTTTCAGATCAACGGCAGCGCATCGCCCGAGACGGTGGAAGCTCTGCGTGAGTACGGAGACGAGTTCGCCGAGCGCGTCCTTGAAGTCATGGAGGAGGCCGGCATCGACACCGCAAGGAGGGCCTACAAATGAGTAAGACCTACACCACCATTCAGGGCGATATGTGGGACAGCATCGCCTTCTCCCAGCTGGGGAGCGAAGCGTACACCGACCGGCTGATGAATCTCAATCCGCAGTATCTCGGGTACTACACCTTTCCGGCCGGGATCGTGCTGAAGCTGCCCGACCCTGCTGAGGATGTCGGCGACGCCCTGCCCCCGTGGAAGCAGGTGGTCGGATGAGCAGCCCGAATCAGGCGCGCCGCGTCACGGCGCAGATATTTTTCCAGGGCGCGGACATCACCGGCAGTATGCGCCCCTATTTCCTGTCGGCCACCTACACCGACAAGGAGGCGGACGGCACCGACGATCTGCAGCTGAAGCTTCAGGACCGCGATGATATATGGCTCAAAAAGTGGCTGGCCGATGCCATCGACGCAGCAGCTTCCGCAGGGAGCCTGTCCGCGTCCTCCAAGGCCAAGACCGATGGTGCGGCAAAGTCCTACAAGGTCACCGCCAAAAGCGGCTTGAATGTCCGCTCTGGCCCCAGCACCAGCTACGGTAAATACGGTGCTCTGGTCTGCGGCGCGGAGCTGCAGGTCGAGGGCATCGAAAACGGCTGGGCGAAGGTCAGCTATAACGGCAAAACCGCCTATGTCAGCGCATCGTACATCAAGGAATCCGGCGGCGGGGGCGGCGATGCTTCTGCCGCCGCTCCTGCCTCTGCTTCCGGCGCCGGCTTCAAGATCAGCGCCGTGTTCGTTCGGGAGAACTGGACGGGCGGCGGCAGGGATAAGGTGCTGGACTGCGGACAGTTTGAGCTGGACAGCGTTGACGCCTCCGGCCCGCCGAACACCATCACCATCAAGGCGACGGCTCTTCCGTACAGCGCACAGATCCGTCAGACGGAGAAATCCAAGGCATGGGAGGCCTACACGCTTTCCGGCATCGCAAACGAGATGGCCGCTGCCAACGGAATGACCTGTATGTTCCTCGCCAACAGCGACCCGTCCTATGGCCGCGTGGAGCAGTACAAGCAGAGCGACATCGCCTTTCTCTCCAAGCTGTGCCACGAGGCGGGCATCTCTTTGAAAGCCACCAATAACCTGATCGTACTTTTCGACCAAGAGGATTACGAGAAGAAATCCCCCGTGCTGACCATCGTCCGCGGCAGCGGCAGCTACACCAAGCACAAGCTGAACGCGGGAACGGCCGGAACGCAGTACGCTTCCTGCCGCGTCAGCTACACAGACCCCGGCACAGGAAAGTGCATCGAGGCCACCGTCAAGGTAGAGGACTACAACGACAAGGCCAAGAACAACCAGCAGCTGGAGATCACCGCAAAGGTGGCAAGCGTGGCCGAGGCCAAGACCAAGGCTGAAAAATATCTCCGGCTGCACAACAAGTACGCAAAGACCGCGACCTTTACGCTGCCCGGCAATCCGGATATCGTGGCCGGCGTCACAGCCAAGCTCACCGGCTGGGGTGCGTGGGACGGGAAATACATTGTGGAGCAGGCTGCGCACTCGGTCGGCTCGTCCGGCTATACCACGCAGGTCAAGCTGCGCAAGACATTGGAGGGATATTGATGGACGAACTGCAGAATATCCTTTCGAGGCTCGTTCAGACCGGCACGGTAACGGCCGTCGACAGCGCAAAGCGCAGGGCTCGTGTCAAGTTTAAGGACACAGGCATCATTTCGGACTGGCTCTATGTGCTCCAGCACTACGGAGCGAATTTCTACATAAAGCCGGACGCAAAGCACACGCATGAGATCACGGACACCTTCACCGGCGGCGGCACAGCCAGCGAATTCCCCGACCACGACCACCTGCCCGGCTCGCATCTGACCTACTGGATGCCGAAGGTGAATGACCGCGTCCTCTGCCTATACCTTCCGGTATTCAACGGGGACGGTTTTGTGTTAGGAGGTTTTTGAGCATGGGAATGGTCGGCTGTCTGGGCGACATCGTTTTTACGGTGTCTGACCGCACGATCGAAACGATCAATAATGTCACCTGGTCTGGGTCTGCCCGGTACGCGACCCATCAGCGGCACGGCACACACGCCCTTACGGAGTTCACCGGCCTTGACCCCGACAAGATGACCTTCGACATCGTTCTCTCCGCTTACCTCGGCGTTGATCCTATCGCCGAGGTCGTGAAGCTGTGGAACTATGAGCGCGGCGGCATCGCCGTCCCGCTGGTGATCGGCAACAAGGGCTACGGGAAATATCGCTGGTCCGTGCTTGATCACAAGATGAAGATGAAAACCTATGACGGACGCGGCAACGTCACCAGCGCCACCGTGTCCGTCAGCCTGCAAGAGTATCTGAGGGGGTAAAGCTGCCATGAGCTACAAGGTGACCGCATCTGACATCGGCGCGGTGCAGCTCAACGAGACTGACACCGTCCGCTCCGTCTTGCAGAATATCGCCATTATCCTTTCCACGCGGCAGGGGACCTGTCCGTTGTATCGCGGCTTCGGTCTTCCTCAGAAGTTCGTGGATAAGCCTCTGCCGGTAGCTATGCCTATGATGTATTCCGAGGTCAAAGAGGCAGTGGAAGAATATGAGCCCCGCGCCGAGGTGGTGAATGTGACCTTTGCGGCCGACAGAAACGCCCCGGGCAGGCTGATCCCTACCGTGGAGGTGAACATCATCAATGAGTGAGAGAAATACGGGATATCAGTTTGTTTCTACCGACACCGAAGCGGTGGAATCGCTGCTGATCTCCATTTACGAAAAAATCACCGGCGTCAGCGTGAAGCCCGCCAGCCCCGAAAAGCTGTTTATCCAATTCGTGGCCGCCGTGGTGATCCAGGAGCGCGGGCTGAACAATTACACAGGCAATCAGAATATCCCAAGCCGCGCGGAAGGGGAAAACCTGGACGCGCTGGCCGAGCTGTTCTATGTCACGCAGCGCCCGGCGGCGCAGGCTGCGGTCTGTACCGAGCGCTTCCATATCTCCGAGGCACAGACCACGGCGATCCTCATTCCTGCCGGTACGCGCGTCACTGACGCCAGCGGTACGCTGACATGGGAGACGGTCGCGGATGCCTATGTGTCCATCGGCGAGACCTATGCCGATGTTCAGATCCGCTGCCAGACTGTTGGTGCGGTCGGCAACGGCTACGCAGTGGGACAGATCAACACCTTCGTTGACCTGTTCGACTACTGTGAGCGCTGCGAAAACCTCACCGCCAGCGATGACGGCGCAGACCAGGCCACTGACGACGAGTTCTACGAGCTGATGCGCGCCAGTCAGGACGCTTACAGCTGCGCCGGAGCCAAGGGTGGGTATATCTACTTTGCCAAGCAGGTCAGCACCAAGATCGCCGACGTGGTGGCGAACAGCCCCAGCGACGGAGCTGTGGACCTCTATGTCCTCATGGACGACGGCACCATCGCTACCACGGAGATCAAGAATGCTGTCCTCGCCGCCTGCAACGATGACACGGTGCGGCCGCTGACGGACAAGGTCTCTGTCAAGGACCCGCAGAAGGTGAGCTACAATATCACCTTCACCTACTATGTGCCGAAGGACAGCTCCCTCAGCTCCACAGAGATCAAGGCTGCGGTCGACAAGGCCGTGGCTGAGTTCGTCGCGTGGCAGTGCGGGAAGCTGGGGCGCGACATCAACCCCTCCGTGCTGATCGGAAAGCTCATGCAGACCGGCATCAAGCGCGTGGCGCTGACCAGCCCGGTCTTTACCACGCTGCGGGATGGCTCCGACGACACGACGCCGCAGGTTGCGTCGGTCGGGACCATCACGGCCACGAATGGGGGCTACGAGGATGAATAAGGCGCACGGCATCACGAAGGAAAACCTGCTGGCCTCCTTGCCGGCAGTCCTTGCCAATGACGACAACATGGCAGCACTTGCCTCTGCCGTTGCCGAGGTGCTGGCTGCCCGCGTAGGCGAGATCGAGCGCGTGTCGATCTACTCACAGATCGACCGGCTCCCGAACGAGCTGCTGGACATTCTGGCGAACGACTTCAAGGTTGACTGGTGGGACGCCAACTACACCCTGGAGGAAAAGCGCCGGACGCTGAAAGACTCATGGAATGTTCACCGCAGGCTCGGCACCAAGGCGGCGGTCGTGCTGGCAATCTCCGCCATCTACCCCGATACGCAGGTCAGCGAATGGTGGGAATACGGCGGCAAGCCGTACCACTTCAAGCTGCTGATCGACGCCACCTATGAGGATGTCGACCCCGTCAGACATCAGCGCGTGATCGACCGCGTTGACTTTTACAAGAATCTGCGCTCGGTGCTGGACGAGGTAGAATACTACGACGCCGGAGGACTGGCAACAGAGTATTTCGGCGCGGCCTGCATCGGCTGCGAGCTGGTCGACAGCGCGGCCGCCATTCGATACTGACACGGAGGTGTTTTACTATGGCAACATGGAACGGCGTCATCACCAACGCCGGCAACAGCCTGCTCAATGAGTGGGTGAATGAAAAGACCCTGAACTTCGACAGCGCGGCTGCGGGGCAGGGCACCGTCGCGGCGGCGGCAATGATGGCACAGACCGCCCTCGTCAATGAAAAGCAGACCGCGAGCCTGCTGGGCGGCGAGAGGGTATCTTCCGGCATTCGCCTGAAGCTCCGCATCGCTGCGCCGAATACGGCCTATACGCTGAATCAGTTCCGCGTATCTGCCAGCGTGGACGGAGGAGCGTCCGCCATGATCGCCTTGTTCCAGCTGGAGCAGGGCGTTCCCATTCCCAGCAAGACAGAATCGCCGGATTTCGTCTACACCTTTTACGCGCTGATCTCCTGCTCGAATACCGGCACATGGACGGTGACGGTCGACACCAGCGCCTGCGTCACACAGAGCGATATGTCCGCTGCCATCACTGAGGCGGTAAAGACCAAGCAGGACAAGATCACGGTCAAGGGTCTGCTGCTGGGCGACGGGAACGGGAATATCTCTGCGGCAGTCGCCGGAAAGGACTACGGTTATCCACTTGCAACAGGCTCAGGAGCGCCGACAGGCACGACCGAGGGTACCGCAGGGCAGCACTACTATGACAGCGCTACGGGCAAGGAATACGTCTGCAGCGGCAAGGACAGCAGCGGCAAGTATCAGTGGAAGCTGTCCGGCGCCAGCGACGCGGCCGATCTGACCTATAACGGTGAATCGCTCGACACCTTCCTTGATGGCGTTTCCAGCGACCTCGACACGCTCTCCAAGGGGCTGGACGGAAGTAAGCCACTCACCGGCAAGACCGATCCGACCTCCAGCACGAAGGGCTCGGTCGGCCAGTCGTATCTGAACACTGACACCATGCAGACCTTCTACTGCACGGCAGCCAACGATCAGACCGGCGTATATACATGGGAAAAGCCCAAGGGCGGCGGCGTGGCTCCACAGCTGGAGGTCTCTGTTGCCACCGGATCGGCTATCACCTGTACGAACGGCGAGACTACGCTGACTGGCACCAGCGTCGGCGGTAAATGCGTTTTTGATCTCCCTGGCTACGGTACATGGTCGCTGTATGCCACGCTGAACGGGCAGACCACCGCCACCGAGACTGTGGTCGTGGATCAGGTCAAGCAGTACGCGGTGACGCTGAGTTACTTCGCGGCTACGCTGACCGTAACGGCGGAATCCGGCGCAGTCGTGACCGCCGCGCTTGGCACGAAGCAGTATACCGGCACCTGCGGCAGCAACGGCAAGTGTGCGCTGACCGTCAACTATGCCGGCACCTATTCCGTGACGGCCACCAAGAGCGGGGTATCCTCGTCCACGGCGTCCGCGTCGGTGTCGACCTCCGGCGGCAGTTACACCGCAACGGTGAAGTTCTGCACCCTCACCGTCACCATCGACAGCGGCTCTACGGTCAAGGCGGTCAACGGCTCCACCACGCTCACGGCCACCAGCAGCGGAACGGCAAAGTTCTATCTGCCGAACACCGGCACGTGGAGCGTCACCGCCACCAAGAACGGCGAGACGGCCACCGGCAGCGTAGCTTGCAGCTCCTACACCGGCTATACGCTGGAGCTGTCCTATGTCAAGGTCTTCGGCGTTTGCTGGAATTACAATGCGCAGTCGACGGTGCTTACCCGCCTGACGAAATCCAATGATCCAAACGGCCTTGTCAATGTCAACATCACGACCAATCCCTCCCCCGCAGTCGGCACTGGCGCCGGCAGCTCTCCCTTCGACAGCTATCTCCCGTGGAGCGGCATGGACGAGTACAACATCATCAACAATGCCGTAAGCTACAAGAAGGGGCAGAGCGGCTTCTCTCGAAGCAGCTACGATACCGTTGTCTTCATCCCCGAGTATTACTTCCGTATTATCGACGATGCCGCCAACAAGAAACGGTACTTCTACATCGCGGATAAGGCCAAGAGCGGCTTCACCAAGCACCCCGGCTCCGGCAAGTATGTCGGCCGCTACAACACGATCTCCGGCCATTATTCCAAGACCGGTGCTGCGCCGCTGGTCAATCTGACCCGCGCATCGGCGCGTTCCGGGGCCAGAGGAAAGGGTAGCAAGTGGAGCGAGTATGACTTCGCGTCCTGGTGCGCCGTTTGGCTGCTATACTTGGTGGAGTTCTCGGACTGGGACAGCCAGAGCAAAATCGGGCGCGGCTATGTCGACGGCAACGGCTCCGCGATCAACTCCGGCGGTACGGACAGTATGACCTACCACACCGGACGCGCAGCTGGGACGGACGGAAAGACCGCCGTTCAGTACCGGCACATCGAGAATCCGTACGGCAATATTTTCGAGTTTATCGACGGGATCAACTTCTCCGACGGAACGGTATATGTCTGCCTGAACCCTGCGAGCTATGCAGATGACACCGCGACCAACTATACGAACATCGGCTCCAAGATACAGGGTAATGGGTACATCACGGCCATCGGCGTATCGTCGGCCATGCCCTGGGCGTTCTATCCTACGGCGGTCGGCGGCAGCGAGACGACCTATATTCCGGACTACGCCTTCTACTACTCTGGCTGGCGTGTCCTCTTTGTGGGTGGCTACTGGAGCCTTGGCGGCGATGCCGGCCTTTTCTACTTCTACGCGAACAGCACCTCGTCGAGCACGCTCTCGAACGTCGGCGCGCGACTCCTTTTCCACCCCTAATGGGGGACCGGGGGCCGCAGCCCCCGGAGCTTTCCCGCCTGCACCAGCTGGCGGCATGAGCGCAAGCCCAAAAGCTGAATGGGGTACGGGGCGAAGCCCCGTCGACACGATTTTTGAAAATAACGTATTCTGTTATTTTCTCCCGTTTTTCCGCATGCGCGGCAGGCCGGAGGTATAATTGCCTCCGGGACTGTCTGCGCCATGCGCCGAGGGCTTGATTTCTACGCCAACTACAACTCTGGCTGGCGTGTCCTCTTTGTGGGTGGCAACTGGAACAATGGCGGCAATGCCGGCCTTTTCTACTTCAACGCGAACAACACCTCGTCGAACACGAACTCGAACGTCGGCGCGCGACTACTTGTTTTTCTTTTGACTGGCGCAGGCTTTCCCTCACCGCTTGGTGAAAATATTGCCGCATAGGACGGGGTTTAGTAGGCTTCGGCTCGAATAACCTCGCAGGCAAACAAGGACGGAGGGAAAATCCTATGCCGAAACGAGTCGGCTATCTCTACGACAAGATGGTTGACCGGGACTTCATTCGCGCCGTCATTCAGGAGGCGGCAAAGGGGCGCCGGAGTCGTAAAGACATCGCCCCTGTGTTGGCGGACCTGGACGGGTATGTCGAAAAGACCTATGAGCTGGTCGCAACCGAGAGCTTTGTACCGTCCGAGCCGAAGATCCGCGAGATCTATGATGAGAGCAGCGAGAAGCACCGGAAGATCAAGATGGTCCCGTTCTGGCCGGACGGCGTGATTCAGTGGATGCTGGTGACGGCCATGAAACCGGTACTCATGCGCGGAATGCACCCATGGTCCTGCGCGTCCATCCCTGGGCGCGGTGGGAAGCGAATTCACAAGAAGATCCGCGGCGCGCTCCGCAATGATCCAAAGGGGACGAAGTACGCGGCGGAGCTGGATGTCGCGCAGTATTACCCCAGCATCTCCGGCAAGCGCCTGATCTGGGCTCTTGCGCGGAAGATCAAGGACAAGCGCTTTCTGCGGACGGTCTATTCCATCATCGAATCCTGCGGCGGCGGGCTGGCTATCGGGTATTACATCTGCCAATGGCTGGCAAACTTCTACCTGGAGTCTCTGGACCAGTACATCATGACGCTGCCGGGCGTGAAGTATATGACCCGCTACATGGACAACATCACCCTGCTCGGGCCGAATAAGAAGCAGCTGCACAAGGCGCGGAAGCTGATCGCCGCATTCATGCAGCAGCGGCTCGGCCTGTCCATGAAAGCGAACTGGCAGATCTATCCCACGGCAAAGCGCATGGTGAGCGCGGTCGGCTACCGCTTTTCCCGCACTCATGTCATTCTGCGCAAGCGGAATTTCCTGCGCTTCACCCGGCAATGCCGCCGCGTCAAAAAGCGGCTTGACGCCGGAAAGCCTATCATGTTCGCCCAGGCCTCCGGGCTACTGAGCCGCGCCGGGCAACTGAAGCACTGCAATAGTCATACAATTCGGGTGAAGTACATTGACCCGATTGGAGTAAAACATCTGAAGGAGGTCGTGCGAAATGAGAGTAAGAGGCGACAACGCGCCCAGCAACGCATTCTCGCTGGAGGAGCAGCCTAATAAGCCGGGGGTAGCCCTGGTACGCTTCTATGAGAACGCCGAGCCGTTTGAGGAAAAGCGTGACGAGCTGACCATCAGCGGGTGGGTGTATGATGAATATCACCTGGAGCTGAATATGTACGACGGCCTGAGTGAAGACATCCTCGGCAACTATGCCGGTTATCTGGCGCAAGCCAAGCTGCACGAGGCGGAGGGCAAGACGATCCCCTCCCTGCAGCAGCAGGTAGCCGACCTGGAGACCGACAAGGCGGCATTGACGGAAAAGGTGACGAGCCTTGAGGGGCAGGTCACCGATACGCAGATGGCGCTATGCGATGTCTACGAACAGATCGTCGCCGTGACATCTACAACAGGAGGCGCGTAACTGATGGCGAGCAATTACATGGTGAAGGTCTACGCAGACCTGATCCGCAAAGGGAAAAAGACGATTGAGGAAGTTCCCGACCATCTGCAAGCAGCCGTCCGGGAAATCCTCGAAAATAGCAAGAATGGAGCTGAGGGCTTATGAAAAGCCTTCGGCTCCTTCTTTTATACATTCTGATGGGAAAGGAGGTAGCAGTTATGGCAGTTGTCTACGCGACCCTGATTGTCAAGGGCAAGAAGACCATCGACCAGGTTCCGAGCCTGATTCGGAAGCAGGTCGAGGAGATCCTGGCAGATCTCGAAGTCACCGTCTGACCACGGCATTGATACGGAGGGCAGCTCCTTTGCGGGGGCTGCCCTTCTTATCACGCGCAGAGGAGGATTGAGAGATGACGCTCAAGGAGATTTTGTTTGGTGGGGGAAGTGCGCTGTTTGTGCTGCTGACGCTGCTCCAGCTCGCCCCCATCAAAATCAATCCGTGGTCTGCAATAGCAAAGGCTTTCGGGCGCGCTATCAACAGCGAGGTCTTGGAGAAGGTCGGAAAGCTCGAAAGCGAGCTGCAGTGCGTTCGGTCTGGCATGGCCGAGGAAAAGGCCGTCAACTGCCGGGCGCGCATTCTACGCTTCGGCGATGAATGTCTCCACGGCGAGCGCCACACCAAAGATCATTTCGACCAAACGCTCCGGGACATCGCCACCTACGAACGATACTGCGAGGATCATCCGGAGTTTGAAAACAATGTAACAGAGCTGACCAGTGACCGGATCAAGACAATATATCGCCGGTGCTTGGACAGCAACGACTTTTTGCAGTAAGGAGGACGCACAATGAACATGCTGGATATAACGATCATCCGCCTGGCCGCAGGGCTTGTGCTGCTGATCGCCGCGAACATTGCCCTCGGTTCCATCAATGCCATCATTGATGGGGAATGGGATCAGACGAAGTTCCGCAACGGCTGCATCAAGAGTGCAGTTGTGGCAGCGGCGCTGGTCGCGGTCTACTTCGCCGGGTACCTCAACCCCGATCTGATGGTAGTGGAGGTCGATGGGCAGACCGTAAACCTGATGACAGCGGTGTCGCTGGTCATGCTGGCGGCGTTCACAGCCTATGCCGTTGACGTGATCGGCAAGCTGAAAGATATGCTGCTGACCGCAACGCCCGGCACAGATCAGACGCCGGCCGCGCTGCCGGAGGAAAAGACTGATGAAGATGAAGCCCCCGACGCCCCGAAGGAGGAATGACCCATGACCACTATTGAGCGAGTGATCGCCACGGCCAGAGCCGAGATTGGCTACATCGAAAAGGCCACCAACTCCCAGCTGGAAGACAAGACTGCCAACGCTGGCAGTGGGAACTGGACGAAGTATGCCGCATTTCTCGACGGCCTCGGCGTCTACAACTTCCCGAAAAACGGCTACGCCTGGTGCGATATGTTCGTTGATTGGTGCTATATCACGACCTTCGGCCTCAGCGTCGCCATGAAGATGACGAATCAGCCGATGGGCGGGTACGGCGCCGGCTGCACTCAGTCGGCAGGCTATTATCGTGCGGTCGGCCGTTTCCACAAGAGCAACCCCCAGCCGGGGGATCAGATTTTCTTCACCAACGACGGAGGGAAATCCATGTATCACACCGGCCTCGTCGAGAAGGTGTCCGGCGACAGGGTATATACCATCGAAGGGAATACCTCCAGCGCCCCCGGCGTCGTTCCGAACGGCGGCATGGTACGCGACAAAAACTATTCGATCAACTACGCGCAGATCGGCGGCTACGGTACGCCGGACTGGTCGCTCGTAAAGGAGGAAGAAGATATGGCAGAGATCACTCAGGACAAATTCAACGAAATGTTCAAGGTTGCCATGAATGCCTACCGCGCGGAATTGCAGGACAATGACTGTGGCAATTTCAGCGCGGACGGCCGGAAGTTCGTTGAGGAAACCGGCCTGCTGGTCGGCGGCAGCAAGCTCCCCAACGGCGAGGCGAATTTCATGTGGCAGGACTTCCTGACCCGCGAGCAGTTCGCAACCGTCCTCTACCGCTTCGCCCAGAAGTTTGGGCTGAGCTGATGGCAAGGCGCAAGCGCAGAGCCGCGAAGAAGCGCAAGGTCGAATGGAGCAAGGTCGTGTGCCTGCTGGCGATGCTGGCCGGTCTGCTGATCGTTCAGGAATGCCTGTTCCTCATGTATCTGTGCATCAAGAGCGGCTATACCGCCGCCGCTGCATGGCTCACCGCCGCCACCGGCGTTGGCGAGGCGATCATCATCGCCGGAGCAAACGGCTACCTCTCGCTTGCGAAGTCCGACCACAAGCGCGGAGGAATCACCTTTGAGGCAGCCAAGGCAAACAACTTCCGGACCGACACGGATAACGACGGCAGTATCGACAGCCCCGCCATCTGAATGCCGCCCCGCACAATGAAAGCCCCCTCGCAGGATTTTACCGTCCTGTCGAGGGGGCTTTTTCTGTTTTTCAGCGCTTTCGCGTTTATGGGGCGCTGTGGCGCTTTTCGCGGCTTGGGTGTGCGTCTACCCTCCCGCGATGTAAAGAGCGTGTTGCAACTCGCCTACGGCGGCGAGAGAGGTGCTTGCGCGTGGCCGCTGCGCTTTCCTTTCAAAAATCCCATGTATCCCGCTCCGGAACGAACTCAATGATCGTTCCCTCTGGAACAGGGTCGCAGGGCTCGCCGTCAAAGGCGTTGCCCTGCTTCGTGCAGATGTCTGCAGGTCTGCTCCGGCGCGGGTCGACATCGACATAGAGCCGACCATCGCACTCGTAGACGGGGCGATCCCAGCTGTCGCGGCCTCTGTGTTCCAGCCGCAACACTGGCGCGGCGCAGAACTCCTCGTAGCTCATGTGGCCCTCCGCTTTCATCGCGGCACTGGCAGCGGCCAGTTCCTCGGGCGTCCAAGATTTACTCACAGGTATTGTCTCCCTTCTTCGTCGTCCACGGTGAAATGATAGCCCTCGGTCAAAAGCACAGTCCCTTTGATTGGCGCGTGGATCATGACGGTGCGGCGACCGATGTAATCCGCTGGAATTTCACCGCGCTCGACCATATCCCGAAAGTACGGGCAATCATTCCAGCGATCGGTGTACTGCTCACGCGCCCACGCTGCGGCGGAGTAGCGCCTCCTCATGCGCCAGTTCTCCGGCGCGGAGACGATAGCCCATGCGGTCAGCGGCCGCCGATCCCCCGTCATGTCTTCCAGCGCCTCCACCGTGCCGCAGGCATCGCAGATATGGACCGTTGCCCTGCGGCTCAGTGCGTTGCGGGTGACGCTCTCCGCATCCATCGTCATCTTCCCGCAGCGGGGGCAGGCAAAATGCCCGCCCTGCTGCTTCTCTGCAAAACGCTCGATCAGTGTCTTGGCTTCGTTCTCGTTCATAGAAATCTCTCCTTTCTCAGAACTGTTTGATGATGTCCTGCGCGTTTTCGCCGTAGTAACTCTTAATCCATCTATCGGCAAGGATTTCAATGTCAGTGGTGCGCTCGTAGCGCACGTCAATCAACAGCGTTTGCGTTGATGTCTTAACCGTCATGTAGCAGCCTGTGCCGTAGTGCTTGTTGTCGGTGGGGGAAACGAGGGTAAATGTGAGACTTTCGGTAAAAGGCTCGCCCTCACAGGTTGTCCCCTTGACGGTAGCGTTCATAGTGTTGTAATCCATATCGTGTCCCTTCTCCCCGTAGGCCCGATAGGTCAGGCTTGATGTCTTAGTCGGATGTCTTCTTCGCTCGGGTTATATCTGCTCGAAGCGCCCGTCGGTGCTGTGGTCCCACTCAATGCTTCCGTCGATGTACTGGATAACGCCCTTGGCCATGAATGTCCATCCGCTTTCGATGTTCTGGAAAACGCCTGATGCGTTGCTGCACCCGCCGGCCGCATTCCAGAACATGGGGCCGTTGTCGGCTGGTGCGATGCACCGGAAGCGGCCGCCGCCACGGTTGGTATAAACTGCGCCAACGACTGGCTGAATGCGCCGCCCCTGGTCAATAGCCCAGATGCGTTCGTTTGTGCCATCGGGGTAGAAAATGACCTCCCGATCCGCGCCGGTGTCCAGGTGGGCGATTACTGAAACGGGTATTCCTGTCTGCTGGGCGCGGGTCTTGGCCGCGCTCACAGCCTGCTCCCGAATCGGGCTGTTGCCGACAACCAGGTCGGCCTGCTTGATGGTGAAGCCGATGATGTGCATAATGTCCTCCTTTTCCCTCGCAACCTCTGGTGAGGATGGTTTGATTCAGCAGTCAGCGATGATGTAGTCGTTCTTCATGCAGCCGATAGTGGCTCTGGCCCTGCTGGCCGCTTCTTCCGCCTGTTCTCGCGCCTGGAGTTCCATCTTGTTTTTGCCAATCGGAACCGCACTTAACAGATGGTCGATTTCTTTCAGCAGGTCTTCCAGGTCGGACAGATAAGCCTCTTTGTTTGTCATGGTATTTCCTTTCTGCCCTCGTGACCTCCGGGGCGGGCGATAACTTAGCAGCAGTAGAAGCGGAGCTCGCCGTTGACCAGCTCATACATGAAGCAGGCGCAGTCGAAGCGGACATAGTTCCAGTCGGTCGCGTCGTACACAGGCGCGCGGTCGAAGGTGCCTGCCTTGCGAAGGCGGCGGTGCTTGTTGACCTCGTAGGTGTTGACCTCATGCAGAATGCGGATCTTCTCGGGATCGAAGCCGCATTCATCAGCGATAAACGCCTTGGCCTCCTCGTCGGTCATAACCTTGCCGTATTTGGCAAGCTCCTCGTAACGCTTCTGCTCCATGTTCGTGCCAGCGCCATCGCTGGGCTTCCATTCAAGCTCACGGTCCAGCTCGGCGGTCAGCTCGTCGATCCGCTTTTCACGGTCGGCCATATCCTTCTTGTACTGCCGCTCGCTCTCCAGCAGCAGGCTGTTCAGTCGGTCGATCTCGGCGGCTCTGGCCTTGCAGAGCTTCCGCGCCCCGCCGTCCTTGACGAAAGCCTTACAAAAGGCGTCCTTGTCACCGTCGAAGTCGTAATAGGCTTCTTCAATCTTGGCGTACTCTTTGGCGGTCGGCTCGAAGCCGGTGCGGTCGATAAACTCGGACATCATCATTTTGCGTTCCTCCTTGATTTTTCTGCCTTACTCGGTTATAATCAAGGCGGCGGGAGTAAGGCTTCCCGCTCGCCTTTCGGGGTGTTTGAGTAGCGGCGCTTTAGCGGGGGTCGCTACTCTTTTTATGCCTTGACCTTGCTATCTCGCACGATCTTTGCGGCGGTAGCCGGGTCGTCGGCGGTTGCTTCAATCAGCTTTGCGATGTTCTCTAAGAACTGATTGAGCTCGGCGGTTGTCATCTCGTTCAAGTCCTCACTTCCTTTCGTAAGAGGCTTTCGACCTCTGCCTTACGAGTATATAGTACACTATTTTGATTTACTTGTCAATGGTTTTGATAAACTTTTTTGATTTATTTTCAAACTTTTTCAGTTGACAAGTCCACTCTTTTGATGTACTATGTGAAGTACAGAAAGGAGAGTGCATATTGTGTCGGTATCGGACAAGGTAAAGGGGCTGCTGGCTCTCTGCGGCAAGAAGCAGGTTGACATGGCTGCAAGCTTCGGAATGAGTAAGCAAACGATGGGAAACAAGATGAATCGCGGGAGTTGGTCTGCCAACGATCTCGCAAAGGCTGCGGAATTCTGCGGCTGCAAACTGGCGTTTATTATGCCAGACGGTCAGCAGATCATCATTGATGTTGAGGAAAAAGAAAAGGCCCCGGGCGAATGAACGCCCGAGGCCTCGGAGCAGGCTTAACGCTTGCTATGTATATCCGCACCGGTGCGCGTCTTGACTCTGGTCTCCTTGTTTTCCTCTCGGATCATCAGGTCTGACAGCTCGCACCCCAGCGCCTCACAAATAAGATCCAGATGCTCCAGGTTTACCCTTTCTGCGATCTCATGGTACAGGTCATTGATCGTCGAAGGTCGAATGCCTGTTGCCCTTGCAAGGTCAGCTTGTGACCACCTCCGCTCGCCAAGCCGGGTGGACAGTAAAATCCTAATCATAGCCATGCTCCTTTACGGTAGATTCTAACAACGATTTTAGAATCTCGCTGGATTTTGGTAGATTATAACGAAATCCGTTATGGCTATGAAAAAACACAAAGAGGCTACCGCGCAGGAACAATCCTGTGCAGTAGCCTCTTTTTTATTCTTCCGCGTCGAGCGGACAGACCAAAACGAAGACTCCGCCGACCATATAGATTGCAGAGATAGGAGCAGAGCCAGGCGACCTCTCGGTTCGTCTGGCTCTGCTTTGGTGGGGGAAGGTGGATTCGAACCACCGAAGTCAGTGACAACAGATTTACAGTCTGCCCCATTTGGCCGCTCTGGAATTCCCCCATATGAAATTGTGGAGCTGGTGGACGGATTCGAACCCCCGACCTGCTGATTACAAATCAGCTGCTCTACCAGCTGAGCTACACCAGCAGTTCCCAACAGCAAGGATTATCTTAGCAGAACATAACCAATTTGTCAACAACTTTTTTTATTTTCGTATTTCTTTTTAGGAGGGATCTGTTTGAGCACAAAAAAGCGCTCCGTTTCCGCCGTGGTACGCTGTTCCATTTGTGGGCGGGAAATCGCGTCAGGAGAGGAATACTGGGTCTGCAACGGCACCTTGGCCTGCACTGACTGTCTACCTGACCTGGCCCGGCAGGAGCTCCTGCCCTGCCGGGTGCTCCGGGGAAAGGAGGACAGACTATGACGCTGTTGGAAATGTCTGTTGTTTACGCGGAACACGCCGCCGTGATCCGAAGTCGGATCGTGGAGCTTCGCGGTCTGACCCGGCAGGAAACGGACCCGGAAGCCGTCCAGGCCCTCAAACGCCGGGTGGCGGCGCTGCTGCCCTTATGGCAGGAGGCCCGGGATCTGGCCAGACTCACCGCTCATTATTATGACTATGATAAGGAGGCTCACCGATGAATCAGATCAGTCTGGACGCCAAGGGCGGTCAATTTCTGGCAGATCTGGCCAACTGGCAGCGGGAAAGCGCCCCGGATAACTCTGCGGACCTGGAGCGGCTGCGCCGGAATCTGCGCTTTGCCCGCCAGCAGGTGCTCACGAAGCGGCAGCAGCAGATGCTGGAGCTTTACTACGATCAGGGACTCACCATGGGGCAGATCGCCGCCAAGCTCCATCTGAACCGCTCCACCGTCTGCCGCACACTTCAGCGGGCCAGAGAACGGCTTTATGCGTGTCTGCGTTATACCTTATAAGGACAGTTCAGTTAATCTTATAGGCGGTCCGTCTTGCGGTCTGGGAGAAAAGCCCGTATAATAGGGTCAGAATCGTTGATTTTACATCATACGCGCCCGCGCTTATAAAATCTGGTTGAAAAGGAGACCGCGATGGATATGAAACCGATCATTGTCATGGCCGGAACGCCGGTGGATACCCAAATGGGCATGGACTGCCTTAATACTCAAGGACTGTCCGGTGTCTTTTGTCCAATATCAGAGGATCCCAACCAGCAGACGGCTTTTCAGATCTCTTCCACGGAGGAAAAGATCGACACCGTAGTCTCCCTTCTGTGCGCGGCGCAGCGGGAGCATGGCTGCGAAAAAGCCTTCATTTACTGCAATTCTCTTTCCGGCGCGCTGGATTTCCAGTTCGTTGCCCGGGAAACCGGCTTGAAGATCGTCACGCCGCTGGACGTTTACCGGCTGCTGGCGCCCAAATATCACTCTCTGGCCGTGATCGCCGCCAACGCTCAGGGCACCGCCGGAATCGAGCGGACCCTGCTCAGTGCCAACCCGGACCTGACCCTGCGCTCTACCGGACTTCTGCCTGTGGTGTTGGGGATCGAGGCCGGAGAGGACCCCGACACGCTGGTGAAACAGAACCGTCTGCCGGAGCTTGTGAACTGGTATCAGGCGTTGGGTGCAGAAGCGCTGGTGCTTGGCTGCACCCACTTCCCCTATTTCAAAGAGGCTCTCCTCCGACAGATCACCCTGCCGGTCATTGACCCCGCAGAGGAAATGCTCCGCCTGCTGAATATCTGAATGAAGAAAACACCCCGTCAGCGTGTCAAAAAAGTCTTTTCGCCTCGCTGAGCAAGTTTTCAGAACTTTATAAAAGTTCTGAAAACTAAGGATTTCAATAGCGCAGGGAAATAGGCGAAGCGCCGCCGGTGGCGGATCAAGCGAGCTTGTTTCGAGGAAGGCTCCCAAACAGCGGATACGCAGTATCCGCTGTTTGGTCTGAGCCGACGGTGTATCCCTTCTTGGGTTTCCCGCGCACACCCTTCACCCGCAAGGGGTATGCAGCATCCGTAAAGCGGCGGAGCCGCTAACGGCTGCCCCACCTTACCGTCGCGGAGAATTTACCACTTTATCGACAGTCTCACCCCGTCAGCCGCATTGCGGCTGACGGGGTTCACTTTACTTTCAGCAGGGGTTGCTGAACAGTTCCCGGCAGTGCTCCGCCAGCAGCGCCGCCGTCCGTTCAATCCCCAACCGTGCGCTGTTGATGCAGATGTCGTAATTCTCCGGCAGGCCCCAGGGGCGGCCGGTATAATGCGTATAATACTTCTCCCGCTGGGCGTCGGTCTTTTCCACCAGTGCCCGGGCGGCCTTCTCATCCAGATTTTCCAGTTCCATCCGGTGATGGACCCGCCACTCAAAGGGAGCGCAGATAAACAGGCTCAGGCAATCCACATTCTGCCCCGTCAGCACAAGATCCGCGCAGCGGCCCACGATGATGCAGTCCTCCTTCTCAGCCAGTTCCCGGATGATCTCGCTCTGCATCTGAAAGAGCACATCCTCCGCCGACTGCCCCTGCTTGACCTTGGGGCCGCCCTGATAGAAGGCCTTGAACAGCCAGGGGTTGCCGGCCTTTTCATCCTTATCGGCGAACAGTTCCTCCCCTACCTCGGCCCGCTCCGCCGCCAGCTTCAGCAGTTCCCGGTCATAGTAGGCAAACCCCAGAGACTCACTGAGCTTCCGTCCGATCTCGCGGCCGCCGCTGCCAAACTGTCGGCCCAATGCGATCACATGCTTTCTCATAGGAACACACCCTCCTCGTTTTCTATGCGTATACAGCGGCAGGAGCCTTCAGCCGAAGGGCCACGCCGCGAATATAGTCCTGAAACATCATATCGATCCGCCGGGTCAGCTCCTCCGGCGTCTGGGTCAGCTCACCCCGGAGCCAGCTCTCCACCGCCCCTGCCATCATAATGGTCACCAGGCAGATCACCACTTCTACCTCCAGCGAATGGGCTGGCAGGCCGTTTTCTTCCGCCGTCTGCCGGACGGCCCGGTCCACGATGCTGCTGACATCCGCCTCCAGCAGCCGCTTCAAAGATTCCTTGCCCAGAGAGTCCAGTGCGCAGAGGCAGACCGCCCGATTTTGGTTTATATATTGGAACAGATGCAGAAAGCCGTCCTGCCAGAGGGACACACCTTTTTGCTGCTGTAATAGCTCCAGCGCTTCCTTTTCAAAGGTCCAGCGCAGCAGATCGTAAATATCCGTGAAGTAATAGTAGAAATGCTGCCGCCGCATCCCGCAGGTATCCATGATCTCCGCCACGGTGATCCGCTCCAGCGGCTTTTGGATCATGAGCTGCTTCAGCGCACCGCTGATGGCCTGACAAGTGGTCTCGGAGGTTTTATACCTTTTTCCCATCTTACAGCCCCATTCCGTTAAGTTCTGTTAAGAGTATAGCACAGGTCAAGGGGGCTGTCATTGTTCATTTGCAGGCGGTTTGCATAGATTTTAAGAGTTTTTTCAGGACCTGTCCAGTCAAAAACTGGAAAATCGCAGAATTTTGACAAATGACCGAATTTGACTGTTGCAATTCCAAATGTCCGCGGATATGATACAAGTGATTTCATGTGAATGTGCTGTTGAAACGCGCCATAGAAAGGGGTCTCTCATGAGCGACCAGCCGAAAAAAAACAATTTTTTTGAAAAATTAGCCACGTTTATCGTGGATAAACGAAACCTGATCTTTTTTCTGTACGCCATTGCCATCATCGCCAGCCTGATCACCCAGAGCTGGGTAAAGGTCTGCGACGATCTGACCCAATATCTGCCGGAGACCACGGAGACCCGCCGGGGCCTGACGCTGATGGAGGATGAGATGAAGACCTATGGCACCGCCCGGATCATCGTGTCTCATGTGACGTATGAGATCGCACGGGATCTGGCGGATCAGATCGAAGATCTGAACAACATCTCCTCCGTGGACTTCTGGGACGCAGACAAGTCGGCAGATGATACCACCCTGCCCTCCGCTGCCAACAAGACCTATGAGGATTACATGCAGGGTGCCGACGCCCTCATCACCGTCACCTTCCGGGGCGAAAACGACGACCAGTCCGCCAAGGACGGTCTGGCCGCCGTGAAGGAGCTGCTGGCCCCCTATGACACTTACATCTCTACCGATGTGGGCTACTCCAAATCCGAAACATTGAATGAGGAAATGGGCATTATCTTAGTGGTGGCCGCACTGGTCATCGTGCTGGTGCTGCTGCTGACCTCCCGTTCCTACGCCGAGGTGCCGGTGCTGTTGCTGACCTTTGTGGCGGCGGCGCTGCTGAACAAGGGCACCAACTTCATCTTCGGCGAAATCTCCTTCGTGTCCGACTCTGTGACAGTAGTGCTCCAGCTTGCGTTGGCCATCGACTACTCCATCATCCTGCTTCACCGCTTTCTGGAAGAGCGGGAACACGCCCCGGATGACCGGACGGCCTGCATCATCGCTGTCAGCGCCGCCATTCCCTCTATCTCCGCCAGCAGCCTGACCACCATTTCCGGTCTGGCCGCCATGATGTTCATGCAGTTCCGCATCGGCTTTGACCTGGGTCTGGTGCTCATCAAGGCCATCCTGCTGAGTATGCTGGCCGTGTTCACCCTGATGCCCGGACTGCTGATGCTCTTCTCCAAGGCGATGGAGCGGACCCGCCACAAGAACTTCATCCCCCAGATCGACCGCTGGGGCAAGCTGGTCTATGCCCTGCGTCATGTGGGCGTGCCCGTATTCATCGTGTGCGTGGTGGGAGGCTTCTTCCTCTCCAACCAGTGCCCCTATGTGTATGGCGACAACGCCGTCATGACCGTTCGCCGCAATGAGCATCAGGCAGCGACGGACCGGGTGGAAAAGGAATTCGGCACCCAGAATATCATGGCACTGGTGGTCCCCAAGGGGGACACCGCCAGTGAAAAGGCAGTTTTGAAGGAGCTGAGCGGACTGGATGAGGTGGATTATGCCATGGGTCTTTCCAATGTGGAGGCCAAGCCCGGCTACTTCCTCACCGACAAGCTGACGCCCCGGCAGTTCTCGGAGATGATGGGTCTTTCCTACGAGGAAGCCTGCATCCTCTACGCCGCCTATACAGCGGATCAGGAGGATAACTACGGCCCCATCGTGGGCGGCATCGACAGCTATACCGTATCCGCCATGGATATGATCCTCTTTATCTATCAGGAGAAGGAAAAGGGCTATGTGACGCTGGATGACGAGGATGAGCGGGAGATCAATGACGCCTATACGCAGATCACCGACGCCCAGACCCAGATGCTGGGCCCCAACTACACCCGCATGGTCATGAACCTGAATCTGCCGGAGGAGGGGACCGACACCTTCGCCTTCCTGAAAACCGTTCACAGCATCGTGGAGAAATACTACGATGCCGACGATGTGTACTTAGTAGGCAACTCCACCAGCGACTATGACCAGTCCGTTTCCTTCGCCAGAGACAATGTGATGATCAGCGTCCTGTCCGTGGTATTCGTGGTTCTGGTGCTGGTGTTCACCTTTATGTCCGTGGGCCTGCCCATTCTGCTGATCTTGGTCATTCAGGGCAGTATCTGGATCAACTTCACCTTCCCCACGGTGCTGCACACCAACATCTTCTTTATGAGCTATCTGATCGTTACCTCCATCCAGATGGGCGCGAATATCGACTACGCCATCGTCATTTCCACCTGGTATTCCGACCTCAAGACCCGGATGACCCCCAGAGAAGCCCTGATCAAGGCGCTGGATCTCTCCTTCCCCACGGTACTGACCTCCGGCTCCATCCTGTCCGCTGCGGGCTTCCTCATCGGGCAGATCACCACGGAGCCGTCCATCGTAGGCATTGGCCAGTGCCTTAGCCGGGGCACGCTGATCTCCATGTTCCTGGTCATGTTCGTCCTGCCTCAGATCCTGGTGCTGGGCGACCGTATCGTGGAAAAGACCAGCTTCCAGGTAAAGCTCCCCGCAACGCCCATCGCCTCTCAGCGTCTCTCCGGCACCACCTTTGTCAATGGCCGTGTCCGGGGCCGGATCTCCGGCTTTGTGGACGCGGAGATCCACGGCGTAGTCAAGGGCGATATTTCCGCCATCATGTCCTCCGGCAGCTATGATCTGCCGGAAGGCAGCGGACAACCGCCCGAAGCAGGGGCGTCACCGGAGAATACACCGAACACGCCGCCTGCGGATTCTGTCACCGGAAAGGAGGGGGACGCCCAATGAAACGCATTCAAAAATGGTCCGCCCTTCTCATGGCTGTGACCCTGCTGTTTACCCTGGCCGCTCCCGCCGCGCTGGCGACCGAGAGCACCGTTACCATCAAAACCGCCGAGGATTTGGCCGAATTGTCCCGGAACTGCACGCTGGATACCTGGTCTCAGGGAAAGGCTGTGATCCTGGAGAACGATCTTGACCTCCACGGTATTGACTTCACTCCGATTCCCACCTTCAGCGGCACATTCCAAGGCAACGGACACACCATCTCCGGCCTGACCCTTACCGGCAGCGGCAACGTCCGGGGTCTGTTCCGTTACATTCAAAACGGCGCCACCGTTCAGGATCTGACGGTGACGGGCACCATCCACCCCAATGGGCATCAGGATGAACTGGGCCTGCTGGCCGGCAGCAACGCCGGGCGGATCTTGAACTGCATCGCCTCCGGCACCGTCATGGGTGATAACCGCATCGGCGGTCTGGTAGGTATCAATGAAACCGGCGGCGAGCTGGTGGGCTGTGCCTTCTCCGGCAGCGTTACCGGCAAGCATTCCACCGCCGGCGTGGTGGGCGAAAACCGCGGGACCCTGACCCGCTGTTCCAACAGCGGCAGCATCAACACCCACGATCTGGAAGACGATCCCAAGACCGACTATACAAATCTGGCCCAGCTGAACTCCATGGAAAATGTCCCGGCTTATACGGACGTCGGCGGTGTGGCAGGCTATTCCAAGGGCACCATCCAGAGCTGCTCCAACAGCGGCTCCGTGGGCTATGACCAGATCGGCTACAACATCGGCGGCATCGCCGGACGCAGCGCCGGCTGGCTGGATGGCTGCGTCAACACCGGCTCCGTCAACGGACGGAAGGACGTGGGCGGCATCGTGGGCCAGCTGGAGCCGGAGGTCTTACAGACCTTCAGCGAGGATTTCCTCGACAAGCTGCTGGCCCAGCTGGATACGCTTCAGGATATCATGGATCGTACCGCCAACCACGCTGACAGCATTTCCGACTCCGTCCACGCCCAGATGAGCGATCTCACCGGCAAGGTCCGGGACACCAAGGACATCGCCAAGGAACTGACCGATGCCATGACGGACTGGGCCAACGGCAACATCGACGAAATCAATGAACTTTCCGCTCGGATCTCTCAGGCGCTGGACGATCTGGCAGACATTCTGGATGACACAGGCAGTGCACTGGACGCATTGGACGCTCTGCTGGATACGCTGGAAAAAGTTCGGAAGGATCTGACCGGCGGCAATGACGCGGCAGAGGATTTTCAGAAAGCCCTTACCAATCTGCGGGATGCCCGGGACGCTGCCCGGGAGACCCATAAGGCAGTCACATCAGCAGCAAAAGATGTTCTGGATGCCATCATCAGCGGTAAGGATCCTCAGGAAGCTCTGGATCATCTGAAGGACGTACTGGGGAATTACAGCACCGCCCTCCGGTTGGTCGGCACCGCTCTGGAGCAGATGCGGCAGGCGCTGAATGCTCTGCCCGCAGATATTTCCCGGCTGAAAAAAGCGCTGGAGGATCTGGGGGATGTGGAGAACGCTGCCCACAAGGCCCTGAACCGACTGGATCAGGTGGTCCGCGGTCTGGAAGAACTGACACGGAAGCAGGCTGACAAGCCTGAAATCAAAATAGATCCCATCGGATCTGATCTTACGGAAAAAGGCAGCCAGCTTCAAAACGCCATGGATGCCCTTCTGGACAGCGGTGAAGCTCTGAACCAACTGCTCAGTGACTCTGCCGACACCCTCATCGCCGACCTCAAGGCCATCAACAGCCAGTTCCGCTCCATTACGAATCTGATCCGCAGCGAAAAAAGCGACTGGAATCAGGACCAAAGCAAGATCAAGGAGGATCAGATCCGGGATCATTTTCAGGACCTGTCCGATTCCTGCGACTCCGTCAAGCAGCATGACGGTCGGATCTCCGCCTCCGAAAACAAAGGCGAGATTACCGGCAGCACAAATTTAGGCGGCATTGTGGGTTCCGTAGGAATCGAAATTGACTTCGACCCCGATGGTGATGTGACCAAGGTGGGAGACTACTCCCTGAATTTCCACTATCAGACCCGTGCCCTTCTGACCGGCTGCACCAACAGCGGTGCTGTCACCGGGCGGAATGACTATGCCGGCGGCATCACCGGACAGGCGTACATCGGTCAGATCACCGGCTGCCAGAGCTACGGCGCCGTCTCCACCGACGGCAGCTATGTCGGCGGCATTGCGGGCCGGTCCGACAGCAGCATCCGCCTGAGCTGGGTTAAATGTTCTCTCTCCGGCGAGGATTATGTGGGCGGCATCGCCGGTTATGGCAAAACGCTCTCCGACTGCCGCAGTCTCGTCACCGTGGACGGCGGCGCTTACACCGGTGCTATTGCGGGAGACGTGGACGAGGACGGCTCCGTGACCAGCTGCCTGTTCACCCACGAAACGCTGGGTGCCATTGACGGTATCAGCTACGCCAGGAAGGCAGAGCCCGCCGCCTTCGACGCTCTCTGCGCAGGAGACACTGTTCCCAAGACCTTCTCCCAGATGGAACTGACCTTCCGGGCGGACGGCAAGGAGGTAGCGGTAGTCCCCTTCCAGTACGGACGGGGGATCGACAGCCTGCCGGAGATCCCGGCGAAAAAGGGTTTCTCCGCTGTCTGGCCTGATCTGGACTATACCCATCTCACCGCCAGTCAGACACTGGATGCCGTCTACACACCTTACACCTCCTCCCTGACGGATGACACCCAGACCCTTCCCCAGATCCTGGTGGATGGCAGCTTCAGCAGCCGGGCCACCGTCAGCCACACTTCGGAACCTGTCTCCTGGACAGATGCGAAGGGCTCTGCCCGCACCGGCACCGCCGTTACCGTCACGGTGGACGATCCGGATATGACCGCTATCTCCTACACGGTCCACTACCGGCTCCCGGAGGACGGCAAGCGCTATGACCTCTGGGTCAAGACGGAAAGCGGCTGGGAAAAGCAGGACAGCACCGTGGACGGCAGCTATCTGCTGTTCACCTCCGACCGGGAAACCGTCACCTTCTGTGTGCAGGAGCGGACCGCCAGTCCTCTGCTGTGGGTCTTGCTGGCAGTTCTGATCCTTTTGGCTCTAATGCTGGTGGTGATCCGGATCCGCAAAAAGCGGGGCCGCCAAACCATACGGAGCCGCCTGCGGAAGGCCCGTCAGAAAAAATCGTAAATATCATAAGCAAGAAAAAACCGGACTGTGCGGCGCGCAGTCCGGTTTTTCTCGTCTCCCTCTCATAGATCCCGCCAAATGGGGCATACTGTTCGCATGACTTTCAGCTGGGAGGCATGGTATGAACAGCAAACGGATCGGCAGGCGAACAGTTGCGCTCCAGACACCGCCCTCAGTCCTCTCCTTTGCCAACATCGGCGGACGGATGGAGGGCCAGGGACCTTTGGCCAAATATTTCGACGAGCTGTGCGACGATTCCTTTTTCGGCGAAAAAACGTGGGAAAAGGCGGAGGCCACCATGCAGCGTCGGGTTTTACGGCGGGCGTTGGAGCAGGCGGGGCTGAAACCGGGGGATGTGGACTATGTACTGGCGGGGGACCTGTTGAACCAGTGTATCGGCTCCTCCTTCGGTCTGCGGGAACTGGGCATCCCCTTTTTCGGCCTGTACGGAGCCTGCTCCACCATGGGCGAGGCACTGGCGTTGGCGTCGCTGCTCATTGACGGCGGCTTTGCGGAAACCGTCGCCGCCCAAGCCAGTTCCCACTTCTGCACCGCCGAGCGGCAGTACCGGATGCCGGTCCCCTATGGCAGCCAGCGCTCCCCTACCGCCCAGTGGACCGCCACCGCCGCCGGCTGCACCCTTCTCTCCGCCCAAGGGCCGGGGCCTTATATCACTCACGTCACCTGCGGGAAAATTGTGGATCAGGGTATCACCGATCCCAACAACATGGGGGCTGCCATGGCCCCCGCCGCCTATGACACCCTCCGGGCCTACTTTGCCGACACGCACACCGGCCCGGCGGATTACGATGCCATTTTCACCGGGGACTTAGGAGAGCTGGGTCACGAGATCGTAATGGACCTGTTTCGGCAAGACGGCGTGGACATGACCCGAAACTATGAGGACTGCGGCATGCTCCTCTATGACCGGGACCGGCAGGATATGCACGCTGGCGGTTCCGGCTGCGGCTGCTCCGCGGCGGTATTCAACGGCTATCTTCTCACCGGCCTGAAGCAGGGCCGCTGGCGGCGCATCCTGTTCGCCCCCACCGGGGCGCTGCTATCTCCCACCTCCAGTTTTCAGGGGGAGTCTATTCCCAGCATCTGCCATCTGGTGTGCGTCAGCACGGAAAGGTAGGGCGTATGGCATATCTTAACGCATTTCTCTGCGGCGGACTTCTCTGCGCCGTGGGGCAAATTCTGATCGACCGCACCCGGCTGACCCCCGCCCGTATTCTGACGGGCTATGTGGTCGCCGGCGTGTTCCTCAGTGCCGTGGGTCTGTATCAGCCATTGGCAGATTGGGGCGGAGCCGGGGCCACGGTGCCCCTGACGGGCTTTGGCCACGCGCTGGCCAAGGGCGTTGAAAAGGCGGTGGCGGAGCAGGGCTGGCTGGGTGTCCTCACTGGTGGTCTGTCTGCCACAGCAGGCGGCATCACCACAGCGGTAGTCTCCGCCGTGGTGATGGCCCTGATCTTCAAGCCGGGAGACAAGCGATAAGAAAACCGGGAGTGGCATAGCCACTCCCGGTTTTTCCCGCATTGTCCGCAAATTGTCACCGAATTGTTCTTCTTTTTCTGTCAAAAAGCTGATATAATAAGACTTACATCTACGATTCGACAGAAAGGATCTGGTTTCTATGCAGCGTATCACCACGCTTTTCTTAGCTCTTTTACTGACCCTCTCCCTCACCGCCTGCGGCAGCACGGCCCAGCCGAACCCTCCCGCCCAGACCGGCAATGACGCTTCTCAGACGGAGACCCCCGACACCGCCCCGGAGCCTGCCGAGGAGCCGGAGGAACCCCAGCAGGAGCCATACGTCATCTCCTCCCCCACCGTTGACCGGGGCACCGTGGACGGCGTGACCTATGTACCGTGGGACGGCGTGGTGGAGCATCTGTTTTTCCACCCCATCGTGGCCTACCCGGAGCTGGCCTTTGACGGCGACAGTCAGGCCGACGGCATCGATGACTGGATGGTCACAGTGGACGAATATGACAAAATTCTCCAAAGCGTATATGACCGGGGCTATGTGCTGGTGGACATCAATGACGTATGGAGCGAAAGCACCGACGCCAACGGCCAGCCGGTAATGATCCGGAACACCCTCTACATCCCGGAGGGCAAAAAGCCCCTGATCTTCTCCTATGATGACGTAAACTACTATGACTATATGCTCAAGGACGGCTTTACCTACAAGCTGATCCTGGGAGAGGACGGCCTGCTCTGGAGCTATGGGCTAGACCCTCAGGGCAACGAGGTCATCTCTCAGGATCTGGACGCCGTGACTATTCTGGACAAGTTTGTCCGGGAGCACCCCGACTTTTCCCCCTTCGGTGCCAAGGGCAGCCTCAGCCTCACCGGCTATCAGGGGATCTTAGGCTACCGCACCAACACGGACACCAAGGTCTGGAATGATGAATTGGAGGCCAACCGTCTGAAGGAATGTGAGGCTGTAAAGCCCATCATCGCGGAACTGAAGCGCACCGGCTGGACCTTCGGCAGTCACACCTGGGGCCACATCAATCTCTCGTCCTCCTCTTTGGAGCGGGTGAAGGCGGACACCAAGCGCTGGATGGATGAGGTGGGCAGTCTGGTAGGCCCCACCCCCATTCTCTACTACCCCCACGGTGCCCGGCCCGACGGGGATGATGTCCAGAGCACCGGCCCCATTTTCAAGTATTTGCAGGAGCAGGGCTTCCGGGTGTTCGCCTCCGTGGGCATCAGCTCCTATTCCAAAATTAAAACCGACATCTGCGCGGTGATCTGTGACCGGCTCCACCCGGATGGCACCACCCTCCGGGGCAGCGACAAGGTCATCGGCTGGTACAGCCAGTTCTACGATGCCAGAGACATCATTGACCTGGACGTGCGCCCCAACCGGGGCGTGAAGTGGACGCCGAAATCCGCGTCCTGACCGCGAAAAGGAGGCTTTATCCATGAGTCTTGACGAATTGAAGGCCGCCGCGGTGGCCATGCTGGACCGGGCCTACTGCCCTTATTCCCGCTTCCCGGTGGGGGCGGCGCTGGAATGCTCCGACGGGACGGTATTCACCGGCTGCAACATTGAAAACGCCGTTTACCCCGTAGGCACCTGCGCCGAGCGCACCGCCATGGGGAAGGCCATCAGCGAAGGCCACCGGGACTTCGTCCGCATCGTCATCGCCGGACGCAGCGAGGACTATTGCTACCCCTGCGGCATGTGCCGCCAGTTTATGAAGGAGTTCGCCCCGGAGATGCAGGTCATCTGCCTCAACGGCAAGGGAGAAGCCAAAGAGCTGACCCTCCGGGAGTTGCTGCCCTACGGCTTTGACAGTACTTTCCTTCCGGGTGAGCAGTAATTCTTCGTAAAAACAATTTTAAACGAGGACAATAAAAGCAGGGCGCTGTGCGATGCACAGCGCCCTGTTTTTTCTGAATTTTTCAAACCGTGAGCTGATCAGCCCTGATTGCCGAAGTAGTAGTTGAAGATATCCCACGGATTACTGTAATAGCCATTGCCGCCGTTATAGGAGCCGTTGTTGGAATTGCTGTTATTGTTCTGGCTCTGCTGGGACTGGCTGTTGTTGTCCGTGGCCTGATCGGCAGGCACAGCGCCCCAGGTCACGGAGACCTCCTGCTGCTGGCCGCCCCGGTAGATGGTGAAGGTGGATTCGTCACCGGCGGAATACTTCTTCTTCAGGGCCACCAGCTCCTGATAGGAGTCCACATCCGTACCGTCGATCTTCATAATGACGTCGCCCATCTTCAACCCGGCCTTGTCAGCGGCGCTGCCCTCCTCCACGGAGTAGATGAACACGCCCTTGGTCACATCGTAGCGGTACTGAGCGGCCATCTGCTCATTCATGGTGCCAGGGGTGATGCCAAGATATGCCTTGTTGCTGACATAGCCGTTGGTCATGATATCCTGGATCATCGCCGCCACATCGTTGATGGGGATGGCAAAGCCCAGACCCTCCACGCTCTGGCTGGCGTAGCTGGAATACTTGGCGGACACGATACCCACCACCTCGCCGTACTCGTTGAACAGCGGGCCGCCGGAGTTGCCGGGGTTGATGGCGGCGGTGACCTGGATCATGTTGAAGGGGGTGCCGTCCACGTCAATGGCCCGGTTCACGGAGGAAGCGATACCCTCGCTCATGGAGAAAGTCAGCTCACCCAGCGGGTTGCCGATGGCCAGCACGTGATCGCCCACGTTCAGGCTGTCGCTGTTGCCGAGAGTCACGTTGGGCAGATCGGTGGCCTCGATCTTGATGACGGCAATATCGTAGTCCTCGTCGCCGCCGATATACTGGGCGTCATAGCTGTCGCCATTATACAGCGTGACCTTCACGGTGTCCGCGTCGCCTACCACATGGTAGTTGGTCACGATGTAGCCGTCCGGCGTCAGGATGAAGCCAGAGCCGGCCCCGGCAGTCTGTGTGGTCTGGCCGAAGAAATTAGGGTCAGAGGTGGCTGTGATGTTGATGGACACCACGCTGTTGACATTGGCTGCGTACAGCTCCGCATCGGTCATGGGATTCTTGCCGTCCACGGTTTTCAGCTGGATCTCTGTGGGCTTGCGGTTGGAGACGTTCACCTCCGTGGTCTCGCTGTTAGAGCTGTTGCTTACCAGATAAGCGGTGCCGCCGCCTACCAGACCGCCCAGCAGAGCGCACACCAGCGCCAAAGAGGTGATCTTCAGACCCAGACGGTTCTTGCCGTTCTTGTGGGGCGTCTGCCCGCCCTGAGGCTGGGACTGATACACCGGCTGGGAGTTCTGAGTCTGCTGCTCCTGCTGCTGGCGGTAGCTGCCCAACTGCTCGTCCACGGTGGGCTGCTTGGCGTCATAGCGCTGGCCCGGCTCCGTGCCGTCCTTGCGATAGGTGTAGTGATACAGATTCTGTTCATCGTTATACATAAGTCAAACCTCCTTGAAAAGCGGGCGCTGATCTGCGTTCCGCCGGGAACTTCCTTAACTTTGATTGTAGTATAGGACCGAAAACTTAAAACTGTCTGAAAAAAATTTTAAGCAAATGTGAACCTTATACATTTTTCTTTTTCCGTCCCTGTGGTACAATACAGCTATCAAAACAGGAGGTGCCGCCATGCTGCGCATCGAAAATCTGAAACTCTCTCCCGGCGGCGGTCCTTCCGCCCTGCGCAATGCCGTTCTTCACATTTTACGGATCCCCGAAAAGGACCTGTTGGCGCTGCACATTCTCCGCCGCAGCATCGACGCCCGGGAGGGCGTCCGCATGGTCTACACCGTGGAGGTCGAGGCGGCGGACGAAGCTGCCGTGCTCCGCCGCTGCCGGGACAAGCACGTTTCCAAGGCAGCCCCCCGGCCCGTCTATCAACTCCCGGAGCCTGTGACCCCGCCGGAAGTACCGCCGGTGGTGGTGGGCGCGGGGCCTGCGGGCCTGTTTGCCGCGCTGGTACTGGCACGGGCAGGCGCACGGCCCATTCTGTTGGAGCGGGGCCGCCGCGTGGAGGACCGCACTACCGATGTGGAGCGCTTCTGGTCCACCGGAGAGCTGGACCTCACCAGCAACGTTCAGTTCGGAGAGGGCGGCGCCGGGGCCTTTTCCGACGGCAAGCTGAACACCGGCACTAAGGACCTCCGGCACCGCTTTATTCTGGAGGAGCTGGTCCGCTGCGGTGCGCCAAAGGAAATCCTCTATGACGCAAAACCCCATGTTGGTACCGACTATCTCCACATCGCCCTGAAAAACCTGCGGCGGGAGCTGCTGGACTTGGGTGCGGACATCCGGTTTGAAAGTCAGCTGACAGATTTAGACATCCGGGACGGTGCTTTGCGCGGTATCACCGTCACCGGCCCGGAGGGGACCTACACGCTGCCCTGCCGCCAGTTGATTCTCTGCCCCGGTCACTCCGCCCGGGACACCTTTGAGCTGCTCTACCGCCGGGGCGTCCCCATGGAGGCCAAGCCCTTCGCCGTGGGCGTCCGCATCGAGCAGCGGCAGTCCGATTGCGACGCCGCCCAATACAAACAGTACGCCGGACATCTCGGTTTGCCTGCCTCCACCTATAAGCTGAGCTGCCATCTTCCCAACGGACGGGGCGTGTTCTCCTTCTGCGTCTGCCCCGGCGGACAGGTGGTGGCCGCCGCGTCGGAGGAACACCGGGTGGTGACCAACGGCATGAGCGAATTTGCCCGTGACAAAGAGAACATCAACGGCGCGCTGCTGGTGAACGTCACCCCGGAGGATTTCGGCGGGGACAACCCCTTGGCGGGTATCGCCTTCCAGCGGGCTTTGGAAGCCGCCGCTTATCAGGCGGGACAAGGGAATTACCTTGCCCCCGCCCAGCGGGTGGAGGACTTCCTTGTCAAGCGTCCCTCCACAGGGCCGGGCCGGGTCATTCCCAGTTACCGCCCCGGCGTTACATGGACGAACCTCTGGGACTGCCTGCCGGACTTCGTGGCGGCGTCCATCGCCGAGGCGCTGCCTATCCTGGGCCGGAAGCTGAAGGGCTATGACCAGAGCGACGCGGTGCTCACCGCCGTGGAGAGCCGCAGTTCTTCCCCGGTGCGTCTGCTGCGGAATAACGATCGCCAGTCCCCCATTCAGGGGCTTTACCCCTGCGGCGAGGGCGGCGGCTGGGCCGGGGGCATTCTCTCCGCCGCCGCGGACGGGATGCGCTGTGGAGAAGAGATCTGCAAGCTTCTGTAAAGTATAACTCTATAACAGGATCAGGAGGTCAGCCATGAACAATTTCACTTTTTACGCCCCGACCATGTTTGCCTTTGGCCAAGGGGAAGCCAGCCGCGTGGGTGCGCTGGTCCGTCAGTTCGGCGGCAGCAAGGTCCTTCTGGTGGCAGGCGGTGGTTCCGTAAAGAAAAATGGAGCCTATGACGCTGTTGCCGCCTCTCTGAAGGAGGCCGGACTTCCCTGGTGCGAGCTATGGGGTGTTCAGGCCAATCCCCGCAGCGGCAAGGTGTATGAAGGCATTGATCTTGCCCGGACAGAGGGGGTAGATTTCCTGCTGGCCATCGGCGGCGGCAGCGTCATCGACACCGCCAAGGCCATCGGCATGGGCGTCCCCTATGACGGCGATTTCTGGGATTTCTTCACCGGAAAAGCCAAAATTGAACACACCCTGCCGATCGGCACGGTGCTGACCATCTCCGCTGCTGGCAGCGAAGGCTCCGACAGCTGCGTCATCACGCAGGAAGACGGCAATCTGAAATGGGGCTGTCCCAAAACAGACCTCATCCGGCCCAAATTCTCCGTGCTGGACCCCATCTACACCTATTCCCTGCCGGATTATCAGCTGGCCTGCGGTGCGGTGGATATGCTGGCCCACCTGTGCGAGCGCTATTTCACCAACACGCCGGACGTAGCCCTCACCGACCGGCTGTGCGAGGCCGTGATGAAAACCATTGTGGACGCCGCCCCCAAGGCGCTGGCGGATCACAGTGACTACGCCTCCCATGCGGACCTCATGTGGGCGGGAATGCTGGCCCACAACAATTCCTGCGGCATCGGCCGGGATCAGGACTGGGCCAGCCACCAGATTGAGCACGAGCTGTCTGCCTTCTATGACTGCGCCCACGGCGCGGGGCTTGCGGTGGTGATGCCCGCCTGGATGGAATATGTCTGCGGCCATGATGTCATGCGTTTTGCCCGGTTCGCCGTCAACGTATTCGGTTGTGAAATGGATTTCGCCCATCCGGAGCGCACGGCGCAAGCTGGCATCCGCCGTCTGCGGGACTTCTTCCGCACTTTGGGTATGCCCGCCACGCTGGAGGAAGTAGGCGGCAGGGCGGAGGATATTTCTGCCATGGTGGCCCATCGGTGTGAGAAGCCCAACGGCTTCCCCTTCGGCGGCTTTGTCAAAATTCAGGAGGCGGATATGGAAGCGATCCTCCGCCGCTGTGCCAACTGACCGCACCGCCGCAAATTTCACTTGGAACAGCAAAACTCCCCCAAGGAACGATTCCTTGGGGGAGTTTTTCGACGGTTTATTACTTTGCGTATTCGACGCACTTCGTCTCGCGGATGAGATTGACCTTGATCTGGCCGGGATATTCCATCTCTTCCTCGATCTTCTTGGCCAGGTCGCGGGCCAGGATCACCATCTGATCCTCGTTGACCTGCTCGGGCTTCACCATGACACGGACCTCACGGCCGGCCTGAATGGCATATGCCTTCTCAACACCCTGGAAGGAGGTGGCGATGCTCTCAAGCTGCTCCAGCCGCTTGATGTAGTTCTCCAGATTCTCGCGCCGGGCGCCGGGACGGGCCGCGGAAATAGCGTCCGCCGCCTGCACCAGACAAGCCACGATGGTCCGGGGCTCCACATCGTTGTGGTGGGCCTCGATGGCGTGGATGATCTCTTCCTTCTCCTTGTACTTCCGGGCGAATTCCACGCCCAGCTGCACATGGGTGCCCTCCATCTCGTGATCGATGGACTTGCCCAGATCGTGAAGCAGACCGGCCCGCTTGGCAGTCTGCACATCGGTGCCCAGCTCGGCGGCCATCATGCCGGCAATGTGGGACACCTCGATGGAGTGCTGCAAAACGTTCTGGCCATAGCTGGTGCGGTAATGGAGACGGCCCAGCATCTTCACCAACTCGGGGTGGAGGTTGCGGATGCCGCACTCGAACATGGCGCGCTCGCCCTCGGCCTTGATGGTGGCCTCCACCTCACGGCGGGCCTTCTCCACCATTTCCTCGATATGGGTGGGATGGATACGGCCGTCAGCGATCAGCTTTTCCAGTGCCAGCCGGGCGATCTCCCGGCGGACCGGCTCGAAGCAGGAGACAGTGATGGCCTCCGGTGTATCGTCGATGATGAGATCCACACCGGTCAAAGTCTCGATGGTGCGGATGTTGCGGCCCTCGCGGCCGATGATGCGGCCTTTCATCTCGTCATTGGGCAGGGGAACCACACTGACGGTCAGCTCGGCCACGGAGTCCGCCGCGCAGCGCTGGATGGCCTGAGCCACCACTTCGCGGGCGCGGGTCTCGCATTCCTCTTTCATCCGGGACTCCACCTCTTTGATCTTGAGGGCAGTCTCGTGGGTCACTTCGCTCTCCACCTGCTGAATGAGGTATTCCTTGGCCTCGTCAGCGGTGAAGCCGGAGATCTTTTCCAGCATAGCCGTCTGGCTCTGCTTGATGGTGCGGATCTCCTCCTGTTCCTTCTCCATGGCCGCGTGCTTCTGGGCCAGAGATTCTTCCTTCTTCTCAATGGTCTCCAGCTTGCGGTCCAGGTTTTCTTCCTTCTGCTGCAAACGGTTTTCCTGCCGCTGCAGATCAGCTCTGCGGGACTTTTCTTCCTTCTCGTAATCAGTACGGCTTTTCAGGATCTCTTCCTTGGCTTCCAGCAGCGCTTCCTTCTTTTTGCTCTCGGCGTTGCGGATCGCTTCGTTGACGATGCGCCGGCCTTCTTCTTCGGCGCTGGAGATCTCTTTTTCAGATACTTTTTTGCGATAAAGGAAGCCACCCGCAAAGCCGCCGGCTAAGGCAACAACGCCTATGATCACGGTCAGCATAAACTGTGACTCCTTTCTTTGACTTTGGCGAAAAATGCCATAAAATTCACCGTCCGTCCCACCAGTCAGCGGGCCGGTACGGTTCAGAACACAAACAGGCGGACACCCCTTTTGCCGCCTATAATGATCCCTATATAGTTTAATCAGAAGGCGTAGTTATGTCAAGTCATTTGCTGCAAATTTTGACCGGATCAGCTTTCCCCCCGCAGCCGGTCCGCTTTTCTCCCTATACTTCGATATAGGCCGCAGCGGCGTATCCCACCTGATCTCCGTATTGCACCACATACCATCCATTCCACTCGCCGTAAACCGTCACCTCCGCGCCGTTTGGCAGATTGGCGATTACCGTACCGGCGGAGGACGGCGCGGCGCGGAGATTCAGTGTGCCGTAGCTCAGGCGGACCGTTCCCCGTTTCGGGTCCATAGGCTGGATGAAAGGCAGGCCGAAATACTCCGTCAGCGCCTTGACAAGCTGCCGGGCCACATCCTCCACATGGCTCTCCAGCCAGAGGGCGTCGGAATAGTTGTCATGGTAGCCGATCTCCACCAGCACCGCCGGGAACCGGGACCGGGACACCTCTCCCAGTGCGGTGGTAGGGCGGGTGGTGACCTTGTCGGGCAGCGGGTAGATCTCCTGCAGATTTTTGGCGATCAGCTCCGCTCCCCGCTGCCCACCGGCGCTGCCGGGATAGTAAAAGGCGATAATGCCCCGGGCGGAGGTCTGGGCGGAGCCGTTTCCGATGGCGTTGGAGTGCAGTGCCAGATAGAAGTCATAATAGCCGCTGTTGGCCTCCCGGATGGCGGCCCCCGCCGAGGTGTCCGGGTCATTGCGGCGGTAGCGGATGCCGTTGGACCGCAGATACGGCTCCATAGCGTCCACGATCCGGTTCATCCAGTATTCCTCGCTGCCGCTGCCGGTGACATAAGGATTCCAGTCCTGAGTGGACGGACTTAAAAACACAATGGGCATCAGAGTTCCCTCCCATACAGATGATGAATGTGCAGAGATTTTTGTTATGGTGAAATTCTGTCTGTTTCATGGTATGGCGTTTTCCCCGGAATTGTGCTATACTGGCCCGGAAATCAAGCCTAAAAGGAGCACAGCTTATGAAAATAGAGCGTGGCTATCCCACTTATACCGTCACCCCCAAGGCGGAAAACGCCATCGTCAAGGGGCATCCCTGGGTGTATGATGCAGAGATCCTGAACATAGAAGGTGAAACGGCCAACGGCGGACTGGTGGATGTCATCAGCAAGAAGGGCCGCTATCTGGGCACCGGTTTTTTGTCCCAGCAGTCCAAGATCCGTGTGCGGCTCATCTCCCGGAACGCCAATGACCGCTTTGACGAAGCCTTTTGGCGGCGGAAACTGCAATGGGCGTGGGACTACCGGAAGTCCGTCATGGACCCGGCGGATCTGGACGCCTGCCGGGTGATCTTTGGCGAGGCGGACGCCTTCCCCGGCCTGACGGTGGATAAGTTCCATGATCTGCTCAGTGTGCAGGTGCTGTCCGTTGGCATGGAGAATTTACAGGACCTTCTGCTCCCCGCTCTGGTGGACATTCTCCGGCAGGACGGCCAGCCCATCCGGGGCGTATTCCTGCGGAACGACGTGGCTCTCCGGGCAAAGGAAGGTCTTCCGCAGGGCAAGGGCTGGTATCCCCTCCCCGGCGAAACACCCCCGGACAGTCCGGTGGTGGAGATCGTGGAAAATGGGGTCAAATATCTGGTAGACGTAGAAAACGGCCAGAAAACCGGCTTTTTCTTGGATCAAAAGTACAACCGGCGGGCGGTGGGCCGTCTGGCGGCGGGAAAAACCGTTCTGGACTGCTTCACCCACACCGGCTCCTTCGCCCTGAATGCCGCGCTGGGCGGCGCGGCCCATGTGACGGCAGTGGATGTGTCGGAATCCGCCGTGGAGATGGCCCGGGCCAATGCAGAGCGCAACTGCGTATCCGACGTTATGGACTGCGTGGCGGCCAATGTCTTTGACCTGCTGCCCCAGCTGGAAAAGGAACCGATGAAGTATGACTTCATCATTCTGGACCCCCCGGCCTTCACGAAAAGCCGGAAAACCGTGGCCAATGCCATCACCGGCTACAAGGAGATCAACTACCGGGCCATGAAGCTGCTGCCCCGGGGCGGGTACTTGGCCACCTGCTCCTGCTCCCACTTCGCCACAGCGGAGAAATTTGAGGCCATGCTCCGCTCCGCCGCTCACGATGCCGGGGTACAGCTGCGGCAGATCGAATCCCGGCAGCAGAGCTGCGACCATCCCATCCTCTGGGGCGTGGACGAAACGGATTATCTGAAGTTTTATCTATTCCAAGTTGTATAAATTCTGTCGAATATTACGAAAAGGACTCGGATACTGATGCATCCGAGTCCTTTTTCTCTGCCCCTAAAATAGCGCCCCGGTGCCAAAGGGCACCGGGGCGCTGCTTTTTCAATTGGTTTTTATTGGGCGCACAAACGGAGATCAGCCGTATCCGCAGGTCACCAGTTCCCAGGCGCCGCCGTCGCTGCGGCCCAGCCACCACTGCAAGCCCTCATACTCCGTATCGGCATCCCAGGCGTCCCGCTGCTCCACGGGGGAGTGAAAGCTGCTGGAAAACAGGATGTACTGAGTAAAAGGCTCAGTCTGCTCTTTCATTTCCAGCCCGTTGAGCCACTCAATGTTTTCGTCGCTGCAGGCCGCGTCGCCGCCGTAGGCCAGGCTGTGAAGTTCACAGCCTTCCCAGGTGGCAAACTCCGCTTCAATTACCTGGATGGCAGCGTCCATGTCCTCCTGGGTGTAGAGTTCGGAATTGTCGTAGTCAATTTCCACCTTGGGCGGCTCCTGGGTGTCCTGCTTGCCGCATCCGCCCAGAGTGCCTAAAATCATGATCGTCAGGGAAACAGCCAAAAGTTTTTTCATATCCATTCCTCCTGCATTCCTCAATCATTTACTTTTCAGGTGATTCTGTGGCCTGACGGCTGAGCCGTCAGGCCACAGGTTTTTTTACGCCTTGATCTCCACGATGCGGACCACGCCGTCATAAACATAGAGGTTCATGGTGCCGCCGTAGGCTTTGGCATCATCCAGCGTCATCCACTTGCCAGTGTCATCGTTGTAGCACTGAACATTGGAGGGGACCTCGTAGGTGCGGCTGCCGTAGGTCACGGCGGTCTTACCCACCCATGCGCTGGCGGGAACATTGCCGAGCCTGGTCATGGTGGCAAAGCTGGTGAAGCCGGTCTCTCCCTTATTGAAGCGGACCGCCACCCATGCGCCGCTGCTGACGTTGTTGCCGCTCTTGATGCTCTTGTAAGTATGGTCTTTCGTTTCGATAGTAATGTACTGTGTTTCCTTGCCGGTGGTATCATCGCGGTCCGTTACCACCTTGGCCCGGCCATACACCGTATCGCCGGTGACGCTGCCGTTCAGCACCACAAGGTCCACCTGTCCGGCCCAGTTGGTCCGGGCATAGGTGACGCGGCTCTCATTGATGACCGACTGACCCAGCTCGCCAAGGCCGATCTGCTTGCCGCCATCAAAAATGAAGGCGTTGTCCGTCAGCTTCCGACCGCCCAGCGTCCGCTCCGGCACGTTCAGCTCGCCGCCGGCGCCGCCGGAAATTTTACCAAGGTTCAGCTTCACGTCCTGACTGCCGTTCTTGCTGCTGGAAAGGCTCACCACCTGACCGGCATAATCGCTGGCCGTACCCACTGTCAGCAGGCTGCCTCCGCAGATCATCTGCACGCTGCCGCTTCCATCCACATAGGCCATGGCGTTGCCCTGCACATTACCGCTGTTGGCGTCCTCCGCACCGGCCACCTGACCGTCCGCAGTCAGCAGCAGCACGATCTGCTTGCCGGGCTTCAGCTTGGAAAGGGAGTCCACCGCCGTAGGCAGAACGTTGAGCTTCATGCCGTTCAGCACGGTGATGGTAGAGGGATTGCTGGGAGAGGGACTGCAATCCTCGTAGTACACAGATACCCGGGTATCACTGACGATGATGGAATTGGTGGCGGCAGAATAGGTCGCCACATCGTAGCGCTTCAGGTCGCCGACAGACGCGGGCGTTCCGTTCTTATAAACATTGTAGCTGCTGCTTCCGGCCAGCGCGCCGAGGGTACTGCCCGCGTTGCCGTTGCCGATGATGACCGCCGCGTTGGACACGCCGCCGCTGCCTGTCACCGGCAGGAACGTCAAAATCTCTCCCTCGCTGTTGGTCACAACCTTGCCCTTGGAGCCGATGAGGCTGGTGGAGGTCACGGGATGTGCCATATCATATTCCGTGCCGCCGGCGGTCATGGTGCCCTTGCCGCCATCCACGGCGGTGAGGTAGACCTCGTCCTTCCCCACGCTGTAGCTGAACAGGACATCGCCCTTGCCGTGCTTGGCTTCAAACAGGTTCATAAAGAGCTTGGCCGCCTGCGCCCGGGTCACACCGGCGTAGGCCGAGGTGATGCCGGTGGATTTCAGCAGGCCGTTGGTCTGTGCCTCCGCCATGTAGCTCTGGGGCCACACGCCGCCCATGTCCTCGTCTTTATAGCCGAGGCCCCGCATGAGAATCGTCACCGCCTGTCCGGCGGTCACGGTCTGTCCGGGCTTGAATTTACCATCGGCAAAGCCGGAGATGATTCCCTTTCGGGAGGCCATGTTGATATAAGCGGACGCCCAGTGGGAGGGCTTCACATCCGGGAAGATAGTCACGGTGGAATACCGGCCCAGCTCGCCGCTGCCATCCATGGCGTATACCGCCATCTTACAAAACTGTGCCCGGTTCAGCACGGTGTCCGGCCGGAACGTCCCGTCGCCGTAGCCATCCAGCACACCCATGAGCCGCAGCGTCTCAATGGCTGTGGCGGTGTAGCTGTCGCTGACGTCGGAAAATTTCGTAACAGAGGCCGCCCCCACCGGCACAGCCAGCAGGGATACCAGCAGGCTCACCGCCATGAGGCAGGTCAAAATTCGTTTTTTCATTCTTCTCTCTCCTTTAATCCGCCCGCAGGGCTTCCACAGGCTGCAATTTGGATGCCTTGGCCGCCGGGTAGCTGCCGAACAGCACACCCAGCGCTACCGACAGCCCGAAAGCCGCCAGCGTCACCCATGTGGCGGGAAAAATCGTCATCTGGAACAGGATTTTTCCCAAAACCAGACTGCCAATGGTGCCGAAAGCGATGCCTACCAGTCCGCCCATGCCGCAGAGCATACCGGACTCGATGAGGAACTGCGCCACAATGCTGCTGCGCTGGGCGCCGAGGCTTCGGCGAATGCCGATCTCTCTCGTGCGCTCCGTCACCGTCACCAGCATGATGTTCATGATGCCGATGCCGCCCACCAGCAGGGAGATGGCGGCGATGCCGCCCAGCACCAGCGAGATCATGGTCAGCTGCTGGTTCTGATAGTCCTGCCACTGGTTTTCCGGGTACACGTTATAGCCGCTGCTGTTGGTGTCTATAAAGCTCTTGAGGTAGCCGCCGATTTCCGTAATGGCGTTGGTCATGCTATCGTCATCCTTGGCCTTTACCAGAAAATCCGTGGGCGTCTGACCCCCCAGCAGCCGGGTAGCGGTATAGGGATAGACGATCATATTGTCCGTCTGATAGGCGGAGGGGGTATCCGGCTCCACACGGGCGGCGTAAACGCCCACCACCTCGAATTTATTGCCGTTTACCTGAAGCACCTGCCCGATGGGATTGGCACTGCCGAAGAAAACCCTGGCCGCCTGTGCGCCCAGCACGCAGACCTGATTGTACTTTTCACTGTCCAGCCACGCCAGATCCCGCCCCTTGGCAATGGTCAGGTTGTTGCAGACGCTGTATTGGTCCGAGCCGTAATACTGGGTCGGCGGCCCGCTGACCACGTTCCACTGGTCATCGTACTTCCACTCCATATTGGCCGTGCTCTTGGTACCGTAGACCACCGTGGCATTGGCCTGTCCGTTGGGCGTCACACCCAGCACATAGTCCTTCAGTCCGGCGCAGTACCGGTAAAGGTCGGAAAAATAATCCTTGCTGATGGGATTTCCGTCCATGTCATAGCTATAGGAGTAAATGCTCACGCTGATACGGTTGGCGCCCATGGCGGCGTACTGCTCCATGGTCTTTGCCTTCATGCCCTCCATGGTGGAAACAATGGTCATCACGGCGGCAATGCCGATGAAAATAGAGAGAATGGTCAGGGCGCTGCGGCCCTTTTTGCCGCAGATGGAGCGCCATGCCATCTTAAATGCCTGCCCGATGTTCAATACCAATCCACCTCCTGTGGGTGATCCTCAATGATCTTTCCGTCCGCGATTCGCACCACCCGCCGGGCCGTGGCGGCGATGCCGTTATCGTGGGTGATGAGAATGACGGTGCTGCCCTCCTTATTGAGCTGCTGAAGAAAGCCCAGCACCTCATGGCCCGTCCGGGAATCCAGCGCGCCGGTGGGCTCATCCGCCATGATGATAGGAGGGTGGGTGGAGATGGCTCGTGCGATGGCCACTCTCTGCTGCTGGCCGCCGGACATCTGGGTGGGCTTATGCTGCGCCCGGTCGGCAAGGCCCACCCGGCCCAGCGCCTCCATGGCCAGCTCCCGCCGGTCAATGGGGTCGATGCCCTGATAGATCAGCGGCAGTTCCACATTTTCCAGCACCGTCAGGTTTTGAATCAGGTTGTACTGCTGGAAAATGAACCCGATCTGCTTGTTGCGGATGCGGGAGAGCTCCTTGTCGGAAAGCTCCCGGACATCTACGCCGTCGAGAAAATAGTCGCCCCGGGTGGGAATATCCAGACAGCCCAGCACGTTCATCATGGTGGACTTGCCGGAGCCGGACTGGCCCACCACCGCCACAAACTCGCCTCTTTCAACCTCCAGCGAAACGCCATCCAGCGCCCGGACCTCGCTCTCAAGGCCCTCGCTGTATATTTTATAGACGTTCCGCAGCTCAATCAGCTTTGCCATGGCTTACCCCCATGCCTCGGTGGTCATCATCTGGGTATAGACCGTATCGCCCTCGTTCAGACCGGACTTGATCTCCACGTTGTAGGTATCCTGAATGCCGATCTCCACCTGCACCGGATAGAACCCGGCGGGAATCTCCTCGTCCTGATAGGGCAGCTCCAGCGCGTTGTCCGGCTGACTGTCTGCCTGCACGTAGACAACGGTGGCGGAGGAACCGTCCTCCAATCCCACAGTACGCACCGCCTGCACCGGCACCAGCAGGCAGTTGTCGTTCTGGCTGGCCTGAATCTGATAGTTCACATAGCTATTGACCTGGAGGTTGCCATCCGTGTTGTCTGCGGAGATGGTGATGGGATAGGAGGCCACACCGTTATTCACTGAGCTGGACAGGCTCACTGTCTCCACGGTGCCGAAGGCGCTGGTGCCCCACTGGTCCAGATTCACCGGCATACCGGCCTTGATGTAGCTGATGTTCCGCTCGTCCACCGTGGCGCTGACGGTCACGGTGGAGGTGTCGGAAACAGTCACAAGGGTGCTGTTTGCCTGAAGTTCCTGCCCCGGCGTCAGGCTCAGGCCGATGATCTGGCCGGAAATAGGCGCCACGGCATTGCAGATATCCAGATTCTTCTGGGCGGCCTCCAGCTTCTTCTGGGCCTCTTCCAGATTCTGCTGTGCGGTGAAGATCTCCGTCTCGCTGTCCTCGCCGTCGATCCGCACCAGAACCTGACCGGGCGTTACGGCGAGATAGTCCACCAGATTACTGGAGATCACCGTGCCGCTGACGGTGGAGTTCAAATCTCCCACCCGGTAATATTGCAGCTTAGCGGCTTCGTAGGGATACACGGTATCGCCGTTCACAATCGTAGTGGCAGTAGCCACCATATCCTTGGCCAGCACGCCCTCGTTGGGGATCACGATCTCGGCGGAAAACAGCTTAGAACCCTCCGGCGTGATGCGGCTGACCATGTGGACTGCCTCCACGGTGCCCTCCACGGTGGTCATCAGCGCAGGGATGGAGACCTGCACCTTCTGCCCCGCCTTCATCTCCCCGGCGTAGGCGTAGCTGTAATACTGCTCCAGCCGCATCCGGGTATCGTCCGCGAGGACGGCGACCTTGGTGCCCTTGCTAATCTCGTCGCCGGGGTTCAGTGTCACAACATCCATCAGTTTTCCGGCGTAGGACGGAGAAAGATTCAGCCCCGCAATGTCCTTTTGCAGCGTATTGATCTGCTTCTGATAGCCCTCAACCACATCGCGGGCCTTCTGGACCTCCGTGGCAGCATTGGGGGAATCAATGGTAAACAGGGGGTCCCCCTGCTCCACTTTCTGTCCCTCCTCCACGAATACATCCATCACCGTGCCCGCAGTGGTCAGGCTGATGGTTTCGCTGGTCTTGGCCTTTACCAGACCGCTGCCGTCCACCTCGGAGCTGATGGCACCGTAGGACACCATGGCGGTGCCCACTTCGCTGCTGCCGTCCTTCTTTTTGAAGAATTTCACGCCGCCTGCGATCAGGGCGGCCACGACCACCAGCGCAACGATCCGCCGGATCGTACGCCGCCGCTTTTTCTTGTCTGCCGTGCTTTTTTCCGGCTTTTTCGCTGGGATCTCCGGTGACGCCGGAGCGGCTGTCTCAGCCGGGGTCAGTTCCTTTTTCTCTTCCATGATCTCTGCCATGACATATTCTCCTTTTACGATTCTCCGGGCCGAGGCCCGCTTGTTTCCGATCCAGTGCTGTCAGCGCCCAAACAGGGCTGCCGACAGGCATATTCACCTTCGCTCACTGATGTTAATATAGCCAATAGGGTAAATCAACAACAAAACAGTAACAAATTCCATCAAAACCGCTTTCATTTGTAATAGACGGATTCAGCCGCGAAAAGGTTTCCTTTTTTGCAAAAACTTTTTGATAACAGCAGACCGCACCGCCCGGATGCTGCGGGCAGTGCGGTCATTTTTTGTTGGATCCGGGAGATCAGGCAGCCAGCCGCCGGGCGCTCATGCGCTGGATCAGCACGATGCCGCCGACCATCACGAGGCCAACCACATCCGATGCGGTGCCGGGGATCATCATGCACAGACCACCGGCAGCCATTGCCAGACGGAACAGCATGGGGATCTTCTTATAGACGAAGCCGTTCAAAGCCGCAGCCACGCCGAACAGGCCGATGAGGGCGCTGACTACGATCTGCACCACTTCAAATGCGCTGCTCACATTGTCAAACAGCATAGCGGGGCTGTAGGCAAAAATGTATGGCACGATAAAGGCTGCGATGGCCAGCTTGGTGGCGTTGATGCCGGTTTTCATAGGGTTGGCCTTGGCAATGGCGGCGCCGGCATAGGCAGCCAGAGCCACCGGAGGCGTAATGTCCGCCACGATGCCGAAGTAGAACACGAAGAAGTGAGCCGCCACCAGGGGGAAGCCCATCTGCACCAGAATGGGGGCGCAGGTGGAAGCCATGATGCAGTAGTTGGCGGTGGTAGGAACGCCCATGCCCAGAATGATGCAGCAGATCATCGTCAGCAGCAGGCCGATCATGGTAGCGTCGCCTGCCATCTGCACGATGGCATTGATAAGGATGGAAGCAAGACCGGTGACGGTGATGCAGCCGGCGATCATACCGGCCATGGCGCAGGCCACAGCCACGGTGATGGCGCCCTTGGCACCGGCCTCCAGCGCCTCCACGATTTTACCGAAGGTCAGCCGCTCCTCCTTGTTCAGGAAGCCCACCACGATGGCGGCCAGAATGGACACCGCCGCGGAGAACTGCATGGTGCGGCTGCCGGAGGAAACCAGGAAGATCAGCAGGGCCAGAGGTATGATGAGATAGGCACGCTTGGCAAGCTCGCCCCAGGAGACCATCTCGGACTTGGGCATACCCTTCAGTCCCAGCTTCTTGGCTTCCAGATGGACGGCGATGAAAATGCCGGTGAAGTACAGCACGGCGGGAAGGATGGCCTTTACAGCTACCTTCGCATAGGGGATATTCATGTACTCTGCCATCAGAAACGCTGCTGCACCCATGATGGGGGGCATGATCTGACCGCCGGTAGAGGCGGCAGCCTCCACCGCGCCGGCGAACTCCGGCTTGTAGCCGGTTTTCTTCATCATGGGGATAGTGACGGAGCCGGTGGTCACGGTGTTGCCCACGGAGGAGCCGGACACCATGCCGCACAGGGCGGAGGAAATGACCGCCACCTTGGCGGGGCCGCCGGAAGACCAGCCCGCCAGACGGTTGGCGAAGCTGATGAAGAAGTTGGCGATGCCGGTGCGCTCCAGAAATGCGCCAAAGATGATGAACAGCACAATGTAGGTGTAGCAGACGCTTACCGGCGTACCGATGACGCCGCTGGTGGTGTAAAACAGCTTATAGACGATGTTCTTCAGCGCCTTGTAGAAGCTGGGGTCCCAGCTGAGCTGGTTATAGAACGTGTAGATCAGCAGCAGGCCCAGCACCACCAGAATGGGCAGGCCCACGCACCGGCGGCACAGCTCGATCAGTACCACAATACCGATGGCACCGACGATGATGTGGATGGGTTGAAGCTTGGTGGCCAACTGAATGATGGAGAAAGCGTTGATGGCAAAATAGAAGAAGCTGCCAGCGCCCAGAACCATCAGGATCCAGTCATACCAGGGCACATGGTTCACCCGGGCAGCACCTTTTCTGGCGGGATACACCAGATAGCCGATGATGATGATAAAGCCCAGAAACAGGGACAGCCGCCGCTCCGGAAGTGCCTTGCTGAACAGGGTCATCAGGATACAATAGATTGAGAAGGCCGACATCAGCACCCGCAGGGCGATTTTCGGAGCCCCCTCCCAGATACGGGTGTTGGATTCCCGGTCATACTTTTTCATGACCGCATCCACGTCCGCCTGGATATCATGCTCCATCTCGTGCACCTCGTGGTCGAGTGCCTTTTCCACTTCAACAATGGGGTCTTTTTTCTTGAACAGGCCCATATGGTCTCCTCCTTGATCGTTTTCTCACATCCGCAGTTGACAGGGGCAGCGGATCTCTGTCCTTCTCAACCGGGGATCGGGGTAAATTCTTGTAAATAGGTCCGCAGCAAGCGCTCTGTTCTTCCGTTCCGGAGAGCTGTGCTTCGCTTTAGAACCACTCACGGCTGCGGCGGATTTCTCCGCCGCAGCTTTCCGGCGCATCGCGCCGGAAAGGCTGATTTTAATGGTGCAGGAATCCCCTGATGGGTTTCCCGCACACACCCTTCCCTTCCGTTCCGGAGAGCTGTGCTTCGCTTTAGAACCACTCACGGCTGCGGCGGATTTCTCCGCCGCAGCCTGAATGACATACTTATAGGTATGGAAATGGCGGTGATGCTGTAAAGATCCCGTTCAGATCTTTACTTGGTTGCCACATCGAAGCCCTTCTCGGCGAAGTACTTGGCAGCGCCGGGATGATAAGGCACAGAGGTGATGGAAGCGCCGAACTCGGTGGACAGCTCGCCGTACTTGGCGTGGCTGCTGATCAGATCGGGGGCGTTGTCGAAGATGTCAGCCGTCAGAGCATAGATAGCATCCTCAGATACATCGTCACGGGCCAGGATCACAGCGCCCACAGCCACGGTGGTCACATCCTCGTCCTGACCGTTGTAGGTACCGGCGGGGATGACGTGCTTGGTGTAGTAAGGAGAGGCGGCCAGCAACTCGTCGATATGGGCGTCATCCAGAGACACCAGATAAGCAGCCTTGGTGGTGGACAGATCCATGATGGCAGTGGTGGGGGCGCCGGCCACGATGAAGGCGGCGTCGATCTTGCCGTCCTTCAGGGAGTCAGCGCTGTCGCCAAAGCTCTGATAGGTAGCGTTGATCTTGGTGAACTTGCCGTCAGCGTCCAGATCGCCCAGACCATAAGCGCTCAGGATGTCCACAGCGTTGAAGTACACACCGGAACCGGCAGCGCCGACAGACACGTTCTTACCGGCCAGATCAGCCACGGTCTTGATGCTGGGATCGGTGGTGACGATCTGCACATCTTCCATGTACAGGGCGGCCACGGTGGAGAAGCAGTCGATGGGGCTCTCAAAGAGGTTGGTGCCGTTGTAGGCATAGGCCATTACGTCGGACTGGCAGAAGGCCAGCTCCGCGTTGCCGTCGGCCAGCTCTTCCACGTTAGACTTGGAGCCGTTGCCAACCAGACCGGTGACAGACACATCGGTATTGTTGGTGGCGTGCTGGGCGATAACGGAGCCGAAGGCATAGTAGGTGCCGGACTCGCCGCCGGTGACGAAGCGCAGCTTCGCGGTAGAAGCAGTGGGAGCGCTGTCGCCAGTCTCATTGCCGGAGGCGTTACCGCCGCCGCAGGCAGTCAGAGAAGCGATGAGGCCCAGAGCCAGAATCAGAGAAAACACTTTTTTCATTCCAAATCCCTCTTTCACAGTTGAATTAGGTGGAAACGCCCGGTGCTTTTTTCAAGGGTGTTTCCGTAAGCATGTGCATAGTATACATGTATATCATTCATTTTGCAAGGGTCATTTTCTCTTTTTGGTGATTTTTTGCAATGTTCAAGTATTCATCTTGCATTTTCGCGCTATTCTCTGCGTTTTCCCACAAATGTCTTGCAAAACAAATGTCCGTCTTGCAAAAACACGCCCCGCCAGGAAAACCAGCGGGGCGTGTTTTGTGCAGTTTAACTAAGAGCAACTTACTGAATCACCTTGGAGTCTACAACTTCCTTCAGCTTGGCGGAGAAGTTCTCCAGGCTCATAGCGCCCAGATCCTCGCCGGCGCGGGTACGGACGGAGACCGTCTTGTTTTCCATATCCCGGTCACCCACAACGATCATATAGGGCACCTTCTCCAGAGTGGCCTCACGGATCTTCTTGCCGATCTTCTCGTTGCGGTCATCCACCTCCACGCGGAAGCCTTGGCCGTCCAATGCGTCGGACAGCTCCTTGGCATAATCCAGCGCACGGTCGGTGACAGGCAGGATCTTCACCTGAACAGGAGCCAGCCATGCGGGGAAGGCCCCTGCGAAATGCTCGGTGATGATGCCGATGAACCGCTCGATGGAGCCGAACACAACACGGTGGATCATCACGGGCACGTCCTTGCCGCCGTCGCTGGTGGTATACTCCAGATCAAAGCGGCCGGGCAGCTGATAGTCCAGCTGAATGGTGCCGCACTGCCAGGTACGGCCCAGAGAGTCCTGAATGTGGAAGTCCAGCTTGGGGCCGTAGAACGCACCGTCGCCGGGGTTCACCACATATTCCTTGCCGATGGAGGTAATGGCGTCGGCCAGAGCGTTCTCTGCCTTCTCCCAGTCCTCCCGGGTGCCGATGTGGTCCTCGGGCATGGTGGACAGCTCGATCTTGTAGGGCAGGCCAAACAGAGAGTAGACCTCGTCGAACAGGCGGGCGATGCGGATGACCTCGTCCTTGATCTGGTCCTTAGCCAGCAGGATGTGGGCGTCGTCCTGAGTGAAGCAGCGGACACGGAACATGCCGTGGAGCGCGCCGGAGAGCTCATGACGGTGGACCAGGCCCAGCTCACCGTACCGCAGGGGCAGGTCTCGGTAGGAATGGGGTTCCAGCTCATAGACCAGAATACTGCCGGGGCAGTTCATGGGCTTGATGGCAAAGTCCTCGCCGTCAATGACGGTGGTATACATATTATCCTTGTAGTGATCCCAGTGGCCGGAGGTCTCCCACAGAGTCCGCTTCATGATCTGAGGAGTGGAGATCTCCACATAGTTCCACTTCTTGTGGACCTGACGCCAGTAGTCGATCAGGGTGTTCTTCAGCACCATGCCCTTAGGCAGGTAGAAGGGGAAGCCGGGGGCCTCATCCCGGAAAGCAAACAGGCCCAGTTCCTTGCCCAGCTTCCGGTGATCCCGGCGCTTGGCCTCCTCGATGCGCTCCAGATAAGCGTCCAGCTCCTCCTTCTTGGGGAAGGCGATGCCGTAGATCCGCTGCAGGGTCTCCCGGTTGGAGTCACCCCGCCAGTAGGCGGCGTTGCAGGCCAGCAGCTTGATGGCGTTGCCCTTCACCCGGCCGGTGGAGTCCAGATGGGGGCCGGCGCACAGATCGGTGAACTCGCCCTGCTTGTAGAAGGAGATGGGAGCATCCTCCGGCAGATCCTGAATCAGCTCCACCTTGTAAGGCTCGCCCTTCTCCTCCATGAACTTGATAGCTTCCTCGCGGGGTAGCTCAAAGCGCTCCAGCTTCAGCTTCTCCTTGCAGATCTTCCGCATCTCGGCCTCGATCTCGGTCATGTGCTCCGGGGTAAAGGCAAAGGGTGCATCCATATCGTAATACCAGCCCTCCTTGATAGAGGGGCCGATGGCCAGCTTCACCTCGGGCCACAGGCGCTTGACGGCCTGCGCCATGATGTGAGAGCAGGTGTGCCAGTAGGTCTGGCGGTATTCCTCATTTTCAAAGCTGAATTCCTTGATTTCCTCAGACATAGTAATGTCTCCTTTCCTGCGGCGGTCTTTCCGCCCTTGGGGCAAAACAAAACGCCTCACCCCTGTTTTGGTCAGGGGTGAGGCGTAAAGCTCCACGGTTCCACCCTGCTTGCACACAAGGCGAAGGCTCGCCTTGTGTGCAAGCAGGCAAAACCCTTTCGGTTTTTGCCTGATTCCAATGGCGCAGAAAACCCCTGATAGGTTTCCCGCGCACACCCTTCCTTTCCGCAGGAAGTATGCACGGTCAAAGCATTCCTTCGGCATTGTTGTGCCGCTCGTGTCCTCTGTAACGGGAGGTCCCGTCCCGGCCTACATATCGGCGGGCAGCTCCAAGGCGGTGACTGTTCCGGTTCTGGCTGACGCTGCTTTCAGCCCATGACAGCGTCTCTCTGAAGTTCTTCCCGGACAGCGTCCTTTTCCAAGCCTTTTTTCAGAATGGAATTATGATAGCACGGCTCTTTTGGATTGTCAAGGGGCGCATCCTGTCGATTTTCACAGGAAATTCGCGCCATATCCGGGAAGTTTCGCCGTTTTTTCAGGCGTTGGGATGGGGCAGATTCCACCGGTAGTGGGCCGACAGACACCGGATGGCAAACACCGCCGCCGCACCGACCAGCATGGCCGTCATCTCCCCTGCCGGCTGCCGCAGCACCCCGCAGATCACCGCGCCGACGAGAGAGGCGCAGGCGTAAATATGCTTCACGAAAATATAGGGCATATCTCCGGCCATCACATCCCGCAGCAGCCCGCCGCCCACGCCGGTGAGTACGCCGACGAACACCAGCAGGTACAGGGACGGCGTTTCCACGCAGTTCCACGCCACGCGGACGCCCATGACCGTGAAGATGCCCAGGCCCGCGCTGTCCATTAGCAGCATGAACAGGTCATAGCGCCGCTGGTTGCCCATCAGCAGGTGCCGCACGCCGGAGAGAAACATGATCAATGAGGTGACCACCGCCACCGCAGAGGCCGTCGGATTCTGAAACGCCGCCGGGGGCGTGTTGCCCAGCAGCACATCCCGCACCATACCGCCGCCGCAGGCGGTGGTCAGGCCAAGGATACAGACGCCGAACACGTCCAGACCCTTCCGGACCCCCAGCACCGCGCCGGAGGCGGCGAAGGCGATGGTGCCCAGCATTTCAAACAGAAAGAGAAAGGTCTCCATGTCTCACATGCCCCTCCGCACCATTTCCATAAATGCGGTAGCTGCTGCCGTGGGGGGCACTTCCTTCAAGGTACACATATCCACGCTGCGCTCCGGAATCGTGAAGTCCGTTTTCAGCAGACGGATGTCGCCGCTTTCCAGGTCCTTCCGGACGAATTCCAGCGTCACACCAGCCACGCCCAGACCGATCCCCGCCAGCGTCACCAAAAGCTGCCGGGAGGACAGCTCGATCTCCGGGGTCAGGGTAACGCCGGCCTTCAAAAACTCCTGTTCCAGAAAAACACGGGAGCTGGCCTTCCGCTCCAGCAGGATCAGGGGAAATTCCGCCATCTCCTGCCGGGTGTGGATCTTGTCGAAATCGCAGTGGTAATTCTTCCCCGCCACGAACACGGAATGGGTGGTAAAGCAGGGCCAGGTCTCCAGCGTGCTGTCCTTGGGAGAGGAGGCAAAGGCGATGTCCACCGCCCCGGAGCGAAGCATGCTCACCACCTTGGCGCTGCGGCCGGAGACGATCTTCAGCCGGATGCCGGGGTGCTGGTGGTGAAATTCGTCCAGATACGGCGTCAGGAACTGCCCCGTCACCGTGTCACTGGCGCCGATGGTCAGGGTACCCAACAGCAGCTGCTGGGCCTGAGAGAGCTTGTCCTCGCCGGTAGCCAGCAGACCCAAGGCGTTGCGGACATACTGATAGAGCATCTGGCCCTCTCCCGTCAGCGTCACGCCCCGGGGGGAGCGGGCAAACAGCCGGGCCTGCAGGGCCGTTTCCAACTGTTTAATAGATTGGCTCACCGCCGATTGGGAAATATACAAATTCTTTGCCGCCGCCGAGATGTTGCCGGTCTCCGCGACCTCCTTGAACACCCGGTACAATTCCAGTTTTACTGCCATATGCGCTTCCTCCATAATCAGCGGGTCTTATTGCTACAATCAGCATTATAAGCAACCGCCGTTGGAATTGCAACCATAAACCAATCGTCTCTTCTGTAAAATTTTTGATGTCCGAAGCCCCCCGCTTTCGGCGGCTTTCCATAGGCGGTGGGTTGCAAACAGCCGGAGAATACGATAAAATAAAGTGATTTTTAATTTGATCCCTCATCCTATATATTCGGAGGTACTCCATGCTCTATTCCGTTCTGGCTGTGGGCGATGTGGTAGGCGAGGCAGGTCTCGCCCATCTGGAACGCCATCTGCGGCCCCTGCAGAAGCTGAAAAACATTTCGTTCACCGTGGTCAACGGGGAAAACATCTCCGGCGTGGGTCTGACCTGCAAGCAGGCGTGGCGGGTCTATGACGCCGGAGCCGACGCCGTGACCCTTGGCAACCACACCTTCGGCAAAATGGAGATTGGCCGTATGCTGGATGAGACCCCGTGGCTCCTGCGCCCCGCCAACCTGTCCGGCAGAATGCCGGGCCATGGCTGCGAGATTTTCGATCTCAATGGCCTGCGGTTCCGCGTGGTGAACCTCATTGGCCGCTGTACGCTGCAATGGAATGCCGAAAACCCCTTTACCATGGCGGACCGGCTGCTGAAGCAGGGCACTGCGGATTTTACTCTGGTGGATTTCCATGCGGAGGCCACCAGTGAAAAACTGGCGCTGGGCTACTATCTGGACGGCCGGGTCAGTGCCCTGTGGGGCACCCACACCCATGTCCCCACTGCCGATGAGCGGGTCTATCCCAAGGGCACCGGCTATATCACGGATCTGGGGATGACCGGCCCCATCGAATCTGTTCTGGGCGTAGAGTCCGCGCAGTCGGTGGAATCGTTTTTGGGCGGTCTGCCGGGGCGCTACCGCAGTCCGGATGGGCCCTGCAAGCTGCAGGGGGCTATTTTTACACTGGACAGCGCCACCGGCCTCTGCATCGCCGTGGAGCGGGTGGACATTCGATAAGGAGGCCGTTGTATGACAAGACCTGAGCATTACCGCTCCTATTCCGCCGTGTTCCCCATTTTGCTGCGGGAGGGGGCCAACGGGCAGGAGGTGCTGCTGCACCTGCGGCAGAACACCGGCTATATGGACGGCTGCTGGGACTTTGCCGGCAGCGGCCATGTGGACGAAAACGAAACCGCCCGTCAGGCCGTGACCCGGGAGTGTTTGGAGGAACTGGGTATCACAGTGGACCCCGCCGACATGGAATTTGTCCACCTGTGCCACCGGGTTGCCGGGGGCGATGGCCGCACCTATTACGATCTCTGTTTCGTCATTCGGAAATACGACGGCACACCCGCCGTCATGGAGCCGGACAAAAACGCCGGGCTCCGCTGGTTCCCCACGGAGGCCCTTCCGGAAAATATCAGTACTGCCGTGGAGGTCATGCTGCGCCCCTGTCTGCGGGGCCAGCCTTACAGTGAGGTCATTCATGACCTTCCGGTCACATCAATCTAAAAAGAGGAAATCACTATGTCTATTCAAAAGGTAAGAGAGTATTTCAAGCAGTTCGGCATTGAGGACCGCATCCGGGAATTCGACGTTTCCTCCGCCACGGTGGAGCTGGCGGCGGTGGCCGTAGGCGTGGAGGGCGCCCGGATCGCCAAGTCTATGAGCTTCAAGGTAGGAGAGGAACCCATCATCATTGTGGTGGCGGGAGATGCCAAGGTGGACAACAGCCGCTACAAGGCCCAGTTCCACACCAAGGCCAAAATGCTGACCTTTGAGGAAGCCCATACCATGATCGGCCATGACCCCGGCGGCGTGTGCTCCTTCGCTTTGCCGGATAATGTAAAAACCTATCTGGACATCTCCCTGAAGCGGTTCGAGACCGTATTCCCCGCCGCCGGCAGCAGCAACAGCGCCATTGAACTGACCTGCGAGGAATTGGAGAAGTATTCCTCCAACTTCGTCTCCTGGGTGGATGTGGCAAAGGGCTGGCGTCCGGAAGAAAAGGAAGCTTGAGGGGCTTATGCTGAGATTTATTCACGCGGCGGACTTCCATCTGGACAGCGCCTTCGCCGCCCTGACCCCCCGGCAGGCGGCCGCCCGCCGCCGGGAGAGCCGGGAGCTGCCGGTGCGGCTGGCTAACTACGTCAACCAGAATAACATTGATCTGGTGCTGCTGGCGGGGGACCTCTTTGACAGCGCCGCCTCCTACCGGGACACGGCAGAGGAACTCTCCGCTGCTCTGGGGCAGATGGAGGCACAGGTCTACATCGCCCCCGGCAACCATGATTGGTACGGCCCCGGCAGCCCCTACCTGACGGTAAAGTGGCCAGAAAATGTACACATTTTCACCCAGCCCCGGTTGGAAACGATGGAATGGCCGGAAAAAAATCTGGCGCTCCACGGTGCGGCCTTTACCCACGGGGAACAAGCCGACGGCTTCCTCACTGGCTTCACCGCCCCCGCCGACGGGAAGCTCCATATCGGCCTGCTCCACGGGGAGATCGACCCCTCGGAGGCCCGGTACAATCCCATCCGCAAAGAGGAGATCGCCGCCAGCGGCCTTGCCTATCTGGCGCTGGGACACATCCACAAGCGGACGGAGCCTTTGACCTATGGCGGCACCGTCTGCGCGTGGCCGGGCTGCCCGGAGGGACGGGGGTTCGACGAATTGGGGGAAAAAGGCTTTTATTCCGGCACGATCGACGATTCCGGCAAGGTCAGCCTTACCTTCGTCCCCTTCGCCCGGCGGCGGTATGAAATTTTGACGGTGGACGTCACCGATCAGGACCCCCGCGCCGCCATCGAGGCGGCGCTGCCCGCCGACACGGCACAGGACCTGTACCGTATTCTGCTCACCGGAGAGACCGGTGAGGGCGGCGTCCATACGGACGCGCTGAAAGCGGCGTTGGCGGACCGGTTCTACGCATTGGAACTGCGGGACCGGACCCGGCTGGCGGAGGACCTGTGGGCCAAAGCGGAGGAGGACTCCCTCCGGGGCCTGTTTCTGAGGGATTTAAAGCAGCAGCTGGCGCAGGCTCAGACGGAAGAGGACCGCCAGCGCGTCACCATGGCCGCCCGGTTCGGACTGGCGGCGCTGAACCACAGGGATTTGGGATAAGGCGAGAATTTATGAAAAAAATTTTATTGATCGGCACCGGCGGTACCATTGCCTCTGATGTCACGGAAGACGGCCTGGCCCCAGAGTTGACCTCTGAGCAGTTATTGAACCATCTCCCCGCCATCTCCAGTATCTGCGATGTAGAATGTATACAACTTTTGAATCTGGACAGCACTAACATGCGTCCTGAGCATTGGTTGGATATGGTGCGGTGCATCCGGGAAAACTATGACCGCTATGATGGCTTTGTCATTACCCATGGTACAGACACCATGGCTTATACAGCCGCAGGTCTCAGCTATCTGATCCAAGGCAGTCCAAAACCTGTGATTCTCACCGGTGCACAGAAGCCTATCGGATTTGATTCCACAGATTCCAAGATCAACATGACGGACGCTTTTCGCTGTGCCGCCTCGGATCTCCCCGGAGTGTCTATCGTGTTCAACAATCACGTGATTTTGGGCACACGGGCCCGCAAGACCCGCACAAAGAGTTTTCAGGCATTTTCCAGCATCAACTATCCGGATCTGGGGATTCTGCGGGATGGAGTACTGCTGCGGTATATCCGCCAGGACTGTACCACTGCACCTACTTTTTCTGACACTTTGGATAATAAAGTGGCCCTTTTGAAGCTGACACCGGGACAGGACCGTTCTGCCGCCGACTTTTTTCTGGAACGGAATGATGCTCTGATCATCGAGAGCTTTGGAGTCGGCGGTCTGCCGGAGCACGGCGGGTTCTATGATTGTCTACAAAGCTGGATAGAACAAGGCAAATTTGTGGTTCTTACTACTCAGGTCCCCAGTGAGGGCAGCGACGTAGGCGTTTACCACGTTGGACACAGTCTGAAAGCAAACCTCCGCGTTTTGGAAGCCTACGATATGACCACGGAGGCTGTGGTAGCCAAGCTCATGTGGATCCTGGGACGGACCCATGACCGCACTGAGGTAGAAAAGCTATTCTATACACCGATAGCAAAGGACATTCTCTTCCCTGTCCACGGGTTGGGTTTATAGGATTTACCATCTGCAGCACTACATAGAAACCTGCCGGAGCAGTCCACGGACTGTTCCGGCAGGTTTTTCCATATAATACAATCTTAATCGTACCGCAGGGCGTCGATGGGGTTCAGCTTGGCCGCCTTGTTGGCGGGCAGGTAGCCGAACAGAACACCGATGCCTACGCTGACGCCGAAGCTGACAGCAATGTCGGAAAGAGTCGGCACCGCGCTGAAGGTGATGCCGTTCATGGAACTGGACATGATGGCCCCCACCGCAATGGTGGCAGCTCTGGCCAGCAACAAACCGAATACGATACCCAGCACCCCGCCCACGGCGGAGGTGGTGCCCGCTTCAATGACGAACTGGCCCCGGATGTCCTTCTGCTTGGCGCCCAGAGATTTTCGGATGCCGATCTCCCTTGTCCGTTCCGTGACGGACACCAGCATGATGTTCATAATGCCGATACCGCCCACCAGCAGGGAAATGGCGGCGATGGCCACCAGTACGATCATCATGGTATTCATCATGGTGTTCATGGCATCCATCATTTCCGCAGAGGTCATCACCATGTAGTAGTCCGAGGACTGATAGGTTTTATACAGTCGCTTTTCCACAATACCCTTGGCAGCAGACGCCGTATCCCGACTGGTGGAGGTCAGCAGGAACATTTCGCCGGTGCCCATCATCATGGTGCCAGTGCCCATCCGCTGGGCGTTTTCATAGGGGATGTAGATCACATCGTCGGCGCTGCCCTCGCTGCTGTCGCCGCTTTTACTCAACACGCCGATGACGGTGTAAGGCACACCGCTCAGAGAGATGGTCTTACCCAGTGCGTCGCCCCGAAAGGCGGTCTGCGCCAGATAATCGCCGATGACGCAGACATTCTGATGCCGATCCACGTCGATGTAGCTGAGGAAGCGTCCCTCCGCAAGAGTCTCCCCCTGCATGGTGCCCTTGGTGTCTTCCTTGAAAAACGCCTCGCTGACGCCGTAGACCGAGGTGCGGTCATAGTCATCCGTCTGGTAGCGCACCTTGGCAGAAGCGGAAACATAGGGGGTCACGCCGGTGAGGTACTGGGGATATTTGTCCACCAGTTCATAGAGATCCTCCACATCCACGTCACGGGTGCCGCCGGTCCCCCGGCCATAGGTCATGACCTGGATCAGATTGGAGCCCATTTTTTCAAACTGGCTGTTCATCATATTGGTCATGCCGTTGCCGAGAGACAGAATCACGATCACGGCGCCGACACCGATGATGATACCCAGCATGGTGAGAAACGCCCGCATCTTGCTGGTTTTCAGAGATTTCAGCGCCAGCTTGAAGGATTGGGCAAAGTTCATACGCCCACCTCCCCGTCTGCGCCTGTCTCCTCCGGCTGCACCACGGCGGCGGGATCGGAGGCGTCACCGTCATAGATGATGCGGCCGTCCTGAAGGCGGACGATGCGCTTGGCCTTTACAGCGATGGAGTTGTCATGGGTGATGAGCACCACGGTATCCCCCTCCTGATTCAGCTTCTGGAGGAACCCCAGCACCTCCCGGCCCGTCCGGGAATCCAGCGCGCCGGTGGGCTCATCCGCCAGAATGACAGAGGGATTCCCCGCCAGCGCTCTTGCGATGGATACCCGCTGCTGCTGACCGCCGGAGAGCTGACTGGGCAGGTTTTTCTGCTTTTCGGCAAGACCCACTCGGCCCAGGGCCGCCACTGCTCGTTCCTTCCGCTCCTCCGCGCCCACGCCGGCATACAGCAGGGGCAGCTCCACGTTTTCCAGCACGGTCAGTTTGGGGATCAGGTTATACTGCTGGAAGATGAACCCCAGCATTTTGTTCCGGATCTCCGCCTGCTGGTCATCATCCATGGTGGATACGTCCACGCCCCCCAGATGGTAGGTACCGCTGGTGGGAACATCCAGACAGCCGATGATGTTCATGGCGGTGGATTTGCCGGAACCGGACTGGCCCACAATGGCTACAAACTCCCCCTTGTCGATGGTAAGGCTCACGCCGTCCAGGGCGTGAACGTCCTCGTCGCCCATGTGGTAGATCTTGTAGACGTCTTTTAATTCAATGAGATGCTCCATGGCTTACATCCCCATCATTTCGGCCATCATGTTAGAGCTTTGGTTGGGGATCAGGACAGTGTCCCCCTCTTCCAGACCGCCGGTGACCTCGATGAAATCACCGTCGCTCTTGCCCAGCGTCACTTCCCGTGTTTCCAGCTTGGAGACATCCGCCACGGCGGTATTGTCCGCGTTCATGGCGCCGGGGCCGGGGATCGTCACGGTGTTGCCCCGGTTCACAGCGTCCACGGGGATGCACAGGGCATTGGGGACCCGGTCGCCCTCGATGGTTGCGGAGACATTCATGCCCGGCTTGAGGTCGCCGTAATCCTTGATGAGGATGGTCACGGGATAGCTGGTGGCGCCGCCCGCCGTGGTGCCGTTGATGCTGACGTTATCCACCACACCGGTGAAGGTCTGCCCTTCCACCGCGTCCGCAGTGATGGTGACGGACTGCCCCGCCTCCACCTTGCCGATATCCAGTTCATCCACGGCCATTTCCAGCTTCAAGTAGCTCATGTCATAAACCACTGCCAGAGAGCCGGAGTTCATACCCTCCACCTTGTCACCGGCCTTGAAATTCTTTTCGATCACGGTGCCGGTGATCTGAGAGGTGATGTTGTAATCATCCAGACTGTCCGCTGCCATAGAGGCCGCCAGTTCCGCATTCTGCAGACTCAGCCGGGCGTTCTCCACCCGGTTCCGGGCATCGGCGGACTCCACAGTGCACAGGGGCTCCCCCTGCTTGACGGTGCTGCCCGCCAGCTTATTCAAGCCCTGAATGGTGCCGCTGGCACCGGCGTAGACAATGGTAGCTCCGCCCAGATTGATGGGCGTCTGGCCGTAGCTGGCGTAATTGCCGATCCGGGCAGAGGCCGTGAAGGAATCCGAGACAGCGCCGGGATTCGCCAGCTTCACCCGGACGCTGACGGCGGACAGGCCGTTGCTGGTAATGCTGGTGGAGTTGGACACGGAATCCACCGTGCCGCTCACCGGGGCGTCATAATTGCCGATATACACCGTGGCCGCCTGACCCGCATAGAAGTCCGTGGGGCTGGCGTAGGGGAACAGGAAATCGATGGACAGGTCCATACTGGAGGTGATCTTGGCGATCTGAGCACCTGCGTTCACACTGTCGCCGTTGTGGACATACAGCTCCTGAATCGTACCGCTGATGGAAGCCATGGGGTTCAGAGCCTCCTTGGCCTGCTGATAGGCTATTTGAGCCTGCGCCACAGAGAGCTCTGCCCGGTCCACATTGTTCTGGGCGTCGCTGCTGTTCAGGGCAAACAACAGATCCCCCTTATCCACCAGATCGCCCAGCTCAAAGGGTGCGTTTTCGATCTCACCGGAGATCAGAGTGGTGACGTTATAAGAATCTGCGGGCTTCAGGGTCGCCGTTCCAGTAACGGACAGCGTCAGATCCTGCCGGGTGGCCTGAGCCACCAGATAGCTGCCGCCGAGATAGGCGTTTGCCTTTTTGGATGCCCTGGCCATGCAGCCTGCCGCCACAGCGGCGATCACCACCGCGGCAATGGCAATTTTCATCCATTTTTTTGCTTTCTTGCTCTTGGGCAGGCCGAATTTCTTTTTCGGCTCCGTTTCGGACGCAGGCGCAGACTGACCCGCCTTCGTTTTCTTCATCAGTTCTTCCATATAGACAACTCCTTTATGAACGCTGTGCGGGGTGGGTCTTTGCCCCCATGCCCCGCCGCAGGATCTCCAATGCGTGCTGCAGCTTTTCCCGGTCCTCCGGGTCGGGCTCAGGCCGAATGCCGTTATACATGATGGGGACTATCAATACAATGAGCATCCTCAGAATGCAGTTCAGGTCCTCCGGCTCCCGCAGGTCCAGCAGATCTGGGTTCACGCAGCCCTCCATTCGCTTCAAAATGTGATCCAGGTCCAGAAACTCCAGCAGGCCGCCCTTCTGCAAGCCGTCGTTGCGGTTGACGATGGCGGACATCATACCCATGCCCCCCAGACTGCGGTCCGCTGACCGGCGGCTCCGAAGATGATCATACATGGCCGGCAGGGCTGCGAAGATGTCGCCACCCTGACTGTGAAGCACCTCCTCAAACACCATAAGCATCTCGTTGATGCTCTCCTCCATCAGATAGTGGAACAGATCCTCCTTATCCCGGAAATACATGTAAAAGCTGCCACGGGGAATTCCCGCCTCCCGGACGATTCGGTTGATGGACGCCTCGTTATAGGGCCGCTCCGTAAATTCCCGGACTGCCGCTGACAGCAGTTTTTCCTGCTTTTCCGGTGCCAGATTCAAAAATGTACTGCTGGGCAAGCCGCCAGCCTCCTTTCGATCCGTAATGATCTCCCTAATATCTGGGACAGGGTCCCGCACACCCCTTCCTCCCATCGAGAAAGCCTGTGCGGAACCGGATACTCTTCCTAATATGACAACCTGTCAGGTATGATACCTGACAGGTTCCGCATGGTTCGCATGCGGCCTGAAGTTTTTCGGGTTACCACCCAAAAAACTTATGATTTCAATGGCGCAGTGAAACCTTCCTGGTTTCCCCGCGCACACCCCTTCCTCCCGTTGAGAAAGCCTGTGCGGAACCGGATACCCTTCCTAATATGACAACCTGTCGGGTATGATACCCGACAGGTTGTCATATTGCAAGTATTTCCTTCAAATGTTCACAAACTTTTCACATTGTATGAGCCAGCTCATACAGCGGCGCACGCCGGTCATAGGGCTGGGGGCAGTAGGTCACGGAGGCAATCTTTTTCCCGCTCATGCCGTACTTGGGATGGGTGCCAAACAAGTCGATATACCGCATCAGATCGTCCTTCTCCGCCGCCATCGCCTCCAAAAGCAGGACGGTGGCCCGGGCGTCATCCACTGCCCGGTGGCTGTTTTCCGCTTCCGTCAGGCCGTAGGCTTCGATGGCGTTGCACAGCTTGTGTGGATAGTCCCGCCGGTCCCGGTACACTGTCAAAGCATCCAGAAACCGGGGCTTTCGCAAAATGGACACCAACCCCAAGGGTTGCAGCAGGTAGTAGAGGAAATTCAGGTCGAACTGAGCGTTATAGGCCACCAGCAAAGGCTGCTCCGCTCCCTCCAGCAAACGGCAGAAACCCTCCGCCGCCGCACGGTCATCCACGCCCTCCCGGTCCAACTGCTCGTCCGTAATGCCGGTAAGCTCCGTAATGAAGGTCGGCAGCGTCTGTCCTGCCGGAAGGCGGACAAGGGCGTTGAAATCCCCCCGCTCCGCGCCGTTTTCCAGCGCCACAGCACCGATCTCAATGATCCGGTCCCGGCCGAACTCAATTCCGGTAGTTTCCGTATCGAACACCACCAGCCGGTCAAAATTCTTCCAAAGTTCCATTATGCCTCCCAATTCTCCCCGGTGGCATAGTCGATCTCCACACCGGGCTGCACGTTGTAGCAGTAGACATGAAAGCAGACGCCCCGGCCCTGATCTTCCACGGAATATGCCTCCATCTCCACGCCTCGGGCCACCAGTTCTGTGCCTGCAAAGGCGGGGGTCACCCGGTAGAGCACATGATTCCCTGTGGAGGCCACGTAGTCTGCCACCTGATTCTCAAAGGGCAGCATCCCCTCCACGTTCATGTACCGGGTACCGGTAATGAGATTTTTTTCGTTGGCGTTTTCGCCGGTAAGCTGAAAGCCGATGAGGTGGCAGCGGTTATAGAGGTTCCCGCCGTCCACAAAATCATATTGGTGCTGCACCCAGCCGGTGGGCTTCACCTTGCTGATGCTCTCCCGCTCTTCTGTGGGCATCAGGTCCACGCCGACGCAGGCCTCCGCGACGCCGCAGCGGCCCAGACTGTCCAGCTCGCTGTAATACTCATAGGAATCGGTGGTGTATTCCTTCTCCGTAAAGGAGGGCTGATTCCGGTCGATGACGGCGTAAGCGCTGGTGCCGTCATAATCCGGGATATTCGACAGGTCATAGCTGGGGGCCAGCATCTGCCGGGCCAGACCCACGAGCATCGCCAGAACGATGACTGCCAGAGCCTCCTTCCGGCCGGGTTTTCGAGTTGTACGCCGTTTCTTTGCCATTTTGTTTCTCCTTTGGATCCTGCGAATTTTTCACTGCCACATCATAACAGCTTTCGCCGGGTTTCGCAACCGGGTATGAAGGGGTTTTCATTCGGGCAGACTAAAGGAAATCCATTCTCAGGAGGAACGCCATGCGCAAACGTCTGCAAATTTTCTGTCTTCTGCTTCTGCCCTGTCTGGCGCTGATGGGGATCCTGGGCCGAGGCTCCCCCGCCGCCCTGTCCGCGTCCAGCGATGCCGCCATTCCCGCCTCCGCCGATAACTGGGGACTGTCCTTCCCTGCGGAGCACGAAACACCCATCGGCAATGCCACGGCGGACTTTCTCACCCAGTATGACGCCTGGTATGTGGGAGACACCAGTCAGAAGGTCATTTATCTCACCTTTGACTGCGGCTACGAAAACGGCAACACCGGGGCCATTTTAGACGCGCTGAAAAAGCACAGCGCTCCGGCGGCTTTCTTCGTGGTTGGCCACATGATCGAATCCGCCCCGGACATCGTCCGCCGGATGGCGGCGGAGGGACACATCGTAGGCAACCACACCTACCACCATCCGGATATGTCCGCCATTTCCGACAAGGCCAGCTTCCAAAAGGAGCTGGATTCTCTGGCGGCGCTGTATCAGGAGATCACCGGGCAGGAATTGTCCCACTTCTACCGGCCCCCGCAGGGGAAATACAGTGAGCAAAACCTGAAACTGGCTCAGGAACTGGGCTACCAGACAGTGTTCTGGAGCCTTGCCTACGTGGATTGGTATGCCGACAACCAGCCCACAGCGGAGCAGGCCTACGCCAAGCTGCTCCCCCGCATCCACAACGGAGCCATCGTGCTGCTGCACTCCACCTCCTCCACCAACGCCGCCATTCTGGACGATCTGCTGACGAAATGGGAGGACATGGACTACCGCTTTGCCCCCTTGACGGAGCTTTCCGCCCCGGCCAAGTCCTGACCATCCGCCTGTCTTTTCCTGAAAAGCCACACGTTTCTAAACAACGCTGCCCGGAGGATATTCCTCCGGGCAGCGTTGCTCATTTTTCCCGTTCCAGCAGGGCCAGCAGCAGTCCGCCGATCAAAATAGCGAGATCCGCCAGATTCCATACATAGCGGCCGATCTTCGGCAGCTTGGGAAACTGCACATAGTCATAGACCGCGCCGCGCCGCAGCCGCTCCCACAGGTTGCTGAGACCACCGCCCAAGGCCAGTCCCGCTCCTATGGGACTGCGGCGGCGGAACACCCACACCAGCGGCAAAACCAGAATGGACAGCGCCGTTACCAGCTTCCGTTTCAGAGGCAGGCTGAAGGCCGCGCCGTCATTCCACAGGGCCGTCAATCGGATACGTCCTCCCCAGAAAAATGCGTCCTTCCGCTCCGGGCGGTTCAAAAACCACCGCAGGCCGGCGCAGGCGGCCAAAACCGCCGCCGCGGTAAACAGTGTCAGCATCCGCCGCCCTCCTTTGCCTTTTCCATCGCCGCCCGCACCGCGCCGCTGTTGGCATTCTTCCGGTTATTCTGCCACATGGTATCTCCGATCTGCTTCTGGACCTCCATCATTTCCTCGTGGAAAGCGGAGGCCGACAATCGCAGCGCCCCGTGGCCCAGAATGATGATCTGCTCCGGCCCGTCGGAGGTGGCCACCCGGACCCGGTGCTGCCGCCCGATCTCGTAGGTCGCCCGCTCGATGTAGGCGTCCGCCGTCTCCGCCTCCTTGGTATAGACAATGGTGATGTTGTGGTACTTTTCTACGCTGCCCAGACCGCCCTTCACCTTGTAGGCGTCAAACACCAGGATGACCCGGCATTTCCGGTAGCCCTGATAGTTGCACAGGAGGTCGCACAGCTTTTTCCGGGCGGCGTCCAGATGTTCCGCCGCCAGCTTTTTCAGCTCGTCCCACGCGAAAATGATATTATACCCGTCTACCAGCAGATAATCCTCGCCGGAGAAGGCCTGTTTCAATTCTCGCCGTTTTTCCTCCGAATTATCGGCCACAGGCCGCTTAGGAGCCTTGGGTGGAAGAAAACTCTCCCGCTTCACCGCGCCGTAGGTCCGCTCGAAGATGGCCTGCAATTCCTTATCCTGGGCTGCGGTCCCTGCGTAGGTACTGACGGGCCGCCGCTGGGGGGCCGCTTCCTTCGGTTCAGGCTCCGTCCCCTGCGGGCGCCAGCCGCTGTCCACCTGGGCGTGCTGGGCCACCTCCCGCCACGGGATCACCACACCAGCCCCGTGGGAGCAGAACACGGAATCCGCCGTGTTTTCTACGTCCCGTTCCGGGTCATACCCCATGGCCTCGATGACGGCTTCCGCCTCCGCGCAGGGGAAATACCCCGCCGGGACGCAGGACAACCGCCCCTGTCCACGGGTGTAGACCGCCACCTCCCGGGCGTAATCCCGAAGGCCCGCCACCGGGGCCGTGCCGGTGAGGGCCGTTTCCTCTCCCACGGTCTCCGGCGGGTCCACCTTGCCGCCCATCTGCTGCAAGTCCGTCATGGCCCGGCCCACCTGCTGGGCGGGGACTTCCAGCCGGAACCGGTACCACGGCTCCAGCAGCACACTTTCCGCCTGCATCAGCCCATGCCGCACGGCCCGGTAGGTGGCCTGTCGGAAATCGCCGCCCTCGGTGTGCTTTTCGTGGGCGCGGCCCGCCAACAAGGTGATTTTGATATCGGTGATGGGTGAGCCGGTCAGTACCCCCAAATGAGGTTTTTCCAACAGATGTGTAAAGATCAGCCGCTGCCAGTTCAGATCCAACTTGTCCGTGGGGCACACGGAGGCGAGGGTAATGCCGCTGCCCGGCGCGCCGGGTTCCAGCAGCAAATGCACCTCGGCGTAGTGCCGCAAGGGTTCAAAGTGGCCGATGCCCTCCACGGCGTTGGCGATGGTCTCCCGGTAGCAGACAGCCCCTGCGCCAAAGCTGATCTCCATGCCCAGCCGCTCTCGGATCAGCCGCTGCAAGACCTCCATCTGCACCTCGCCCATGAGCTGAGCGTGGATCTCCCCGTTATTCCAGACGATGTGAAGCTGGGGGTCTTCCTCCTCTAACTGCCGCAGCTTTTGCAGCGCCGTGTGGGGGTCTGTGCCGTCCGTCAGTTCCACCCGGTAGGTCAGGACCGGCTGCAAGACCGCCCCGGACCAGTCCGGCTCGATCCCCAACCCCTGTCCGGGGAAGGTGTGACTCAGGCCCGTCACCGCCACTACGGCCCCGGCCTCCGCCGTGTCCACGGGGTGGAATTTCGACCCGGAGTAGAGCCGGAGCTGATCCGCCTTTTCCTGCCAGACCGTGTCCCCCTCCCGGCCGGTAAGCAGTTCCTTGGTGTGCAGCGCACCACCGGTGATCTTCATGTGGGTCAGCCGGGCGCCCTGCGCGTCCCGCGTGATCTTGAACACCTTGGCGCCGAATTCTGCCGGATAGTCCGGCTGGGGGGCATACCGCTCCACGCCGGCAAGCAGCTCATCCACGCCCTCCACCTTCAATGCGGAGCCGAAGTAGCAGGGAAACAGCTTTCGTTCCCCGATCAGACGGGAGATCATGTCCTCCGGAAGTTCTCCCATTTCCAGATATTGCTCCAGGGCCGTCTCGTCGCAGACGGCGGCCTCCTCCCACAGGGTATCCGGGTCCCCAAAGTCCACGCAGCCGCCGCTGAGTTTATTCTTTAAGTGGGCCAACAGCGCCGCCCGGTCCGCGCCCGCCAGATCCATCTTGTTGATGAACAGGAATGTGGGCACCTGATACCGCTCCAGCAGGTCCCACAGCGTCCGGGTATGGCCCTGTACGCCGTCAGTACCGGAGATCACCAGCACGGCGCAGTCCAGCACTTGCAGCGTTCGCTCCATTTCGGCGGAAAAGTCTACATGGCCGGGGGTGTCCAGCAGCGTCACACGGGTCTCCCCCAGTTCCAGCACCGCCTGCTTGGAAAAGATGGTAATGCCCCGCTGCCGCTCCATGGCGTCGGTGTCCAGAAAGGCGTCCTGATGGTCCACCCGCCCCAGACGGCGGATGGCTCCGGCCCGGTACAGCAGGGCCTCTGATAAGGTTGTTTTTCCGGCGTCCACATGGGCCAGAATGCCGATACAGATCTGTTTCATGGGCAATATCCGTTTCCGCCGGAGCCTCTTGCCCGGCCTGTTTTTTCTTATTATGACAGATTTCCAACGGGGGTTCAACCCCCGCTGCCGGTCCTTTTCCTGATTCCGTATTTGGAAAGGCCGACCTATCGGCAACCGTTTCCGCAAATTCCTACAAAATCACCTGCTCGGAAACATGAGGTTGTTGGTCACACCGCCGATCTCTTGGGTGTTTGCATGATTTCCTCTTGACGGACCGCCTTCACCGTGCTAAACTGCAGCCAACTTGAACGAAAGGACGGAGACAAACGATGACCTGCATAACCGGTTCTACTTTTGCATACGCTTCTGCGCAGGCAGTCTGCGCCGTTTCCGTCTGCTCCGAAGCTTCTTCCCACTCCAATATCGCTATGATTCTGGACGCCGGCCTGCTGCTGGCGTCCATTATTATTTTACCCATGATTATTCTGGTACATCATTTTCCCATTTGTCGAATCCCGGTACAACGCCCGGTTTCCCTTTCGATCCTCTGAGGATCGGACCTGAAACGCCAAGCGGCTCCGTCGATTCGACGGGGCCGCTTTTCTGTTTGCTTTTGCTCCAGCCATCCGGCTGCCAAAGCATAAAGTATTTGAACACACTCGAACTTATTTTCAGGAGGTATCATCCATGTATATCAGCATCACGAAAACGACACACCCCGGAACACTCCTCCCCTCGGATCAGCTGGGCTTCGGCATCCACTACACCGACCACATGTTCATCATGGATTACAGCGATGAAAAAGGCTGGTACGATCCCCGCATCGTCCCCTTCCAGAACATCTCTCTGTCCCCTGCCGCCTGTGTGTTCCATTACGGTGCCGAGGTCTTTGAAGGGTTGAAGGCCTACCGCCGTCCTGACGGTGAGGTGCAGCTGTTCCGCCCCTGGGACAACATGGAGCGGATGAAGAACTCCGCCATCCGCCTGGGTCTGCCGGTAGTCCCCCCGGAGGACGCACTGGAAGCCGTCAAGGCGCTGGTGAAGGTTGACGAGCGCTGGGTCCCCTCTGATCCCGGCACCTCTCTGTACATCCGTCCCTTCCTGTACGGCACCGATGCGAAGCTGGGGCTTCACGGCGTTCACACAGCCCAGTTCATCATCATTCTCTCCCCGGTAGGCAGCTACTTTGACAACGGCATGGAGCCGGTGAAGATCATCGTGGAGACCGAGGACGTCCGGGCTGTCCGGGGCGGCACCGGCGAGGCCAAATGCGGCGGCAACTACGGCGCTTCCAACCGGGCCGGAGAACGTGCCTTTGCCAACGGCTATTCTCAGGTGCTGTGGCTGGACGGCGTGGAGCACAAGTATGTGGAGGAAGGCGGCGGCATGAACGTGGTCTTCAAGATCAACGGCAGGATCATCACCCCCATGCTGACCGGGTCCATCCTCCCCGGCGTCACCCGCCGCTCCTGCCTCCAATTGTTTGAGGATTGGGGGATGCCCGTAGAGGAACGGCTCATCTCCGTCGACGAGCTGTTTGAGGCCGCCGCCAATGGAACGCTGGAGGAGGCCATGTGCGTCGGCACCGCCGCCGTCATCTGCCCCATCGGTGAACTGACCTACGAAGGCAAGGCATATACCATCAACAACTTCCAAACCGGCCCTCTGGCACAGAAGCTGTATGACACCCTCACCGGGATCCAGTGGGGCACGCAGCCCGATCCCCATGGCTGGACCTGCAAGGTCTGAGCTGTCCCGGCAACTTCTCTGTCGATCTCAAAACTCCATATCGTTTTACAGCCGTCTCCCGGATTTCTCTGGGAGACGGCTGCGTTGTTGATCTGATTCAGAATAGACTGCTAAAGACGTTTGGCAGGTCTTTCCGTCTGTCAGTCCTCAATGCTGATAGCGCTGACAGGACAGCCGTCCCGGGCGGTCTCTGCCTCGGTCTGCTGGTTGGCCGGGATCTCTCCACCGTGGGCCAAGCCGTCATCCCCCATGGTAAACACCACCGGGCAGGTTCCCGCGCACAGGCCACAGCCGATGCAGTTTTCGTTCACTGTTGCTTTCATACGATTTACCTCCATTATTCCTGAATGGTTCCGTCCCGGCCCAGTGTTACCACCTGCCAGGGCAAAAACTTTCCGCTTTCCCGGAGCGCCGTTTCCGCCGCCCTCTGCAAGCCGCCGCAGCAGGGCACCTCCATGCGGACGATGGTGACCTCCCGGATGTCATTACAACGGATGATCTCCGTCAGCTTTTCCGTGTAATCCCCCTCGTCCAGCTTGGGACAGCCGATCAGCGTGATCCGGCCCTTCATAAACCGCTCGTGGAAATCCGCCCGGGAAAAGGCGGTGCAGTCCGCGGCGATCAGCAGTCTGGCCCCCTGATAGAACGGTGCCTGTACCGGCAGCAGCTTGATCTGAACAGGCCACTGCATGAGCCGGGAGGCCGGGGCAGACCGCATGGGGACAGCCGTGTCCGTTCCCTGATGCAGTGTGTCTGCCTGACTGCCGGGGCAGCCCATCTGTAAGGGTGCGCTGCCGGAACAGCCGCTGCGGGTGACGGGAGCGCTGCCCTTCAGGGACGCCGCCTTTTTCATCAGTTGTGCGGCGGCAACGGCCTTTTCATCAAACGCGGCGGCCTCCCGCTCCACAAAGGTAATTGCATTGGCGGGACAGTGGGGCAGGCAGTTGCCCAGTCCGTCGCAGTAGTCATCCCGCAGGAGCACGGCCTTGCCGTCCACCATGCCGATGGCCCCCTCCTGACAGGCGTCGGCGCAGGCGCCGCAGCCGTTGCACTTTTCCCGGTCGATCTCGATCACTCTCCGTACCATATAGGGTGTCTCCTTTTTTCTCAGCTATGCAGGCTTGTTTTTGTGCTCTTAGTATCGTATAATAGGCTCATAAAATCTGTTGCGTTTGCAACTTTTTCTGTAAAACAACTGTCAGTTTCAGGAGGGATTTCCATGCGGGTGCGTGTTCCGGATTATTTTGACGGATTTTCCTGTCTGGCGGGGGCCTGTCCCCATAGCTGCTGCATTGGGTGGGAGGTGGTCCTGGACGAGGACACGGTCCGGCGGTATCAGCAGCTTCCGGGAGCCTTGGGCGAACGGCTCCGGGATGCGATGGCCCTGGACGGGGAGGATGTCTGCTTTCCGCTGGACGGCCGCCGCTGTCCCTTTCTGAATCAGGAAAACCTCTGCGACATCCACTGCGCCTTGGGGCCGGAGGCCACCTCCGTCACCTGCCGGGAGCATCCCCGTTTTATCGAGGACTACGGACCCTTCCAGGAGATCACTCTGTCTGCCGCCTGTCCCAAGGCCAATGAACTGCTGCTGGGCAGCCGGGAGCCGCTGACCTTCTTGGAGCGTCAGGATAATCAGCCCATGGAGGATGGGGACGAATGGCTGGATTGGCTGGTCTCTCTGCGGGACCGCCTGCTGGATCTCCTGCGGGACCGGAGCCTGTCCTTAAAGGACCGCCTGCGGAACTTTCTGCTCATCACCGGGGAGGCCCAACAGCTATTGGACAGCGAAAACATGGCGGAGCTGGCCGCCTTCTGCACGGAATCTTGGGTGATTTCTACGAAAACCGATGCCGGTTCCGGTTCGTGGGAAGCTGCCGCCTGCCGGTGCTTACAAGATCTGGAAATTCTGGAACCTGACTGGCTTGCGCTGCTGAAGCAATGGGCGCAAGCGCCGGAATTGCCCGGCTTCGCTCCCCAAGACCCGGAAAAGCTGGAACGCATCGCCGTGTACTTCGCCTTCCGGTATCTGCTGAAGGCCGTCAACGATGGAGACCTGCTGGGGCGGGCGCAGTTCTGCGCGCTGGGGGTGTTGGTAACGGACCGCCTCTCCCGTTTCGTAGGACTGCCGGAGGCCCTGCGGCTGTTCAGCCGTGAGATTGAGCATAACGAGGAGAATCTGGGTACGCTGCTGGAACAGTTCTGGCAGACGGAGGGCCTTTCCCTGTCCGCTCTGCTGGCGGCCTTCGGCGGATAGGTCCACCTTTGTGCGACCTGCTTGTCCACCGCAGATCTTTTTGTCAAAAACATTGAAATTGCACAAAAGCTATTGACTTATCTCCAATATCATTATATATTATAGACACAAAGAGGGAGAGAAAACCCTCGATGGGAAACCCTCTTTCTTCGCCGGAGAGCGTTACCGGAAGGTCAAATACGAAGCACATCATTTATGGGATCGCGTGAGACATGAATTCTGTACGCACGGTGCTTCATGGATTGGCAGGCAGTGTTTCAGCTCTCAACGGCAGATAGATGGAAGTAGAGGTAACCGTATTGAAAGAAATTCAGCAGAAGTAGCCCCCGTTTGTCGTTGGAACAAGCGGGGGCTGATGCTTTTTATAGGAGCCTACTGAGGAAGGTCAGAGAATTGTTTTGCCTTAATTTTTGTGGGAACGGACGGAGATTTCAGCAGACGTCCGCCTTTTATTGGAAACTTCATCAAATTTCAGGGAGGGGGTTGACATTCCGAACTTCCGCGCCTATAATACGGCACAACAAGGAAATCACAGCAAACCTATGACGGAGAGCAGTACCCAGTCAGGATGACCTTTCAGAGAGTTCCGGGCGGTGAGATCGGAGCGGGAGTCGGCTGGCGAATGGACTTCGGAGGGCGGTCCGAACGGGAAACCAAGTAGAGACCGACGGGAATCCCACCCGTTATCCATCGGGGCGCGTATGATGGTACGCGTAAGCGAGCGGACGTATAAACGTCAATTTGGGTGGTATCGCAGAAGCATCAGCTTTTGTCCCATGAGTGGGGCGAAGGCTGTTTTTTTATTTCCGTTTGGCCCCGGCACAGCCAAAACGGTCATCTGCCACTCAAACATTTTATATTTTGGAGGAAACCAAAATGAAGAACAACATGATGAAGAAGTTCCTGACCATAACTCTTGCCTGTGCCATGACCCTGTCTCTGGCTGCCTGCGGCAGCAAGGCCGAATCCCCCGCCGACAGTCCTGCCGACCAGAACACCGCCGCACCCACTGAAAGCGACGCCAAGACCTATAAGGTCGCCGTCATCAAGCAGCTGGACCACGCCTCTCTGGACGAGATTGCCAACGCCGTCACTGCGGAGCTGGATCAGATCTCCGCCGATAAGAATGTGAAGATCGAATACGAGGTCACCTCTGGTCAGGGCGACCAGACCATTCTCAAGCAGTTGAGCGATCAGGCCATTGCCGACGGTGTGGATGCCATCATCCCCATCGCCACCACCGCCGCCCAGATCGCCGCCCTCTCCGCCGAGGAGACCAAGACCCCTGTGGTCTACGCCGCAGTCTCCGACCCGGAGACTGCCAAGCTGACCGGGATCGGCTATGTCACCGGCACCAGCGACGCCCTGAATACCGATTTCATCATGGATATGATGTTCGCCCAGAATCCCTCTGTCGCAAAGGTGGGCCTGCTGTACTCCCTGTCTGAACCCAACTCTGCCAAGCCCATTGCCGACGCCAAGGCCTATCTGGATACTAAGGGCATCGAGTACGTTGAACAGACCGCCAATACCAACGATGAAGTAGTTGCTGCCGCCTCCGCCCTGATCGCCGCCGGTGTGGATGCCGTGTTTACCCCTACCGATAACGTCATCATGGCCGCAGAACTGGCTATCTATGAAGATCTCGCCAAAAACGGCATCCCCCACTACACCGGCGCTGACTCCTTCGTCCGCAACGGCGCCTATGCCACCTGCGGCGTGAACTACACCGACCTGGGCACCCAGACCGCTGACCTGGCCTACACCGCCATGACCGAGGGCATGGATGGCATGGAGGACTACTACCTGATGGACGGCGGCATCATCACCGTCAACACAGACACCTGTGCCCTCATCGGCAAGCAGGCCGACTACGCCTGCTTCAACAGCATGGGCGAGGTGGTAGAGGTCAGCACCACCAAGGACTGATCCAGTCAAATTCCCCGCCCCGCTCCCCCGGCCTGCTGCCGGGGGCAGCGGCATGAAAGGAGCGCATTCTCTTGCTGATGATCACACAAACCGCTCTGGAACTGGGCTTTTTATACGCTTTGGTGGCCATGGCCCTGTTTCTGAGCTTCCGGATCTTGAACATCGCCGATATGACCACCGACGGTTGTTTTGTCCTTGGGGCGGCGGTCTCTGTCACGCTGGCCGCCGGGGGACACCCGATCCTGGCCATTCCTGCCGCCATGCTGGCGGGCAGCTGCGCCGGATTCGTCACAGCTTTTTTGCAGACTCGCTTGGGGATTCCCTCCATTCTGGCGGGCATCGTCACCAACACAGGCCTGTACACCGTCAATCTGATGGCGATGGGCTGGAAGGCCAACCAGAGCCTGCTGGGCGGCAGCACGATCTTCACCCTTCTGCGGGACAGCGGCATCGGCGGCGATTGGTACGAGTTGCTGCTGGCGGCTTCGGTCACCGTTCTGGCGGGCGTACTGCTGCTGGCATTTCTGAAAACACGCATGGGCCTTTCCATCCGGGCCACAGGCGACAATCCCGACATGGTGCGGGCCTCGTCCCTGAATCCGGCGTTCACCGTCACGGTAGGACTGTGCGTATCCAACGCTCTGACAGCCCTTTCCGGGGCCATGGTGGGCCAGTATCAAAAGACGGTGGACATCAACTCCGGCACCGGCATCGTGGTCATCGGCCTGGCCTGCCTCATCATCGGTGAAACGGTTCTAGGACGCCGGACCGTTACCAAGGGCGTGCTGGCGGTGATGATCGGCTCCGTGATCTACCGGTTTATCTACGCCGTTGTCTTTTACACCAAGGTCGTACCGGTGGAGTGTCTGAAGCTGCTGACGGCCGTCATCGTGGCTCTGGCCATCGCCGCCCCCAGTATCCAAAAGTGGGTGGCTTTCCAGCAGCGGAAGCTGGCCGCCGGAAAGGGAGGGAACTGACATGCTGGACATTCAACGCATCTCCAAGACCTTCAATCCCGGCACCGTCAATGAGAAAAAGGCCATCACGGACCTGTCTCTCCACTTGAACAAGGGAGAATTTGTCACGGTGATCGGTTCCAACGGCGCAGGCAAGTCCACCCTGTTCAACGCCATCGCCGGCAGCTTTTATGTGGACGATGGCGCCATCACCGTAGGCGGTCACGATATGACCTTTCTGCCTGAATACAAACGTGCGAAGCGGATCGGCCGCCTATTCCAGGACCCTCTGAAGGGGACTGCCCCCAATATGACCATCGAAGAAAATCTGGCGCTGGCAGCGGGAAACGGCGGTTGGTTTTCCCGCTTGACCCAGAAGGACCGGGCCCGTTTCCGCGATCGGCTGGCCCTCCTGAACATGGGACTTGAGGACCGACTGAATCAGCCGGTAGGGCTGCTCTCCGGCGGCCAACGGCAAGCATTAACGCTGCTGATGGCGACCATGAATCCCCCCTGGCTCCTGCTTCTGGACGAGCATACCGCCGCCCTGGACCCCGGCACAGCGGAAAAGGTACTGGAGCTGACGAAGCGGATCGTGGCGGAGGGGAACATCACCTGTCTGATGGTAACGCACAACATGCAGCAGGCTTTGGAACTGGGGACCCGGACATTGATGATGGCTGACGGCCGGATCGTGCTGGACGTTTCCGGCGCTGACCGGGCGGGCATGACCGTAGAGGATCTGATCCACCGGTTCAAGGCCGGCACCGGCAAGACCCTGAGCAATGACCGGATGCTGCTCTCCTGAACTTAATGATAGAAAAGCACCCGTTTCGTAAAGAAACGGGTGTTTTTTTGCCAGAAAAGTCCCTATTGTTTTATTGTTTCAGGATTTTTCGTTTACTTTTTGCTCTCAGCAACAGCAACGGCCACAGCCACAGTCGCACCGACCATGGGGTTGTTGCCCATGCCCAGGAAGCCCATCATCTCCACGTGAGCGGGGACGGAGGAAGAACCGGCAAACTGAGCGTCGGAGTGCATACGGCCCATGGTGTCGGTCATGCCGTAGGAAGCGGGGCCAGCGGCCATGTTGTCAGGGTGCAGAGTGCGGCCCGTACCGCCGCCGGAGGCCACAGAGAAGTACTTCTTGCCCTGCTCGATGCACTCCTTCTTATAGGTACCGGCTACGGGGTGCTGGAACCGGGTGGGGTTGGTGGAGTTGCCGGTGATGGACACATCCACGCCCTCGTGGTGCATGACGGCCACGCCCTCGCGAACGTCATCACAGCCGTAGCAGCGGACAGCAGCCCGCTCGCCATCGGAATAGGCCACCTCCCGGAGGGTCTTCAGCTCGCCGGTGTAGTAGTCAAACTGGGTCTGGACATAGGTGAAGCCGTTGATACGGCTGATGATCTGGGCGGCGTCCTTGCCCAGACCGTTCAGGATCACCCGCAGGGGCTCCTTCCGGGCCTTGTTGGCGTTGCGGACGATACCGATGGCGCCCTCGGCGGCGGCGAAGGACTCGTGGCCCGCCAGGAAGGCGAAGCACTTGGTCTCATCCCGCAGCAGCATAGCGCCCAGATTGCCGTGGCCCAGACCCACCTTGCGGTCCTCAGCCACAGAGCCAGGGATGCAGAAGGACTGGAGGCCGATGCCGATGGCCTCGGCGGCCTCGGCAGCGGTCTGAACATTCTTCTTCAGTGCGATGGCCGCGCCGACACAGTAGGCCCAGCAGGCGTTTTCAAAGCAGATGGGCTGGATGCCCTTCACGATCTCATAGGGATCAAAGCCGGCAGCCTTGCAGATCTCCCGGCACTCCTCCACGCTGGAGATTCCGTACTGAGACAGGACGGAATTGATTTTCTCGATTCTTCTCTCGTAGCTTTCAAACAGAGCCATTTCCAATTCCTCCTCTTATCTCATTCCTGACGGGGATCGATGTACTTGGCGGCGCTGTCCCACTGACCGTAGTGAGACTTGGCGCTCTCCAGTGCCTCGTTGGCGTCCACGCCCTTCTTGACGGCTTCCATCATCTTGCCCAGATTCACAAACTCATAGCCGATGATCTCGCTGTCCTTGTTCAGAGCCACGCGGGTGCAGTAGCCCTCTGCCATTTCCAGATAGCGGGGGCCCTTCTCCTTGGTGGCGAACATGGTGCCCACCTGAGAGCGCAGGCCCTTGCCCAGATCCTCCAGAGAAGCGCCCACAGGCAGGCCGCCCTCAGAGAAAGCCGTCTGGCTGCGGCCGTAGACGATCTGCAGGAACAGCTCCCGCATAGCGGTGTTGATGGCGTCGCACACCAGATCGGTGTTCAGTGCCTCCAGAAGGGTCTTGCCGATGAGGATCTCAGATGCCATAGCGGCGGAGTGGGTCATACCGGAGCAGCCGATGGTCTCCACCAGCGCCTCCTCAATGACGCCCTCCTTCACGTTCAGGGTCAGTTTGCAGGCGCCCTGCTGAGGAGCACACCAGCCGATGCCGTGGGTCAGACCGCTGATATCCTTGATTTCCTTGGCCTGAACCCACTTTCCTTCTTCAGGGATGGGGGCCGGTCCGTGATACGCGCCCTTGGCCACCGGGCACATACGCTGTACTTCGCTGGAATAGATCATTGTCCGCTCTCCTTTTCTATTCGTTCCGAATTTTGCCGGTTTTTCCAGAGCTGGCCCGGCATTTTGACGGTTTTTCGTTCATATTATATCGGCAAACGATTACTCTGTCAAGGGTCGTCACCATACCTTAAAAAAGAATATGGAATGCTTATGCTCTTCCGCCGCGATCCGGCAGGCAATAAAAACCGGGCCTCCGCATGAACGGAAGCCCGGTCTGAAAAGCTTGTTGAACTCTGACAGTTCTCTTACAGCAGGCCGCTGGCAGAGAAGATGGATGCGAACACCAGAGAAACAACGGTCATCAGCTTGATGAGGATGTTGATGGAGGGGCCGGAGGTATCCTTGAAGGGATCGCCCACGGTGTCGCCCACAACAGCGGCCTTATGAGCTTCGCTGCCCTTGCCGCCGTGGTTGCCGTCCTCGATATACTTCTTGGCGTTATCCCAAGCGCCGCCGGAGTTGGACATGAAGATGGCCATCAGGACGCCGGTGACTAGAGCGCCGGCCAGCATGCCGCCCAGAGCGCCGGTGCCCAGCAGGAGGCCAACTGCCAGAGGAGCCAGAACAGCCATGACGCCGGGAACCAGCATCTCCTTCAGAGCGGAGGTGGTGGAGATGGCCACGCAGGACTTGTAGTCGGGCTTGCCGGTGCCTTCCATGATACCGGGGATGGTGCGGAACTGACGGCGCACTTCCTCGATCATGCTGTAAGCCGCCTTGGACACGGAGTCCATGGTCAGAGCGGAGAACACGAAGGGCAGCATACCGCCGATCAGCAGACCGATGGTCACGCGGGAATCCAGAATGTTGATGCCGGCATCACCGATGCCAACAGCCTGCGCATAGCTGACGAACAGAGCCAGAGCAGTCAGAGCGGCAGAGCCGATGGCGAAGCCCTTACCCATAGCAGCAGTGGTGTTGCCCACGGCGTCCAGCTTATCGGTGATCTCACGGACGCTGTGATCCAGGCCGCTCATCTCGGCGATACCGCCGGCGTTGTCGGCGATGGGGCCGTAAGCGTCCACAGCCACGGTGATACCGGTGGTGGACAGCATGCCGACAGCAGCCAGAGCGATGCCGTACAGACCGGCAACCTGATAGGAAACGAAAATACCAACGCAGATCAGCAGGATGGGCACGGCAGTGGACATCATGCCCACGGCGATGCCGCTGATGATGGTGGTAGCGGGGCCGGTCTCGGACTGCTGGGCGATCTTCTTCACGGAGTTATAATCGCCGGAGGTGTAGATCTCGGTGACGATACCGATGATCAGGCCCACGATCAGACCCGCGATGATGGCGATGGCCTGGGCCATACCGCCGAAGAACACATTGCTCAGAACCAGAGACAGGACCACCACGATGGCGGAGGAAACATAGGAGCCCATCTTCAGAGCCTTATGGGGGTTGGAATTCTCATCGCCCCGGACAAAGAAGCAGCCGATGATGGAAGCCACGATACCGGCGGCAGCCAGGATCAGGGGGAACAGAGCGCCGGCGCCGTTGAAGGTGCCGACCACAGCCACACCCAGAGTCAGCGCGGACACCAGAGCGCCCACGTAGGACTCAAACAGGTCAGCGCCCATGCCGGCCACGTCGCCCACGTTGTCGCCCACGTTATCAGCGATCACGGCAGGGTTCCGGGGGTCATCTTCGGGGATACCGGCCTCGACCTTGCCCACCAGGTCAGCGCCCACGTCGGCAGCCTTGGTGTAGATACCGCCGCCCACACGGGCAAACAGCGCGATGGAGGAAGCACCCAGAGAGAAGCCGGTGAGAATCTCCACGTTGCCGGTGAAGGCATAGATGGCGGCGCAGCCCAGCAGGCCCAGGCCAACCACGCACATACCCATGACGGAACCGCCGGAGAAGGCGACGCCCAGGGCCTTGTTCATGCCGCTGGACTTAGCGGCGGCAGCGGTACGGACATTGGCCTTGGTAGCCACGTTCATACCCACATAACCGGCGCACACAGAGAAGACCGCGCCGATCAGGAAGCAACCAGCGGTGAGCCAGGTGATGAACAGGCCGATCAGCACGAACAGCACCGCCACGAAAATGACCAGGATCTTGTACTCCGCGAAGAGAAATGCCCGGGCGCCATCACTGATGTTTCCCGCGATCTCCTTCATCCGTTCCGTACCGGCGTCAGCCTTGGAGACCACGGAGGTCTTCCATGCGGCAAACAGCAGAGCCAGAACCGCGCACAGCAAAACTACCCAAATGATGTTTTCCATTCCTTCCACTCCTTAAACGTTTTGTATAAAATTGAGTGTCTAACTTTGCTGTATTATTCTAACAACACCGCGCGTTTTTTTCAAGTAAATTTACCTAACGAGCAAATCACTTTAAATAAGTTTTACGTTTTGCCCAATTTTTTCCTTGAAAGCTTTTAAATTTTCGTCTTTATTTTTCATTTAACATTCATAAAATATGCAAATTATCAAATTTTTTTATATATATCAAGCAGCATTTTCTTTAAATACGCATCAGAATGCGAATAATTTTTTAATTTTTTCTCAAACGTTTACGAAAAATTTCAGAAAAACGATTACGCGTAGTCGAAATTTTTGACACCCTCAAAAAGCATAAAAAAATCCACGCCCTCTCGGCGTGGTCCTTCCGGTTTTACCGTTCGCTGTGGCTCTGCTCCTGACCGTCAAAAATCAGGTCATCCACATCTGCCATGAACTTGTTCATCGTCATTGCACATCCCTCCTTTTCTCAATTTTCATCCTGATTATACATCTGCATTTGAAGGTTTGCAAGGCAGTAATTGTGATTTTTTTGTAAACTCTGTGTCAAGTGCCCCCAGCCGCGCCGGAGTGGAACATCCTCCTACGCTCCGGATTCCCCGCTTCTTTTCCGCAAAATAAAGAAATCTGTTTACATTCCGGAGGGATATTACTATAATATAAGGATATTTCCCGACGGTACACGTCAGGCAGCGTACCGTCTACCTACACATCAGGAGGCGGTTATGCCGAATTTCAGGTCTCTTGAGTCCCTGCGCCGCCGGATCTGCACCATTATTGACATTGGTACGGCGGACGATCTCATCAGCCGCGCCTATGACATTTTCTACACCTTGGTCATTCTGGTAAACCTGGTGGTCACCATTGCCTACACCTTCGACGAGGCAGAGGCCACCTGCGGTCCGCTGCTGCTGCGGATCGAAGCTGCCACCGTGGCCTTTTTCGCGGTGGACTGCGTCCTGCGGATCTGGACTGCCAAGTACCACCATCCCAATCTGAAGGAATGGAAGGCCGTCTTCCGATACATTTTTTCTTTCTCAGGCATTGTGGACCTGCTGAGCTTTCTGCCTTACTACATGCCCCTTTTCTTCCCCTCCGGGGCCGTGGCCTTCCGGATGTTCCGGGTGGTGCGGATCTTCCGCCTGTTCCGGATCAACGCCTATTACGATTCCCTGAACGTTATTACCCAGGTCCTTACCAGCAAGGCCCAGCAGCTTCTCTCCTCCGTGTTTATCATTCTGGTGCTGATGACCGCCTCCAGTTTGTGTATGTACTCTCTGGAGCATGACGCGCAGCCCCAGGTGTTCTCCAACGCCTTTTCCGGCATCTGGTGGGCGGTATCCACCCTGCTGACGGTGGGTTACGGAGACATTTACCCCATTACCGCCCTTGGCAAGATCTTCGGCATTTTGATCACCTTTCTGGGCGTGGGCATGGTGGCGATCCCCACCGGTATCATTTCCGCCGGCTTCGTGGACCAGTATTCCCGCATCAAGCGGATCAGCGAATATGGCACGGAGGCGGACATTCACTTCATCCGCATCCACCTGACCCCCCGGGACCGCTGGGCCAATGCCCCGCTGCGGGATCTGGGCCTGCCGGAGGGCGTCATCATCGCCGCCGTCCAGCGGGGACGAGACATCATTGTTCCCCGGGGCGATGTGGTGCTCCTTCCCGGTGACAATCTTGTGCTGGGAGCAGGCGTCTATGAGGATGACATCCGCATCCAGCTAAAGGAGATCATCCTTCAGACACACCATCCCTGGGTGGGCCACCCGCTCCGGGATCTGGACATTTCCCGACAGACGGTCATCATCATGGTCTGCCGCCGGAACCGGACGCTGATCCCCAACGGCGGCCTGAAGCTGCTGGCAGGTGACAAGGTGTTCCTCTATACACAATCCCACCTGCCCCATGCGCAGGATATTCAAATCTGACAAATCATACAAGGAGGCCCCTATGGCTGATGATATGAGAACTCTGGGCTATATCTGCCCGAAATGCGGTGCGCAGGTAATGGGTGCCCGCTCCGTATTTGCGCTGGAAGCGTCTGACGCCGAGATCGAATGCTCCTGCGGCGGCAGCGTCCTGCGGACGAACTATGACGGCCAGAACTATCACATTCTGGTGCCCTGCGGCGTTTGCGGCCAGACCCACGAGGCTGTCTGTCCGCCGGAGCGGATGCTCCACGCCGCCACCGCCCTCAGCTGCCCGGACAGCAAGCAGTTCTGCTGCTTCATCGGCGACGAGGGCACGGTGGAACATCACCTCCGGGAGGCCAGCATTGCCATCTCCAAGGAAAAGGCGCAGGAGAACAGCGGCGAGGCGGAGGCCTTCACCGACAATGTGATCATGTACGAATTCCTCTCGGAACTCAAGGACATCGCCGCCCGGCCCAACGGTATCACCTGCGGCTGCGGCAGCCACGATTACAGCATGGAGATCCGCCGGGACGCGGTGGAGCTGACATGCCGGGACTGCGGCGCCCGCCTGCGGCTCAGCGCCGCCACCGACCGGGATCTGGACGATCTCTGCTGCCACATGAAGCTGGTCATTCCCGGTGGGAAGTGACCGTCTCCTTCTATTCTCAAAAAGAAAGGTGTAAAACTGTATGATCTCGCTTCTGGCCCGTTTCTTCTGCAAAAGCGACGGGAAAAGCCCCGCTCAGCTACGGACGGCCTACGGTATTCTCTGCGGCGCTGTTGGGATCGGGCTGAACCTGCTGCTGTTTTTGGGCAAGTTCTTTGCCGGGACCCTCTCCGGCTCCGTCGCCATCACGGCGGACGCCTTCAACAACCTCTCTGATGCCGGTTCCTCTGTGGTCACGCTGCTGGGCTTCCGCATTGCCGCCAAAGCGCCGGACCCAGGCCATCCCTTCGGCCACGGCCGGGCGGAGTACCTCTCCGGTCTGGCGGTATCCATGCTGATTTTGCTGATGGGCGTGGAACTGGCCAAGGAGTCCCTGAATAAGATTCTGCACCCCGCTCTGGTGGAGTTCAGCTGGCTGGTGATCGGGATTCTGGCTGCTTCTATCTGCGTGAAGCTGTATATGGCCATGTATAACCGCTCCCTCGGCAAAAAGCTCTCCGCACCGGCGCTGCTGGCGGCAGCGGCGGATTCGCTGGGAGATTGCATGTCCACCTCTGCCGTTCTGGTCGCCACCCTGATCGGCCATTACTTCCAGCTCCCGGTGGATGGCTGGGTGGGTATTCTGGTGGCACTGTTCATTTTCAAGGGCGGCATAGACGCCGCCAAGGACACCATCGATCCCCTGCTTGGAAAGCCTCCCACGCCGGAATATGTTAAAGAAATCGAAGATCTGGTAATGGCCCACAAGGAGATCTCCGGGATTCACGATCTGGTGGTCCATGACTACGGCCCCGGCCGGGTGATGATCTCCCTCCACGCGGAGGTCCCGGCCACCGGCAGCGTCATGACGATCCATGACACCATCGACAACATCGAACAGGAGCTGCACCGGAAGCTGGGCTGCGAGGCGGTGATCCACATGGACCCCATCGCCACGGATGACAGCACAACCGTTGTCCTCCGGAATAAGATCACAGAGCTGGCCCATTGCATCGATCCGGCCCTCAGTATCCACGATTTCCGCATGGTCCCCGGCCCCACCCACACCAATCTGATTTTCGACGTGGTGACGCCCTTCGGCTTCCGGCTAGAGGACGCCGAGGTAGCCCGGCAGCTCCGGGCTCTCATCCGCGCCTTCGACAGCCACTATGTCCCCGTAATTCAGGTGGAGCACTCCTACATATAATCTGGCAGCGGCGGCCCGGAGTCATTCCGGGCCGCCGCTGTATGCACAGGCCGATCTTTTTTGATTTTTCCCGCAAAAGGCCTTTACAAGTTCAGGAAATATTGCTATAATAACAGGGCTGTATGGGGGCGTAGCTCAGCTGGGAGAGCGTACGGTTCGCATCCGTAAGGTCGAGAGTTCGATCCTCTTCGTCTCCACCATAAAAACCACTCCATCGGAGTGGTTTTTTTTGGCTAACACTTCACTGGAAGTTTTATTTGGGGGTATCTTATGAAAACCGCATTGATCACTGGCGCGTCCCGTGGAATTGGCCGGGCCGTGGCCCGGGAATTAGCCCATCAGGGCTGGGCTGTGGGCATCAACTACCTGAACCGGGCGGACAAGGCCCGGGAGCTGGTGGAGGAACTGACGGCAGCGGGCTGTCATGCCGCCATGTTCCAAGCCGATGTAGCGGACAGCGCCGCCGTGGCCGAGATGGTCCGGAAGCTGGGTGAGACCTTCAGCCCGGTAGAATTGGTGGTAAACAACGCCGGTGTGTCGGGTCAGGGGCTGTTTCAGGACACCACCGACGAGATGTGGGACCGGTATCTGGCGGTAAATCTGAGCGGCGCCCGGAACACCGTCAAGGCGGCCCTCCCTCACATGATCTCGGAAAAACGGGGCTGCATCGTAAATATTTCCTCCATCTGGGGCCAGCGGGGGGCAAGCTGCGAGGTGGCTTACTCCTGCACAAAGGCGGGTATCATCGCCCTGACCCGGTCGTTGGCTATGGAATTGGCCCCCTCCGGCATCCGGGTAAACTGCGTGGCCCCCGGCGTCATCAACACTGATATGGTCCAGGTGCTGGGGCAGGAGACCGTGGAGGAGCTGATCCGCGAAACGCCTCTGGGCCGTTTGGGCACACCGGAGGACATCGCCTACGCCGTGGCATTCTTCGCCTCGGAACGGGCAGGCTTTATCACCGGTCAGGTTCTTACCGCCGACGGCGGCTTCATCGTATAAAGCTTCATGTATGAGCAGCGCACCGCGAACATGCACAAATGCCAGTGCATGAAGTTTTCGTGCATCATTTCCGGTTGCCCCGCAGGAGCGAGGAAATGGCACATTTCTTATTTCGCTATGCTTTTGCATGGCAAACCCGCACAGCAAAAGGACTGCCGCTTAGCGGCAGTCCTTTATCGTTGACTGACCTCCCAGGCGTCCTGAAAGATCAGATCATCCACATCACCCATAGGCTTTTTCGGCTCCATACGCTTCCCTCCTTTGCGATATCTGCATTTGCAACTTACTCAGTATATGCCGCCGAAGGTGAAAAATTGCACGAAACCGTGCATCGGAATTAAAAAAGCCGTCCGGGACGTCCCCTTTACAAATGGCCTGAAAGTGTGTATAATATTTTTAATTATGTGCAAATATCTGCAAATGCGAGGAATTTAATCATGGAACTGACTCAAGGCGTCCGGTTCGACACATTGGAGCTGTCACCGGAAATTCTGCGCGCTTTAATGGAGCGCAATATTGTACAATCCACCCCGGTGCAGGCGGGCTGCATCCCCCCCATGCTGGAATGGCGGGACGTAATCGCCAAGGCCCCCACCGGTACCGGCAAGACCTTTGCCTACGGCATCCCCATTGTGGAGCATATCGACCCGGAGGACGAGAGCGTTCAGGCGGTGATCCTGGCCCCCACCCGGGAGCTTGCCATCCAGATCACCGATGAGCTGCGGATCCTCTACACCTATAAACCCGGCATCCGGGCAGTGTGCCTGTACGGCGGCGCACCCATCGGCCGCCAGATCGACGCGCTGAAAAAACATCCCCAGATCGTAGTGGCCACACCGGGACGGCTGTCCGACCACATGAAGCGCCGCACCGTCCGGGTGGATACGGCAAAAACCGTGGTGCTGGACGAGGCGGACCGGATGCTGGACATGGGCTTCATCCATGACGTGACCCGGCTGCTGGACCGCATGGACAAGCGGAAAAATCTGGGACTGTTCTCCGCCACCATCTCCCGTGAGGTCATGGACATCGCTTGGGTGTATCAGCGGGACGCGGAGGAGGTCACCGTCCGGGAGGACGAGCAGAACAAGCCCGATATCAAGCAGTTCCGCATGGATGTGAGCTTCGACGGCAAGGCGGAGGCCATCGCCAAGATCCTGAACGAGACCGGCTTTGACCGCTGCATGGTATTCTGCAACACCAAGGGCAACACGGAGCGCATCACCAAGTTCCTGCAGATGCGGGGCATCGACGCCCAGTGCATCCATGGGGACATTCCCCAGAAGAAGCGGGAGCAGGTAATGGATCTGTTCCGCAAGGGTAAGCTTCGGGTCTTTGTTTCCACTGACGTGGCCGCCCGGGGCATCGACGTGGATGATGTGGACATCGTGTTCAACTGCGACATTCCTGATGAAAATCAGGACTATGTCCACCGGATCGGCCGTACCGGCCGGGCCAAGCGGCAGGGCGTGGCCGTCAGCTTTGTGGCGGACTTCCCCTCCAAGATCCGGATCGACGATATTGCCAAGAATACCCGCAATGAGATCCTGCCGGTGAAATTCGATGAAAACGGCAGCCTGACCATGGCATAACATAAAAGGAGTCCCTATGAAATTATGGAAGCGCCTGACAGCGCTGTGTCTCAGCGCTCTGGTGTGCGTTACCCTCCTGACCGCCTGCGGCCGGAAGGAATCGGCAGACGGCCGGGCATCCCTCTCCGTCTGCGTGGGTGAAACCCCCGCCACCTATGATCCTATCTACGCCCAGCGGATCGGAGACCAGACCATCCTGAACCACCTTTATGAAAATCTGATGCGGCTGGAAACGGGCGAAAACAGCCAGGCCATCGCAGTCCCCGGTGCCGCCAAAAGCGTGGACATGAAGGAGAACAGCGATGGCACCGTCACCTACACCTTCCGCCTCCGGGGCGGCAAGTGGTCCGATGGCGTAGAGGTCAAGGCCAGCGACTTTGTATACGCCTGGCAGCGTCTGGCGGACCCCGCCACCGGCTCCGTGTATGCCCCGCTGCTGTCCATTGTCAGCGGCTATGCGGAGGCTCAGGCCTCCGGCGACATAAGTCTGCTGGCGGTGAGCGCAAAAAGCAGCACCACCCTTGTGGTGACCCTGACCGGTCATTATGACTGGTTCCTGCGGGAGGTCTGCACCTCCATCGCCACCATGCCTCTGCGGCAGGATGTTGTACAGCGGCTCAAGCAGGAGGCGGATGCCGCCAACGATAATCTGAAAGAGGATGAGACGCCCCGTCGCTGGTGGTCCGATCCCACCCGTCTGGTGACCAATGGTCCCTATACTGCCTCCGCAGAGGACGAAAATGCTCTGACGCTGACGGAAAATACCGCCTACGGCAAAAAGCTGACCGGTCCGGAGGATCTGACCTTCCGCTTCGGAGACACGCAAACGGCGGAGGTCCTGTATGATCAGGGCGTGGTAGACGCTGTCTGGCCTCTGACGGAGGAGGAGATGGCAGAGCAGATGGAAGCGGATGAGACCTGGCAGGCAGAGCCTGTTCTGGAGACTTACTCCGTCATGTTCAACTGCAGCCGTCTAGAGGATGAATCCATCCGCAAGGCCCTGAGTCTGGTGATCGACCGGGAACAGCTGGCCGCCATGGCGGGGATTACGGCACAGCCCGCCGAGGGACTGGTGCCCCCCGGTGTGCCGGAGGACAACGCAGATCTGGATTTCCGCGCCTGCGGCGGCAGCCTGCTGGACAACGACCCGGAAAGCTACGCCGACCGCTGCCAGAATGCAGTGGACCTGATGCAGAATGCCGGATATGACCGGGGCAGCGACCTGAGTGCGGAGTTGGGTGCTCTGGAATATCTCTATGTGGATCAGGGCAGCAACAAGACCGTGGCCATGGCCCTGTGCGGTATGTGGGGCCACTATCTGGGCGTGAACGTGACGCCCAGAGCCGTAACGCCGGCGGAGCTGGCCTCCGCTATGCGCAGCGGGAATTACACGCTGGCCGGTATGTCCGTCAGCGCCGTGTGCAGCGATGCGGAATGTTTCCTGATGGACTGGACCACCGGCAATCGGGACAACTTCCTCCACTATGAAAACAGCGCCTACGATACGCTGATGTCCATCATCGCCGGTGCAGAGGACGGCTCGGCCCGTATGGGCTGTCTCCATGACGCGGAGGACCTGCTGCTGGAGATCGACTGCGCCATATCCCCCCTCTACACGGTGGGAACGGCCTGGAAGCTGCGGGACACCTATCTGGGTGCCATCCGGGACCCCCGGGGCTGGTTCGACTTCCGGGGCGTGTATCCCAAGCCCGTCACCGTGCAGTAATTCCAACAGAACCAATGGAATACGCCGCAACCGCAATGAAATGCAAAACAACGCAGCCGTTTTCGGGATAATCTCCCGAAAACGGCTGCGTTCTTTATGTTCCAAACTCTTGCGGACAACTTTCTTACGGCTTCGCGTAGATTTTTCTTCCGGCGGACCAGACTGCCTGTACGGCCCCCTCCTGACGGCGGTACACCGCCCGTTCCAGCCGCTCCGCCGGAGTCAGGGTGCGGGGCTGGGGCAGTGTGTCATCCGCCAGTACGATGGCGTGAAGGGAATTTCCCGCGGCAAAGCCCGGCTGCTCTCCAAAGAAAGCGGCCCCGGCAGAGGTAGCCAGATACCACCCCTCCGCCACGGTGAGGAAGGGCGTGCTCCAGCCGTCCATCATCCGCCGGGCCTTGGAGGCCCGAACGGCGGCCGCCGTCACATCGAACATATCCAAGTGGTCTCCTCCGGCGATGTCGCTGCCAAGGGCCACCTTTACGCCCTCGTCCAGCATCCTCCGTACCGGCGCCACGCCGGAGCAGAGATTCTGATTGGAGTCGGCGCAGTGGACCACCGTTACCCCGGCGTCCTTCATGGCCTGCCGCTCCCGCTCGTCCGACCAGACGCAGTGGGCCATCACGGTGCGATCATTCCAAAGGTCGTACTTCTTGTAGGTCTCCCAATACTGTCTGCAATCCGGGTGGAGCTGGCGTACCCAGTCCATCTCCGCGCCGTTTTCCGACAGGTGAGACTGCACCGGCAGATCGCGCTCCGCCGCCAGCTTTCCCAAAAATGCCATCAGCTCATTCGTGCAGGAGGGGGTGAACCGGGGTGTCAGAATCGGCTTGATGTGCCGGAGATCCTGACAGGCATCCAGCCACCGCAGTGTGTCACGCATGGAATCCTCCGTGGTCTCCTCCAACACGCCGGGTGCGCCGTTGCGGTCCATATTCACCTTGCCAACATAGCCGGTGATCCCCGCTTTTTCCAGCTCATCCATCAAGATCAGGGTAGCGTCGGTGTGGAGGGAGGAAAACATGCACACCCGGGTCGTCCCGTGGGACACCAATTCCCCCGCCAGCTGCCGGTACACCGCCCGGGCGTAGTCCGGCTCCGCGAACCGGGCCTCCGTGGGGAAGGCGTAGGCATTCAGCCAGTCCAGCAGGGGCAGATCCATACCCATCCCCAGCATGGGATATTGGGGAGCGTGGAGGTGCAGGTCCGCAAAGGACTGGACGATCAGGCAGTCTCCATAGTCCTCCACAGACGCTCCGGCATATTGCTCCGGCAGCACCGGATACACCCCGGTAATGACGCCGTTTTCAGCGATGAGATAACCGTGTTCCGTCACATCCAGCCGGCCGCAGACCGGCGCGGAAACGATATTTCCTTTCAGAATAGTGGTCATTGCGTCCTCCTTTCAAAACAAAAGAGCGCCCGCATAAGCGGACGCTCATAGCAAGATCTTAGGCGATCTCATAGAAACTTCCGCGCCTGAGACGATCCCATCAGCGGAATTATATGAGCCATATTTCCTTTTATAGTTTGATTGTACCACAGTGCCGGGAAAAAGGCAAGCCTCTCCGTCGGCATACACCGTCGGCACACATCCGGGAATTGTCGCCTATACTGGCGTACAGGCAAAATTCCGCCTGAATCGAGGAAAAGGCGTTGATTCGTATGCTGCAAGCATTGAGCTGGGCCGCTTTGGGCACCGGCTTTACCTTTCTGATGACCACCTTAGGGGCTGCGGTGGTATTTTTCTTTGTGGAGGAGCCCCGGCCCCAGTTCCAGCGAACCATGCTTGGCTTCGCCGCCGGGGTGATGACGGCGGCCAGCGTCTGGAGCCTGCTGCTGCCCGCCATCGAGCAGTCGGCGGACTTCGGCGTTCCCGGCTGGCTCCCCGCAGCGGCGGGGCTGCTGTTGGGCGTGGGCTTTCTCTCCGCGCTGGACGCCGTTCTGCCCCATCTGCGGCGGGCAAAGGACATGGACTTGACCCGCCGCCAAAGCACGCTGCTGATGGCAGCCATTACCCTCCACAATGTACCGGAGGGCATGGCGGTGGGCCTCGCCTTCGCACTGGCGGCAGAGGGCGAGGGCATGGCTGGGGCTGCGGCGCTGGCGCTGGGCATCGGCATCCAGAATCTTCCGGAGGGCGCCGCCATCTCCCTTCCTCTGCGGCAGGAGGGCAGCTCCCGGGGCCGGGCTTTTCTGTTAGGGACCCTCTCCGGCAGCGTGGAGCCGATTTTCGGTATTCTGGTAGTGCTGGTAGCTGCCGGTGTCCGACCTCTGATGCCATGGCTCCTCAGCTTCGCCGCCGGAGCCATGCTGTATGTGGTGGTGGAGGAGTTGGTGCCTCAGGCCCATTCCAAAGCCGGGACCTGCGGCTTTGTGGGAGGCTTTTTAATTATGATGATCTTAGACGTGGCGCTGGGATAGTGTGTCAAAATGTAAACTTACATTGTCTCCTGAAAAAAAGTCTGCTATAATCGGCCCAGCACACCAAACCCACGCAAAGGAGAACAAATATGGATACAAAATTCAGCGGCAGCGCAAATTACGTAGCGTCCCGCGACCTGATGGAAACCGTCAACATCGCCGTGGCTTTGCAGAAGCCTCTGCTCATCAAGGGTGAGCCGGGCACCGGCAAGACCATGCTGGCCCAGGCCGTTGCGGACGCTCTTGGGAAAAAGCTCATTATCTGGAATGTAAAATCCACCACCAAAGCCCAGGACGGCCTGTACGTCTATGACGTGGTGCAGCGGCTCTATGACAGCCAGTTTGGAAACGCCGGTGTGGATGACGTCAAAAAATACATCAAGCTGGGTAAGCTGGGCGAAGCCTTCTCCGCCGATGAACAGGTGGTCCTGTTGATCGACGAGATCGACAAGGCGGATTTGGAATTTCCCAATGACCTTCTCTGGGAGCTGGACCGGATGGAGTTCTACATCCCTGAGACGAAGGAGACCGTACAGGCCAGGCAGCGCCCCATCGTCATCATCACCTCCAACGCAGAGAAGGAACTGCCGGACGCTTTCCTCCGTCGGTGCGTGTTCCACTACATCGAGTTCCCGGAGCAGGAGCAGATGGAAGCCATCCTCCGGGTCCACTTCGGTGATTTGGAGGAAAAATTAGTGAAGCAGTCCCTCGCCGCCTTCTACTGGCTGCGGGAGCTGCGGGGCATTGAGAAAAAGCCCTCCACCTCTGAGCTGGTGGACTGGATCCGGGCGCTGGCGGCCGGCGGCGTGGACCCCGATCGCATCGAACAGGAGATCCCCTTTGCCGGCGTCCTGCTGAAAAAAGACAAGGATCTTCAGACCCTGCGGAAGGTGAAATAAGCCATGTTCGCCGCGTTTTTTTACCTGCTGCGTCAGCGGGGACTGCACGTTTCCCTGAACGAGTGGATGACGCTGCTGGAGGGCATGGAAAAGGGACTGCACCACTCCACCCTCACCGGCTTTTATCACCTGTGCCGGGCCATCGTGATGAAGAATGAGACGGAATTTGACCACTTCGACCAGATCTTTCTGGAATTCTTCAAGGATGTCCCCTACACCGAGGAGCTGCCGGAGGATCTGCTGGACTGGCTGAACCACCCCAGCGAGGATCTGAAACGGACCATTGCGGACCTGCGCGCCGCCGGGTTCCCGGATGAAACACTGGAGGAACTTCTAAAAATGCTGGAGGAACGTCTAAAAGAGCAGACGGAGGAGCACAACGGCGGCAACTACTGGGTGGGGACTCAGGGCCGCACCCCTTGGGGGAACAACGGCTGGCACCCCAACGGTATCCGGATCGGCGGGCAGTCCATGCACCGCACCGCCATGATGGTAGCGGGGGAGCGGAAATTCCGGGACTTCCGGAAAGACAATAAGCTGGACACCCGCCAGTTCCAGATGGCCTTCCGCACACTGCGGCAGCTGTCCGCGCAGGAGCGGAGTCCCGAAAAGGAATTGGATGTGGACGCCACGATCCACGACACCTGCGAGAGTGCGGGTCGGCTGGAGATCCGGTATAAAAACCCCCGGAAGAACACGGTGAAGGTCCTGCTGCTGATGGATTCCGGCGGCTCTATGGACTACTATTCCGGGCTGTGCAGCCAGCTGTTTCAGGCGGCCACCAAGTCCAACCACTTTAAAGAGCTGCACACCTACTATTTCCATAACTGCATTTACGGCGACGTTTACAACGGCCCCCGCCTCTGGCAGGACGGCCAAACGCCTACGGAATGGCTTTTGCAGAATTTCGATGCCAGCTACAAGGTCATTCTCGTGGGCGATGCCGCCATGAACCCCTACGAGCTACGGGAAAAGCAGTACGATTGGCGGAACCAGCGGTACGGCCCTTCCGGTCTGGAATGGCTGGAGCTGTTCAAAAAGCACTTCCCCTATCTCATCTGGCTGAACCCGGAGCCTCTTCCGGCATTTCAGGACTTCTGGACCCTGACCCACCTGCAGCTGGCCAAGCTGTTCCCCATGTTCGACCTCTCCGCCGAGGGCTTGGAGCAAGGCATGAAGCGCCTTATGGTGAAGCGATAAACGAAACAGGCCCGCAGCATCGCGGGCAAAACAAATGAAAAGAGGTGGATTATGGATTTTCCCAAGCTGCTGGGGCTGCGCCCCGGCGTCACCGCCGTCATCGGCAGCGGCGGTAAAACCAGTTTGCTGCGCCGTCTGGCGGAGGAATTACCGGGGACGGTCCTCCTCTGTACCACCACCCATATCCGCCCCTTTGAGGAATACCCCCTGCTGACGGCCCCTACGCCGGAGGACATCCGCAAGGCTCTGACCGCTCATCGGGTCCTCTGTCTGGGGACCCCCTGTGAAAATGGCAAGCTGACCGCTCCCTCCCTCTCCATAGAGACGCTGGCCACGCTGGCGGACTATGTGCTGGTGGAGGCCGACGGTTCCCGGCAGCTGCCTTTGAAGGCCCATGAAGCCCACGAGCCGGTGATCCCCGCCGTCAGCCGTCAGGTGATCTGCGTGGTGGGGGCATCCGGTTTCGGGAAACCCATCCGGGAAAGCGTCCACCGGCTGGAACGGTTCTGCGCCCTGACCGGCGCCGCTGCGTCAGATCCCGTCACGCCGGAACAGGCCGCAAAGGCCATTTTGGCGGAGCGGCTGTGCGATACCATGTTCCTGAATCAGATCGACACGGAGACCCAACGGCCTCTGGCGGACCGCTTCGCCGCGGCGCTGGGCGGCTCCGGTCTCCGGATCGCCGCCGGGAGTCTTCGGGCCGGGAGCGGCTGGCTTTACCCGGATATCCGAAAAATATGACAGGCCCACTGTCCCCACATTCTGCTGCGAAGTCGCATTTTCTTCGCAAAAGTGCAAACATTTCCACAGAATCATTGATTTTCGCAAACGTTTTCTCCTGTGAATTGCATAAAAATACCTGCAAGGGGTTCACAGCTAACTGGTTCCATGGTATAATTTGACACGTTCTTAACAATATTTCCGCCGCCTTTATCCGCCGCGGAACGATCCTGAACGGAGAAAATGCCATGGAACACCATGAAAAAGCAGGATGCCTGTTTCCTAAAATCGGTATGCGCAACGTCAAGACCGCCCTTGCGGCAGCCCTGTGTGCGCTGGTCTACTACTTTCTGGACCGCAACCCTACCTTCGCCTGCATCGGCGCCATTTTCGGTATGGGCAGCAGCTTTATGCAAAGCCGTCTCCACGGCGGCAACCGCTTCTTCGGCACAATGGTAGGCGGTTTTATCGGCATGGGTCTGTTTGCCATTTACATGGAGTTGTTCCCTGACGGCAGCAACTCCTGGGTCCTGATTCCCCTGACCTTCATCGGCGTGATCATTTTGATCCTGCTGTGTCAGCACATCTGGGTGGGCGGCGTACAGCCCGGCGGCGTGGTGCTGTGCATTCTGCTGTTCAACACCCCCACGGACACTTATATCACCTACGCCATGAACCGTATTCTGGACACCGGAATCGGCGTGCTGGCGGCGATTTTTGTCAATGGGATGCTGCCCGGCGGCTTCACCTTCTCTTTTATGCACAGGCTCTACCAGCGTCTGGGGATCCGGGACGATGTAGAGGATGAATTCATGGCCAAACCCGCCGTCTGAGCGATCAGAGGCCGCTCCTTCCAAACGGATCCATTCGCGCAAATGCAAATATGCAAGAAGTACCGCTCCCCTGCTGAGAAAACGTTCAGCAGGGGAGTTTTCTATCTACGCCCCCAGGGTTTGACCCGTAAATTCCGTGTGAAACCCGAAAAAGAGGAAGTGCACTTCATGGAAGCCCACTTTCACCTGACATAGAATCTCGGTATCAGTCAGATATACGGAGGTTTTGACGAATGAACGGGTATAAAGAGTCACTTCGGCAGTACTTTTCTGTACAGGTGAAAGCGCTTCGCAAGAAGCGGAAGCTGACCCAAGAGGAAATGTCCGAGCAGTTACATATCACGGTTCGGGCCTATGGCGATTTAGAGCGCGGCTGCAGTTGTTGTTCTGCAATCGCTCTCTTATTCTTTTTACTGATGCTGGAGCCAGATGAGCTGGCGGCGTTTCTTGCGCAGATGAAAAAGCAGTTCCGGGATCAGGATCAGTAGGAGGTCGCATAGACCCCTTTTTGCAGTATTTCTGTATCTGAAAATATGGGGGGGATTTAGAATATGACCAGTCGCAAGCGTGTGCTATTGGCCGACGGCAGCGAGGAATTTCGCTGGTTGATGTGGAAAAATGTGGCAAATCATGATTTTTTCTCCCTCGCAACCGTCGGCAGTGGCCGCGATGTTTTATTATGTATGCAAAAACAGACTGCCGATCTGCTGCTGATGGACACGGCGCTGCCGGATGTCTGCGGTCTAACCGTGTTGGATGAGTTGCAGCGCCGGGGGACTGCCCCTCAGAGGGTCATCCTTCTCTCCAGCATCGTTTCTGAGCAAGTCACCGATCAGGCTTTTGCTCTGGGCGTCTCACAGTTTATTCCAAAGCCGTTTCATACCGATCTGCTGTTTGATGCCATGTACGAACTGTTTCCCGGCTGTTCCTGCGGTCATTGGCCGCATAGTCCTCAGTAGGATACAGATAGTCCACGCCCTCAGAAAACAAAAAACCCCAACGGGCACCGCAAACGCGATGACCCGCCGGGGGATCTCCGGAATCAGTCGTCGCCTCCGTCAAAGGGAGCCGCATGATCCGGACTTTTTACTTTTCAAAGACGGGGATCAATCCACCAGACCGGCGGTGATGATGGCCATGGAGTAGACCTCCAGAGCGTTGCAGCCGCGGGACAGGTCGTTGATGGGAGCGTTCAGGCCCTGCAGGATGGGGCCGTAAGCGTCGAAGTTACCCATGCGCTGGCAGATCTTGTAGCCGATGTTGCCGGCGTTGATGTCGGGGAAGATGAAGGTGTTGGCATGACCGCCCACGGAGCTGGTGATGTGCTTGGTCTTGGCCACCACGGGAGACACGGCGGCGTCGAACTGGAACTCGCCGTCCACGGGAACGTCGGGCATGGCAGCCTTGGCCTTCTCGCAGGCGTTGCGCATCTTGTCCACGTCCTCGCCCTTGCCGGAACCCAGAGTGGAGTAGCTCAGGAACGCCACCTTGGGATCAATGCCGAAGACCTTGGCGGTACGGGCAGTCTCAACGGCGATCTCCACCAACTCATCCTCGGTGGGCTTAATGTTGATGGCGCAGTCAGCCATAGCCAGGACCTCGTTCTCGCCGGTGGCGGAAGGACGGACCATAATGAAGCAGGAGGACACGATCTTGCTGCCCGGCTTGGTCTTGATGATCTGCAGGGCGGGACGGACGGTGTCGGCGGTGGAGTAGGTAGCGCCGCCCAGCAGAGCGTCGGCATAGCCCATCTTCACCAGCATGGTGCCGAAGTAGTTGGCCTGAGACAGGGACTTGCGGCACTGCTCCTCGGTCATCTTGCCCTTGCGCAGCTCCACCATCAGGGCCACCATCTTGTCCATGTCAGGGAAGATGGCGGGGTCCATGATCTCAGCGCCGCGGATGTTGAAGCCGGCCTCTTCGGCAGCCTTGGTGATCTCGTCGGCGTTGCCCACCAGAACGGGAGTCAGAAAGGTACCGGACAGCAGACGGGCAGAAGCCTCCAGGATGCGGGGATCGGTGCCCTCGGTGAAGACGATCTTACGGGGATGCGCCTTCAGCTTTTTGATCAGAAATTCAAACATGTTGATTCCTCCAGTTTTTAATTCAGGGAATGGGGTTTCAATTCCACTCTTTATTATACACGGTCCGCAGCCGGGGTCAATGAAAAAAGTGACGAATTGGGACGTAATTTTTTCCGATTTTTGCGTGTCAACTACGAAATTCGGCAAAAAAGCATCGTTAAAATACATAAAAATATGCCAAAAAGCCAGAAGTTGCTTGACGGGCGAATATAAAAGGGATAATATAAAGCGGTAACAATTTGTTACTTTTTATGGTTCACAAATCTTTAAAGGGCATCTGCCCGCGATACGATAGGAGCATTATGAGTCAAAACACCAAAAAGCCTTATGATCTGCCGGACTGGCCCGCAGAGGCGGAACAGACCCAGGAAGCGCCCAGACCCCGCAGAAAGCGGCGCGCTCCCGCTGAGCCCGAAGACCTCTGGGGCAAGCTCCGCTTCCGGGCCGGAAAGAAGGTCCGCTGGTTTGGCCGCCGCTGCCGCCGGGTTGTCCGGGAGGCTCAGGCCCATCGGTTCCCGGAGTCCAACCGGAAGCCTCTGCAATTCCTGCTGATGCTTTGGGGGCTGCTGCCCTCCGCTGCCAGCCGGCTGCGGGAGATCCTGCTGGGCCGCCGCAGAGAGCGGAACCTCCGCACCAGCAGATTCTCCGTCTGGTTTGAAAAGGAAAAGCGCCTCCACTCCCTGATGTTCCTGGGAGGAAGCTGTGCGCTGGCAGGCATTATCCTGTTCTGTTCCTTCTTCACCATCGGCACCACCGTCTCCTATGACGGGCAGGTGTTGGGACGGCTGGCTTCCAAATCGGAAGCCGAAACCGTCCGGAAGGATCTGGAAAGCATCACCTCCCGGACACTGGGAGAGACCTACACCATCGACGATTCCCTGCTGCAATACGATTCCGGCTGGATGCTCCGTCAGGACATCGAGGACAAGGCCGTATACGAGGACCAGCTCTCGGATGAGATCGGTCTTGTGACTTCCGCCTACTGTCTGTATGTCAACGGCGAGCGCATCGGCGCCACCCCCTACGAGGGCGCGTTGGAGGAGCTGCTGGATCAGCTTCAGAAGGCGGCCTCCGACGAGGATACCATTTCCTGTAAATTTGCAGAGGACGTTGAGATCCGGCAGGAGTACGTTCCCACCAGTGAGATCATGAACCTGGGCTATATTGCGGAACTGCTTTACAGCACCAAGACGGCCGAGGTCACTTACGAGGTGAAAAAGGGCGATACCTGGTCTCAGATCGCCGCCAAGAACGACATGTCCTCCGCAGAGCTGCTGGCGCTGAACCCCGGCTACAACATCAATAAGCTTCAGATCGGCGAAGTGCTGACCCTGTCCGCCTCTGTCCCCTACCTGACCATGACTGTGGTAAAGCAGGAGCGGTATCTGGATGATGTGTCCTACAACATTGAGTACACCGACAGCGCTGACCTCTATCAGGGCGACTATAAGGTGACCTCAAAGGGTGAATATGGCAAGGCGGACGTGATGGCTAAGGCCACCTACGTCAATGGCGAGGAAACGGAGCGGACCATTCTCTCCTCCGTGACTTTGAAAGAGCCTGTCACCGAATACCGGCTCCGGGGCACCAAGGCCCGGCCCACCTGGATGCCTACCGGCAGCTTCCGCTGGCCCACCAGCGGTCGGATCAGCTCCTACTTCGGCGGGCGGAAATCCCCCGGCGGCATCGGCTCCACCAACCACAAGGGCATCGACATCGCCGTCCCCAGAGGGACACCCATCTACGCCGCCGACGGCGGCACCGTGACCTACTCCGGCTGGATGAGCGGCTACGGTTATCTGGTGCAGATTGACCACGGCAACGGCTACGTCACCCGGTATGGTCACAACTCCAGTCTCACCGTCAGCGTGGGGCAGCACGTTTACAAGGGCCAGCAGGTGGCCCGGGCCGGCTCCACCGGCAACTCCACCGGCAACCACTGCCACTTTGAGGTGCGGTACAACGGCGTGGCGAAAAACCCGTTGAACTACCTGCCGTAACAAACTGCATTCCAGAAAAGGGAGGACTTTTGTCCTCCCTTTTTCTTGTGTTCCAGGAGCTTTTATGCTATGATATTTTAGTTAAGTTATGTGCTTTTTCTCCCGGCTCCAAGTGGATAAACACATAAGGCCGGGACTCTGAAAGGAGTGCGAAATATGAAGTCCCTGAAGGTTTTAATGCTCAACGGCAGTCCCCATACCAACGGCAACACCGCCGTGGCCCTGCGGGAAATGGAAGCGATTTTCAAGGAGAATGACGTCGATGTGGAAACGGTGGTCCTGGGAAACCGGGACATCCGGGGCTGCGTGGCCTGCGGCTCCTGTGCCAAGACCGGCAAGTGCGTCTTTGACGATGGAGTAAACGAGCTGGCCCCCAAGTTTCAGGAGGCCGACGGACTGGTGATTGCCAGTCCGGTGTATTACGCCTCCGCCAACGCCACGCTGATTGCCTGTCTGGACCGGCTGTTTCACAGTACGTCCTTTGATAAGACCATGAAGGTGGGTGCCAGCGTAGCCTGCGCCCGGCGGGGCGGCTGCTCCGCCACCTTTGATGAGTTGAACAAGTATTTCACCATCTCCGGGATGCCTGTGGCCTCCAGCCAATACTGGAACAGTATTCACGGCCGGACGCCCGGTGAAGCGGAGCAGGACGGCGAGGGGCTTCAGACCATGCGGACCCTGGCCCGGAACATGACATTCCTGATGCGCAGCATCGCGCTGGGCAAGGAGCAGTTCGGTCTCCCGGAAAAGGAAGATCGGATCGCCACTCATTTTATCAGATAACTTTAGGAGGATATACCATTTGAAGCGTGAAAATGTACTGGTGTCCGAGGACGCGCTGGCGCGTCAGCGGGAGTTTGAAGCAAAGATCAAGAAGATGTTCACCTCCCGGGAAGCCCATCCTGTGGCCTGCGTGGACACCTTTGGCTGTCAGCAGAACGTAGCGGACGGCCAGAAGCTGTTGGGTATGCTGGCCGACAGCGGCTTTACCTTTACAGAGGACCCCAAGGAGGCGGATCTGGTGATTCTGAACACCTGCGCCGTCCGGGAGCACGCGGAGCAGCGGGTCTTCGGCAATCTGGGCATTCTCACCCACACGAAAAAGGAAAACCCGGAGCAGGTGATCTGCCTGTGCGGCTGCATGGCGCAGGAGGAGCGGGTCTCTCAGCGGGTGAAGGAATCCTACCGTCATGTGGATCTGGTGTTCGGCCCCCATGCCCTGTGGAAGTTCCCGGAGCTTTTGTGGCAGGTCTATGAGACCCGGAAGCGGGTCTTCGCCGTGGACAATGAGGACGGCACCATTGCCGAGGGCATCCCTGTGGTGCGGGAAAAGGGCGTGAAGGCATGGGTCAGCATCATGTACGGCTGCAACAATTTCTGTTCCTACTGCATCGTACCCTATGTCCGGGGCCGGGAGCGCAGCCGTGATCCCCAGTGCGTTTTGCAGGAGGTCCGGGAACTGGTTGCCGCCGGTTACAAGGACATCACCCTGTTGGGGCAGAATGTCAACTCCTACGGCAATGATCTGGATCTGGACTACCATTTCCCGGATCTCTTAGAGGACATCGACAAGATCCCCGGCGAATACTTGATCCGCTTTATGTCCAGCCATCCCAAGGATGCCACCAACCACCTCTTTGACGTGATGGCCAAGTGCTCCCATGTGGCAAAGCAGCTCCACCTTCCCTTCCAGTCCGGCAATGACCGCGTACTGAACGAGATGAACCGCCGCTACACCCGGGAGAAATATTTAGAGGAAATTCGCTACGCCAAAAGCGTAATGCCCGGTCTGGTGCTGACCTCCGACGTCATCATCGGTTTCCCCGGTGAGACGGAGGCAGAAGCCATGGACACCGTTTCTCTGGTGGAGGAAGTGGGCTTCGACGCTTTGTTTACGTTTATCTACTCCCCCCGTCCCGGCACAAAGGCGGCAGCCATGCCAGACCCCGCCACTCGTGCCGAAAAGCAGAAGTGGTTCGATAAGCTCCTGGAAGTCCAGAATGCCAATTCCGCCAAGCTTCACGCCGCCTATGTGGGCAAGACCGTCCGGGTGCTGGTGGACGGCGAGAGCGACGACGAAAACTTCCCCCTTGCCTCCCGCACTGAGGGCAACCGGCTGGTGCGGCTGAAGGGTGACAAGAGTCTGATCGGCAGCTTTATTGACGTAAAGGTAACGGACAGCAACACCTGGGCGCTGTACGGCGAGCCGGTGTGAGTTTCCTGTTCCCACAAGGGGAATTCCCGGTGGAACGTACCGGCTCGGTACGGAGAAGCCAAGGGGATATTCTCTTTTGAAAAGAGAATGTCCCCCCGGCCCCCTAAAGAGAAACGCGGGGGGATTTCGATTTCCCCCCGCACCCCCTTGAAACGACACAAAGGGGCGGGCTGCGGCCCTCCCCTTTGGAAACCCCTCCCGGGGCAAGACGGGGGAGCGGCAGCGGAAAGAGAAGTAGGGGGCGTCCTATTTGCAGCCCCGGTGTGCGGTGTGCCTACAGGTGCGGGGACGCAATGCCGGACGGAACAGGTTTAGCGCAGCCGGTAGGAGACTTCCGGATTTGGTCGGAAGTCCGTGACAGCCAGCCCCCGTTTCGGGTGATTTGACACAGAAGTGTCAAATCATCCCTCAGCGTCTTTTCTTTTGACCATGAATGGCCGTTTTCTTTTCCGCAAGAGGAAAAGAAAATGGGGATTCAATTCTGCATGGTATCACCATGCTCCCCCGTGCGGCAACGCCGCGCTCCTTTGTGAAGCAAGGAACATACAGGGGACATCTGCACGGCAAAGCCGTGTTGCTCAGCAATTTATCTGGCAAAAACACCACTTTTTTGTGGATAAAATAAGGAACGTTTATTATGCCGAAAAAGAAGCAGCCGGAAGGATCCCGGCATCCAGCCAATAACCCCAACGTCATGGGCCTCCGGGCGGCGGTGGTGGAGCAGCCCATCACCGACACGCTGGAGACCAACTATATGCCCTACGCCATGAGCGTCATCGTCTCCCGCGCCATCCCGGAGATCGACGGCTTCAAGCCCTCCCACCGCAAGCTGCTCTACACCATGTATAAAATGGGTCTGCTGACGGGAGCGCGGACGAAGTCCGCCAACATCGTGGGCCAGACCATGCGTCTGAATCCCCACGGCGACGCCGCCATCTACGATACGATGGTGCGTCTCTCCAAGGGCTACGGCGCTTTGCTGACGCCATTTGTGGACTCCAAGGGCAACTTCGGTAAGTCCTATTCCAGGGATATGTCCTGGGCCGCCCCCCGGTATACGGAGGCGAAGCTCTCCGCCATCTGCGGCGAGATCTTCAAGGACATCGACAGCGACACCGTGGACTTCGTGGATAACTACGACAACACCATGAAGGAGCCGGCGCTGCTGCCCACCACCTTCCCCAATATTCTGGTATCCGCCAACAGCGGCATCGCCGTGGGTATGGCCTCCCAGTTCTGCGGCTTTAACCTGAAAGAGGTCTGCGATACCGCGGTGGCCTATCTGAAAAACCCGGACTGCGACCTGACGGAGACGCTGCTGGCCCCGGATTTTCCCACCGGCGGCGAGCTGATTTTTGACACAGATGCCATTCGGGACATTTACAATACGGGCCGGGGCAGCGTCCGGGTGCGGGCCAAGTACCGCTATGTGAAGGACCAGAACCTGCTGGAAATTTACGAGATCCCCTACTCCACCACAGTGGAGGCCATTCTGGACAAGGTGGCGGAGCTGATCAAGGCGGGCAAGGCGAAGGAAATCTCGGATATGCGGGACGAGACCGACCTCTCTGGCTTGAAGCTGGCCATCGACCTGAAGCGGGGCGTGGACCCGGATAAGCTGATGGCCAAGCTCTACAAGCTGACACCGCTGGAGGACGCCTTTGCCTGCAACTTCAACGTGCTGATCGCCGGCAGCCCCAAGGTGCTGGGTATCCGGCAGATTCTGGAGGAATGGACGGCGTGGCGTACCGACAGCGTGAAGCGGCGGATCTTCTTCGTGCTGGGCAAGAAGAAGGAAAAGCTGCACCTGCTGAAGGGCCTGAAGCGCATCCTGCTGGATATTGACAAGGCCATCCGCATTATCCGGGAGACGGAGGAGGAAGCCGAGGTCATCCCCAATCTGATGATCGGCTTCGGCATCGACCAGATTCAGGCGGAATATGTGGCGGAGATCAAGCTGCGGAACATCAACAAGGAATACATCCTCAAGCGTACCCGGGAAACCGACGCACTGCGGGATGAGATCGACGATCTGGAGGACCTGCTGAACAGCCCCAAGCGGGTGAAGAAGGTCATTGTGGAGGAGCTGAACGCCGCCGCTAAGAAATACGGTGAGCCCCGCCGCACCTCCATCGTCTACCCCCACGAGATCACCAGCTACACTCCGGAGGAGGAACAGAAGGAGGAGTATCCCGTCACTGTGTTCCTGTCCCGTGAGGGGTATTTCAAGAAGATCACCCCCGCCTCGCTGCGGATGAACAGCGAGCAGAAGTTCAAGGAAGGAGACGCCCTCCGCCAGAGCTTTGAGACCACCTCCAACGCCGAGGTCATGTTCTTCACCGACCACTGCCAGGTCTACAAGACCCGCCTGGGCGAGTTTGATGACGCCAAGGCCAGTGTGCTGGGTGACTACCTGCCCACCAAGCTGAAAATGGATGCGGGAGAAAATGTGATCTTCATGGTGCTGCCGGGGGCGGACTACGCCGGAAGCCTGCTGTTCTTCTATGAGAACGGCAAGGTGGCCCGGATCGAGATGAAGGCGTATCAGACTGCCTCCAACCGCCGGAAGCTCACCGGCGCCTATTCCGACAAGTCGCCCCTGGCCTGCATCCGCCGTCTGGATGAGGACTGTGAGCTGGCTGTGTATTCCAACGAGCCCCGCTGTCTGATCTTCCACACGGCGCTGTTGGCTCCCAAGACCACCCGTTCCGCTCAGGGCGTGGCGGTGATGACGTTGAAGCCCAAGTATCATCTGGAAACGGTGCTGTTGTCTGAGGAGACCTCCATTACCAACCGGACCCGCTATCGGGTGCGGGCCATTCCCGCCGCCGGCGCTTTGGTAAGGGAAGAGGATTCTGAGGATCAGCAGATCAGCCTGCTGTAAGGCCGTGTTCCGGGCGAATAGATAAAGATAGGGAGAAATCCATTTGAAAAAACAACTGAGAAGCTATGGCATTATAACAGTGGGCTCTGTGATCTTCGCACTGTCCTTCGACTGGTTTTTTGCCGCTAACGCCGTGGGTATGGGCGGCATCACCGGCCTGGCCCAAGTGCTGAATGTCCTGTTCCCGGCTCTTTCCGTAGGTATCGGCACGATCCTCCTGAATGTCCCGCTGTTTTTGGCCGGATGGAAGTTCATCGGCTTTCATCTGCTGGCCTCGTCCCTGTTTTCCATGACGGTCAGCTCGCTGGCGATGGACGGTATCGCCCTTTTGTATACATTCTCCCCGATGGACCCCATGCTGGCCTCCATCTGTGGCGGTGCTATGATGGGTGCGGGACTGGGCATCGTCTTTTCTCAAGGGGCTACTACCGGCGGCACGGACATCGTGGCCCGCCTGCTGAAGCTGAAATTTCCGTGGCTTCCTATGGGCAAGCTGATACTGATTCCGGATGGTGTGGTACTGGCATTGACGGCCATCGCCTTTCAGCGGTTGGAAACGGCTCTCTATGGTGCGGTGGCCCTGTATGTGTCCAGCAAGGTTATGGACACGGTGCTCTACGGCCTGAATGCTTCCAAGGTGGCCTACATCATCTCGAATCACTGGCAGAAGATCTCCGACGCTATTCTGGCCTATGACCGGGGCGTGACCATCCTCAACGCCACCGGCGCGTACAGCGGCAGCGAAAAGCACGTTTTGATGGTGGCCTTCCGCCAGCGGGAGATCGTGGAGATCAAGGAGATCGTCCATGAGGCGGACCCGGCGGCGTTTTTGATCGTCTGTGACGCCCACGACGTGCTGGGCGAGGGCTTCGGCGAGTATCAGAAGGAATTATAAGGAGGCAGTTTCCATGACGGATTTTACAACGGTCAAAAAAAATCTGGAATCCAAGCGGTTCCGCGTCAGTGCGTTTGCCACGGCGGAGGAGGCCGCGGACTATCTGGATCGCTCCATTGACGGCGTATCTGTGGGCATCGGCGGCTCCGTCACGGCGGAGCAGATGGGCCTTTACGAAAAATTGTCCGGACACAACCGGGTGTTCTGGCACTGGCGTCCGGAGTCGGCGGAGGACCCCCGCAGAGAGGCTATGACGGCGGATATGTATATCACCTCTGTCAACGGCATGGCGGAGACTGGCGAGCTCATCAACATCGACGGCAACGGCAACCGGGTAGCATCGTCCCTGTACGGCCACAAGAAGGTCTGGTTCATCGTGGGACGGAACAAGCTGGCCCCCACCTACGAGGAGGCCCTTTGGCGGGCGCGGAACATTGCTGCGCCGAAGAATGCCCAGCGGCTGGGCCGGAAAACGCCCTGCGCCGTTCATGGAGATCGCTGCTATGACTGCAAGAGCCCGGAGCGGATCTGCCGGGGCCTGGTGGTTTTGTGGGAGGCCGTAGCCAACATGGAGATGGAAGTGGTCCTGATCGATCAGGATCTGGGCTATTAAGCGATTTAAAAAAGGAGGGGCGCGAATGAAGGCATATCGACTGGCGGCGGCGGGACTGGCGCTGGGCCTGCTGACAGGCTGCGCCTCTCTTCTGGAGCGCTCCTATACCACATCAGAGCCTCACAGCAGCAAGTTCTGGGAAAGTGAAGCCGCCGCTACCCTGCGGGCGGAAAACCGGCAGGATATGGTCAACGATCTGCTGATCCTCATCGGTCAGCACACAGAAACCGCGTCGCTGCGGCTGTATAATTTCCCGGACGAACAAACTGCGTTGGAGGAATTGGAAAAGGCGGCACAGGAGGTTCAGCAGGAGACCCCGCTGGGAGCCTATGCCGTGGAGTACATCACCTATATCAGCCAGCCCCAGCGGAGCTGCTTTGAGGCGGACCTTCAGATCGGATATCGGCGCACGGCGGAGCAGATGCAGACCATCGTCAGCGCCTCCAGCGTCAGTGCGCTTGGTGATTTGCTGGAAGCGGCGCTGGACGGTGGCCGGACGGAGCTGGTGGTCCGCATGGGCTATTGGCAGGCAGACAGCCGGGAGAAGGTGGCGCAGGAGGTTCAGCAGGTGCGGCAGGAGCGGGGAGCCCGGGAGGAAGCGGTCTGGATCGTCCATTACTATCCGGAAACCGACCCAGTGGGGATCATCGAATTTCTGCTCAAGCCCACGGAGGAAGAAATTCAGGCGTATCAAGCAGAGCAGGCGGCTGCGGCGCAGTCGGATGCTCCGACGGAATCGGAGGCATCTTCAGCAGAACAGGCGCCGTGATAGGCTCTTTGAAAGACATCGAAAAAACTATTGAAAAAAATGTAAAAAATGCTTGACAGAACAGGGAGGTCTTGCTATAATACTTCTTGTTCCGCGGGCTTAGCTCATCTGGTAGAGCGCCACCTTGCCAAGGTGGAGGTAGCGAGTTCGAGCCTCGTAGCCCGCTCCAGAGTAAATCAGGACATCCGATTTGGATGCCCTGATTTTTTTATTAGACGAAAAGAACTCGATACCGACACCCACGCGCGAAGCGCATTTTAATCAGAGGTGAGGTAGGGTTCCTGCGAATTGCGGAACGCAATTCGCGGGATGCCGGGAAGCGGGTTCGAGCCTCGTAGCCCGCATACGGCGGTTCGTGTTGAAAATCGGAAGGAAACCAGCAAAGATTTCCCTCGCAAATACCCCTTTTTCTGAAGAAGGACTCTGCACTTTTTGCCGGAGCAAGGCAGCGAAAAATGCGTAATACGCTGAGGACCCCCGGCAGAGCCGGAGGTCCTCATGATATAGGCTGGAAGATTTAGTCAACGGCGATGACGGCACCGTCAAAGTTTTCGGCGATGTAGTTCTTCACGGCGTCGGAGTGCAGGGCCTCGGCCAGAGCCTGGATGGCGGCGTTGTTCTCGTTGCCCTCTTTGCAGACCAGCACGTTCACATAGGGGGAGTCGGAGGATTCCAGAGCCAGAGCGTCCTCAACGGGGTTCAGGCCAGCACCCAGCGCATAGTTGGAGTTGATAACGGCGAGATCCACCTCGCTGGCGATGCTGGGGATGGTAGCGGCTTCCACCTCGGTGAAGGTCAGGTTCTTGGGATTCTCCACGATGTCCTTGGGGGTAGAGGAGAGATTGGAGTCGTCAGCCAGCTTGATGAGACCCTGAGCTTCCAGCAGCAGGAGGGCACGGCCTTCGTTGGTGGCGTCATTGGGGACGGCCACGGATGCGCCGTCAGGCAGGTTGTCCAGAGAGTCGGACTTGCCGGCGTAGATGCCCATGGGTTCGATGTGGACGCCGGTGACGCTCACCAGATGAGTGCCGCGGGTGGTGTTGAAGTCATCCAGATAAGGGACGTGCTGGAAGTAGTTGGCGTCCTCATCGCCGTCCTCCACGGCGGTATTGGGCACCACATAGTCGCTGTACTCGTGGATCTGCAGGTCGATGCCCTGCTCGGCCAGAATGGGTACGCACTGCTTCAGGATCTCGGCGTGGGGGGTAGGAGAGGCGGCTACGTTCAGAGTGACGGTCTCCTGAGGTTCCGCAGGCTGCTCGGTCTGCGCGTCATCGGTGGTGTCGGCCTTGGCAGAGTCATCGGACTTGCTGCCGCAGGCGGTGAGGGACAGGGCCAGCGTCAAGGCCAGCAGAGTGGCAAAAATCTTGTTTTTCATGTTTTTTTCCTCCAATGAATATCAGAATTGATGAATTTTATATTTCAAGCGCTTACCGGAATACCCTTGTGCACATAGGGGGACAGGCGATGAAAACAAAGAAGATTATTTGATATGACGGAAATGTTCCAGAAATGCGATTTGAGTAAAATCTGTTTGTTTACCGGTATCCAGCCGTTTGTCGATCTTCTTGGATAGCCAGCCGAACAGGGACTGGACAATCTGCACCATGATGATCAGGATGACCACCGTTACCCACATCACCGAGGTGATGAACCGCTGGTGACCGTACCGCACGGCGATATCGCCCAGACCGCCAGCACCTACGGTACCGGCAATGGCGGTGTAGCCCAAAATGGTCACGATGGAAATGGCACCGCCTAATACCAGAGAGGGCTTGGCCTCCGGCAGATAGACCTTCCGGATGATCTGGCAGGTGGATGCGCCCATGGACTGAGCGGCCTCCACCACGCCGGCGTCTACCTCTGCCAGAGAGGTTTCCACCATGCGGGCGATAAAGGGGGCGGCGGAGACCACCAGGGGCACGATGGCGCCCTTGACGCCGATCTTGGTACCCGCTACCAGCTTGGTGAAGGGCATGATGGCCACCATCAGGATGATAAAGGGCACGGAGCGGCCAATGTTGACGATCCAGCCTAAGATCTGATTCACGGTTTTGCTGGGGCAGATGCCGTGGGGCTGGGTGACGGTAAGGGCCACGCCCAGAGGCAGTCCCAGCAGATAAGCGAACAGGGTAGAGATCAGCACCATCACCAGCGTATCCCGGGTGCCGGTGAGCAGGATGCCGCCGTATTCCGACCAAAATGCAGAAATGACCTCAAGCATGGTACTCCACCTCCTCTGCGGTGATGTTGGGTTGGGAACGGATGTAGCTCAGAGCCTTAGCGGCCTCATTGGGATCGTCCGGCAAAAGCAGGAGCATGGTGCCGAAGGCCTTGCCGTCGATGTTCCGGGTGTCAGCGCCCAGAATGTTGACTTTGACGCCGCACTCGATCGCCAGCGAGGCGATAAGGGGATCGTAGACCGTGCCGCCGTTGAAGGAGACCCGGACGGCCCGGGTGCCTGCGGGGTACTGCTTTGCGCTGACACCGCCGGGATACACCAGACGGCGGGCCGCATCGGTGGCGGGATGGGCGAAGATGTCCTCCACCCGGCCCTCCTCAGCCACCTCGCCGCCGTCTAAAATGGCGACCCGGGTGCAGATCTCCTCAATAACGCTCATCTGGTGGGTGATGATGACCACCGTGACCCCCAGCTTTTGGTTCAATTCCTTCAAAAGCGCGAGGATGGAATTGGTGGTGGTGGGGTCCAGCGCGGAGGTGGCTTCGTCGCAGAGAAGCACCTTCGGGTCCGTGGCCAGCGCCCGGGCGATGGCTACCCGCTGCTTCTGACCGCCGGAGAGCTGGGCGGGATAGGCGCTTGCCTTTTCCTTCAATCCTACTAAATCCAGTAACTCCAGCGCTTTTTTCTCGGCCTGGGCCTTGGGTACACCGGAAAGCTCCATGGGGAAGCAGACATTTTTCAGACAGGTCCGCTGCATCAGCAGATTGAAGCCCTGAAAGATCATGCTGATCTTTTTCCGGGCCTGCCGCAGCTCCTGAGGGGAGACGGTACGCATACGGGACTTGCCGTCCGACTGCTTCTCCATCCACGTCAGCTTCTGACCGTTGACGGTGATGCTGCCGCTGGTGGGCCGCTCTAAGAGGTTGATGCAGCGGACCAGAGTGGACTTTCCCGCACCGGAGAAGCCGATGATGCCGAAGATCTCGCCGTCTCCGATCTCAAGGGAGACGTCCTTAACGGCGTGGACTCCATCGCCGGTATCTCCAAAGGTCTTGCTGATATGTTCCAGCTTGATCATAATATCCTTCTTTCGTTGCTGCTGAAAATAAAGAGGGCGGAAAGCGTCGCCGCTTTCCGCCCTTCTGAACAGCATAACTGTTACACACAGGAGAGGTTTTTCGCGGAGGCGCACAAAGGCTTGGGCATGGTCATCATCCCCATGTCCATCATGCACATCATCATACCAAAGCGAGTTACGATCATGCTGGTGCGTCTCCTTTCTGTCACCGGTGTTCCGGTTTCGTTTTCGATGGGCATAGCGTAGCACTGTTGTCCGCCCCTGTCAACGGGGAAAATTATTTTTGGAAAAACCGCAGAAAATCGGCAGGGTCAGCAAAAACTGTTTTGTGCAAATATCAGCTATACTTTGAACCGGCATAGTAAATATGAGACAACAGAGCGGGAACAGACCGGGACGCTGTCAGCAGTCCCGGCCTGTTTTTGATTAAGACAAAATGGCATTTGCACTCCGGACCGGCCCCATCCGGTCCGGAGTGCAGCGGAGACCTGCGGATCTCCGGCGGGGAAAAAGGAAAGATAGGAAAGATAAAGATAGGAAGATAAGGTTTCAGGAAAGATTAGGAAATAAGGAAAGATATAAAAATAGAGGTGTGTTGAAGGGGCTTATTCTGCCAGCAGCTTGCCCATGGCGCGGCAGGCTTCCAGTGTATCGCCGTCAGGGGTTTCCTGACAGATGACGCTTTCGCAGACCAAGTTGATTCCGGCGTCATCACAGTCCTTTTCCCAGGACCGCATCCATTCGCCGTCGCCCCAGCCGTAGGAGCCGAACAGCGCCACCTTCTTGCCGCTTAAATGGCTCTTGCAGGCGGAGAACATAGGCTCAAACTCCATTTCCTCCAGTACCTCAGAACCCATAGCAGGGCATCCGAAGGCCACGGCATCCACGCCGCTGAAGGTGGAAGCGTCCACCTGTGCGGCTTCTAACAGGGCGGCTTCGGCTCCGGCACTCTTCATGCCTTCCAGAACGGCCTCCGCCATCTGCTTGGTGTTGCCGGTGCCGCTCCAATAAATCACTGCGGTTTTCTTCATCGTAAAAATCTCCTTTCTTGCGGGATCGGTCATTGACCGTTGGTATATCAGACTGCGACGGCCAACTGGTCAATGCCGGAACCGGCACGCCAGAGGGCGCAGTAGATATCGGTGCATTTGCGGAACTTATCAAACAGCCGCCGGGCCAGCGCCTCGTCACCGTAAACCTTCCAGAGACCGGCGCACTTGTAATTGACGGCGTGATTTTCGATGAAGCCCCGCACATCCTGAGGCGGATAGCTGAGGAACAGCCCTACCTCATGGGGAAATTCGCCCCCGGAGCGGAAGCGCTTGGCCAGATAGGCCACGCACTGCTCACTGCTTTTACCGGAATACCCGGCATCTGCCAGCAGTGCTTCCGCCAACTGGTCCTTCAGGTCCACCCGCAGCTCAGCGGGACGGTAGAGGTACAGCAGCGCGGTGTGGTCCTGATAGCGCAGAGGCAGCAGCCGCAGGCCCTTTGGGACCAGAATTCGATTCAACTCCCGGATCTCCGCCGTCAGCTCTGCCAGAGAGGTGAACGGCGCGGGGAAGATGGTGCCGGTTTTGATCCCGGCCAGAGTCGGTGCGCATTGCCGCACCAGATTTTCCTCAGACATACCGTGACCTCCTTGCTTGCTCGGACTGCTAACGGCGGTTCTCACGGCACAAGCGGCACGCCGGTGTGAGAAGCGTCCGCCTGTGCGGTGATGATTGTGGTTAGATAACCTTAACTGCTGGGGGGAGGAAAAGTGAAGCTTGACCCCTGTGACTGTATCTTATCAAAAGCTTGGAGCCGTATCCGCTCCAAAACGTCGGGTACGGCTCCAAAACAGTGAATGTGGCAAAATAATCCTGAACAGAAGAAGCGGAAGTCCATGTCAGACTTCCGCTCCTGTATGATTGTGATCAAATCCGCCTTTCCACGTCAGCATCCGAGAGGGAAACCGGTTTTTCGCCCAGTTGGGGCGCGCAGCTGTCATATTCCGCACCGGCCCGGTACTCCCGGGGAGAAACGCCGATCACATCCCGGAAGGCTCTGGCGAATTTGCTGGCATTGTCATAGCCAAACTGACAGGCGATGTCCAGCACCGTCCGGTCGGTTTCCCGTAGTAGCGCTGCCGCGCCGTGCATCCGCTGCGAGCGGGCGTAGGCTGCCGGAGACATGCCGTAGACCCTGGCGAAGCTGCTCTTGATCTGCGCCTCGGAGACGTTGAACTGCTGGGATAAGCTTTTGAGGGTCAAGGTCCGGTCCGACTCCGCCAACAGGCGGGCCTTGACCTGCTCCGCCAGAGATACCTGTGCGGCGGTGCAGCCGTGAGGGGTCTGCCCATCCTCCGGGGACAGGGTGCTGAGAAACAGGAGGAGCTCCAGAAGCTTTACCTTTAAATATCCCTTGCGGATGTCCTCCGGGACGGCGTACAGCTCAGAAAATACGTGCTTTACCCGCCGGGAGGACCGGGCAGTGAAAACCGTCCCGCCGGGGCACAGCTTTTCCATCAGGGCAGCCGGCCGCACCTCCACATCGCTGAGAATACAGGAAAGGCACTCCGGCGCGGCAGCGGGATCAATGGTGACGGTGATCCCGTGGTAATGGCCGGTGGGGAAGCGGCTGTCCGGAGGCAGGGAAGAGGTGCGGGCTACCGCCAGATCTCCCGGAGACAGATAGAAATAGCGGCCGTTTTGCCGGTATTCCACCCGCCCCTCCAGACAGTGATGGATCTCCAGCCGTTCCCCGGAACCATCCCGCAGTTCCCGGCAGGCACGGGCATGAACATCCCGGTAGTCCAGCTCCATACCGGGGAATACCCGGTACCGGGTCACAGCGGCTTCACCGTCGGAGGCGTCCGGATAGAGGCGCAGAGGATCGGCCTCGCAGTGGTTGGGGGATGTGCAGGCGGGCGCGAAAGCAGAAGTGGAAAAACGCATAGGATACTCCTTTATATCGGTTAGATAGATCTAACTGATAATAGCATATGAATCAAAGAAGCGCAAGCAGTCCGTTGAAATACATTAAAATATGTGTTTTCAGTTGCCTTTCAGCTATTCAGATGCTATAATGAAGCGATTGCTGTCGAACGGAAGGCGGCAAAGCAGCTTCCCAACCGGCAGAGCTGTTTTAGGGTTTACAGTGTTCTGAGGGAAGAAACACGAGGAGGAGAAATCGATCCATGAAGCAAAAACTGAGTTTTAAAGAATACATCTATGTGGCCAGTATGCTGTTCGGCATGTTCTTCGGCGCAGGAAACCTGATTTTCCCGGTTTATATGGGACAGGTGGCCGGACGGAACATGTGGGCGGCCGTTCTTGGCTTCCTGATCACCGGCGTGGGCCTGCCTCTGCTGGGCGTGGCCGCTTTGGGCATCAGCCGCAGCAACGGCCTTTTTGACCTCAGTCATAAGGTGGGCCGTCCCTATGCGTTCTTCTTTACCTGCGCTCTTTATCTGACCATCGGGCCGTTTTTCGCCATTCCCCGGTGCGCAACGACTTCCTTCACCGTGGGTCTGGAGCAGATCCTGCCCCACGATGACAAAAGCTGGCTCTACCTGCTGCTGTTCTCTCTGCTGTTTTTCGCTGTGACGTTGGTCCTTTCTCTGCGGCCGGGCAAGATCCTTACTTATGTAGGCAAGGTCCTGACTCCCTGCTTCCTGGTGTTCCTGGCGATTATGGTGTTCGTGACGATCCTGCATCCCACCACCAGCATCGGCGCGGTGGAGCCTCAAGGTGCTTATGCCGCACAACCCTTCTTCACCGGCTTTCTGGAGGGCTATAACACCATGGACGCCCTGGCAAGCCTTGCCTTCGGTATCGTGGTGGTGCAGGTGATCCAGGGTTTGGGTGTGGAAAAGGCGGAATCCGTGGCCATGACCACCGTCCGCTCCGGTATTCTTAGCTGCCTGCTGATGGGCGTGATCTACCTGCTGGTGACGCTGATGGGCGTCTGGAGCCGTGGGGCGCTGGAAGCCGCTCCCAACGGCGGCACGGCGCTGGCACAGATCGCCCAGCACTATCTGGGCAAGGCGGGCTTGTTGGTGCTGGCTGCCACCGTGACGCTGGCCTGCCTGAAAACGGCGGTGGGCCTTATCACCAGCTGCGCGGAGACCTTCGTGGGGATGTTCCCCAAGGGCCTGTCCTACCGGAATTGGGTGTTCGTGTTCACGGGCATTTCCTTCCTGCTGGCCAACGTGGGCCTGACCGCCATCATCACCTACGCTGTGCCGGTGCTGATGTTCCTGTATCCCCTGGCCATCACCTTGATCCTGCTGGCGCTGCTGGGCCACTTCTTTGACCATGACCGGGCGGTGTACGTCTGGGTCACCGGCCTGACCTTGGTGGCAGCCTTCTACGATCTGCTGCGGACGCTGCCGGATCATCTCCGTGCGGTGCTCCATGTGAATGGTTTGGTCGACACTGTGGGCAAGGCGCTGCCCTTTGCCACCATCGGCCTGGGCTGGATCTGCCCCGCGATCCTGGGGCTGGTTATTGGCCTGATTTTCCGGGCCGTCCGTCCGAAGAAGGCATAACATTATAAAATGTAAAAGGAACAGACCTTTGTGGGTCTGTTCCTTTTTGCCATAAAATTTGATTCCCGGCACATACTACCTCCAGAAACGGAGGGATCGCATGGAAAAAATCTCGAATGATTACCGGGAAAACGTCCGGGTGCTGGACGGCCTTTTAGGCGTGGGCCGCAGCTGCGACATGGTGAGCCGGGATTACCTGATCGGCGGACGGCGGGCCCGGCTGTGGGTGGTGGACGGCTTTGGCAGCGACAGCATCCTTGAGCGGATGGGGGCCTTCTGGCTGACACTGAAGCCGGAAAACGTGGTGGGTCTCACCGAAATGCAGGACTTTCTGGATCGGTATATTACCTTTTCAGAATCCAACGTCACCTTTGACATATCCGACGCCGTGACCTCCGTATTTTTGGGAAAATCCCTGCTGGCGGTGGAGGGACTGGCGGGGGTGGCGCTGATGGACGCCAAGGGCTACCCCAGCCGGAGCGTACACGAGCCGCCGGACGGCAAGGTGCTCCGGGGCAGCCACGACGGCTTTGTAGAGGCAGTGGTGCCCAATATGGCGCTGCTGCGCCGCCGCATCCGGGACCCGCACCTCACTATGGAGGGGCACAAGGTTGGTTCCCGCACCCATAATGACGCGGTCCTCTGCTATCTGGATGACAAGGTGGATCAGGACCTGCTGCGGAAGCTCCGGGGCAAGCTGCTGGGACTGGATGTCCGCTCCCTCTCCATGGCCCAGGAAAGTCTGGCAGAGGCCATTCGGCCTAAACAATGGTACAATCCGTTTCCGAAAGTGCGCTATACAGAGCGGCCCGACGCGGCGGCGGCCAGCATCATGGAGGGGAGCATCGTCCTGATGGTGGACAATTCCCCCTCTGTGATGATTTTGCCCACCGGTTTTTTCGATTTCACACAGGAATCCAATGACTATTACTTTCCGCCCTTGGTGGGCACCTATCTCCGGGTCCTACGGGTAACGGTATTTCTCCTTTCTTTATTTATTACCCCGGCGTGGTATCTCATGGTCAGCGAACCGAACCGCTTGCCGGGGTGGCTGAATTTCCTGTCTTCCCCGGAACCGGTGTCCTTGAGCCTGCTGAGTCAGCTTCTGGTGGTAGAATTTCTCATCGACGTATTAAAGCTGGCGTCCCTGAACACACCGGACAGCCTTTCCAATTCCTTTTCCATGCTGGGAGCCTTGGTCCTGGGGGATTTTGCGGTGCAGGCCGGGTGGTTGGGGCCGGAGGTGCTGGTGTATATGGCCTTCGTGTCCGTGGCGGGGTTCGCCCAGCCCAGCTATGAACTGGGCTACGCCTTCAAACTGCTGCGGGTGGCGCTGCTGCTGGTGACGGCGGCCTTTGACGTCTGGGGGTTTTGCCTGGGCGTAGTGGGGATCTTCATCCTGCTGTGCACCACAAAGCCGCTGGTTGGGAAAGGATATCTCTATCCACTGGTTCCCTTCAACGGCAAGGCGCTGCTGCGGCTGCTGGTCCGGGAACCTATCAGCCGGGACAATACCTGAGAGCCTGTCAATAGAGCAGTGAGCTTTCCGCAGCGGGCAGAAAGAGCTTTTTCAATATGTTAAGCAGCCGTTTTCTCAATGAAGGCGGCTGTTTCTTCATTTGCGGGAGTGGTGCATAAGCCTGCGGATTTTGGAACGTGCGTGTCGAAATATGTTGATTGGGATTTTTGACAATTGCCGCAATCGATTACGTCGAAAATTCTATGAAAATACCAAGAAGTCCATGAGTTTTTTCCTATATCAGCGAAGTTTTTTCTATCGCTTTTTCAAAAGGGAGCCGATACAATAGCATCATAACGGCAAGGCGGCCTGACCGCCTTGAACGGATGATCAATGATCTTGAGGAGGAACTAAGATGAAAAAGACACTTGCAATTCTCCTGTCTGCTGTCATGATGCTGGGCCTGTTGGCCGGCTGCGGCAGCAAGACCACGGAGCAGCCCTCTACCTCTGGCACTGAGAACACGGAGACCGCCGCGCTGAACGTGGGCGTGTTCTACTATGACTACTCTGACGTGTACATCTCCAGCGTCCGCAGCTCCATGGATGAGCAGCTCAAGGCTATGGGCGTGAACTACACCAACTATGACGGTGCTGGCAACCAGGCCCAGCAGACCGACCAGATCAACACCGCCATCTCCAACGGCGCCAACCTGCTGATCGTCAACATCGTTGAGACTTCCTCTCCCGATGCCGCTCAGAACGCTGTTGAGGCCGCTAAGACCGCCGGTATCCCCATCATCTTCTTCAACCGTGAGGTTTCTGACGATGTTGTGAACAGCTATGAGAAGTGCGCCTTCGTCGGCACCAACGCTCCCGAGGCCGGTCACATGCAGGGCCAGATGGTCGGCGAGTATCTGCTGGAGAACTATGACACCGTGGACCTGAACGGCGACGGCGTCATCTCCTACGTGATGTTCAAGGGCCAGGAAGGCAACGCTGAGGCTGAGGCCCGTACTCAGTTCGGCGTGGAGGACGCCAACGCTGTCCTGACTGCCGCTGGCAAGCCCGAACTGGCTTACTACAACGCTTCCGCTACCGATAAGTACCTGGTCGATCAGGGCGGCAAGTGGTCCGCTCAGGCTGCTAACGACTACATGGCCACCATCCTCCCCGAGTATTCCGAGGCTAACGGCAACATGGTCGAGCTGATCATCTGCAACAATGACGGCATGGCCGAGGGCGCTGTCTCTGCTCTGCAGGGCGCCGGCTACAACACCGGCGACGGCAAGACCATCCCCGTGTTCGGCGTTGACGCTACCGATTCTGCCAAGCAGCTCATCAACGAGGGCAAGATGACCGGCACCATCAAGCAGGATGCCGAGGGCATGGCTTCCACCATTCTGAACCTGGTCAGCAGCGTTCAGGGCGGCGGTGAGCTGATGGACAACACTTCTTCCTTCAACGTGGACGAGGGTGTTGCCAAGATCCGTGTGCCTTACGCCACCTACACCGGCGAATAAGCCAGACCATCGCTTCTCTCGCCCCATTAAACAGTAAGGATAAGCGGGGCTGTCGGTTCGACAGCCCCGCTTTACAATTCAAGCGGTTCCGGTTCGGGCCGCTTTTCAACCCGCAGTGGAACGAACCCCGGGGCGGAACGTGCCGTAAGGGGTCTGCCACGGGAATCACGCAGATAGGAGGTAAACGCAATATGGAGCAGCCGGCATTGCTGGAAATGCGGAATATCACAAAGGAATTCCCTGGTGTCAAGGCGCTGGATGGCGTTTCCCTTACCGTCCGGCCCGGCACCGTCCACGCCCTGATGGGTGAGAACGGCGCAGGAAAGTCCACCCTGATGAAATGTCTGTTTGGCATTTATGCCAAGAATGCAGGTACCATCGTTCTGGACGGTAAGGAAGTTGATTTCAAAAGTTCAAAAGAGGCGCTGGAAAACGGCGTGGCCATGGTCCATCAGGAACTGAACCAGGCCCTGACCCGCAGCGTCATGGATAACCTGTGGCTGGGCCGCTATCCCAAGGTGGCGGGTCTCATGGTCAGCGAGTCTGTCATGCGCAAGCGCACCCGGGAGATCTTTGAGGAGCTGGATGTCCATGTGGACCCCAAGGCCATCATGTCCACCCTGCCCGTTTCCCAGCGGCAGATGGTGGAGATCGCCAAGGCGGTCAGCTACAACGCGAAGATCATCGTGTTCGATGAGCCTACCTCCTCTCTGACGGAGGCGGAGGTCGAGCACCTGTTCCGCATCATCAATATGCTGAAGGAGCGGGGCTGCGGCATCATTTACATCAGCCACAAGATGGACGAGATCCTCCGCATCAGTGACGAGGTCACCATCATGCGTGACGGTCAGTGGGTGGCAACGCGCCACGCCAAGGACCTGACCATGGAGGAGATCATCAAGCTGATGGTAGGCCGCGAGCTGACCAACCGCTTCCCCCCCAAGGACAATAAGCCCGGCGAGGTGATTCTGGAAGTGGAGCATCTGGCGGGCAAATACACCCGCCTGAAGGACGCCAGCTTCCAGCTGCGCAAGGGCGAGGTGCTGGGCATCGCCGGACTGGACGGCTCCGGACGCACGGAGGTGCTGGAGAATCTGTTCGGCGCCATGACCAAGGAGAGCGGCACCATCCGCCTCCACGGTAAGGAGATCAAGAACAAGACCCCCCGGGAAGCCATTAAAAACGGCTTCGCCCTGCTGACGGAGGAACGCCGGGCCACGGGTATCTTCGGGATCCGTGACATCAAGGAAAACACCGTCATTTCTAACCTGAAAAGCTATCTGGCAGGCGGTTTCTGCCTCAGCGATAAGAAAATGAAAGAAGATACCGACTGGGCGATCCAGGCCATGCACATCAAAACGCCCAGTCAATCCACACAGATCCGCTCCCTCTCCGGCGGAAACCAGCAGAAGGTCATTATCGGCCGCTGGCTTCTGACCAAGCCTGAGGTCCTGCTGCTGGACGAGCCGACCCGCGGTATCGACGTGGGCGCGAAATACGAGATCTACCAGCTGATCCTCGACCTTGCCAAGGAGGGGAAGGGTGTCATCATGGTGTCCTCCGAAATGCCGGAGCTGTTGGGCATTTGTGACCGTATTCTGGTCATGTCCGGCGGTGTTCTGGCCGGCGAGGTGGATGCCCGGAACACCAGCCAGGAGGAGATCCTGACGCTGGCGGCCAAATATGTGTAAGGAGGAGCGCACTGTGAATCAAGAAACGAACGTACAGGAAAAGGAAGCCCGTGTCCGGCAGCCGTGGACGGCCCAGCGGGTGGGAGACATCCTTTTAAATAACGCATTGCTCATCATCATGGCCATTGCGGTCGTTTACATCGCCATCAAGAACCCCAACTTCATCAAACCCGCATCACTCATCAACATCCTCTCCCAGACGGCGGCCTATCTGCCTGCCGCATTGGGCATCGGCGGCTGTATCGTGCTGACCGGTACCGACCTGTCCGCAGGCCGTGCCGTGGGCATCACCGCCTGTATCTCTGCATCTCTGCTGCAGAACGCCGCTAACATGGCCAACAAGATGTGGCCGCAGATCGGTACTCTGCCTATTCCCGTGGTCATTGTGCTTGCCATGCTCATCGGCGCGGCGATCGGCTGCTTCAACGGCTTCTTCGTGGCAAAATTCAAGCTGCATCCTTTCATCGTGACTCTGGGCACACAGCTGATCCTCTACACCGTACTGCTTTTGTATGTCCAGCAGGGCAATAACAAGGGTATGGCCATTTCCAATCTGGACCCGTCCTACACCGGCTTTGTCAAGGGCAGCCTGTTCAGCATCGGCGGTACGCCCATTCCCAACTATGTGCTGTTCGCCATCGTGCTGACGGCGGTCATGTGGTTCGTCTGGAACAAGACCACCTTTGGCAAGAACATGTTTGCTCTGGGCTCCAATGAGGAAGCTGCCAGAGTTTCCGGCGTCAATGTGTTCGGCGTGACGGTGGGCGTTTTCGCCTTGGCCGGCGCTATGTATGGTTTTACCGGCTTCATCGAGGGCGCACGTATCGGCTCCAACACGGCCAACACCGGCCTGAACTATGAGTTGGACGCAATCGCGGCCTGCGTCATCGGCGGCGTGTCCTTCGTGGGCGGCATCGGTAAGATCAGAGGTATCGTTATCGGCGTTGTCATGCTGCGGCTGATCTTCGTGGGTCTGACCATGGTGGGTGTGCCGCAGGATCTGCAATACCTCATCAAGGGCGCTATCATCCTGTTTGCCTGCGCACTGGATATGCGGAAATACCTTGTGAAAAAATGATCTGCGACAAAGATGGCCCGCCTTTGCGAGCCATCTTTGCTTTATCTGGAACTTTTTGCGGCGAAACGGCGGCAAAAACCGCCGTTCTTCCTGCAATCCAGCCAATTCGCGTTCGGACTTCCCCTTGAACTCGAAAAACATGGACATACCGTTTCGCTTCGCTTCACTTCGTGGTATAATAGCCGCAAAAGAGGCTGCTATCGGATCGCTGCTTTTCCATCCGGCAAAGCCGGAGGACCGGGCGGCGGAGGTGCCGTAGACAAGAAAGAAGGTCGGAGCCATGGAACTGTACCGGGTGCTGTTGGTAGATGACGAGGAGGATATCCGCGAGGGTATCAGCCGGAAAATGGACTGGCTGGGGCTGGGATTCTCTCTGGTGGGGGAGGCCGCCAACGGTCAGGACGCTTTGGAACTGGCGGAGAGTTTGCGGCCTGACGTGATCCTGACGGACATCAAGATGCCGTTTATGGATGGGCTGGAGCTGTGCCGCATTTTGACAGACCGGCTCCCGGCGGCCCGGTTCGTGGTCTTTTCCGGCTTTGACGCCTTTGAGTACGCCAAGCAGGCCATCCAGATGAACGTGGTGGAGTACATTTTGAAGCCCATCAACGCCGATGAACTGTCCGCCGTGCTGCGGCGGCTGAAGGACCAGCTGGACCGGGAGCGGGCGGAGCGGCGGAACGTGGAGCTTCTCCGCAGCCGCTATACGGAAAACCTGCCTGTTTTGCGGGAGTTGTTCTACGCCAATCTGCTGGACGGGCACATCGAGCCGGGAACGGAGCGGGAACGGGCGGCGCATCTGGACATCGACCTGCAAGGCGAGGAATGGGCGGTGGGACTGGCCTACATCGGCAGCGACCGGAGAGACGCCCTGTCCACATTGTCCGTCCAAAAGCTGCTGGAGGAATCCCTGACGGCGGATCGGTGCCGCCTCACCCTGTATAACGACTGGGTAGCGGTGATCGTCAGCCTGACAGAATCGTTTACCATCTATGACCTGATCCGCGTGCTGGACCGGGTCTGTACATTGGCGGCATCCTATCTGGGCCTGACGCTGACGGTGGGCGTGGGCGCCCCCTGCAAAGAGCTTTCCGGGATGGCGCGGTCCGCAGCTGAAGCGAGAACGGCGCTGGAATACCGTTCCATGGTGGGCCGGGGACAGGTCATCTACATCGGAGACCTGGAGCCGGACGGCGGTCAGGTGCTCACCTTTGAAGAAGCGGACGAGCGGACCCTGACTGCGGCGGTGAGACTGGGCAGCGAACAGGAGGTCCGGGACGCGGCGGCGGCTCTGGCGGGCAAGATCCGGGAGGCGAACCCCTCCGCCGGACAGTACAACCTGTTCCTTATGGAACTGGTGACGCACCTGATGAAAATGACCCGGCGCTCCGGCGTGGGCGTGGAGGAGGTTTTCGGCACGGGCTTTTCCTTACCCATTCAGGACTCCGCGCTGCCCAGTCTGGAGGAACTGGAGGGCTGGTGTGCGGAGCGCTATCTGCGGCTCCGCACGCTGATCCGCCGCCGTCAGACGGATTCGGCGGGACAGACGGTGGAAGCGGCCAAGGAGTATATCCGGCAGCATTACGCGGAGAGCGACCTGTCGGTGGAAAAGCTGTGCGCGTATCTGCATTTGAGCTCCACCTATTTTTCCACGCTGTTCAAGCGGGAAACGGGGACCAGCTTCACAGCCTATGTTACCACGGTGCGGATGGAGGCGGCTGCGGAAGCGATCCGCGGCACAGAGGAGAAAACGTATCTCATTGCCCAGCGGTGCGGCTATGAGGACCCCAACTATTTCAGCTATGTGTTCAAGCGGCATTTCGGCGTGACACCGACGAAGTACCGCAGCGAGGGTAAGTGACGGACGGAGAGAGGAGCCACCTGTGGATAAGAAACCTTCCGGCTTTAAAGCAAGGTGGAAAGCGCGGTATCACCATGCCAGTATTCAGTTGATCCTGTCCATCGCCTTTACGGCGGTGGCCGTGATTGGAATGCTGTTTCTGGGGATGGCGCTGCTGCTGCGCTTTTCCTCCTCCGCCAACGAGATGGCGGCGGAGAGCAGCCAGCGTGTGCTGGCACAGGTGAACTGGAATCTGGACAGCTATCTGCGGAACATGATGCGGGTATCCGACACGGTGTACTACCGGGTCATCAAGAGTGCGGATCTGGAGCAGAGCGACACGGCCCGGGAGCTGCGCGACGCTTTGAAGCTGCTGTACGCCAAGGACCGGGATGTACTGGTGTCTCTGGCGGTGTTTGATGGGAACGGCGAGCTGATCTCCGCCACGCCCCTGACAGAATTGAAAAACAGTGTGACGCCCAGCCGTGAGGGGTGGTTCACCGCCGCCATGGAGCGCATTGAAAACCTGCATTTTTCCACGCCTCATGTGCAGCACCTGTTTGAGGACCCCGACGCGCGGTATCATTGGGTGGTGTCCCTCAGCCGCCATGTGGAGTTGACCCGAGGGGGCGTGATCCAAAGCGGCGTGCTGCTGGTGGATATGAACTTCAGCGGTATTGAGCAGATCTGCAAGGATGTATCCTTTTTTGACGGGCAGGGTTATCTCTACCTGATCGACGGAAACGGAGAGATCATCTACCACCCCCGTCAGCAGCTTCTCTATGTGGGCTTGCAGGAGGAAAACAACCTGACGGCCGCCGGGTATTCCGACGGGACGCATACGGAGATTTTCCACTCCCAGCGCCGGCAGGTGACGGTGAAAACAGTGGGCTACACTGGCTGGAAGCTGGTGGGCGTGGTGCCGGCGGAGACGCTGCGAGACAATTACAGTCAGCTTTTGCTGTTTGCCCTGTTTATAGTGTCCTTCTCCATCTTTTTGCTGGTATTCGTGAACCTGCGGCTTTCGGAATGGATCACAGCACCTATGAAAAAGCTGGATCATGCGGTGAGAGAGCTGGAAAAGGGTGTGGAATCCGTTGACTTCAATGTGGACGGTCCCTACGAGGTGGAGCATCTGAGCCATTCCGTGCAATCCATGATCTCCACCATGCGGCACCTGATGGAGGATGTTCTCCATCAGGAGGAGGAAAAGCGCCGCAGCGAGCTGGACGTGCTGCAATCCCAGATCAATCCGCACTTCCTGTACAACACCCTGGACAGCGTGGTGTGGATGACGGAGAACGGCCGGACACAGGAGGCTGTGGTCATGCTGACGGCGCTGGCCCGGTTTTTCCGGATCTCTCTCAGCAAGGGCAGCAACATCATTCCCATCGGGGACGAGATCGAACACGCCCGGAACTATCTGACCATCCAGAAAATGCGCTATAAGAATAAGTTCTCTGCCGACATTTCCGTGGAGCCGGGGGTGGAGAAGCTGTATACCATCAAGCTCATCATCCAGCCAATTTTGGAAAACGCAATCTATCACGGCATGGAGTATGCCGACGGTGACGGCGAGATCCACATCCGGGCCTTCCGCGAGGAAGAAACGGTGGTCATCGAGGTGGAGGACAACGGGCCGGGTATGTCGGAGGAGATCGTGGAGCAGCTTTTGAAGCCCACAAGGGATGTGAGTGTCCCGAAGGCAAAGGGCTCCGGTATCGGCTTCCGCAACGTTCACCAGCGGATCCAGCTGACCTTTGGCAGCGCTTATGGCCTGACCATCCGCAGCGAGCCGGATAACGGGACGGTGGTGCGGATCTGCCTGCCTGTATTGGAGGAAGAGGACGCCCGGAAGTACCGGAAGGAGGGGGAGCGATGAGCCGGAAAGTATTATTGCAGCTGGTGCTTCCCCTGATTGGATTGAGCGTGCTGTTCTGGCTGCTGGCCTTCGCTCCCGGTGATAAGCATCACCAGCCAGCCCTGCTGGAAATGTCCGTTATTCTGCGGGATGGAGACGGCAATGTTTCCGCCATGCGAAAGGGCATGGAGCAGGCGGCCAAGGATCTGAACGTGGAGCTGCGCTTCCTGACCCCGGCGGAGGACAACAGTGCCGTTGAACAGGTGCAGTTGCTGGAACATGAGGTGTCGGGAGCGGCTCCGGCCATTCTGCTGATACCGGCGGACCGGGAGGCGCTGGGCGAGGCGGTATCCGCCGCCGCAGGAAAGACGACCCTTGTGACGGTGGAGAGCGATATGACTGCGTGGGGAGCCGATGCCTCTATCAGTATGGATCATCAGGCCCTTGGCGAGGCGCTTGGGAAAGCGGCGCTGAACGGTGTGCCCTTCGGCGGCACGGTGCTGCTGCTGGACAGCCTGCCCGGGGACAACGGGATCCGGGAGAGAATGGAAGCGACCAAGGCACTTTTGGAAGAAAAAGGCCGGCAGGTGCGCATTTACCGGTGGACCTCTGACAGTACAGCCTTCGCCAATATTTTGCGGATCGAGCGCCCGAAGGCCGTGATCGCCTTTGGAGCAGCTGCGTTGACGGAAATGGCGGAGCTGTCACGGGGAGAGGAAGCTTTCCCACTGCTCTATGGCTGCGGCTCCACCGCCGGCATTGCCGCCGCGCTGGAAAAGGGCCGTGTGACGGCCATTGCGGCAGTCAACGTGTTCTCTGCCGGGTATCTGGCAGTGGAGGCTGCGGCAAAGCTGGCCCGGCATGAAAGCTGGACGGGGGCCTCATCTGTGGGCTTTTCCATCGTCCGGCAGGAAACGATGTACAGCAGCGATAATCAGAAGCTGTTGTTCCCTGTGACCTAAGACAGGAAGGAGAGAAGACGGATGAAAAGAATCGGTTGTCTGATCGCCGCACTGTCTCTGCTGATGACGCTCTCTGCCTGCCATACAGGCGGGGAAGCTGAGCCAACGCTTCGGATCGGCGTGGCGCTGTATCAGCAGGAGGACACATTTATTGAGACCGTGACCAGAGAATTGCAGCGGGTAGCCCTGGAGAAAGAACAGGCGCAGAACTGCAAAATCAACTTATATATCACCGATGGAAAAGAGAGCCAGACCAGCCAGAATGAGCAGGTGGACCGCTTCCTGGAAAGGGGATATGACGTGATCTGCGTCAACATCGTGGATCGCACGGCGGCGGCGGTGATCGTCGACAAGGCACAGGCTGCGGGGGTGCCGGTGATCTTTTTCAACCGGGAACCGGTGGAGGAGGATCTGCGCCGCTGGAAACACGCCTACTATGTGGGCCTTCCAGCGGGAGATGCCGGAGTTTTACAGGGTGAGCTGGTACTGGACGCATGGCGGACCCAAAGAGACACGCTGGACCGTAACGGCGACGGCGTGATCCAGTATGTGATGCTGGAGGGAGAACCGGGACATCAGGATGCCCTGCTCCGGACGGAATACTGTATCTCCACCCTGGCAAACGCAGGGGTCTCTGCGGAAAAGCTGGCCAGTGACGCAGCCAACTGGCAGCGGGGCCAGGCCAGCGTCAGTATGCGCCAATGGCTGCAGGAGTTCGGAGAGAACATCGAGGTAGTCTTTGCCAATAATGATGACATGGCATTGGGAGCGATCGACGCCTGCGCGGAGGCCGGCCTGGACAAGCGCTCCATGCCCTTCGTCGTGGGTGTGGACGCCACGCCGCCAGCGTTAGAGGCACTGCGGGAGGGAACGCTGAAGGGGACCGTTCGCAATGACGCTGTCGGATTAGCAGAGAACATGATGGAGCTGGCCGTTTCCCTATCCGTGGATGGAGAACCTTCTCAGGATCTGGAATTGACGGATGAGCGGTATGTGTGGCTGCGGTATGAGGCGGTCACGGCGGAGAACTTAGATGATCAGGCCGTTTCATAAGAACGGCGGACATAGAATAGAAGCCCGCAGAGGGTTGGATGTACGAAGAAAACAAGGAGGCGCGAGGTATGACATATACAGGGCTGGAGACCTATGTGCAGCAGGCTGCATTTCATAAAACACTCTCTCGGCTATATGGCGCGGAGGGGGCGGAAAAGGCCCATTCCCGCTGCATGGAGGTCATGGAAGAGTTTTATAAGACCTTTGACCGTCCGGCGGAGGCGCTGTTCAGCGCACCCGGCCGTACGGAGATCGGAGGAAACCACACCGATCATCAGAAGGGCTGCGTACTGGCCGCCTCTGTTGATCTGGATATTCTGGCGGCCGTGGCGCCTACGCAGAGCGGGATCATCCGGGTGCTGTCTCAGGGATATCCCATGATCGAGGTGGATCTCCGCGAGCTTGACCCGAAGGAGGAAGAGATCAATACCTCAGCGGCGCTGATCCGGGGCGTAGCGTCCCGCATGAGCGCCATGGGCTGTGATCTGCGGGAGCGGGGACTGGATGTGTACATGACCTCCACCGTCCCCAAGGGCAGCGGTTTGAGTTCTTCCGCTGCCTATGAGGTGCTGATGGGGACCATGCTCAACGAGCTTTTCTGGGAGGGGCGCTGCACGGCGGTGGAGCTGGCCCAGATCGGCCAGTACGCGGAGAATGTGTTCTTCGGAAAGCCCTGCGGTCTGATGGATCAGATGGCCTCCTCCGTGGGCGGCGTGGTATCTATTGATTTCGAGAATACGGCCCACCCGGCGGTGGAGCAGCTGGATGTGGATCTCCATGCCTACGGCTACGCCCTGTGTATTCTGGATTCCGGCGCGGGCCACGAGGATCTGACCAATGAATACAGCGCCATCACCAACGAACTGCGGGCGGTCTGCAACGTTTTCGGCAAAGCGGTGCTGCGTGAGGTGCCGGAGGAAGCGTTTCTTGCGGAGCTGTCCAAGGTCAGAGCAGCGGCAGGGGACCGGGCGGTAAACCGGGCGTTCCATGTCTACGCGGAAAACCGTCGGGCACTGGCGGAAAAAGAGGCGCTCCGTCAGGGGGATTTCGACAAGTTCCTTGCATTGGTGCGGGAGTCCGGCCGGTCCTCCGCCATGTATTTGCAGAATGTTATTCCCACCGGAAGCACGGCGGCGCAGGAGCTGATGGTGACCATCGCCCTGTGCGAGCGTATTCTGGAGGGGCGGGGCGCTGTCCGTGTCCACGGCGGTGGCTTCGGTGGTACCGCCCAGGCCTTTGTGCCGCTGGATATGTTGGACACCTTCAAGAAAGCGACGGAGGCGGCGCTGGGTCAGGACTGCTGCCATGTGGTGATGATCCGGCCAGCCGGCGGCGTCAGATTGGGATAAGGAGAACGGACGCATGAGTTACCAAGCCATCAAGGACCTGGTGGGCTACGCCCTCCGCACGGGACTGATCGATGAATATGACCGCCCTTGGGCGGTGAACGAGCTGCTGAAGGCTATGGGGATGGATGCATGGGAGGAGCCGGCGGAAACGCATGAGCGCCCCTTAGAGGACATCCTGAAGGAGCTGCTGGATGACGCGGCGGCCCGGGGACGGATCGAGGATGATACCACGAACCGGGATCTCTTTGACACGGAGCTGATGGGGCGGCTGACGCCCCGGCCCTCTCAGGTCATCAGCGAGTTCCGGCGGCGGTATCAAGCTGACCCGAAGGACGCCACGGACTGGTTTTACCGCTTCAGTCAAGACACGGACTACATCCGGCGCTACCGCATCGCAAGGGATGTGAAGTGGAAGGCGGCCACCCCCTACGGGGAGCTGGACATCACCATTAACCTCTCCAAGCCGGAGAAGGACCCCAAGGCCATCGCGGCGGCAAAGGCGGCCCCTCAGACATGTTATCCCAAGTGCCAGCTTTGCCGGGAAAACGAGGGCTACGCGGGACGGCTCAACCATCCCGCCCGGCAGAACCACCGGATTATCCCCATTACCATCAATCAGGAGGACTGGTTCCTCCAGTACAGCCCCTACGTCTACTATAACGAGCACTGCATCGTTCTGAACGGGCATCATACCCCTATGAAGATCGACAAAGCTACCTTCCGCAAGCTGCTGGACTTCGTTAAGCAGTTCCCCCACTACTTTGTGGGCAGCAACGCAGATCTTCCCATCGTGGGCGGCTCCATTCTGAGCCATGACCATTTCCAGGGCGGCTGCTACACCTTTGCCATGGAGAAGGCCCCCATTGAGCGGCCCATCGCCTTCCGGGGCTTTGAGGATGTGGAGGCGGGCATCGTCAAGTGGCCTATGTCCGTGATCCGGCTCCGCTGCGGAGACGATCAGCGTCTTGTGGAGCTGGCAGACCGCATCCTCACCGCATGGCGGAGCTATACGGACGAGGCGGCCTTTGTGTTCGCGGAGACCGACGGTGAGCCCCACAACACCATCACCCCCATCGCCCGGATGCGGGACGGGAAGTTTGAACTGGATCTGGTGCTGCGGAACAACATCACCACGGCGGAATACCCTCTGGGCGTGTACCACCCCCATCAGGAGCTGCACCACATCAAGAAGGAGAACATCGGCCTCATCGAGGTCATGGGCCTTGCAGTGCTTCCCGCCCGGCTGAAAGCCGAGCTGAACGGCGTGGCCCGGGCACTGGCCCGTGGCGAGGACCTGCGGGCCGATGAGACGCTGGCAAAGCACGCGGACTGGACCGAGGAGCTGAAAGCCCGCTATACGTTTACCGAGGAAAACGCGGAGGAGATCCTGCGGCGGGAAGTCGGCGTGGTGTTCGCCACGGTTTTGGAGCACGCCGGCGTTTACAAGTGTACACCAGAGGGCAGGGAAGCCTTCTTAAGATTTGTTCAGAGCGTGTAAGCTGGATATAGACGTGAAAAAATAAGGAGGACGTGTATATGAAAACCATTCTGGTGGCCGGCGGAGCCGGCTATATCGGCAGCCACATGGTAGCGCTGTTGGTCAAGCGGGGCTACGAAGTTGTGGTGGCGGACAATCTGCGCACCGGACACTGGCAGGCCGTCAAGGGCGCGCGGAAGATGTATGTAGGCGATCTGCGGGACGGCGCGTTCCTGCATCAGATCTTCACGGAAAACAAAATCGACGGCGTCATCAACTTCGCGGCATTTTCGCTGGTGGGCGAGAGCGTGACCAACCCGCTGAAGTACTACGGCAACAACGTGGAGGGCGCGGTGTCCCTGCTGTCGGCCATGCAGGCTCACGGCGTGGACAGGATCGTGTTTTCCTCCACGGCGGCGGCCTACGGCGAGCCGGAGAAGCAGCCCATTGAAGAAGGGGACCGCACGGAACCCACCAACCCCTACGGCGCAACGAAGCTGGCCATTGAAAATATGCTGAAATGGTGCGACTGCGCCTACAAGATTCGCTATGTGGCGCTGCGCTACTTCAACGCCGCTGGCTCCGACACGGAGGCAGGCATCGGCGAAGATCACAACCCCGAATCCCACCTGATCCCGCTGGTGATGAAAACGGCTCTGGGTCAGCGGGATCACATCGGCATCTTCGGCGAGGACTACCCCACGCCGGACGGCACCTGCGTGCGGGACTACATCCATGTGAAGGACTTGGCAGAGGCTCATCTGCTGGCGCTGGAGTATCTGGAGCGGGGCGGCAGCAGTGACGTGTTCAATCTGGGCAATGGCGCCGGTTATTCCGTGCGGGAGATCATCGAAACGGCCCGCCGGATCACCGGCAAGGAGATCAAGGCCGTTGTGGAGCCCCGCCGGGGCGGCGACCCCTCTGTCCTGATCGCCTCCAACAAGAAGGCCGCCGAGGTTCTTGGTTGGAAGCCTGTTCTGGGGCTGGATCAGATCATTTCCGACGCATGGGCGTGGCACAGCGGCCATCCCAACGGCTATGAGGGATAAGAGATGTATCGACTGAAGCCGTTTGGCGTACTGAATGGCAGAGAGGTGCCCCTTATCGAGCTTTTCAATGACAAATGCGCCGTAGAGCTGCTGCCCTACGGTGCGGCTGTCCGGGCCATCCGCGTGCCGGACCGAACCAGCAAACTGACGGACATCTGCTTGGGCTATGACGATCTGGAGAGCTACCGGACGCTGGACGCCTGCTTTGGCGGAACCATCGGCCGCTGCGCCAACCGCATCGGCGGGGCGCGATTCACCATCGACGGCAGAGGGTACCGTGTTACGGCCAACGAGGGGGAGAACTGCCTCCACGGCGGAAACGAGGGCTTCCACAAGAAACTGTGGGAATTTACCTGCGAGGAAAACGCGGTCACCTTCTCCTACACCTCTCCCGACGGTGAGGAGGGTTTTCCCGGCGCTGTCCGGGTGGAGGTCACCTATCGCCTGATCGACAATCAGCTCACCATCGCCTACAAGGCGGCGGCGGAGCAGAGCACGGTGGTGAATCTCACCAACCATACCTACTTCAATTTGGGCGGCCACAGCAGCGGCACAGTGGAGGATCATGTGCTGACCCTGCGGGCCAGCCGGTATACGCCCATGGACGGCGGAAATATCCCAGTGGGGATGCAGGCGCCGGTGGAGGGAACGCCGCTGGATTTCCGGACACCTGCGGCATTTGGGAGCCGTCTCCACGATAAAGCCTTTAACGGCGGGCGGGGATATGACCACAACTATGCGCTGGACGGCGGAGAAGGCCCGGTGGCGGAGCTGTGGTGCCCCGCCACCGGCATCGGTCTGGAAATGACCACCTCGATGGAGGGAATGCAGCTCTACACGGCGGGTTGGCTGACGGAGCGCAAGGGAAAGGGCGGTGCGGTCTACGGTCAGGCCCACGGCGTCTGTCTGGAGACGCAGCATTTTCCCAACGCGGTGAACTGCCCAGCGTTCCCGTCGCCGATCCTGCGCAAGGGAGAGACGCTGCAACAGTGGACGGCTTTCCGCTTCTTTGCACGATAAAATAATGACATGGCGAAAGAGGACAGTGCTTAAAAAGCACTGTCCTCAGCGTGTCGAAAAAGCCTTTTCTCCCCCGCGCGGGGCAGGAATACACCGTCGGCCCAGCCGGTTTCCGTGCGCTTTGCGCCCGGAAATCGGGGCCTTCCTCGAAACGGGCTCGCTTTCTCCGCCGCTGGCGGCGCATCGCCCGTTTCCCCTTCTTGGGTTTCCCGCGCACACCCTTCCTTACCGTTACGGAGGATTTACCACTTTATCGACAGTTTCAGGCCGAAAATATACACCGTCGGCCCAGTTGGGATCGGAGCCTGCTGCGGATTTTACTCCTGCGGGGTCAGCTCGCCGGTCTCGGTGTTGATGACGTAGCCTCGGATGGTGACATCGGCGGGCATAAGGGGATGGTTGCGCAGCAGGTCCACGGTCTCCGCTACGGAGTTCTCCACGCAGTCAAAGCCCCGGAGCCAGGCCTCAAAGTCAATGCCGCAGTAGCGCATCATATCAATATGGTCCTGAGAAACGCCCCGCTGGATCAGGTGGCGGATCATCATGTCGGCATTGATGTGGGCTACGCCGCAGTCCGTGTGGCCGATGACCATGACCTCCTCCACGCCCAGCTCGATGATGCCCACCAGCAGGCTGCGCACGGCACTGTCAAAGGGGCCGGTGATCATGCCGCCGGCGTTTTTGATCAGCTTCACATCACCGTTGCGGATGCCCAGCGCTGCGGGGAGCAACTCCACCAGCCGGGTATCCATGCAGGTGAGGATGGCGATTTTCTTGTCTGGGAACTTACTGGTCTGGAACTTTTCATAGCCCTTGGACCGGACAAATTCGCGGTTATATGCCAGCATTTCTTCGATCATGGCAGTTCTCCTTTTCACTTTTTTCTATCATACCGGATTTTGCCACCCCGCGCAACCGGAATCTTTCGGAAATTGCAGCATGGCAAATGGCGTATTGACAACATAAAACTTTTTTGATAAAATTCCTCCGTCAGCACAAGCTGGCAAAGTTGGCACAAGCTGACATTTTCCGCATATGTTTTTATACGCTCAGGCAATACAGATATTACGAAGGTATCAGTGTCCTCCCAAGGAGGGTATTGGTGCCTTTTTTGTTTGATGCTGCGGGAAATGCTTGCATAACTTATTTTGGGAGGAAACTATGAAAAAACGAAACAGATTTATCAGCCTTGTGCTGACGCTGGGGCTTGCACTCAGCGTGATGGCCACGTCCGTGTCCGCATCCAAGTTCGTGGATGCCCACGGGAATGAGGTGGAACTGGATGACACGCTGGAGGCTTACAGCAGCGTGGTGCTGTCCGGCGCGGACAACGCGGCCCGTAAGGCGGAGACCAATTTGGGCGATCTGTGGACCGACGCGCTGCGGTGGTTCGCCGTGTCCGGCAAGATCAATGCGTATTTTGACGAGGACGATGTGACCGCCGGCAACACCAAGGTGGAGGTGGACGCCGATCACATTGTTGCCCTCTGGAACGGCGGCAATCTGCGCGCCGACATTGCTGTCGGCAAGTTCGGCGCGGCGGAGCTGGCATCCGTCCTGCCCTATCCCAACAAGGTGGCTGTGATCTATATGAGCGGCGCTCAGCTGCTGGAAGCTCTGGAGGCGGCCGCTCAGGCGCTGCCCTACGGCGATGCATCCGCCGATGCCTGCGCTTCCTTTATGCAGGCTGCGGGCCTGACTTACAGCGTCAACGCGGATCAGGCCTATGATAAGGGAGAAGCCTACGGCAAGCACTGGTTCAAGGCAAATTCCGTCAGCCGTGTGACGATCATCGATGTAAACGGCAAGGCGTTCGACCCGAACGCTACCTATGCGGTCATCACCCACAACGCAAACTTTAACGGCATGGACTCCTCTTATATGTTCAAGGCGGCTGCGGAGGCTAACGAGAAGTCTGCCATCACCAAGGCCGTTGTGCGGGATGTGGTGTGGATGTACATCAGCGAAGAGCTGGGAAATATGGTAGACGACGCCTATGCCGCCCCTCAGGGCCGCATCACGGTAACGGCCACCGCGGCGCCGGCTGAGTCTGCGAAGCCCGGCCAGTCCGCGACCACGACAGAGAATGGAACCTACACCGTTGTGTCCGGCGACTCCCTCTGGAAGATCGCATCTAAGGTCTACGGCAGCGGCAAGCTGTGGAGCAAGATCTTCTCTGCCAATCCCCAGATCAAGAATGCATCTATGATCTATGTGGGTCAGACGCTGACCGTTCCCGCAAAGTAAATCACGAGGCACAAGCCGCAGAAGACCTGCACATCCGTCACAAGACGGATGTGCGGGCATCCTTATTGCTTTAGAACAGAGCGGACCACTTGGGACTGCTGTGTTGTACGGCAATCAAAACCATACCATCGCTCGACAAGGGCAAACACGCCTGACAGCGCGTCTTTTCGGCGCTTTTTGCTCTTTTCGCCTTGGTGGGCGCCAGCCCACCTGCATCTCAAAAAACAAAAATCACCGAAAATCCATCCCTGTCAGGTGCAGACATTTCTGCCCGTCAAAACCGTGTCTGCCCTTGTCAAGCGATGGTAGAAAATGAGGACTTATCGTATGAACCGTGAATTGCAAACGATCATTGTTGAAGTGGAAAAGGCCGTGGTGGGCAAGCGTGAGGTCATAGAAAAGATCCTGATGGCGCTGTTGGCTGACGGACATGTTCTGCTGGACGATATCCCCGGCGTCGGCAAAACGACGCTGGCTGTGGCCCTGAGCCGCACACTGGGCCTGACCTATAACCGCATCCAGTTCACGCCGGATGTGCTGCCATCCGACATTGTGGGCTTTTCCATTTACAACAAGGACAGCGGCTGTTTTGAGTACAAGAGCGGCGTGGTGAGCAATACCAACCTGCTGCTTGGGGACGAGATCAACCGGACGTCCAGCAAAACCCAGTCCGCCCTGCTGGAAGCGATGGAAGAACGTCAGGTCACGGTGGACGGCACAACTTATCCGCTGCAAAAGCCCTTTGCGGTGATCGCGACCCAGAACAATGTAGGAACCGCAGGCACCCAGTTGCTGCCCTATGCCCAGATGGACCGGTTCCTTGTCCGGCTTTCCATCGGTTATCCCGATTATGAGGCCCAGATGTCCATCCTCCGGGACCGCCAGAGCACAGATCCCATTGGTTCCGTGGCGCAGGTGGTCACCCGTGACGATGTGCTGCGGATGCAGGCGGAGGTGCGGGCCGTCACAGCAAAGGACAGTATTCTGGACTATATTACCCGTCTGGCCATGGCGTCCCGGGAGCATCCCATGGTGGAGGTAGGCATCAGCCCCCGCGGTACCCTGTTCCTTGACCGTATGGCCAAGGCCCATGCTTATCTGGAGGGCCGGGATTATGTGACAGGCGGCGATGTACAGGCGATTTTCCATGATGTCTGCGCCCATCGTGTGATCCTTAACCAGAAATCACGGCTGTCCGGCGGAACGGTTACGCAGGTACTGAACGAACTGCTGGAAACGGTGGAAGTTCCGGACCGCAGACAGGCATGATGCGGAAACGGAGATTTGCTTACGGCGCATGGCTGCTGTTTGTCATTTTGCTGTATTTCTTTGAGAACAATACCGGCACCCGGACGATTTTGGCCGCTTCGGTTTTCCTGCCGGCTGTGTCGGTCCTCTGCGCGGTGCGTTCAGCCAGACGGGTAACGGTTCATCTATCTGCGCCGGACTGCTGCAAACAGGAAGATGCTGCGGAATGCTCCGTGCAGGCAATGGGACTTCTGCCCGGAGCGGCGCTGACAGCAGTGCTCCGCGGCCGCAGCCGCCTGACCGGAGAGGAGACGGCGGTGAAACTCTCTGTCTCACGGTTCGTCCCTGACGCGGTAGGAGCTCTGCGTGCCGCCCATTGCGGTACGGTCGCGCTTTCTCTCAGCGATGCGGCGGTGCAGGACTGGTTTGGCTTGTACCGCTGTGCCCTGACAGTACAGAGTACCCGCTTCGTGACCGTCGAGCCGCCGCTGTTTGATGTGCGGATTACCCTTGCGGAAAATGAAACGGTCACGGCGGACAGCGAGCGCTGGTCTTCCACCCATCCGGGGCACGATCCCAGTGAGACCTTCGGATTCCGCACATACGTCCCCGGCGATCCCATCCGGCAGATCCACTGGAAGCTTTCCCAAAAGACAGACTCCCTGATGGTGCGGGAACTGGGGCTTCCGGTAGCGGAGGAGGTCCTGCTGCTGTTGGATACCTCCACCACTGGGAAGGAAGATGCCGCGGATGCGCTGGACGCGGCCATGACAGCGCTGCTGTCCTTGTCCCGGTCCTTGACAGAACAGGGGATTACCCATTCTGTTGGCTGGAAAAACAGGGAATTAGGGGAGCTCTCTCTGTGCACGGTACGGGATCAGCAGGACTGTACAGCGGTGCGTGAGCAGATTTTGACTGCCGCTGCCGCACCGGATGCGGAAAGCATCTGCGACTGCTTCCGCAAATGGTCCGGGGATGCCTATGCGCATACCGTTGTCTGCGCGCCGTCTTTGCCCCGGGGCCTTTCCCTGCTGCAGGCGGGCAACCGTGTGACCGTGCTGCTGTCTGACGGCGGCGCACAGAGCTGCGACGGGGTGATGGTCATACCCTTTTCGCGGAAGAACATGGCGCAGGAATTGGAATATCTTGAAATTTAAGGAATGTTCATGAAACATCAAACGGTTGGGTTACAATTTGATTTTCAAAAAAGTGAGCGGGCAAAACCGTGGAAAACAGCACTCCCCATTGCCGGTGTGCCGCTGCTTGCGGCAGTGCTGCTTCTGGCCCTCAAGCCTGCCAGAGAAAGCCTGAAGTGCTTGTGCAATCTGGTGTTTGCGGCCAGCGAGGCGGTCAATGCCTATGCCTACGATTATTTTGAGGTTTCGGACGCGGCCAGCCCGGTTCTGGCATTGGGCCTGCTGGTGACGGCAGCGGCCGGTGTTCTCCTGCTTGCATACCTGCGCGGCAGCAAGATCGTTCCGCTTCTGGCGGCGTTGGCCCTGGCCGGCGGGGAGATCTGGTTCGGACTGACTCCTCCGGCGGCTGTCAATGTGCTGATTTTTGCGCTGCTGGCGCTGTTGGCCCTGCCTGTGGATACCCTGCGGGGCAGACTGGTATTTCTGCTGGCGGTCATGGCCGTTTTTCTGACGGTACAGCTCTTGGCTCCCGGTGTTCGCATAGGGGTGGAAGAAGCCTCTGAGCATGTGCGGGATCGGCTGGATGCTGCCGAACAGCTTGTTTCCGGTGCAGACTATACGCCGCAGCAGGAACCGCCCCAGACCGCCCGTGAGGAAAACCGGCTGGATACGGAAACCGCCGGAGAGACGTCCGGAGATACGCAGAATACGCAGGACTATCAGCATATTTATGAACAGGAACAGGAAATCAGCCGTCCCAAGCGCATCGACTATCTAAAAATCGCCGTGCTGACGATCCTGATTTTGGCCCTGCTGACGCTGCCCTTCCTACCGTTCGTCCTGTTTGACGCCCGGCGGCGCAAGGCAATGGAACGGCGGGCGGCGTTTGCCTCCCCTGACTGCGGGGAAGCGATCCGCGCCATGTTTTTGCATCTGACTGCCTATCTGGATCACTGTGGAAAAGGCGTTGGGAATCGCCCCTTCTCCCAATGGGGTGTTGCACTGTCCCAAACCGTTTCTCCGGAATACGCCGCGCAGTTCCGTCATGCCGCCGTGCTTTTTGAGGAGGCAGCATACAGTACCCATGCCATGGGGGAGGAACAGCGGGCCGAACTGCAAAGTCTTTTAACCGAAACGGAGCGGCTGCTGTATGACGGTGCGGACCGGAAAACAAAATTTCGCTTGAAGTATGTGGAGTGTCTCCACGCCTGAGAGGAAGCAAGAATGAAAAACACAAAGCTTTTATTGTTGACTGCGGTGCTGCTGCTGACCCTGACGGGCTGCCGTACCCGGACCACCGTGCCTGCGGATCCGATCCCCGATGAGAACGGCGAGGCGGCGGAGGACCAACTGGGACAGGCCGAACAGATTGAGGATGCGGAAGGCGATCCTGCGGCAGAAGGGAATGCCAGACCGGATGCGGATGCCCCGACCGCAACGGACCCGGATTCCGACCGAAAGACGTATGCGGAGGACGCAAATGCTGAGATCGTTCCCGGTGCGGACCAGTCCCTCATGCAGCAGGGGGACGGCGGAAAAACACCGGAGCATGATGCCAATGGAGGAGCTACCGGCGCAAAGGATGCGACCACCGGTGAGCTGACCGCAACGGAAACCGTTCCCGCTGACCAGGCAGGAAACACCGGCGCGGACGAAAGTGGTCAAACGGCAGAAACCGCTCTGCTTTATTATCAAACACTGCTGGAGGACCGTTTGAGCGGTCTCTTTGAGTGCCAGCGCTTCTATATTTACTGGGAGACGGCGGAGGACTACCACACTGTCCATAAATCATCTGATGAGCATCAGATCATCTCGAATGCCGGGGCGTATGACGTGTCCGCAAAGCTGCAAAATGACGCACTGATTGTGGATGACGGCTGGATCCAGCGTAAAGATCCCGGCGTGATCGTCAAGGTCGTGGAGCGCTCCGTCCTTGGCAGCGGAGTGTCATCCACCCGACAGGCGGAAACGGTTTGCAGTGCGTTGAAAGCACGGGAGGGCTGGTCCGGGCTGGATGCCGTCCGGAATGGCCGGGTCATTTTGCTCTCCGAGGAGTTGCTTTCCGGTCAGGCCAGACGGACCGGCGCGGCGGTTTTGCTTGCCAAGGCCATGTATCCGAGCCTGTTCAGTGATACAGATGGGGGAGAGGCGCTACGTGCACTTACTCAGGAAGCATACGGCGCGCCTGCGTCCGGTACATTTATTTATGTAGGATGAAAGGAATGGTTTTGATATGACGATTCTTGTGATTGACGGTCAGGGCGGAAAGCTTGGAAAACGGCTGGTGGAAAGCATCAAAAAATCCTTCCCGCAGGTGGAGGTCATGGCCGTCGGGACCAACAGCGCCGCGTCAGAGAGCATGATGCGTGCCGGTGCGGACCGGGTGGCGACCGGTGAAAACCCGGTCATTGTTGCCAGCCGGACTGCCCAGATCATCGTTGGCCCTATGGGGATAGCCCTTGCCGACGCGCTGATGGGAGAGATCTCTCCGGCAATGGCCAATGCCGTTGCTGCCAGCGCGGCCTACCGGGTGCTGATCCCCATGAATCTCTGCGACACCTATGTGGCAGGCGTCAGCCAGAAATCTTCTGCCATCATGGATGACGCGATGGAGCATATTCGCCAACTGCTGACGGAGATGGGAGATACTGCATGCCTATGACCCGGAACGATGCACGTTCTTCTGTGCAGATCAGAAAGCTTACCTATTCGGCGCTGTATCTTGCCATTGCATTGGTCCTGCCGTTTCTGACGGGACAGATCCCTGAAATTGGATCCATGCTCTGCCCAATGCACATTCCGGCATTGCTGTGCGGCTTTGTTTGCGGCTGGCCGTGGGGACTGGCGGTGGGATTTGTTTCCCCGCTGCTGCGGTCCCTTCTCTTTGGGATGCCTACGGCTTATACGGCGGCGGCCATGGCGTTTGAGCTGGCCGCCTATGGCGCGGTTTCCGGGATCTTGTACCGTATTTTTCCCCGCAGAAATTGGTCTGTGTATGTCACGTTGATCGCCGCTATGATCGTGGGCCGCCTGGTGTGGGGCGGTGTCCAGTTTGTGATGGCGGGCTTGCAGCATACCGCGTTTGACCGCTCTCTTTTTCTTGCAGGCGCAGTGACCAATGCGCTTCCCGGCATCCTTGTACAGATCATCCTGATCCCCATTCTTGTTATCACAATGGAGAAAGCCAAGCTGACGCTGAATGGGACGAGATAATGACAGAAGATCGAATCGGCAAAGAAATCAGCGGCAGTATGCACCGGCGATTCCCGTCGCGCAAAAGAGGACCCATCCAATACGGATGGGTCCTCTTTTCAAATAGCTGTCAGCGGAAGGTCGTCTGCGAAATGTTCACTTCCCGTCCGCAGCGGTTGTCAATGTCGGTATCGTTGTCCTCGAACACGCTGCCGGGGAAGGACAGGGGGCTTTCGGCGGGTACGCTCTTCAGCAGAACGGCGGTGCCGTTGTGGAAGAACTCGTTGTTCGCATACTGGGTGTGGGTGACGACGGTACCCTCGGCGTTGAAGCAGAATCCCACCTGATTGTCCTCGAAGCGGCAGTCCATGGCGTTGACCCAGGTGGTGCCGTAGGCCAACACGCCGGTTTTCCAGCCGGAAACAGTACAGCTTGTCAGGTGCAGCCTGGCGATCACGGCCAGCGCTGTCACCAGTGCGGCAATGTGCAGGAACTTCTTTTGCAGTGGCTTGGGGGCCTTTTGCCGTGTCCAGGGCTTGATACTGCGGGCGCAGTGGGGACAGAAGGATGCGCCATCCGGGAGGGGAACTCTGCAAAGCGAGCAGAGATTTTGCTTTTCCGGGGTGATTTTGGACTCTTTCATCTTTAAAATGCCTCCATCAGACGAAGAACGTTTTTATACCGCTTGGCGGGGCTGACGCGACTTTACGAAACGAAGGATCTGACCAAAGCGGAGCTGGCCCGCCGGTCCGGCATCAGCGAGGTCTATCTGCATCAGGTGTTTGCGGGGCGGCGGAATCCTTCCAGGGATCGGCTGCTGTGCATCTGCGTCGGTCTTGGCATCACGCTGGATGAGACCCAGCGGATGCTGACGCAGGGGGGCTACGCCCAACTGTATCCCCGCACCAGACGGGACGCCATTATCAGCTATGGCGTGGTCCATCAGCTGCCTCTGGGGGAGATCAATGACAAGCTGTTTGCGGAGCAGGAAAAAACCTTGTTTTGACCGAGCGCTGGGAAGGATTTGCCTGTGCGGAAAATGCACTGCAAATATAAAGACAACGAAAGGGAGGCAGAAGATAAAAAGTTGACAACAATTTTGCTTGCGGTGGCAATGACGCTGCCTCTGGTGGCTTGCGGAGGCGGGAACGCCGGAAATACCAATGGCGGAAATACCAACAGCGGAAGCACCGACAAGCATACCCATGTGGAGGAAGTTATGCCGGCAGTGGAGCCCACCTGCACGAAGACCAGGCTGACAGAGGGCAAGCGCTGCTCCGAGTGCGGCGAGGTTCTGGTGGCACAGGAAACCGTTCCCGCTCTGGGCCGCACGACCGAAAGCGGTACCTGCGAAAGATGCGGACAGTCATTCGGCGATTGGCGCATCGACTATTCTGTGGATGACTTCAATCAGCCAACAGATGAATGGTATATTACGGAAGACAAATATCTCGTAGGTACTTTTAGCAACAGCGCAACAACAAATTCAAAATTGTATGCGAATGTAATGGCGGATCTGGACGATAATGTTATGATATTCCTCTATGAATATGGCAGCAGACAGGTCAAAAACAGCTCTGAGCGCTATTGGGATGAATATAACATCACCATGAGAACGCCCGATGGTGCAGACCACAAGATAACAGGTACTATGGTATTGTGGTGATGATAGAGTTAATATTGATGATGCTTATATCGATGAGGTGCTGACAGCATTAAAGGGAGAGGGAAACGTCATGTTCCGCATTGAAAATGCTGACAGAACGGTTGAGAGCTACATGATTGAGGTTGCCACCTCCAACTTTGCGGAGCTGTATAACGCGCAGACCGGACAGTAAATACCGCTTTGGCGGGGCTGTCATTCGAAAACTCTCAGAAAGCGGGAACACTCTTTTGGAAACGCTGCTAAAGGAACAGGTGGCTCCCTGTGGGATCGCACCCTTGCTCCGTGACGGACGGCGACAAAGCGGCGATCCGGGAAGCTCTGACCGCCTATGAGGCACTGAAGTAATTCGCTTTTTGACAACAAAGCAAGTAATAGGCGCAAACAGCCGCAAGCCATGTTCTGATGGCTTGCGGCTGTTTTTCATTCGTGCCATGCCTTGCGGCAGTTTCGGCACGGATGAAGCGGAGGAGCGCATGCAGCAACCTCCGCTTGAAAAAAAGCTGTCCGGTTGCTATAATTGGGTCTGTACGAAGCATTTTCCAGCTATAAGCGGGACTTTTCGACACAGACTATCCATCAGGGAGGGCTGTACGATGAAAGAACCTTCGCTTTGGACGTTGTTTTCGGATACCGGAGATCCGTTGGCCTATCTGCTTTACCGCGCCGGGTCTGCCGGATGCTGATTTTCTTTCGGAGGCGGGGCCTCCGTACATAGGTGGTGAATTGATGGCGTTGTCGCCGTACATTGTGACAAAGGGCGTAGTCCTCCGGGAGACGGAGACAAGGGACGCCGATAAGATCCTAACCCTCCTGACAGCGGAGCGGGGCAAGCTCTCTGTCATCGCCCGGGGCGTCTGCCGCAAGGGGTGCAAATTCGCCGCCTGCGCCCAGCCGTTGGCCTACTCCGAGTGGACGCTCTACAAAAAGGGCGACTGGTACTATGCCAACGAGGGAACAACTCTGGAGCTGTTCAGCGGCTTGCGGGCGGATCTGGACGCGATGGCGCTGGGGTTTTATCTGGCGGAGCTGACGGAGGCCGTCACCACAGAGGACGCACCCCATCAGGGGCTTTTGAGCCACCTGCTCAACGGGCTGTACGCCGTTTCCGTTCTGCGAAAGCCTTTGCCGCTGGTGAAAGCGGCGTTTGAGATCAAGCTGCTGTGTCTGGCGGGCTACGAGCCTCTGGCGGACGCCTGCGCCTACTGCGGTTGCCCCGATCCCCAGCAGCCGTATTTCGACGTTTTGCAGGGCGTTCTCCGCTGCGGGACCTGCGGAGAGGGGCGCCGGGGTCTTCCACTGTGTCGGGATTCACTGGCCGCCCTGCGGCACATCGTTTACGGCGACCCCAAGCGGCTTTATTCCTTCACACTGGGACCGGAGGCCCAAAAGCGGCTGTCCGCTGCCGCCGAAGCCTTTGTCTCCGCCCAGTTGGAGCGGGGATTCCGGACGCTGGACTTCTATAAGAGTGTCCGGTGCATGGATGAGCCATCCTGATTGATTACATTTTGTATGATACCGTGCCTTTTATACGGTAAGGAGCGATTATGAGCGAATTATTTGATAAATCCATCCGCACCTTGGAGCTGCCGCGGGTCCTTCAACTACTGTCTGAGCAGGCGGTCAGCCCGGAGGCCAAGGAGCTGGCACTGGCGGTCCGGCCGGAAACAGATTATGAGGACGTGCTGCGCCTGCTGGACCAGACCGACGGCGCACGGGCCATGATCGTCCTGCGGGGGGCGCCGGGTTTTTCCGGTGTCAAGCCGGTAAAGGACCTGCTGGACCGGGCGGACCGGGGCGGCAGCCTCAACATCCCGGAGCTGATCCGGATCGGCGATCTGCTGTATGCTGCCCGCCGGGCCAAGGAGTATTTCAATGCCGACGCGGCAGAGCCTACCGCTCTCGACCAGATTTTTCTGTCCATCCACGGCAACCGGTTCTTGGAGGATAAGATCCGGCGGTGCATCAGCGACGAGAACACCGTGGCCGACGCCGCCAGCCCGGAGCTGGCGGACATTCGCCGTCACATGCGGGCGGCGCTGGCAAAAAGCCGACAGATTTTGCAGAAGATCATCTCTTCCCCCAGCTATTCCAAGGTCTTACAGGACAACATCATCACCCAGCGGGATGGGCGCTTTGTGGTCCCCGTCAAGGCGGATCAGAAGGGCAATCTGCCGGGACTGATCCACGATGTTTCCTCCACCGGTGCCACAGTGTTCGTAGAGCCGATGGGAGTGGTGCAGGCCAACAACGAATACGCGGAATTACAGGCCAAGGAACAGGCGGAGATCGACCGCATTTTGGCGGAGCTGTCCGCTGATGCCGCCGCCCACCGGCGGGACATTCAGTGGGACCATGACGCATTGGTGCAGTTGGATCTGATCTTCGCCCGGGGCGAATTGAGCTATAAGATGGACGCGATCCGCCCCCAGGTGCGGCGGGACGGCTTGATCCGTCTGCGGAAGGCGCGGCACCCCCTGCTGGACAAAAAAACGGCGGTACCTATTGATATTGAACTGGGCGACGCGTTTGATACGCTGGTCATCACCGGCCCCAACACCGGTGGCAAGACCGTTTCTCTGAAAACACTGGGTCTGCTGACCCTGATGACCCAATGCGGCCTGCATATTCCCGCCGGGGACCGCAGCGAGGTGTCCGTTTACGAACGGGTGCTGGCGGACATCGGCGATGAGCAAAGCATCGAGCAGAGCTTGTCCACCTTCTCCGCTCACATGAAAACCATTGTGGAAATTTTACAGGAGGCGGACCGGGATAGTCTGATCTTGTTCGACGAGCTGGGAGCCGGTACCGACCCGGTGGAGGGCGCGGCGCTGGCCATCGCCATCATTCAGCACGTCCGGGCACTGGGGGCCAGAGCTGCCGCCACCACCCACTACGCAGAGCTGAAAACCTTTGCCATGACCACGCCGGGAGTGGAGAACGCCTCCTGCGAGTTCAATGTGGAGACCCTCAGCCCTACTTATCGACTGCTGATCGGTATCCCCGGCAAGTCCAATGCCTTTGCCATCTCCCGGCGGCTGGGCCTGCCCGATGAAGTTATCACCAACGCCCAAGCCCAGATGAGCAAGGACAGTGTTCGGTTTGAGGACGTGCTGACCCAGTTAGAGGCCAAGCGGCAGGCGTTGGAAAAGCGAGAGCAGGAGACTGACCGGCTGTACCGCCAGCGGGAGGAGGACGCCCGGAAAGCCCGGGAATTCCGGGAACAGATGCAGCGGGCCAAGGAAAATGCCCGCAGCCGGGGCGAGGCCGAAGCCAAGCGCATCCTGCGGGATGCCCGCTCTGCCTCTGACGCGGTGTTTGCCGAACTGGAACGGATGCGGAAGGAGCAGGCCAAGGCAGACCGGGCTATCAACGCCAATGAAGCCAGAGCCGAACTGCGCCGCCAGCTGAACGAGGCGGAGGACGCCATCGACAAGCGGGATGCCCGCTCCGAGCCGATCCCCAAGCCCAGCCGCCCCATTCAGAAGGGGGACCTGGTGGAGATTCCCGGTGTTTCCACACCGGCAGAGGTGGTGGGCGTGGGCAGCGACGGCACCTTGCAGCTAAAGGCCGGTATTTTGAAAATGAAGGCCAAGGCCGACGAAGTACGGCTCATTGAGGACGATGAGCGGGCCGCCATGAAGAAAAAGGCCCCCAAGCCCACCCGGACCGCTGTGACCGGTCTCCGCACTGCCGCCAGCCGGGAGCTGGACATCCGGGGCATGGAGACGCTGGAGGCGGAGAGCGTGGTGGAGACCTTCCTCTCCACTGCCGTCATGGGCCATTTGGAGACCGTCACCATCATCCACGGCAAGGGCACCGGCGCACTGCGGAATGCGGTGCATGATATCCTGCGGCGGAACAAAAATGTGAAGTCTTTCCGTCTGGGCGTTTACGGCGAGGGGGAAAACGGCGTCACCGTGGTGACCATGAAGTAATACGAAATATTGGCACAAAAGAAACAAACAAACACGCCATACCGGGAGGTATGGCGTGTTTGTTTATTCAGCCGGACAGCTCCCGGATCTCCGTTTGGATCAGCCGTCCCGCCGCGGCGGAGAGCTGGTCCATCCGGCGGATGGGGGCTAGATCCTGCCCGTAGATAGCACGGGCGTTGGGAACGTTGGCGTTCTCCCCCATAAAGACGGCGGCCACCCGGATACCCTTCCGCCGCAAGGCCCGGACCTCGTCCGCCGTGTCCTCTACACCTACTTGACCGTCATAGTCCCGGCTGAGGGGGACCTTGCCGGTAGGGAGGATCTTGTGGCTGTCATCGGGACTGGCATCCGTCAACAGGATCAGCAGATGCTTGTCCGCCGGGGCGGTGTTCAGCAGCTCCGCTGCCATCCGCAGCGCCAGTCCGTCCCGATTCCAGCCGGCAGCGAAGTAGTCAAAAATCTTCCGTTCTCCGTTTTTCTCACCGAAATCCTTCAGCACCCGCAGCACCGTATAGCCCCGGAGACTGCAAAAGCTGCTGACGCGGACGGGGATGCCGCAGTCCGCAAGGCTTTTCGCCAGAATATACCCTTGGGCGGCGATGGTTTCCTGACAGTGAAGCCGGGAGGCAGAGCCGTCCAGCAGCAGGTCCACCGTAAAGCCGGGGGTGCTTTCCTCGTCGCTGCGCAAAAACACCTTATCGTCTCCCAGCACTGGCAGCCGCCAGACCCGCCGGCTGTCCAGATGGCCCTGTCGGGCGGAGACGGTGTCCGGTTGCTGGTGGATCAGCATACAGTTGCGGATCTGCTCCGTCAGTCGCAGGAGGGCGCTTTGATAGAGGTCGCTGTTTTTGACGTAAGCGGCCCGGTTTCGCTTGGCCTGCTCCTCTGCCTGTTGAAAAAGCCGCTGGGCATCGGCGCTGACCGGTTTGTCGGGCGACGGCTCCCCACGGGTGAACCAGAGGTGGCAGCCCAGATGGTTTCCGGTGCAGTCCCGCTGCTCCATCAGCGCCAATTCCTTGGGAGCGTACAGACTGCGGCCGAAGCAGCGTTCCACATAGTCCCGATCCTCGGTTTCCCGCTCATTGGAACGTAAATGGGAGCGCAGGGCATTGGACGCCCGCACCATGCCGTTTTCTCCCACCGCCGCAGATCGGCCGATGGCCAGATCGTCGGTGCGGACCATCTCCGTGGAGAACAGCTTCGTCAGCAGTGGCGCCCACCGCTCTCCGAAATGGAGGGTAAGGGGCGTTTTGGCGTGGGCGGTGCCGTCAAAGCGGAGATATTTTTGGAAGGCAGTCCGGATCGCCGCCGCTATCTCCTCTCCACTCATGGTACCGGGACAGGCAAGAGCCTCCGACAGTCCCTTTTCCCAAGGGGTCAGCACAGGCAGTCTCTGCCCAAGCACGGTTTTCCATCTGGCGGACTGTATGGCGTACACCAGCTGGTTTTTCTCCATCCACTCCTGCCGGGAAAGCTGATATTCCGATTCAAAAAACGCGGAAGCATGGGCCTGCCGCAGTGCTGCTAAAGCGGGACGCTTCGGTAATTCCTTCTCATAAACGGCGTTTTCCAGAGCCAGCCACGCAAGGTCATCGTACACGGCCTGCCGTGCGTCCCCCGCCCAAGCGGCGAACAACTGCTTGGGAAGCTCATCCCCAAACCATTTGTGGACCAACCCAATGACGCAGTTCATATAAAGATCAGGCTGGCCGTCAGACTGCATGGCCAGAAACTGCGGTTCAAATTTGTAGTCCCCGCAGGCAGTCCACACCTGATTGATGGCCCGCCGCTGGCGGGCGCTGTAACCGGAGGTTTCCATATCAGTCGGTAAACAGTCGGCTGCGGTCCAGCTTCGCCGGGATCCGGGCGGCAATAACATCCCGGATGAGGCCCTGCTCGTAGCTGTCAAAAGCCTTATTGGTGATACCCATGTCCAGCGCCGTTCCGGCGCTGATCCCCCGGCGGATCAGCCGCAGAGCGTCCAGCATACCCCGGAGGTCCAGCGCTTTAGAGGAGATCTCGGCGCTTTCACACTTTTTTTGCAGGTCGAGGAAAAGCTGCACGAACTGTCCCCGGTATTTCTTCTCCAGCGTGGGGAATTCCTCTCCCAAAAGCCGGTCCAGACCGTCCCCGTCAATGGCGGGCATCTGGATCACCGCGAACCGGCTGGTCAGGGCCTCGTTCAGCTCTCGTGTTCCGGCGTAGCCGTAGTTCATGGTGCCAATGAAGCGGGCGGCTGGATCCACCTCCACCCGATCATAACCGGGTACATCAATGGCGCGGCGGAAGTCCAGCGTGGCGTGGAGCACAGCCAGTGCCTCGTTTTTCGCCATGTTGATCTCGTCCAAGATCCCGAAGCCGCCATGCTGCGCGCAGAGATACACCGGGCCGGGACGGAAGGTCACCTGTCCGTTTTCAAAGGTATCCATGCCGATGAGACTGGCGGCGTCCATGTTCACATGAAAGGATACATCCCAGCTTGGCCGTGCAAAGACTTGGGCCAGATTTTCCGCCAACACATTTTTACCCGTAGCCTTGCTGCCGGCCAGCAGCAGATTTTCCCCGCACAGGAGGGCGGCAATGGAGGCTTCCCAGACCTCCTTTCCGTAGTAATGGTAGCGGGGCTTGGGGATCCGGTTTTGCAGCTCCGGAGGGGTGGGATAGGCGTTCCGGTATTCCCGGATGCCCTCCAATAGCTCCTTACTGATTTGCTCCTGCTCTAAAAAATCCAACAAAATCGTTTACTTCCTTTCTGTTGGGTGCGCCGCGGACACGCGCCGTCTTTTTTCGGCCCCATCATAGCACGATGATTTCTGAAAATCAACGGGATATCAACGTTTTTTGAATTCTGTGGAAATAGCGGTTGATTTACCTACAAAACTGGTGGTATAATAAAGACGAAAATACGGAGCAAGGAGGATATACTATGATCTCAACAAAGGGGCGGTATTCTATCCGGATCCTGCTGGACTTGGCCGAACACCGCAACGGAAGCTACATTCCCATGAAGGATGTTGCTGCCCGCCAAAACATTTCTCTGAAATATATCGAGCGGCTGATGCCGGCCCTGAAGGCGGCCGGTCTGGTGGACAGCGTCCACGGAATCGGCGGCGGTTACCGGCTGACCCGGGAGCCGGACCAGTATACCCTGTGGGAAATTCTACGGCTGGCGGAAGGGGATCTGGCTCCGGTAGCCTGCCTGCAAAGTGGCGCGGCCCCCTGCGCACGGGCTGCGGACTGCCGTACCCTGTCGGTGTGGGACGGCTATTATAAGCTGAGCCGGGAATACTTTTCCGGTGTCACGCTGGCGGACCTGATGCGCGAGCCGCGGACAAGTGACTATGTAATCTGAACAGGCGGGACCGGACGGAAGTCTGGTCCCGTTTTTTCGGCTAAAATCGACCGCTGTCAAGGGAGAAAGCCTTGCGTGTACGTAGAAAAGGGCAAATACAGAACGGTTATGTAAAGTGATTTTTGCTTTTTCATTTGGTTGAAAATAGGGTTTGCGGTTTTGCGGATATTTGGAGATATTTGTCTGAATACGTTGATAATACTAAAGAAAAACGATGTTGATAACTCTGTGGAAAATGTGAATAACTCCTTGTAGATAAAAATTATTGTCATTTTTATGTAAACACTAACGCTTCCCGGCGAAACTGGACGCTGGCTGCGGTTTTTGTCAAATTATGAACTTTTTACAGAAAGTTACATGCGGAACGCGAATCCGGCGTTTGTAAAGATGGCAAATCGCCCATTTTTTAGAAGCCTCGGAAAATCCATAATATACAATTCGTATTATCCCTGTTCAGCAGAAGAAAAAGTTCGTTTTCCTGTGAAAATAGGTTGACGCTCCAGCAAAAGTATGGTATCATGTTTTCTGCTTAAATTATCTCATCGTTCCCTATGCTGACGTAGAGCAGCTGATTCGTAAGAATCAGGTCTGCGACTCCAAAAGTGAATATGCTAATGTAGCTCAGTCGGTAGAGCAGCTGATTCGTAAGAATCAGGTCTGCGACTCCAAAAGTGAATATGCTAATGTAGCTCAGTCGGTAGAGCAGCTGATTCGTAATCAGCAGGTCGTGTGTTCGAGTCACATCATTAGCTCCAGAAAACAGCGGAAATCGAATGATTTCCGCTGTTTTCATAACTTTTAAGAAAAGTTTTGACCCACACAAATTGCGGTTACACCTCACGCCGAAGGCATTTTTCTTCGACGCTTTTCAAAAATTACCGTCTGAAAGCACCGGCCCGACCCACACCGTGACCCACACAACGAACTGCGCGGAAAGAGCCAAAGAGCACCGGAGAGGAAACCGTTTCCTTTCCGGTGCTCTGCTTGCCTGTGGGTCTTATCGAATCTGAGCCATGAAACTGCCCATTTTCTCCGCAGCCTTTTGCTGCATCTGACGAGTGGCGTGGGTGTAGGTGCGGAGTGTGAATCCGGCATCATAGTGGCCGAGCATACTGCTGACGGTTTTGACGTCCACGCCATTTTGCAGTGCCAGCGTTGCGAAGGTATGTCGGAGATCATGAAAGCGGATATGCTCCAGTCCTGCGTCCTTGAGGATTTTCTTATGAAGGTTTACCACCGAGTCTGGGTGGTACATTTCTCCTGTTCTGCTGGACGGGAACATCCACGGATCGTCCGGGTGCTTGGCGTGCTCCTGCTTCAATAGCTCCACGGCATCCTGCGGAATGGACACCTCTCGGATGGAATTCCCGGTTTTGGGTTGGCTCAGAATGAGGTTTCCCTCCGTGTCCCAGCTGGCCTGCTTACTGACGGAGATGGTGCAGTTGGCTTCGTCAAGATCGCTCCATTGGAGCGCCACCAGTTCACCTTTTCGCAATCCACTGACCAGTTCCAGATAAAACATGGGGAGCGCGCCGCGCTGCTCAGCGGCGTTAAGGTATGCGCTGATGTGGTCTGGATGAAGGATCTTCATCTCTTGTTTTTCAATTTTAGGGATGATGCAGTTCTCCGTGGGATTGCTGAGGATGAGTTTTTCTTTCACCGCCCGGTCAAGGGCGTTGTGCAGCATCATGTGGATGCCGCGCACAGTGGAATTGCTCAGTCCGGGTTTTTTCTTTTTCTGAACTTTTCTCAACCTGCCGTTGCTTTGCAGGTCATTGTAGAGTTTTTGCAGGTCACGGGTGGTGAGCTTATTCAGCGGGATATCCCCGATAGCCGGGGCAACATGCTGTTCGATGTTTCGGTGGTAGTAGTTCATGGTGGATGGGCGAATGTGCGGTTTGGCATATAATTCAAACCACGTCCGCAGCCATGTGGCGACCGTGTATTCATTGGCACGACTGATGTCCAATGCTTGGCTCTCCTCAATGGCTTTCTTTAGCTTCGCCTTGCATTCCGCCTGTGTCTTACCCAGCACATTTTTGATGATCCGCTTTCCTGTTTCAGGGTGGTATCCAGAGCTGGCCGAGCAGGTCGAACGCGCCCAGAAGGAACTGCGACGGGACATGGACGCCGCGGGGCACAGAAGGCTGTTGCGTCTGCTGGACGCGCAGAACGCATTGCTGGCTGAATCCAAGCTGATGCGCTTCACGGCCGGCTTCAAGCTGGCGTGGGGCATGGCGAAAGAATTGGAGGCAGATGGGTTCTACTCCTTCGAGCGGGAGGAAGAAGAACACATCTGCCGTCCGGCGGAACAAGTGGATGCTTGATCCAGATCCATGTGGAATATACAGAAGCAACGCAGATTTGTGATACCCTCTCCGGCGAATGTCTGATCGAGGAGTGCACGGAAAATAATGTCCTCCTCTGTTACGAAACGATGGCGGAATACAAGCGAAAAGGAGTATTGATATGAAACGTAAAACATCCCATTGGGTTTTGCTGGCTCTGGCCCTGAGCACAGTTCTGCTTCTGGCTGCCTGCGGCGCGTCTGGCAGTGCCGCGGATGGAAGCCAGCAGGAAGAATCCGTCACAGGCACGATCAATCGACTGGATACGGACTACCTGGTGCTCATCACGGACGATGGGGAATATCAGGTCATGGATTTTGGCGAAAACTTTTCTGTCGAAGGCTTCAGCGAGGGTGATGATGTGGTGATCACTTATACCGGAACCCTTGAAAATGAAGAGAAACCGCCGGTCATCACCGCCATGGAAGCCGCGCAATAATTGATCAGGACTGCGCGGCCCAGCGAGCCATGACGTAAAAATGGGACACACGCCATTGTGCGTGTGTCCCTTTCTTCTGATCGTTCTTTTCAGCGTGAATCAGCGGGTTCAGAGGCGAAATTGTTTTTTCAGCGCTTTGTTTTCTCCCAGCACCAGCAGAGTCAAACTTCCGTCCAATATGATTTCCGGTGAGATGTTCACATCGGTTTTGCCGTTCCGCTTTACGCCGAGGATGTTGACACCATATTTTCTGCGGATGTCCAACTCGCCGATGCTGCGGCCCTGCCAGTCCTCCGGTACGGCGACTTCAATGATGGCGTGCTGTTCGTCCAGCTCAATGTAGCTGAAAATATGGTTGGCGGTATAGCGGATGGCCGCCCACTTCGCCAGCTGTTTTTCCGGGTACGCCACCGCGTCCGCGCCGTTTCGCAGCAGAAACTTTGCCTGCACGTCCCGCTCCGCGCGGGATACCACATAGTTTGCCCCCAGTTCCTTGAGTAGCGACGTGGTTTCCAGTGAATTCTGGAAATCCCCGCTGATGGTGACATAGCAGACGTCATAGTTGCTCACGCCCAGTGAGCGCAGAAAGTCCACGCGGGTGCTGTCACCGATCTGCGCGTTGGTTACAAAGGGCATACATTCATTGACGCGCTCCTCGTCCTTGTCCACCGCCATCACCTGATGGCCAAGCTCATTCAGCTGCATGGCAAGATGCCGCCCGAAGCGGCCAAGTCCGATCAACAATACAGATTTCATCGTGCGCTCCTTTCAGCCTACGGTGATCATTTCCTTCGGATACCGGGCATAGGTCAGGTCATGCCCGGAAAACGCGGCGTAGATCAAGGTCAGTCCCCCGACGCGCCCAAAAAACATCAGCAGAATGAGAATGCTCTGCGACAGCGTCCCGAGCTGCGGCGTCAGTCCCAGCGTCAGTCCCACCGTGCCCGCGGCGGAGGCAGTCTCATAGAGGCAAGCGCCCAGCGGCAGGCCCTCGACCTCGCTGATGACCGCCGCGCCAACAAACGTCAAGGACAGGTACAGCAGTAAGATCGCGGCGGCATTGCGGACGGCAGAATAGTCCAATCTGCGGTCAAAGAGCCGCGAGTCCTCTCTCCTGTGGAAGGCTGCCGCGGCGTTGGCAATGAGCACCGCCAGTGTTGTGACCTTCATGCCGCCTGCTGTGGAACCGGGCGCGCCGCCGGTGAGCATCAGCAGGATCGTGACCGCCTGCGAGGTATCGCTCATTTTCGTTAGATCAACCGTGTTGTAGCCTGCCGTCCGCGGTGTGACCGCCTGAAAGAGCGAGGCCAAAGCCCGCTCTCCCACGGGGAGGTCCGCAAAGTCTGTCAGATAAAAGAGAAACGCCGGAATCGTGATCAAAAGCGCCGTCGCACTCAAAATGACCTTGCTCTGCATCCGGTAACGCCGCAGGTGCAGACCGTGCGTACAGATATCGTCCCACGTTAGAAAGCCGATGCCGCCCACGATGATCAGCAGCATGATGACGATGTTGACCAGCGGGTCTGCGGCATAGGCCGTCAGCGAAGGATAGAGGGCGTCTGCCCGCCCCAGAATATCGAAACCCGCATTGCAGAAGGCGGAAACGGAATGGAAAACGGACATCCATACGCCCCGCAGCCCATAGTCCCGGCAGAACACCGGCAGCAGCGCCAACGCGCCCAGCAGCTCGACAATCAGGGTTCCTCTCAGGATAAACCGCGTCAGGCGCACGATGCCGCCCACCGCGGGAGCGGAGATGGCGTCCTGCATGGCGCTGCGCTCTTTGAGCGTGATGTTCCGCCCGGCGAGCATCAGGAACGTCACCGCACCGGTGATCACGCCCAACCCGCCGATCTGGATCAGCAGCAAAATCACCGTCTGGCCGAAGGCAGACCAGTAGCTGCCGGTATCCTGCACCACCAGTCCCGTCACGCAGACAGCGGAAGTGGAGGTGAACAGTGCCTCATGAAACGGCGTCCAGATCCGCTGTACTGTGGCGATAGGCAGCATCAGCACCAGCGCCCCCAGCAGGATCACACCCGCAAAGCCGAGGATCATGATTTGAAAAGAAGTCAAATGACGCTTCAGATAGAGTATGGGTTCTATCAACGTGCACACCTTCTTTCAAATACCGCTTCTGATTTTGGCACATAGTATAGCACGGTTTTCGCAACCTGTCTATGCAGGTTTTGTAAAGGTTTTGCAGAATTTGATGAAGCTCAATATTGACGATGTTGTCAGATCATAGCTTGTTCAGCACGCCATAGCCCTCCGCCAAGGCGCGGACATACTGCGGAAAATTGCGCCGCAGCTCACTGTCCTCCCCCGGCGGCGGAACCGGTCTCCGCATCATGCGATGAACAGTCCTCCACACTTGAAGTCTGCTGCCGGGATAGGCTTCTCTCAGCTTCTCGACCGCGCGGCTCTTCGCCTTCTCCGCGGCGGACTCCTTCATCATGTGATACATCCCAATCTCTTTCAAGGTCGCCTCCGGGTATCCGAACACGCCGCAGGTCTTGCCGAGAATATCTCTATCCTTCTTCGGCAGGATGTCGAACAGCTCCCGGAGGAGCTCAATGCAGACTTTGCGGTACACGGCTTGCTCCGCCGAAACGGAGAGCATCCCCGGCATCAGCCGCTCGTAGGGATCGCCGTCATAGCCCTCCGGAACAAGATCATGCACACCGAGGAAATGGGTGTTGTAGCGAACATACCGGCTGACACGAGCCTCGGAGATGCCCAACTCCTCCGCAATTTCGCCGGTATCCTTCCATGCAACATGATACAGCATCTGTGCCTGCCGGATGGCAGCCATCTCGTCCTTGCTCAACGCCATACAGCCAAGATTCTGCTCCAGCCAGCGGGTCATGCGCCCCTTCAAATGCGGGTAGAGGTAGGTGGTGAGCACGGCGCGGCTTTCGTCGTATTCTCTGCTCTGAATCCGCGTCAGGAACTCCAATGCACCCTCGCCGCAGAGATCGTCCAGAATCGTTTTCGTATACGCGGAAAATTGATTCGGATGATGCTGATTCGCCGTCAGGCAGTTGAATTCCGCCGCGGTTTCCTTGGCGATGCCGCGGATCAGACCGATGTTTTTATAGTACAGCTTTTCCAGCGCAGCTTCATCACCGTCATAATATTGGCGAATTAGTTGCTCGTTGGTCATGATTGCTCACCCGCCTTTTGCTTCGGCGGACGGCCCCTCGGATTGGCTGTTCTGGTGATCCCGCAATGCTGGTAGACATTCTCAGACGAAACGCTCTCTTCAAAGGCTTCTACGGAGGTGTCCGCGTCGCGCAGAGCGTCATAGAGCAGATCCCGCACATAAGATCCCGTTGAATGATCTGACGACGCTGCATCTGCAACAGTTCTACAAGAAATTGTTGGCGGAAGGGCGGGTAGAGCGAATCGAATCACAGAAACAGCCCAAGGGACTGAGCGCCAAAACAGTGCGTAACATCCACCAAATCATTTCCTCTGCCCTGAAGCTGGCAGTCGAGCAGCGGCTGATCGCCCACAATCCGGCAGACGGCTGCGCGCTGCCGAAGGCGGAGCGCAAGGAAATGCAGACGCTTCCTGTTGAGCAGCTGACGTCCTTCCTCCGCGAGGCAAAAGACAGCGGCGTGTTCGCCCTGTACTACATCGACCTGACCACCGGCTTGCGGCGGGGCGAGTTACTTGGATTAAAATGGTCAGACATTGATTTGGAAAAAGGAGACCTTCGGGTTCAACGGCAGATTGGGCGCATCGACGGTAAAATCATTGAGATGCCGCTGAAAACGAAAAACGCCTACCGCACACTGCCTCTGTCGGCAGACGCGATAGACGTTCTGGTGCAGCAAAGAAGAAAAACGGGTAACAGCGAATGGGTATTCTCATCGCCCACCGGAGGCCCCATGTCCCCGGACAGTGTGCTGCACATGCTGCACCGCGTCCTGAAGCGGGCAGGGCTGCCAAAGGTGCGTTTTCATGACCTGCGCCACACCTTCGCAACGCTGGCCCTGCAAAACGGTGTGGACATCAAGACCGTGTCTGGCATGCTGGGGCATTTTTCGGCAGGCTTCACGCTGGACACCTACGCTCATGTAACGACCTCCGCCAAGCGTGAAGCGGCAAAAACAATGGGTAACATCCTCTCTGGTGCGGTATAGTGCTTTCCGCTATCCGCTCCCGTTGGGGTCAGCGTTTGGGTCAGAAAAAATGGGAAGTAAGATATTAGGCACAAAAGTGCGGAAAAAGTCCTGATTTCGCAAGAAATCAGGACTTTCTGGTTGCGGAGACAGGACTCGAACCTGCGACCTCCGGGTTATGAGGCAGTCTCAAGCACAAATCGGAGTCATTTCGGCTCCGATTTGTGCTTTTTACCACCGTTCGTTCGGCGGATTTTCCATTGTTTCCGTCCAAGCCTGCCCGCTTTTTTCGGATTCTGGGTCAAAACTGGGTCAAACACGGTGCGCCCGCACCCACGCTGTCCACGGCTTGTATGGACTGCTCAGTTGCCTGCAAAGAGCTCGTTGGTGGCGTTGAGGGTCACCCGGAGGTAGGGACCGATGTCGGCGATGCCAGTATAGCCGGTCTCGGCGGTGAAGCGGTAATAACCGTCACCGAAGTTCCTGCCGTGGATGGGGCCGTCAGCCAGAGTGACGGTCAGCACGGCGTTGTTCCCATCCTGACGCAGATCCGCATTCTCGATGAGGGTGCAGCTTCCCGCCAGCTCCCCAGCGGGGAAGCTCTCTGGGTAGAGGGAGCCATACTCCTTCAAAAAGTCCGGGTCTACATCCTTGGAGAGGGTGCCGCTGCTGAGGAAGGTGTCGTGCATGGTGACGGTGAGGGTCATACCGTCCTCCGAGAGAGCCACCTCGGTATAGGGGATCTCGCAGTAGGCGGCCACGAAGTCGCTACCGTCCGCCAGGGGCGCGAAGGCCACGGTGAGGCTGCCTGCATCGACCTGGGCGGAGCGGATGGCCTCCCGGCGGCCCTGCATCCCCATGGAATAGCGCTCCCCAGCCCCGGCCCAGTAGATTTCAGAGCTACCAATGCCGGGAGAAACATAGGGATCATAGCCTCGGTCGCGGCCCTGCTCATCGTAGAGAAGGCTCAGTGTGGCCAACTCCACGCGTGGAAAACTGGGGACGTCGTTATAGATGTTAGGCCCGCCAGTGACCACCCGGACGGATGCCTGGGACTCGATCTCGCATCGAAGCAGGGGCGTATCCAGCCACAGCATCCGGCGGCGGATGCCGCTCTCACCGTAGACCCAGTCCAAGCTGGGGCCGGAATCCTCCATTCCCAGCTGCACCAGGAAGTCGCCCTGGTACGCCTCGATGGAGGCGATGAGGTCCGCGTCGTCCCCATAGAGAGCCCGAACTTCCGCCTCCGTGGTGACGGGGGAGAAGGCATCCGGCTGGGCGGGGTCGGCTGAAGATGAAGAATCGCCGGAGGAACCTGATGGATTGGAAACGGAGCTTTCCCCGCAGGCGGCAAGGTTCAGCAGCAGGAGGGCTGCCAGAGCCAAGGAGATGAGTTTCTTCATGGAATAGCACTTCCTTTCTGTTGTTTGGGGCGTGGCCCCGGTGAGGAACTTGCAATTGCAAACGGGAATTTAACGGCATAATTGTTCTGAAATTCTTCCAATTCCTTGGATTTATTGTACCATAGCGCAAAAGTGTTTGCAACTGGAACTGCCGACAGAAAATTCTGCATATTCGAAAAAAATAGGCACTGCGCAAGGAACGCTGCTCACCCGACCTCAGAAAACGGCAAATGAGCCTTTTTGACAAGCGGCCGTCCGGCGTTTCGGCAGCACGCAAAGCACGCCGAAGGTAGTGATACCTCCCATGTCTCGCACACGCGGAAAGACCCTGAGCGCAGGGCATACAAGCCGCAATTTCGACAGAAACGGAAAAGATCACGCAGCCCAGCGGGGCCGCGGCGCCTCGGGACAGCGACGCGTATAAGCGCATCGCTGTCCCGCAGGCCCTCTGCGTTCTTCGAGAGTGCCCCCGGCCAAGACCCAAAAGCGGCACAGTTTGCCGTTCTACCTCTTGGCCACGCAGGGTTTCCGAACCGTGTGATACGCTCCGAGGGTAGTGATACCACCCCCGTCCGGAAGGCCCCTGTTTCGGCGTGCAAGCCGCTGTGTGCGATCCTTCTCCGAAAGCCGAGTGTGTACCCGCTTTTGCTCGTGAAAGCAAACGTGGGCCGTTTGTGCGAGAAGTTGAAAAATGCGCTAAAAAGCGGTTTGGAACAGCGTTGTAACAGTAACTTTTTGGCGATATTCGTGGAAGTGATTTTGTGGTTTTTTGACAGGTTGAGGAAGGCTCCGGCGCTTTTGGCACCGGAGCCTTCCTTGAGTCTTACTTCGCAAGTACAACGGAAATTTTGATCTCCTTTTCCGCCTCGCTCAGGTCGAACGCACCGCCGTCTGCGACGCTGACACGCAGTTCATACAGTGTGCCGCCGGCCAGGGTATCCACGCCAGTCCCGGCTTCATCCGTGATCGTCCACAGCTCTTTGCTGACCTCCGCCAGCTTTCCGTCTGCACCGTAGGCATAGAGCTCCAAATCAGCGGCGCTTCCGGAAAGATTGTTCATCCGGAACGAGACCGTCGTGTTGGGATGAACATTTTCGACCGTCACAGTATTGCGCCAGCTCGCGACCGTACCTTCGCCGCCGACCTGCTCAAACTGTTCCTGTGTCAGTACGTTCCGCGCGGCCTTATCGAGATCGACCTCTCGGTACGGCATTTCGGGCAGATAGGCGAATCGATCCTGTAATCTGAGCAGCTCCAGATAGCCCGTCGGGCAGTAGAGCGCGTTGCCGCTGTTGCCGGCATACATACCAATAGCCATGTTATTGTAGCCATATTTGTTGGAGACGTCCATGGTGAATACCGTCTCGCCGGTCGCAAAGTCCAGAATGATGTACTGCCACATCCCGGTGGTCAGATCCTGCACATAGCCGTAGATATAGCCCGTTGCGGTGGAGAGCTTGAGAATCGATGTATCGCTCAGATCATTTCGAGACCAGATGCTCTTCATCTCATAGCCGCTATCGGTTTTCACGGTGTCCACGCGCTCGACGCCGGGCGCAATCATGCAGTTGCCCTTTGTCAGCCAGTTCATATCATAGATGTTGGCGTAGCTCTGGATGGAAGAGTCGTTGTTGGGGTCAGCCAGACCTGCGTTGCCCGCGCCGAACCAGTTGCACACGATAGTGCTGACGGTGCCCTCACTGTCGTCATAGACGATGGCAGAGTTTTCAACCGCCACCTGATAGCCCTCGGGCAGATCGTCCAGCACCGGCAGACTTGCAACGATCTTACCGGTCTTCATATCGAGCGCCAGTAGCTTGACGGGGTCTGCGTTGTCGGTGAACATCACAAGCTCCGGCGTCAGCGACGGGGAGCAGCCGCCGCCCCAGGCAAGACCGCCGCCGGTGGTCTTGTCGTTTTCGCCGCTGACCTTCGCACCGACGCTCTCATACGGTGTGCACCAGACAGCCTCGACACCGTTATTGGCACGCAGCAGATAGCAGTTCTGGTTTGTCAGGATGACCGCACCGTCCTTGGAGGCGGCAATCCCGTTTTCCGCGCCCTCACCGAGCGCCAGCCCGTAGACGAAGACGGCCTTCGAAAGGTCAGCCTGCTCTCCGTTCAGGATCGCCTCGATCGCCGAGTGGGCGATGTAGCCGAGCACGCCCTGCTGCTCACGCTCGGGATAGATGCGGAAGCCGCCGGTTGCAAACCAGAGGTTTCCATCGTAGTCAAAGACCACGGAAAGAAGATTCTGCGTCAGCTCCTTGCCGAGCGCAGCTTCGGCTGCCGCCTTGATGTCAATGTCCAGTACCTTTTCAAACTCCGGCAGGACGTTTCCTGCTTCATCGGTTGCCCGCAGCATCAGCACATGGTTGTTGCTGGTGGGGCAGACGATGCGGTTTTCCGAGTCAAGGAACGTGTAGGAGCTCTGGATGACGTAACCACCGCCGTCGTGCTGCTTCGGAGAGAAATAGCCAAGAGTCTTCGTCTCTTCGGCATTCAGATCGCGGATGGCGATGCCGCCGAGCAGCGGAACGACTGCGTGGCCGTAGCTGTCAAAGTAAATGGCAGGCGAAGCATTCGCGTTGGTTTTTTCATAGGAAACATTGATCTCCGGATAGATGCCAAGCGGCAGGACTTCATCCGTAGAGTCCGTATTGTAGCCGTCGTGGTGAATGTTGGCGTCGCTCTTTGCCATATAAGGGTTTTCGTCAACACGTTTGGCATTCATGGCCTTTACCGGCAGGGCAGCGCTTGCCGCGGAGTCTGTATCCGATGCAAGCATGTCGGAAGACTGCTTCGCACCGCAGGCCGCCAACGTCAGGCACAACACACCGGCCAGCAGAAGGGTTGGTACAGAACATTGTAACTTTTTCATTATATCCTCCATTTTTGTGCTTGTTGTCTCGGTTTGGTTCGATGCCCGTTTATTCAATCCAGGCATTCAGTCCTCGCCGGAATGCTTCTTCGGAAACCGGCTTCATCAGGAAATAGTCGGCCCGCAGCCGGAAGGCGTGAAGAGAGAAATCCAGGTCACTGCACCAGATCATCCGGCACGCGGGGCATAAGGAGCGAAGATGCTCCGCTGCATTCAGTCCTGCCACTCCGGAAAGCGCAATGACGGCATTGGTTGGAGCCTCTTTCTGCGCCGTTTCAAAAAAGCGTTCCTGGTCGTCATATTGCATGACCTGCGGAAACAGCCCCTTCGCTTCACAAAACCGGGTAATTTGCTCAGCGTAGCGCTGCCGCTCTGCTTCCTGTTCTGCCAGCACGGCAATACGATACACAGATTTCCCTCCTTCCTTCATCCGATTTTTCATTTTGCTTGCGCTCAGTATAAAAAGGCCATTCGGCTTTTTCAAGCGCCGTAGCACGAAAGGGGCGATTTTGGCACGAATTCCGACAGCGGTTCTTTGTCATCCTCGACACGCTGTGATATAATTATCTTGGAATTCAAGCACAAGGAGAGAACCCTGCATGAGAATTGCGATTGTGGATGATCTTGCTGCGGAACGTGCACTGCTGAAAGACCGGCTGGAGCAGCAGCTTCACTGGAGAAATGTGCAGGCGGATATTCTGGAATACGAAAGCGGCGAGACATTTCTGGAAGCGGCAAGGAAAGCGCCCTTTACTGCCGCATTTCTGGATATTTATATGGATGGCATGACGGGCATGGAGGCGGCAAAGAAGCTGCGGAAAACCGACACGGACTGCCTGCTGGTTTTTACCACGACCTCGACCGACCATGCGCTGGAGGGCTTTCAGGTACGGGCGCTGCACTATCTGGTCAAGCCCTTTACCGAAGCGGACATCGACGCGCTGACGGACGAGCTGCTTGCCCGCGTACCGCAGCCGGATAAATATATGGAGCTAAAGGTGGAGGGAAGCGAGATCCATCTGCGCTATCAGGACATCGTCTACGCAGAACACTTCGCCCACTTGATCTACGTCCATACGACGGTTCAAAAGACGCTTGCCACGCGCCAACCCTTCAAGACGTTCATCGCCCCACTAAAGGATGATACACGTTTTTTTGTGTGCGGGCGCGGCGTGATCGTGAATCTGGAACACGCGAAGGATCTGGAAGGCGTCGCCTTCCGCATGGCGGACGGAAGCCGCGTGTTTGTCAGTCAGGACCTTCTGAAAAGTGCCCGGCAGGCATTTATGGAGTTCTTGCTGCAAAGGGGGCGTATGGTATAATGGAGCTGCTGCGTCCAATTCTGGAGCTCGGCGTGGTGATTCCCGGCATGCTGCTTGCCTACTTCCCGGCAAAATCCAGCTTAAAGCAGCCGCTGTCAAAGCTTGTTTTGTGGCTTGTTCCGCTGCTTGCGCTGCTTTGCGCCGCCGGAGGCGTGGTGTGCTATGCGCGCCGCATGCCGACTGTGCCGATGCTTGCAGGCCTAACCTTGCTTGCAGCCGTGATCTACATAAAAACGCTCCGGATTTCGCTTTGGAAATCCGGAACGATTGCGTTGTCCGTCTGTGCGGTATTTGCCTGTATCAACAGCCTTTGCCGGGCGATCAACGCCGCAATGCTGATCGATTCGCCGCAGGCACAGGCTGCGCCATGGTTCTGTCTGCGGTCTGCGATTTGCTATCATGCGATCTGCTGGCTGTTTGCTGTCATCGCCTATTATCCTGCGACGCACAGCGTGCGGAGAATGGTCGAGGATGATAATTTTGCGCAGACCTGGTATGTGTTCTGGGTGCTGCCGCTGGTGTTCATTTCGCTGAATCTGTTTATGATTCCCAAGTATGCGGACACGCTCTATACCGGGCGTGTTTTGCAGGGGTATATTGTGATCAGCATCGCACTTTTGTTTTTGATGCTTTTCTTCAACGCAATCTTCCTTCTGATGGCGATCAGCATCAACCGGAATGTGAGATTGCAGCAGGAGAACCAGCTGCTTTCCATGCAGCAGCAGCGCTACGAAAGCCTGAAAGCTGCCATTGAGGAAGCCCGGCAGGCGCGGCACGATCTGCGCCACCAACTATGTCAGCTCGCTGCCCTTGCAGAAGAAGGGGATCTTGAAAAGATCAAAGCCTATCTCTCCGGTGCGGTTTCCAGAATTCCAAGTCTTGAAATGCATTTCTGCGAAAACCGGGCGGCAGACAGCGTGGTCGGGTATTACTGCGCGCTTGCCAAACGGGAGAATATCCCGTATTCCGTGCAGATTGATCTGCCGGAATGTCTTTCTGTAGACGAAATCAATCTGTGTCTGGTTCTCTCAAATCTGCTGGAAAATGCACTGGAAGCCAGCCTGCGCACTGCGCCTGCCCGACGCAGGATCAAACTGACCGCCTATCTGCATGGCAACAGTCTGGCACTGATTCAGGTTGAAAACACCTATGACGGAGTCATCCGCGAAAAAGGTGGTGTCTTTCAGTCCTCCAAGCGAAAAGGAGACGGCGTCGGACTTCAGTCCGTCCGTCACATCGCAGAAAAATCCGGCGGGGTGAGTACGGTTACCTATCAGGACGGCGTATTCCGCGCAAGGGTCATGCTCCGGGGATAAAGGCAGAGAGAGGGAACGCCGGACGCCGCAAACAGAGTTGGACTCTGGGAGATATCGGAGCAAGCACAGTCCGCTCAGCGGGCGGTGTCGGTCTGCGCAGCCCGGCAGGGCCGCGACGCCTGCGGAACAGCGACGCGCATAAGCGCATCGCTGTCCCGAAGGCTCTCTGCGTTCTTTGGGAGCACCCACGACCAAGCCCCAAAAGCGGCAAAGTACGCCGTTCTGACACCCGGCCACGCAGGGTTTCCGAACCGTGTGAAACGCTCCGAGGGTAGTGATACCACCCCCACCCAAAACGCCACCTGTTTCGCCGTGTGAGCCGCTGTGTGCGATTCTTTGAGCAGAGCCGAGTGTGTACCCACTTTCAGGTGTGAAAGCGAACGTGGAGCGTTTGCGCCGGAGGTGTTGAAGACCGTGTGGACAATGTGCTGGATACGTTGGTATGACTGCGTTTCCTGCGCTTTTCGAGCCTTTTTCGAGGACGAAAAAAGAAAGCAGGATAAAGGGCTGGCGTCGGAACCGACGCTCTGCCCAATCACTTCTGCCCGCAGTGCGGGCAGTTGACGGGGGTTTCAACGCAGTCGGTTGTGGCGCCTTTTGAAGAAAATTTCAGAACGGCTGGCGTCTTAGTTCCCGCAAACGCAGATGTCCCAAGGATTTTGGTGGTGCCTTGTGGTCGTTTCGGAAGGAAATCGAGGTAATCGCCTTCGCGTGATCAATGGTGCAGGGCAAGCGTGTTTTGAGTCACCGCAGTCAATGAAAAGAGACTTCTTGGCCGTCCAAAAAACGCACCGCTGTAACTAAAGAGAACGCCCCCGGCAGCGCAGAAATTGCGCCGCAATAGTCAAAGATAAGGCGGCGAGGTTCTGAGGTGCAAATGATAACTTTTTGATAACAGTTCGGTTTTTCGATAGCTTTCCTCTGCCGTTTGCGGTATGGTTTGCCGTTACAAAGGAGGTTGATTTTATGCCGAAAAGACGAGCAAATGGGGAAGGGAATATCCGAAAGCGAAAAGACGGACGCTGGGAGGGGCGCTACACCGCAGGCTATGACCCGGAGACCGGAAAACGGATCATCAAGAACGTGCTGGGCAAGACGCAAGCGGAAGTAAAAGAAAAACTGAAAAAAGCCATCGAGGAAAACGTCGGCATCGACTACGGGCGGGCCAAGACCTACACGGTTGGGAGTTGGCTGGAGGTCTGGATGGAGAACTACGCCAGAGTGAAACTCAGACCGTCCACGTTCAAGACCTCGCAAGGCTTTCTGAAAAACCACATCAAGCCGCAGATCGGCAGCATCCCGCTGGCAGAGATGACCTCTCTGGACTTGCAGCGGTTCTACAAGCATCTGCTGGACGGTGGCCGAGTAGACCGCATCGAGGCCAAGAAAAAGCCGAAAGGGTTAGCACCGAAAACCGTGAGGAACATCCACCAGATGATCGGTTCGGCGTACAACCTCGCCATGGAGCAGCGCCTTGTCACGAAAAATCCCACGCAGGGCTGCGCCTTGCCGAAGGTGGAACACAAAGAGATGAAAACGCTGACCGCCGACCAACTCAGCGCCTTCTTCCGGAAGGCCAGGGACAGCGGCGTGTACGAACTCTACTACCTCGACCTCGCCACCGGACTTCGGCGGGGCGAACTGCTGGGGCTGAAGTGGACGGACGTCGACCTCGACCGTGGTGTGCTGAAAATTCAGAGAGCCATTTCCCAGCAAAACGGCAAGGTAGTCGAAGCCCCGCTGAAAACGAAAAACGCCTACCGCACCCTGCCGCTGTCGGCAGATGCGATAAGCGTACTGAAAATGCAGAAATGCAAAGTCGGAAACAGCGAATGGGTATTCCCATCGCCAAGCGGAGGCCCCATGTCCCCGGACAGCGTGTTGCACATGCTGCACCGCGTCCTGAAGCGGGCAGGGCTGCCAAAGGTGCGTTTCCATGACCTGCGCCACACCTTCGCAACACTGGCACTGCAAAACGGTGTGGACGTCAAAACCGTATCTGGCGTGCTGGGGCATTTTTCGGCAGGCTTCACGCTGGACACCTACGCTCATGTAACGACCTCGGCTAAGCGTGAAGCGGCAAAAACAATGGGTAACCTTCTCTCCCGTGCTGTCTGATGGTTTCCGCTATCCGCTCCCGTTGGGGTCAGCGTTTGGGTCAGAAAAAACGGCAAGTAAGTTATTGGACGCAAAAGTACGGAAAAAGTCCTGATTTCGTGAGAAATCAGGACTTTCTGGTTGCGGAGACAGGACTCGAACCTGCGACCTCCGGGTTATGAGGCTGTCTCAAGCACAAATCAGAGTCATTTCGGCTCCGATTTGTGCTTTTTACCACCATTCGTTCGGTGGATTTTCCATTGTTTCCGTCCAGTCCTGCCCGCTTTTTTCGGATTCTGGGTCAAAACTGGGTCAGGATCGCTTCACAGGCAATTTTCAAAGCAGGAATGTCATTTATCAGTGTATCCCACACAGAGGGGATGTCGATTGCACCATAAGCGTGGACATAGAAATTCCGGGTGTCCTTAATGATACGCCACGGAATTGCTTTGTTTTGTGCCTTAGTTTCGTCGGAAAGCTGCGATACTAATTCGCCAATTTGGACAACGCACATACAACAAGCGTCCTGAAAGAGATAGTCCTGCTCAAAAGCGGAAAAGTCATGATGGTAGCGCTCCAAATTGTCAGCAACACGCTGGCAATAGAGAACGATTTTTTGCAAAATAAGTCGGTCACGCGTTTCGATAGAGCACCACCTCGTCTTTCTGGATCATGTCTAAGAATGATTTATCGGAGGAGTCGCTTGTCACCAGATCCACCGGCAGCTTTAAGGCATCCTCAATGGCCAGCCGAAACCCGCAGAGTTGGAACAGGGAGCGCAGAGCACCCTTGTCGATTTTAAGATCAACATCGCTGCCAGCATCAGCCAAGCCCTTGGCGTAAGAGCCGAAAAGGGATACGCTTGCCACACCGTGGGCCCGCGCGATGGGGGAAACAATATTACGGAGTTCTTCAATGCTGTATGGCGCCATAAAACCACCCCTTTGCTAACATAAATATACCATGAAATCAGAGAAAGTAAAAGAAAATTTTCCTGAAACGCGGTGTGAGATATGATTAGGGGAGAGTGAGACGGACAATTCGTTCCGTTTCTTCGCTGCTTACGATGGTCGCGGTCAGCACTGTGCCGTCCTGTGAATAGGAAAGACCATAGACGTACTCATTTTCCGCAAGGTCCAATTCGGCAAGTGTGCGCCCATCAATCGAGAGAATGTTGCTGCCATCAACGTAGGCGGCGGTGGAAAGATCATCGCACTGCCAGACGAGGTGGGTGCCGATGAAAGCGTTGGAGAAGCTGCGGCTTTCCGTATCAAAAATGAAGTAAAGGGCGTTTTTCGGTCCACCGTGGCCAGTAATTACCACGTACTGCCCTAAGATCATACTTTTTGAGTTCGCTTCCCGGTGTTCTCAGAGCCACGCACTTCCTCATGGTAAAAGTAATCTACAATGACCGGGTGCCCAGGCTCTGCCCGGCCGTAGGGCAGCTCGTTGTCCACGAAGGGACAGCTGTTTTCTTTCGCCAGCCGTTCCGCTTGATCCTCCAAACCACGGAAGTAGCTTCTGTCTCTCTTGTTGTAGATAGCGTCGTACAGCGGAACCAAGTCAGGATGTTTTTTACGTATATAGTCAAGGATGTCTTTTTTGAATCCGCCTCGCAGGTTTAGATTTTCTAACCAAATCAGGTCACATTGATTTCTGACCTGATGGAAGATAGCCTCAAAATCCGTGATACCGGGAAAAACCGGAGCGATAAAGCATACGGTGCGGATACCTGCGTCATAAACCTGCTTCATGGCATCCAGCCGCCGCTTGATGCTGACGGCATTGTCCATATCGTTTTTAAAATCCTCGTCCAGCGTATTGATCGACCAGGAAACCGTGACCTTTCCCAGTTCTTTCAGAAGGTCGATATCACGGATCACCAAGTCTGACTTGGTACAGATGAGAATTTCCGCCTCGCTGCCCCGAAGCTGCTCAAGAAGCTTTCGGGTGTTCTGAAACTGAGCCTCCTGGGGCAGATAGCCATCGGTCACCGAGCCGATGACTACGCGCTGTCCGGCGTACTTCCGGGGGTTTTTGATGGCAGGCCAATATTTCACATCCAGAAAAGTACCCCAAGGCTCAGTATGGCCGGTGAACCGCTTCATGAATGAAGCGTAGCAGTATTTGCAGCCATGGGTACAGCCTACATAAGGATTGACGGAATAGCCGCCCACCGGCAGGGTGGATTTTGTCATAATATTTTTGGTTTCGACATCCTGAATCAGAATGCTGCTCTCTTTCACTTCTGCCATGTCTTCTGTTCCTCCAATACCCGGTAAAAGGCCGGGGGAAATTCCTGTACCATTTGTGCCTCTCCCATGATAGGAAGTAGATCTTCCTTCATGAATACAGGGATGCCCAGTGTGTGAGCTTGATCGGTCAAATTCCGTACCCACTCTGGTTTGGATACGGTTTTACCCTTCCTGCGTCCGGTCTCAGTACCGATGACGATCCATTCGATGCCGGTAAGATCTACCATGCCAACATCATCAAACATAGGTTCAAAGGTCACATGATAGTGTCCGCCATGGATATGCTCCCGTAAAGCCTGGATGCGGTCCTTTTCCTTGCTGGAGGTAACAGTTACACCAAACCAAGCATTCTCCAGGGTAGTGGAAAACACAATATCCTCCGGTCGCTTGGTCAAAAACAGATACTGATGCTGTGGGTTTTCAGCCATTTTAGAAAATATCTGATTCCGCCATTCCGGATTCCAGTGGGCAAAATCACTCATGCCGGTGAGCAGAAAATTCTGTGGGCGCTTTTTCTCCATCAGCCGCAGCTTATTGGGAAAAAACTCCGGCTTTTCAAAGTCGTCGATCATGTGAAACCGACGAACATTGTTTCTGGCGTAGCAGTAGCTGCAACCAATAGTACAGCCAATCACCAGATTCATGTTCTGAATACAGTCTTTGATACAAACAGCCACCGCTGACACCTCCTTACCGTTTTAAGATTTAGCCTTCTGCCGCAGGTGCAACTTTCCCGAAGCCGTTCCAGGCATACAGGCCCTTCTTGTCCTCATTGCCCAGGAACTTGTCCACCTGACAGATGTGCAGGATATGGTCGCCCACCTCCACCGACTGCTGCAAGGTAGCCACCATCGCCAGCCGGGTGTCCGCCGGAATCTGGATGTCGCTGCCCTCTACAGCCATCATCTCGATGTTGTTGGCGGCCACCTTGTCGGTCTCGGCACCGGTAGATGCTCCGCAGGCCATTACTGCGCCTGCCAGACTCTCACAGGGAACAGTGACAATGACTTTGCCGGTCTCACGCACACGCTTGCCGGTGTGGGACTGTTTGCCAGTGGCGAAACCCACCATAGGCGGATTGAAGGAGAGGTAAGACACAAAGCAAATGGGAGCCAGGTTCGTAGAACCATCCTCCTTTTTAGAGCAGATCAATGTCAGCGGATTGGGGGAGGTCAGAACAGTAGCCTCCATAATGTTCAGTTCTTTCATATCATTCAGACCTTTCTGAGAAATTTCAGTCGTTGACTGCATGGCCAACCAGTGATATATTTATTATACTTGACAGCAATTTTTGTTCAAGTACGCAAATTATTTGTACCTGGTATCAAAAAGTATACTGCAAAAGACGAGGAAAGATCCAATCATGACTTATGAAGAATTCAAAGAAAAGGTTGGCAGTGTCATTCTAACCGATGATGGAAACTGCCCGGTCACGCCGGTGGTTCAAATGCTGCAGGGCAAATGGAAACTCCAAATTCTCTATGAACTGTGCATCAAGTGTCCCATGCGGTTTGGGGAACTGAAAAAGATGCTAAAGCCAATTACAAATACAGCGCTGACAAATGCCCTCAAAGAGTTGGAAGCCGATGATTTGATACAACGAATCCAGTACAATGAGATGCCGTTGCGAGTAGAATACTCCCTAACACTGAAAGGGCAAGATTTGTTGCCGGTATTTTATGCCATTATGCAGTGGGGAATAAAATATATCCCTTGAATTTCTAAAACAAATGATTTCAAAAAATTACTGGTGTAATTTACCCTTGACAAATCTCGTCACAGAAAGCGGCAAATGAGCCCTTTTGACAAGCGGCCGTCCAGCGTTTCAGCAGCACGCGGAGCAAGACGAGGGTAGTGATACCACCCTCGTCTTGCACACGCAGAAAGTTCTGAGTAAAGTACTGTGTACAGAGTGAAAAAACAGCAACATCACCAAATTGCAAAAAGATCACGCAGCCCAGCGGGGCCGCGACGCCTTCGGGACAGCGACACGCATAAGCGCATCGCTGTCCCGAAGGCTTTCTGCGTTCTTCGAGAGCACCTCCCGGCCAAGATCCCAAAGCGGCAAAGTACGCCGTTCTGATACCCCGGCCACGCAGGGTTTCCGAAACGTGTGGAACGCTCCGAGGGTAGTGATACCACCCCCCATCCGAAACGCCCGTGTTTCGGCGTGTGAGCCGCTGTGTGCGATCCTCTGAGCAAAAGCGAGGGTGTACCCGCTTTCGCCTGCGAAAGCAAACGTGGGCCATTTGTGCGAGAAGCTGAAAAACGCGATGAAAAGCGGTTGGGGATAAAATTTATGGCGGCAGCTTTGCCGGATTTTTCTCTTCTGCTGGTGTTGAGGGTTCACAGAGAACCGAGAAATGTATGTATATAAAAGCACGGTGGAATAAAATGAGTTTCGCTGGTAGCACAAGACCACGCTGTGGCCGGGGGAGGAAAGCGCCCTGTTTCACCGTGTGAGCCGCTGTGTGCGATCCTGTTGGCGAAGGCAGGTGTGTACCCGCCGCAGTCCCTCGAAACGAACGTTGCGGCGTTTGTGCCGGAGGTGTTGAAGGCCGTGCGACCAATGTGTTGGAAACGTTGGTATGACTGCGTTTCCTGCGCTTTTCACGGCTTTTTCGAGGACGAAAAAGAAAGCAGGATAAAGGGCTGGCGTCGGAACCGACGCTCTGCCCAATCACTTCTGCCCGCAGTGCGGGCAGTTGACGGGGGTTTCAGCGCAGTCAGTTGTGGCGTCTTTTGAAGGGAATTTCAGAACGACTGGCGTCTTAGTTCCCCCAAACGCAGGTGTCCCAAGAATTTTGGTGGTGCCTTGTGGCCGTTTCGGAAGGAAATCGAGGTAATCACCTTCGCGTGATCAATGGTGCAGGGCAAGCGTGTTTTGAGTCACCGCAGTCAATGAAAAGAGACTTTCAACCGTCCAAAAATTGCACCGCTGTAACCAAAGAGGACGCCCTGGCAGCGCAAAAATTGCGCCGCCATAGACAAAGAATAGGGGCGGAAGTCACCGTAAGGAAAATGATAACTTTCTGATAACAGTTCTGCTTTTCGGTAGCTTTGTTCCCTTGGTTACGGTATTGTTCGTTGCGAAAGGGGCTGATATCATGCCGAAAAGACGAGCGAACGGGGAAGGGAACATCCGCAAACGAAAGGACGGTCGATGGGAGGGCCG